>Ga0307373_10012030_pt1 | contig 12389 bp, 15 predicted proteins | sample OX2MG_FD_202534 | JGI IMG/M metagenome (GOLD analysis project Ga0307373, IMG submission 202534) | Soil microbial communities from Risofladan, Vaasa, Finland - OX-2 | ecosystem: Environmental > Terrestrial > Soil > Coastal area > Acid sulfate soil | place: Finland: Risofladan, Vaasa | collected...
CGGTGGCCTCGGTGCCGAGGACGTCCATGGCCAGCTCCCCGAGCTCCCGGTGCCAGGACGCCCAGAAGAGCTTCGAGATCGAGGCCTCCGGCGGGGCGACCGGACCCTCCAGGCCGGTCAGGGAGCGGAGGGTGTTCAGCCGGAGGATGAAGAGCCGGATCCATGAGTCGGCCAGCCGTTGCCGGAGGACGGGGTCGGCGGCCCGACCGTTCTTCTTGGCCGTCTCCAGGATCCGGTCGAGCTGCTTGTGGAAGTGGACGATCTCTCCCAGCAGACCCACCCCGCGCTCGAAGGCCAGGGTGGCCAGGGCCACCCGCCAGCCGTCGTTGACCTCGCCCACCACCAGATCGAGTGCAGTCCGGGCTTCGGTGAAGAAGACCTCGTTGAACTCGGCCGTCCCCGTCAGCTGCCGGATGGGCCGGACCTCGATGCCGGGTTGGTCCATGGGAACGAGGATGTAGGAGAGGCCCTTGTGCCGGAGCTGTCCAGGGTCGGTCCGGGCCACCACGAAGCACCAGTCGGACCACTGGGCGTAGGAGGTCCAGACCTTCTGGCCGGTGATCGACCATTCGTCGCCGTCGCGCAGGGCCCGGGTCTGGACGTTGGCCAGGTCCGAGCCGGCGTCGGGCTCGGAGTAGCCCTGGCACCAGAGCTCGGTGCCCAGCCGGATGGGTTCGAGGAATCGGGTCTTCTGGGCCTCGGTGCCGTAGGCGATCAGGGTGGGACCGATCAGGCCTTCCCCCATCACCCCGACCCGGGCGGGGGCGTCGGCCCGGGAGTACTCCTCGTTCCAGATCACCTGCTGGGACATCGGAGCGCCCCGGCCGCCCCACTCTCCGGGCCAGCCGATGCCGATCCAGCCGTCGGCCCCGAGCTTCCGCTCCCAGGCCAGCCGGACCTCCCGGTTCTCGTGCTCCGAGCCGGCCCGTCCCGCCCCCCGGGCGTCGGCGAATTCCCCCACCAGATTGGCCTCCAGCCAGGCCCGGGCTTGGCGCCGGAAGGCGGCGTCCTCGGGGCTGTCGCGGAGGTCCATCGCCCGGCGACGTTACCAAAACAGCCCCATTTGCCTTTTTGGGCCGGCCGGGCTGATCGTTCCCCGAAGGCCGGGAACAGCCGCCCTCCGGCCGGTGTTTTCCAGCCATGCGATTGTTACCGAAATCTCTTTCCTCACCCAGCCACAACAGCAAGGAGCCGGCCGTGACCCCCGAGACAGTGAAGCCCGAGATCGTGAAGACCGAGGACCAGTGGAAGGCCGAGCTGGGCACCGAGCGCTTCCACGTACTGCGGCAGAAGGGCACCGAGCCGGCCTGGACGGGAACCCTGCTCGACGTCCATGACCGGGGTCTCTTCCGTTGTGCCGGCTGCGGCGCGGAGCTCTTCCGTTCCGACGACAAGTTCGACTCCGGCTCCGGCTGGCCCTCCTTCAGCCGGGCCATGGCCGACGGCGTGGTCACCGAGCACGAGGACAACACCGTCGGCATGCGCCGGACTGAAGTCACCTGCACCCGTTGCGGAGGTCACCTGGGCCACGTCTTCCCCGACGGCCCCGCTCCGACCGGCCAGCGCTACTGCATGAACTCCCTCTCACTTCAGTTCGAGCCGCAGGACCCGCCGGCCGAGAGCTGAGATGTCACCGACCCCTACCCCGGCGGTTCCCGGTGCTTTGCGCACGGGATCCCTCGGGCCACGGGGTCGGCGCCTCCGCCGCTTCGGCAGAGTCCTCGGTCGCCCTCAGGAATCGCGACGGCGTTGGGCGTTTCGGCGCTGAAGCCGGCTGATCGGTTCAGGTCGTCCTGCCGGTCCAGCCGTAGCCTTGCCAGGCGGCGAGGCGTTCTCCTTCTTCCAGACAGTCTGTGTGGGCTGTCACCAACTCTGCGGCTGTTGCCCCTGAGCGGTACCTGCGTGACAGATCGTGCAACGGGTTCTTCTCGATCTCGTTGGAGACGAGTTCTCCACAGACGGCACAGACGCCCGGAAACGCCCGGGTCCGGTTGGCGAAGTACTCGAGCCGGATCAGGTTTCCTTCCGAGAGTTTGATCACGGCCAGAACGACGTTCTCGTGTCCGTCGGCGTTCTGTCCCTCGGACGGCTCTGGGAGCAACTGCCGCGCCTCGTCCAACTGCTGGGCCGGGAAAAGAACAGCCAGTTTGGCTTCGGCTTTGGGGGAGATCATGGAGTCGACCAGAGAGCCTAGGTCCGCAATTCGCCGCCGCTCCGGCGGTAGCGTCGCGGGGACCCCGAGCGAGAGGGGGCGAGCGATGCCCGCGTATTACAGCAAGAGCGACGAGGAAGACCACGTCTTCCACGTCTTCCTGGGTTGCCCCGAGGGGTCGAAGATCGACAGGGACGACCGGGTGGAGAAGCTCAAGAAGCGCGCCATCTGCCAGGAATGCCTCGTCCTCATGAAAAGTGCCACCTGGGTACAGACGAACGGCCACCATGCCCACGAGCACCGCGCCCATGTAAAGGCGCGCTGATCCCTCCGTTACTCCGTCAGCGCATGTGCGGCAGCGACTCGATCGGTTCGGTCGAGTCGTCGCTCCGGCCGGCGATCTCCCGCCGGGCGAATTCACGCAAGGCGACTTCGTGGGCCACCAGCAGTTCCGCCTCGGCCCGGTCGTCGTCCGCTACCTCCCCGATCCGCTCGTAGAGGGCGATGAAGTCGGTGGTGATCGCCTCGAAGGCGGAGAGGAAGTCGGTCCAGGCCAGATTGACCACCACCTCGCCCAGCGCCTCCGCCTCGGAGACGGTCTTCGGGTCGGGCTCGGTGGAGAAGCCGTTTCGGTGCATGGCAGGGACACAGGCCACCTTGGTCCGCTCTTCGAGCCGGGTCAGCAGCTCCATCTTCCGCCGCCGCTCGGCGTTCTCACTGGCGGCGGCCACGATGCCGAAGAGAACTTCCCCGGAGACCTCGCCCTGGTAGGCCTTGAACCAGAGGCTGGCCAGATCGTCGGTCGGAGAGAAGACGGCGTTCGGTGCCGCTGCTTCCACGGTGTCGGGTGAGGGCTCCATGGCGGTCAGACTAGACATCCCAGTTCACGGCCGCGTCCTCACTCTCCCCCTCCAACTGATATGACTCCACAGGGTGTAAAGCCCACTATTGGTGGGCACTGGCAACGCCTGGAGACGGAGCGGCTCGAGATCAGTTGGCCCCGTCGGCTCCTTCTTCTCGTGGCCGGCGCCGCTCTCGTCATCCTGCTCGGTTTCGCCCTCTCCCTGGCCATGGCCCGGTAACTGGGACGACGACAACGGCCCACGTTCCACCCCGGTTTCCACCACCCCTGGTTACACCACCACCGGCACCCCGTTTCCCCCACGACGGCCAACCCGGTGGCCGGAGGCGGCGGACCGTTCCGGTCACCACGAACCAGGGTGGCGCGTTGATCAACACCAACGCCCCGGTCGACGCCGCCGGTAACGGTGCCAGTGGCACGAGCAACGACTCGGCATCGGTTCATTGGTCAACACCGATGCCCCGATCGATGCCGGTAGGCCGAACAATGGTTCGACATCAGGGACGCTGATCAACACCAACGCCCCGGTCGCCACGAATTCGGCCTCGTAACTTCAAAGGAGCGCTTTTCATCTCCTGAGGACAGCCTTCGGTCAAAGGTCACTCGCCCCGGTCCCGGTCGACAGCACCCGGTCGGCCGACCGATACAGCCTCCTGAGAGGGTGGGGTCCATGGCCGAGGGACGACCGCCGAAGACGCTGGAGGAGGCCTCCGAGCGGCTGCTGTGGTTCCGGGAGTTCGTGGCCGAGATCGACCTGGGGGCCATGAGCGGCGGTGAGGCCGTCGAGCATGGGGAGTTCTTCGCCAAGTTCGAGCGGACGGGAACGGCCGGGTCGATGGTGGTGGCCCCCAAGATCGCCGACTGCTTCGCCTGGCGTCAGGAGGGCCACCGGACGGCCGCCGATTTCCTGGCGGCCAAGATGGGCATGGCCCCGGGGACCGCCACCGGGGTGCTCGAGACGGCCCGGCAGCTGGCCGAACTGCCCGAGACGGCCAACTGCCTCCGCCGGGGGGACTTCTCACTGGCCCAGGTGAAGGCCATCGCCTCGGCGGCCAGCGTCCACCCGGGAGCCGAGGGGGAGCTGATCGAAGCGGCGGCCCGGACGGGGCTGAAAGGGCTGCAGAGGCGGTGCGAGAGGACGAAGGCCCTGGCCTCGTGGGAGAACGACGAGGTGGGCCGGGAGAACGCCATCCGGCGGAGCCGGTTCTTGCGGCACTGGACAGACGCCGACGGCGGGGTCCGGTTCGAGGCCAAGGTGGCCCCGGCCGAGGGGGCCCGGATCATCGAGACGGTGAAGGCGCTGGCCGGTCCCCTGGCCGACGAGGCCCGCCAGGCCGGCCGGGCCGAAGCCATGAGCGCCTATGCCGCTGACGCCTTCGTCCGGCTGGCCGACCACGCCATGGTGGGCACGGGGACGGGCATCGGCCGGCCCACGGTGGTGCTGCGGGTGGACCTGGCGGCACTGAAGCGGGGCGAGACCGAGGACGACGAGCTCTGTGAGATCCCCGGGGTCGGACCGGTCTCGGTGGCCACCGCCCGCCGGCTGCTCGGCGACTGCTTTCTGAAGATCGTGATCCGCGACGGCTACGACATCAGAAGCGTCTCGCATCCGGGCCGGAGCATCCCTGCGCTGATGGAGACGGCGCTGGCCGAAAGAGATCCCGGCTGCATGGTGCCCGGCTGTGACAACACGCTTTATCTGGAGACCCATCACCGGGTGCCGGTCCACGAGTACGGACCCACGGCCATGGACAACCTGGTGAGGATCTGCAGCTGGCACCACGACCTGATCAGCCACGAGGGCTGGAGGATCGAAGGGGGACCGGGCCACTGGTCGTGGCATCCACCGCCCGACTTCGACGGTCTCTAGCTGGCCGACCGATCCTGACCGGGCGTGCCCTGAACAACCAGGCGGTTTTCGAACAACTCAAAGAGTGTGGCAAGGCGCGCCGCCTCCGCTGCCCGCCCGGCGCGGAGCAGAGAGCGCTCGGCATCTGCACATATCTCACACGCCTCGAATGCTTCGCGCTTTGTGAGAACTATGGCAGGGGCAAATCGAAAATCGGCCGGACCACCGTCAACTGAATCACGCATCGTGTCCTCGAACAGCGCCAAGAGTGTCAGAGGTTCCAAGGACATTTCGACCCGCAGATCCACCCTTGCGACTGCGGCGGAGCAGAAGGCCATAGATGGCGACGAGCGACGCGCAGGGAGCTACTCCTACCACGAGCCACCCGAGCCACCTCCCGGCTGGCGAATTCGTTTCATTAATCGCGACGAGCTCCGCCAATGCTGCATGAGCAAACCCGATCAGTTCGCTGGCAGGCGAAGACGGCGCGATCGACCAGAGCAGCGCACGAACCACGGACATTCAGACTCCTAGGGATTTGCAGGATAAGACCCAAGACCGACAGGCCCGGGTCTGCGACGTCAGGGGGACTCGTCGCAGCCCGGGCACCCTGTCGATTCAGACGTCTGCCCTGGCGATTTCCGTTTCGTCGATCAGGTCGGAGTTCCCTGACTCGCCGTTTTGGTCAGGGAGGTGGCGCTCACTACGCGATACCTCAGCCGTAGCGAACCGCAATGATGGACCCACCTCGTCAGCGGTGATCTCCACCCGACTACGACGGTCGCCAGCGTCTGTCAGCCAAGCGTGCTGCTCAAGCCGACCCGAGACGATCACTCTCGAGCCCTTCACGAGACTCAGAGCGACATTCTCGGCAAGCTCGCGCCAACAGATGACGTCAAAGAACGACGTCGCCTCCTCCCAAGCATCGCTCCCTCGGACCTGCCACCTCCGGTTGACGGCCATTCCGAAGACGGCGTTGGGCTGCCCTTCCTTCGTGTAGCGAATCTCCGGGTCGCGAGTCAGATTCCCGGACAGTGTCGTGGTATTGCTCATGAGCGTTGGCTCTCCTTTCGTAGTGCGCACCCACGGGTGGCAAACACGACTATCTGAGCCCCACCTGTCTCCGTGGCTTGCCGACAACTTGGCTTGCGACCTTGCCGTCCACGCCCCGATCCAGGGATCGGCCATCACCTCGGCATTACGCGATTGAAGATCGACGTCGAGACAAGGTTCGATAGAGATCCAGCGTCTCTGGATGTACGGCATCGAAGGGCTCCACATCTTCTGCGACGAGGTGAACCAGCTCGGCCATGACCGACTCCACCCCGGCGGGATTCCCGGCACTGTCGGCCGCCAGGAGCAAGACGCGGTAGAGACGCTCGTCATAGGCGCTCACGCGGAGACCTTGCCGCGCCGACCATTCCGCCTCAGAGGGATCGCCGGCGGCCAGGGAATGTTCCGCATATCGAGATGCGAGGTCGACGACGACGGCTTCGATGTTCGCCGAGATGCCTTCGAGCAATACCCAGTCCGGTGCCCGGAGACCTTCGAACGGACGTCCTCGAATGAGTTCCAGTGCATAACGCCAGCTCTCCGGCCCTTCCTCCTTTGACAAGGCCACGAATCGACTCCAATCGCTGTGTACCGTTTCGGCGAGCGACAGACGCCCGTGGGCGCGAGGTAGATGATCGCCACCCGTGCTTGACACGCCCAGCGATCTCCTGGCGGCCGACGCTGTCGAATGCAAACTTGCCGCGGCCATGACCTTGTTCGGCCAGAGAGCCGTGGCCCACTGTTCGCTCGAAGCACCCTTCGGATGCATGGCAAGGAAGACGACCAACTCGACAGCCCACGCCCGCGTGAAGGGCCGGGAGGCTCCCACGATCTCCACCGGGCCGAGTACTCGTACCTCAACATCGTGATTCTCGTGCTGGCCAGGAGAGGCGGCCCGGTCAAGTTGGCCCAGTTCGGCAGCGAAATCGTCACTTTGCCCGTCACCGACCACCAATGCTCCGGCGGATCCGTCGTCCAAAAGCTTGTCGTAAGGAGGCTCCGTGGGAGCGACTCCGTTCAGATCTCCTGCCACCCGTACCAACGAAGCAATGCCGGTAGATATCCGAGTTTCGTCCACCTCCGGTCGGGCAGCGGACACCATCGACCGGTCCGACGTTAACTCGACCCGCCCGTCGCGCGCATCAACATGCCACCGGGCGATCTGGTCGTCCGACCCCAAGATGACGGCCAGACCTACGCCTCCATTGCCTGCCAGTTCGACCAACTCGGATGCCCCGATGGGGTCCTCTGCCACCGCACGACGGGCACACATCACCACCAACAAATCCCAGGCGTCTCCTCCTTCCGTCCACCGAATCTCCCAGTTGGCACGTCGGTCGACACTAGTCAGAAGTGCCGTCCGTTCTCGAACCCGACGCCGGACCCTTGACACGATGTCTGCAATTGAGGCCACCTGACTCACGCGATCAAGAGACTCGAGCTCGCTATCGAAGCCGACAAGGAGCACGTCCACTTGGTCAGCCCATTTCGCCGTTGCCATTTCGACGGCGATCATTGTCATGATCCCCTCGTCGTTCGCTCCTCGGATGTCGAGCGACGCTGCTTGCTCCAAATCGACCATCAACATCCCCCCACCATCGTGGCCGATGGTCACTAGGGCGGGATAGGGCGCATCCATTTGATCGCTTTCGAGATCTTCTCGCAGTGCCTGAAGGATCGTTTGCTCTCTTGGCAAGTGCCAGATACAGTCCGAATCTGGCCTTACCGTGAATGGTGCGGGCGGGACCTGGCACTCAGCCGGTGGATCTAGCATGACCTCCATCGAGTGATCCCTCAGTCGCACTATCGTTGTCCTTGGGGGCATCGTCCCTTTGCGGAGACAGTTCACCACGAGAGCACGCAATCCAAGATCGATTACCTCCACGTCTTCTGGTTGCGATTCATATCGAAGCCGTTGCTCCAGTTGGGCGAGATCACCATCGGGAAGAGCGATTCTCATTCCATATGGGCGATGGCGCCGCTGGGCCTTGCGCATCCGCTCGAGAAGAGCCACAACCCCTACTCCGAGAACCCCGTACCCGATGCTTTTGACGGGCGAGCGAGTAGGAACCACCTCGTTGGGCTTCACGTCTCGAGTGCCAGGCCTTTGGCTCCTCTGGCTCGTCCCTGACGTATGGACATCGCCAGTCGTCGGTTCGATGGACCCCGTACCCAGGCCCTCCAGACTCCAGGGGCCAGCCCCACCTTGAATGGCACCCACTTCCGTCTCTTGATGGGCCGAGCCGGCCGCCATGGACGAGGGCACCAGAGGAAGCCCGTTCGCCCCTCCAACGACGTCCGACTGAAGGATGCCCGGGAACACTGGAAGTGTCAGTTGCCATCCCGGAAATATCCAGTGCGCGTCGCTCAAATGCCGACCATCGGGTTGTCGTCGGCCGTAGTTCAGCTCAGCGAGGGCCCGCCACTGCAAGGGGGATCCAAGCTTCTGTCCAGCAATTGACCAGAGCGTGTCCCCCGGCTGCACCACATACGAGGGTCCGGCGGTGATCGTGAGGTCCACCTCGGCGACAGCCAACCGGCCGGGTCCAGACGATTGGGTCGGGGGCGCCGTCTTGAATCCTGCCGATCTCACGCTGAATGACTCTCTCGCCGACCATTTGTCGGAGCCACCGGATCCCACCGTGATCTGGATGGGAGCGGGTGCGGCAGGAAACCTCATAGGCAATCCCGCTCTTCCGATCGGGATGACGGTCAGAGACGCCCCCACAAGGGCAGCCGCAAATGACTGCACTCGACCACTGGCAGGAAGGCGCCATGCTGGTCGACCGCGCACGAGTGACAGAATTTCCACAATTACGCAGACGAGCAGCCAGAGCCACGCGATCCACGCGAGTAAGACAGCAACATTGGCAAGGGTCTCATCGTCGAGGGAGTGATTCAGATTGTGAAACACTGTGTTCGGATGCGTGAGTGCTTGTGCGATGCCCGTTATGGGTGGAGTGGCATGGAGGATGACGAGGACGGCTGGAAGGCCCAAGACAAGTCCCGCCAATCCGACAACCGATCCGAGCCGCCCGTGGAGCGGAGTCGACCGAGAAGGTCTGACCTGCCGATCGGCTGACATTCAATCCTCCCGTGTCACACCGTGAACGTTGATCGCCTGCGCCGTGACTGAAACGTGAATCTCATTGATTCCAACGATTCCGAGGATCACCGTCGGTTCCTGGCTCACGATGTGGACCGTCACAGTCTGCCCAACCACCGATGCCGTCCCGCTCTGACCAACGGACGAGAGATACGCATTCGCTGCACCGATGGCTGCTGCTGGGTCGATCTGCACCTGTCCAGATCGCAGTGCGGGCACCGACAAGTGGCCGGCCCCGGCACGAGCGGCCTGCTGAGCCTCATCCATAGCTACCGATCTCGCCGCAACCGCTCGTCCAGCGTCAACCACAAGCCCAATCAAGAGGAAGAGCGACGTCGAGACAACCGCGACAAACGCAGTCAATGAACCCTCTTGGTGCAACCATCTCGTCGACCCATTGCGGAACCCGTCCCGGCCCCTCCACTTCGAGAACGGAGCTCTCATTGCACGACGCGAAAGGGATCGATGGGTGCGGACTCCATAACCCTGACAGCGGTGTGTCCAGGAATACCAGGAATGGAAAGATCGGCATAGTCGATGTCACAGGACACCGTCACCTTGACGTCGCCTCCCGGGGCAAACTGGCTTGTGTCCGTCGAGACGTTCAATTGCGTGCACGAATGAACTTGTCGGGCGACAACGGGTTGGGCGGCCGCCACTGCCGCCGCCTGAGCACCTGCAGCAGACGGGGCGACTGCAGCTGCCTCAGCGGCCGCTCGTGCCGCACCGACCACCTGCTCCCGCGCCAACTCAAAGCGCCCCAGAGCCAGTGCCAGCAGCACGAACATCACGACGACCGGGGTGAGAACAGTCAGTTCGATTGTGAGGCTCCCACTATGACCTCCATATCTGCTCACGCCTCTTGACCTCATTCCGATCCTCGAAATTCCTGTTGAACACCGATTCGTGTCGCCGATACGGGCAGGTGCAGCCAGGGGAGGATCGCCTCGGAGCGCCCGGACACCTGAACCTCGATGAGACCTCCGGGTAGCTCCTGGGCACGAACAGATGGTTGCACCACAACCGCACTTCCGGTGGCCCTCAGTTCCGTCTCAGCCTCGTGCTCGCCGTCGAGCGGCGTAGCGCCAACAACCATTGCCGTTTGCTCACCCGACGACGCCGCTGCCTGGACAAGGGTGGCGGCGTGAGCCCACAAACACGCCTGGACTGCAAACAGGAGAACGATCATCGCGATCGGAACGATGATTACCGATTCGACGACGACGGAACCCGACTGGGTACGGGGCCGTGACAGTCTCGGATGGCGCTGCGATTCAGCCTCAGGTAGAAGAGCTAGTTGAGATTGATCGAGTTTGCTTTGGATGTGACCTTGGCGACGATGATCAGACCGACGGCGATGGCCAAACCAGCGAACACCGCTGTAATGATCACGGTCTCGACGACACTTCCACCCTCGTCCGCCGTTTTCGAACCGAGGTATCGGGTGCGTAGGAACATCCACAGTGCCTGCGTCTGTAGCAACATTGGCTCTTCTCCTTCTCTGTGCAACTGGGTTCTTCATAATCCGGCGGAAATGCGAGCGACGGCGGGATAGGCAATGAACGAAAGGAAGCCCACCAGCAGACAGACGCTGGGAAGAAACAGGCGCTCTGTCACCGCGTTGGCCTCTGATTCGGCGTCGGCCAGATTGTGCCGCCGTATGGAACTCGACTTGGCGGAAAGCGTCGAGCGAATCCGTGCTCCCTCTGTTCCCGCCAAAACCACGGCAGCGGCCAACTCGGTGAGCTCGGCCAGCCCGAAATCACGGCCGAGGTGGTCAAGTGCGTTCCACGGTGCCTCGCCGGTGTCCTGAGCGAGAACGAGGGCGTTCAGGATATCTTCACATATTTTGCCCTCCCCTATTCGAGCGGACGCAAACAGTGCACTCTCGATCCCCATTCCGCCGGCAAGGCACAGGACCACCAAGTTCACAAATGATTCGATGGCTCTGCGTGCAGAAAGGTGTGCTCGGTCCGCTTTCGCCTTGAGGAGAACTGCCGGAAGGATCGCACCACCGGCGCCGAGCAAGAGGCTTGCACACAAAGGTGCTTCCACCGGAACATGTACGCCGGCAAGTCCCACAAGGATCCACCACGCGGCGGGAAGGGCGACTCCGGCGAGTGACGCCAGGACAACCTCGCCGAAGAATTCCTCGACGGGCGTCGCAGTAATGGCAAAGAGAGGCCACAGGTGGGACCTGAGGCGTTCCTGGTCGTAGACGACCCCACTGAGCCGTCGGGCAACCTTTCGAATCAGGCGCCGAACTGAAGGCCCGCCCGCCTCTTGAGCTTGTCGTCCCAGCCGTCTCGGAGCCCCCTCGAGCTCAGCGAGCGAAGACCGCAACGACTGAGCTGTCGGACGCACGGCAAGAGCAATCCCGATCATGCCTAAGGCTGATCCCAAGGCCGTCAGGACTACCGCAGTCATGACGCTCCTTGCCGGGACACTTGGCCCGAGCCAACCGGCCTCACGAGGCGCACCATCAGAAGAACCCCGATGACGTAGCACGCTCCGACAAAGGTGAGGACAAGTTGACCGTCGACAGAGCCAAAGGGAGCGAGATAGGAGTGAGCGAGCACCGTTAGGAGTCCAACGAACCCGAGGGAAAACCAGATGATGGTCCGAACACCACTCCGGGCGGAGGCGCGGCTTGCTTCAACCCGCAGGCGCATTGCCACCTCTTCCCGCGTCGAATCAGCGAGGGCACCAAGGAGGTCGGCCAGCCGCTGTGCTCGTGTCGTCACAGCCAACCGAAGGGCGCAGACCACCTGTTCAGCGCTTGGTTCATCGAGCTCGGCGGCAAACGCTTGTAGCGCGACGTCCAGGTGCACTCCGTTCACGATTCTGTCGCCAAGGCGAGTCACCGCACCTCGGATTTCATCGGGGGCCACTCCCGTGGTCGACACGATGGCTTGAGCCAGGCCCGCGGAAGCTGTGAGGGCGTCTCTGAGGAGTTCTGTCCACACGGCTATTGCCTCGGTCAGACGGGTCGCATCTCGCGATGATGTCGATCTGAGAGCAGCGGGAAGTGCAAAGACCCCTATCGCCACCAACAAGCCAGCGACAGGCCAACGAGTAACGGTGAGTGCGACAAGTCCACCCACCAACGACAGGCCGGCTCTCATGCTCGGCCATCTCTCATTTTTCCTTGAGGCAGGGGCCACGCCGGCCGGTTGTGCCTGTACGTCCCGCTTCCGTCGCACGGGGCGGCCGATCTCCCGGGGAATCCCCATGTCCGTTGCCGTCGAAGTGGTCCAGCAGCTGCCGCCGCGAAGCGCAACTGCGAGACCGATCACGCCGACCGCGATGCCAAGAGCGCAGGAGCCAACGGCGACTGTCGTCACCATGCCGCGACATCGGTTCGCAT
>Ga0307373_10012035_pt1 | contig 12387 bp, 10 predicted proteins | sample OX2MG_FD_202534 | JGI IMG/M metagenome (GOLD analysis project Ga0307373, IMG submission 202534) | Soil microbial communities from Risofladan, Vaasa, Finland - OX-2 | ecosystem: Environmental > Terrestrial > Soil > Coastal area > Acid sulfate soil | place: Finland: Risofladan, Vaasa | collected...
CGAGAAAAAATTTGTCGGGCTCGCGCAGGCCATTCCGGCGGATAAATACACCTGGCGTCCCGGCGACGGTGTCCGCTCCGTCAGCGAAGTATTTCTGCACATTGCCGGCGCTAATTTCGGCATGCCGGGCTTTCTCGGCGCCGCTCCGGCCGAGGGCTTCAATCGCCAAGGCTTTGAGAAGTCCACCACCGACAAACATAAGGTGATCGAGCAGCTCAATAAATCATTCGCTTATCTGGAATCAGCCGTCGAGAATGAGGCCAACGCGGATCTAGCCAAGGAGACGAAAATCTTCGGCGGGCACGAGGCTACGCATGGCGAAGTTCTTTTCATGATCATCACCGATTTGCACGAGCACCTCGGACAGATGATCGCCTACGCCCGCATGAACGGCGTGGTCCCGCCTTGGACCGCCGCGCGCCAGGCTGCGCCGCACAAATCCACCATGTAACGGCAGTTTCCGCACGCGCGCTGCGTGGCCCCGAATTTTTGTTCCGGCCACGACTCTCGCGACAATGCGGCTTCCGCCTGTTTTGAGGAGGAAAGCAGTTCCGGAGTGGGCGCTGTCCCCGGCAGCGCCCGTCTCCGGCAAGTTTCCATTGGGCAATGGTCGGGTCGCTTTCGGCCCGCTTCCCCATTACGTCTGAGACCGCGTGAATGTGAAAAGGGATCCTTTGGCTACTTACGCGGGCCGCCCGTCCCGGTCAGCATGGCCTTGGCAATCGTGTTTTGCCAAAGCATGAATCCAACAAACGCCGCGGTCGCGTTGGACGGTAATTCCAGTTTCTCGGTCTTCAGCGCATGGACGGTGAAGTGGTAGTGGTGCACGCGCCCCGGCGGCGGGCAAGGACCAAACCATCCGGGTTTTCCCAAATCCGTGTTGCCTTCCACCACACCGGCCGGAAGATTGCCTAGGCTCGCCGCGCCTTCTTCCAGGCTCGTCACGTTCGCCGGAAAGTTATACGCTACCCAGTGCCAAAAGCCGCTGCCCGTCGGCGCATCCGAGTCATATACCGTAATTGCAAAACTTTTGGTTTCTTTCGGAGCCCCGCTCCATTTGAGTCCCGGGGAAATGTTGCCGCCGGTGCAGCCAAAGTCGTTCCAGTAGTGCTTCTCCGGAATCGGCCCGTTGGAAGAAATGCTGGGACTGCTCACCACGAACTGATCAGATGACATGTGCGTTCCTCTCTTTTCTTTTATGGCTGAATGGCAATGCTTCGCTCAAAAGGCGGACAGAATGCATCTTTCAGCAACTGCTAAGGAACCAGCACCGCGCGGCCCCTCACCTTGCCCGCGCGAAGGTCCTGCAGCGCCCGGTTGGCTTCGGCGAGCCGGTAATACTGCGTGGCCAGGCGGATTTTCCCACGATCCGCGAGCGCCATCAGTTCCACCAGTTCAGCGTAGGTCCCCACGAGATTTCCCACGATGGTTTTCTCCGACGCCACCATGTCCATCGTGGAGATGCGAATTTCGCCGCCGTATCCGATCACGTAGTAATATCCCGCGTTGCGCGTCATGGCGATGCCCGCGTTCACCGATCCGCCTTCCCCGACGAAATCCAGCACCGCTTCAGCGCCCTTTCCATCCGTCAGCGCCAGCACGGCCTGTACTTCGTTTCCATCGGCCGCAACCCCGTGGCGCGCGCCCATTTCCTTGGCCAGCGCGAGTGCATCCGGAGAGCGCTCCACGACGATCACCTCCGCGGCGCATAGCGCGCGCAGCACCTGAATGCCGATGTGGCCCAGGCCTCCTGCCCCAATCACCACGACGAACTCGCCTGGCAACAAATGTCGCGATGCCTTTTTCGCCGCACGATAGGCCGTCAACCCGGCGTCCGCGTAGGGCGCCACATCCTTCGGTGCTAGCGTCCGCGGCAGTTTCACAAGCGACCTCTCGCCCGTCCGGAGCAATTCAGCGTATCCGCCATTCGAGTCGAGGCCTGGGAACAGGCCTCCTGACGAGTGCATGTCGTCCCCGCGTCGCGCCGCCAGATCGTGGCCGCAACTGATCAGCGGGTGGCAGATCACGGCGTCGCCGCGCTTGACGCTCTCCACTTCCTTCCCCACGTCTTCCACCCAGCCGGCATTTTCGTGGCCCAGCACGTGAGGAAGAGCGACCTGCACCTTATCGCGCCAGAGGCCCTCCACCACGTGCAGGTCGGTTCGGCACACTCCCGCCCCGCCGATGCGCACGATCACATCGGTGCTTCTTCTCGATTTTTGGATTGGGAATTTCTTCGTAGTTGACCCAGATGGGCTTGTTCAGTGGCTCGTCGTATTCGTGCAGCACCGCCGCCTTCATTTGCAGAGCTCCTCGCGTTCACGCGGGCTGAGCCACGCACGCGGCCGCAGTCTAATCCTCGCCATCGGTCGCGTCAACTTCGAATGGTGCCTGCACTTCGGCTCCACGATGCCAGGCGAAAGGCGGCTCGACGTTCAGGACACTGGTATTTTGATCGAGAACGGCGTCGAAAGCGCGCCGCTATGCGCTCGCTGCTTTTCCCTGATACGCCGGGACAAACACTTCCGCAATGAACGTCTCGATCGTTGTGGGAGTCGTGTTCTCCACAGAGCGCGGCTCAAGCGCCCTCATGTGGCCCGAATTCAACGCATCGGACATTTCCAGCAGCAGATCCACCATGCTCGACGACATTCCCATTTGCAGCATGGCCGGTTTCAGCATCCCCGCGGGCGCCTGCTTGTAACTCAGGTCGGGCCTCTCGATCGCAACCCCAGCGGTCTTAGCGACCTCCGCATAGGTCACATCGCGCGCCCCTTGCAGTTCACGCGCGCTCTTTCCCTCGAAATTCAGCTTCAACAATGCGTGGGCCGCCGCCGCACCGATATCTCGCGTGGCAATCATGGGCAGCGCCAGGTCCGCCCGGACCGGGCCCGCCATGATGCTGAGCGACTTGATCACACCCACCTGAGCCAGAATGTTTTCCATGAAGTAGCCCGCTCGAAGATAAAGGGCATGAAGTCCGGAAATCCTTCCCAGCTTTTCCTCCAGAGAGCGCAGTCCGGCCACGGGGCCCGTCTTATCCGGTTTATCCGCCCCAAAGCTGCTCAGCACGACGGCGTATCGCACCCCATTCTTCTCGATCGCGGAGGCCAGCGCGTCGGTCACTCTCTCCTGATACGCGCTCACATCCGGCGAGCTGATGTTAGGCGGCACCATCGCATACACCGCCTCCGCGCCGGAAAACGCTTTTGTCAACGCTTCCGCATCGGTCGCGTCGGCCACCGATGCTTCCGCGCCCTTCTTCGTGAATCGTTCGAGGCGCTTCGCGTCGCGACCGATCACCCGTATCTTCTGTCCCGCTGCGAGCAGTTTTCCCGCCACCACGCTTCCGGTATTTCCCGTGGCCCCTGTAATCACATACATGGTTCCTCCTCGCGCCGATTGTCTCGACAAGATCGTCTCATAGTTATAGATGCCAGGCCCGGACTTCCGCTGCATTCATCTTCGGTTGCTCTTCGCGGATGGCGGCGAGAAAATCGGCGATTGTCTCTGTGTCCTAATGGGAGGGCCTCTCAATCGCCGCAAGCATTTTCGCTAAAAATTCATTCAGCGAGGTGCCGGGACGAATCCACCGCACCACCGCGACAATATCGTTGTCCCAGTCGATGTAAATGACGTTGTTTCCGTTCCCCAGGAAATACACCGCCGATTCGAGCTGCGGCATTGCCGGCCTCGACGGGGATGGAAACCTTGAGCATCATGCGCATCGTATGTGCCCTCCTCAGGCGCAGGCATTATACTGCCCCCTTCGGCGCACAGGGTTCTTCTCTTCGCTCCCTGATTGGGCCGTTGGGCTGGCCTGCGTTCGCTGTCCACGCCCGTTTGGCACCGTTATCCCGGCGTAGACACGCCGCCGTTCGCAGTCGGTGGCAAGCGAGGAAATTCTTGCGTGCCCGCCCAGAGTAGCGCCGCCAATCCTGAACGGAGCAACGTACGATTTTCGATCACGCGCTTTTTGGACGATCAATCTCCCTCCGTGAAATTCACTCTTCCTGCGCCATCACGCCTGTTCTACAATGCCCGCGTTCACATGGGGGTCGTCCATGACTCTTCTCTTCGCCTTCCTGATCGGACTGTTTGCAGGCCTGCGCTCCTTGACTCCGGCTGCCGTAACGTCTTGGGCTGGTTATCTCGGCTGGCTGAAACTGAAGACTCCGCTCGCGTGGATGGGCACGCTGACCACCGCCGTGATTTTCACTCTGTTCGCGCTGATGGAGATCGTCGCCGACAAGCTGCCCACCACTCCCAGCCGCACTGCCCCTCCAGGGTTGATCGCGCGCATCGTGCTGGGAGGTTTGGCAGGTGCGTGCGTGGCAGTTGCAGATACCGAGGGACTGACTACCGGCGCTTTGTTGGGGGTTCTGGGCGCGCTCGCCGGTTGCTTCGGCGGCTACCAGGTGCGCACTCGGATGGTCCAGGCGCTCCGCGTTCCCGATTTCGCCATTGCCGTGATCGAGGACCTTGTCACCATCGGCGGCTCGCTCTGGGTCGTCTCCCGCTTCTAGCGCAATCACGCTCTCGGAATCATGTCCTGGGCTCCGCTCGGCTGAGGGCATAGCAGCAGATGCCACATCAGAAGCACCTGACGTTCGGGTTTTGGCTCCACAAGCTGGCTGCCTTGGTTGTGCGTCCAGTTCTGCTGTATCATCCCGACAGATGAAGCAGACTCGCCATGAACCTGGGAGCCTTCGGCTGGACCCGCGTTTTCGTTACGCAACACCAACCGTCATAACACCCGAAGATCCGTTGCTTATAAACCAGGTGCTTTCTGAAATCCCTCATCCGCGAAATGCCGAAGCTCCTACCGAATATGCAGCCAGGCTAGGAGAACGATACTCAAGCTTGCAGGCTGCCGAAAGTCGGAGTCAGCACGGCCAGTTCTTCACCCCTCCTCAAGTTGCGCGCTACATGGCTTCACTCACCCGGCCTAGTGGCGCGGTAAGGCGAGTTCTTGATCCAGGAGCGGGAACGGGCGTCTTGAGCTGTGCATTCTGTGAATGCGATTTAAGAAAAGGACAGCGGCTTCAACTCGATGCATTTGAGCTGGATCCTTTACTGGCGATTTACTGCGAATATGCTCTTCACCATGCGAGAAACTGGTTGCTCGCACGCGGCATCAAACTGTCCTTTAAAGTTCACGTAGCCGATTTTGTGCTGGAGCATGCGCGCTTCTTGGCCCCCGGACTGTTTGACCAAAATGCTGCGAACGATTATGACGTGATCATCTCTAATCCTCCATATTTCAAGCTGTCAAAGAATGACTCTCGCTCAGTGGCGGCATCTGCGGTGATCCATGGGCAGCCCAATATTTACGCGATCTTCATGGCTTTATCCGCAAGCCTGCTTTCCGACCACGGTGTGATGGTGACAATCACGCCCCGCAGCTTCGCCGCAGGCGATTATTTCAGACGCTGCCGACAGTACTTGTTCTCCAGGGTTGTGCCGGAGGTGGTGCACCTGTTTCACTCTCGAAAAGCGGCTTTCAAAAGCGCCGCGGTATTGCAGGAGAATGTAATTATCCGCGCAAGAAAAACAAAACCCCGTCCAACAGCAACCGTTCGAGTCAGTGCGAGCGAGGGACCGCTCGACATCGATAGCAAGTCTGCGCGCGCTGTCGGTTTGACATCGATAATCGACCTCGGTTCCCCAAGGGTGATCTTCCACATTCCAGCAGGCGACAGTGACGAAGCCATTGTCCGCTTCGTCCGTCGCTGGACAAACACGCTTCACAGTTTAGGCATGGAGGTATCTACCGGTCCTGTGGTCGGATTTCGCGCTCACGGATTCTTGCTTGAGAGTCCGAATGGTACCCCCTTCGCGCCTTTGCTATGGCTTCAGAATGTAAAGCACTTGTCCATTCAATGGCCCTTGGGGAAACGCGGCAAATTTCAGTACATGGTCGATTCATCGGACTCCAATTATTTGCTTCTTCCGAATCAGACCTACGTCGTGCTACGTCGGTTCAGCGCAAAAGAGGAAGAGCGGAGATTGGTCGCCGCGCCGCTCCTGGGCGGAACCCTGCCAGGCTACAAGGTCGGATTAGAAAATCACCTGAATTATATTCATCGCCCACAAGGTTATATCCCCAACGAACAAGCGATTGGTCTTGCCGCTCTGCTGGGAACTTCGCTGTTAGATCGATATTTTAGAATCTCAAACGGCAACACGCAGGTGAACGCGACGGAACTTCGTGCTCTCCCGTTGCCCACCGAAGAATCCTTGACGCTCTTAGGGCGAGCTGTAAAAACGCAACTTGGTCTGCCGCTCGATATAGACGTCCTCTGCGAAGAGCTGCTCGAAGTACCAAGGCGTCTGAGACGATTTCGGAAAGCGGGTTGATTTGGACAAGGTAGAAGACTGCCGGGTTATCCTCTCTAACCTCGGCTTGCCACGCGCGCAATGCACCAGGATTGCCGCGTACACGGTTCTCGCTCTTGCGGACCTCACAAAATCCAGCCCGTGGTCTGCTGCCAAGCGTCGATCTCTCCGAATTCACGATATTTTAGTCTTCGTTAAGAGGGAATACCAAAAGACATACGCCGAAAATACCCGTGAGACAATTCGCCGCCAAGTACTGCACCAACTGGAGCAAGCATCAGTCGCGGATCGCAATTCAGATGACCCAATGCTTCCGACCAACAGCCCCCGCACTCACTATGCTATTTCAGAAGCAGCCCTCCGAGTTCTGCGTACCTTTGGAACACACCGCTTTGAGGAAGAGGCTCACAATTTCCAACTGAGCAAAGGATCGTTGTGGAAGATCTACCAAGCCGGCCGCCAAAAGCACCTGATTCCGGTAAGGTTGCCTTCGGGCAAGAAAATCCAATTCTCGCCAGGAAAGCACAATAATTCTGCAGGCGGCAGTGATAAATGAGTTTGCTCCTCGCTTTGCACCTGGCGCGCAAGTTCTGTATGTCGGAGATGCAGCCAAGAAATCGTTGCACGTCGAGACAGAATCATTGAAGCGACTCGGATTGCCGCTGACCGAACACGACAAACTCCCCGATGTGGTCTTGTATTTCGAGAGCAAAGGCTGGCTCTACCTAATCGAAGCGGTAACTTCACATGGACCCGTATCACATAAGCGGAAACGCGAACTGGATTCCTTTTTCCAAAAGTCGCCGATCCCGCGTGTTTACGTGAGTGCTTTTGCAGATCTCGCCGAGTTCAAACGGCATGCACACGACATCGCATGGGAAACTGAGGCCTGGATTACTGAAATGCCCGATCATCTTATTCATTTCAACGGCGATCGTTTTCTCGGACCACGTTAGCGCTACTTTTCTGACATTCGACAATAAAGAATTCACCACACGAGGCATCGCTTGCGCCGAAGTGTTTCTCTCCCTAATATGGCCTGATGGCAATTCGTTCGAAGGCGATTGGTTAAAAGGACGCCAATCGGACGCCCGTGCGGCAGATAGGCGGCAACTCGGCGCTTTCTCGCCAGCGTCCTAATCGCCAATGCGGCGGAATCGGAAAACTAGCCATTTAATTGAAATGGAAGGGCCGCAACCCATCGTAATCGCGAGATATTATGGGATCGGCATTCATCACAATACGAGGACAACGTGACCGGTAACGAGATTCGCAGCACATTCCTGAAATTCTTCGAGGAACGCGGCCACCGCGTGGTGCGAAGTTCCTCGCTCGTTCCCGCCAATGATCCCACGCTGCTCTTCACTAATGCCGGCATGAACCAGTTCAAGGACGTTTTTCTCGGCCTCGATCAGCGCGATTACACGCGCGCCGCCACCTGCCAGAAATGCGTTCGCGCGGGAGGCAAGCACAACGACCTGGAGAACGTCGGCTTCACCAACCGGCACCACACCTTCTTCGAAATGCTCGGCAATTTTTCTTTTGGCGACTACTTCAAGCAGGACGCCATCGCTTTTGCCTGGGAGCTCATCACTTCGCCAAAATGGTTCGGTATTCCGATCGAGAAGCTGTTCTTCACCGTGTTTGGGGGCGCCGAAATCGGGCACGGACAAACGCTCAAGAGCGATCAGGAGGCGCACGCGCTGTGGACCAAGATCGGCGCGCCCAAGGAACGCGTGATTGAAGTTCCCGGCCTCAAGGAGAATTTTTGGGCCATGGGCGACACCGGCCCCTGCGGCCCATGCAGCGAAATTCACTACGACATGGGACCGGCCGCTTCCGATCAGGGCCACGCGGACTGCCAATTCTCCTGCGACTGCGGCCGTTACGTCGAAATCTGGAATTTAGTCTTCATGCAGTTCAATCGCGATTCCTCCGGCAAACTCAATCCCCTGCCCAAGCCTTCGGTCGATACCGGGATGGGCCTTGAGCGCCTCGCCGCCGTCCTGCAGGGCAAAATCAGCAACTTCGATACCGACTTGTTCCAGCCGCTCATGCGCGAGGCTGCCCGTCTCGCTAGCGTCGATTTGAACAATCTGGAAAATCAGTCTTCACTGCGGATTATTGCGGACCATTCCCGCGCCGCCACGTTCCTGATTTCCGATGGCGTAATTCCTTCGAACGAAGGCCGCGGCTACGTCCTGCGCAAAATCATCCGTCGCGCGCTCCGTCATGCGCGTATGCTCGATGCCCCGATGCCGTTTCTTTCCCACATGTCTGCGGCCGTTCGCGCCGAAATGAAGAATGCCTACCCAGAACTCGAGGAAAGCGCCGCCCGCATCACGCGCGTCCTCGATGAGGAAGAGCGTCGCTTCACGCGAACCGTCGATGTCGGGCTCAAGAAACTCGAAGAAGGCCTTCAGGCGCTGCATGGTGAGATCGAAACGACGCCCCAAGCTAAGAAGGAACGCGGGCACGCACCTCGCCTCGGCATAGTCCTGCCAGGCGAGCAGGCCTTCAGGCTATATGACACCTATGGTTTGCCACGCGACTTCATAGAAGATGTCACGCGCGATGCCGGTGTCCACGTCGACTGGGCCGGCTTCGACCGCGCCATGGAGGAACAGCGTACGCGCGCCAGGGCCTCTTGGACGGGCGTGCACAAGGAAGTAGCGAATCCCATCTACGCGAAGCTGGCGGATACGTTCGAGACCGAACCCGATTTTTACTTTGGCACGAGCACCAGCGATTGCCGGATCGAAGCCATTGTCACTAAGCAAGGCGAGGCCAACGAAATTCGCAAGGGCGCCGAAGCGGAAGTAATCCTCGACCGCACGTCATTTTATTCCGAATCTGGCGGGCAGGTGGGCGACGTGGGCAGCTTCCACGACAATTCCGGCTCCCTCGATCTGGCTGAAGTCCGCGGCGCGTACTATCCCGTCAGCCGCCTCATCGCACATCGCATCCTGGCCAAGGAAGACTTGCGCGTGGGCGACCGTGTTACGACCATCGCCGACGCGCAGCGCCGCGCGCGCAACATGCGCAACCACACCGCCACGCACCTGATGCACGCCGCGCTCCGCAGCATTCTCGGTGCACACGTCAAGCAGGCGGGTTCCCTGGTCGCGCCCGATCATCTGCGCTTCGATTTTTCGCACTTCGCGGCCGTCGACTCGAGCGAGATCGCCGACATCGAGCAGCAGGTGAACGAAGAAATCTGGAAAGACATCGAGCTGCAAACCGACATTACCAATATCGACGACGCGCTGGCCTCGGGCGCCCTGGCCTTCTTCGGCGACAAATACCCCGAGCAGAACGTTCGCGTTGTCACCATTCCCGACGCCTCCACGCCGCGCGGCTTCTACAGCAAGGAGCTTTGCGGGGGCACGCATGTGACGCGCACCGGCGAAATCGGCGTCTTCAAGATCCTCTCGGAACAGTCCACGGCCGCCGGTGTCCGCCGGATCGAGGCCATTTCGGGCGACCGCGCGCTGGTCGAGTATCAGCGGTCTCTGGGCGAACTTCGGGCCGCGGCAGGGCTCTTGAACGTCTCGGAAGACCAGGTTTACGGCGCCATTCAGCGCCAAATTGACCAAATTAAGGATCTGGAGAGACAGTTAAAGGCGCTTGTGCGAAGGAATTCTGTCTCCCAGGCGGAAGGATTACTGGAAGGAGTTCGGGATGTGAAGGGCGTGCGCGTGTTGGCGGCAAAAGTTGACGGCTTCGACCGTGAAGCCCTTCGCCAAATGACGGACGCGCTGCGCCAGAAGCTCGGCTCCGGGGTGGTTGTTTTAGCCTCTGCGGAGGACGGCAAAGTTTCGCTCATCGCAGCGGTTACAAAGGACCTGGCCGCCAAGCTCCATGCCGGCAAGATCGTTCAAGAACTCGCCAAGCTTGTAGGCGGATCGGGAGGCGGCCGGCCCGACTTGGCAGAGGCTGGCGGTAAAGACACATCGGCCATAGAAAACGCCATTCGTAACGTTTACCCCCTTCTCGATCGATTGTTATAATTCCCGCAGTGCCAGAAACTTAGCCGGAGAATCTCGTCGATCTGGCTTTGTCGCGAATGCCCAAAAATTCGTTCGCGTTTGAAGCAAGATTTTGCCTTCCCAGAGGCTTATGAACACACGAGGCGTCACTATCGCGGTATTGGCGGCGGGAATTTGGCTCTCCTCCACGGTTACACCGGTCCGTGGCCAGATTGCAGCTGTGGACTCGCATGGAAAGCTGGTTTACATGAACGGTGATTCCCCGAAGCCTAGTCGTGGGAGTACTATTAGCATTCCGCCGGTCACGGGAGCGGATACCGGGAAAGTTCGAGCTGTATCCTCCGCCCCAGGCGATACGGGCACTGAGAAGGCTCCTGTTCGAGCCGATGCACGGCTGGAGCGCATCGTACAAGCTGCGGCGGCACGCCACCAACTGGATCCGGCTCTGATCAAAGCCGTGATCAGCACGGAATCCGGATGGAACACGCACGCAGTTTCCCAAAAGGGGGCCTTGGGGCTTATGCAGTTGGTTCCAGCGACGGCACAACGCTTTGGCGTGGGCAATCCTTTCGATCCCGCTCAGAACGTGGAGGGTGGGACCACATATCTGGAATCGTTGCTCCGTCGATACAACGGAGACCTGACGAAATCACTCGCGGCGTACAACGCCGGGGAGCGAGCTGTCGATGAAAGCGGCGGCGTTCCGGCGTATCCGGAAACGCGCAATTACGTGCAAAAGGTGACTCACGCATACTTCCGGCCCGGCTCGGGTCGCACCTCAACGCTCTGGACTCCACCAAGAGATCCCGTGCGGCGGGAAATCGAGCCCAATGGCCGCGTAGTTTTCACGAACGAATGAAACGATTCCATTTTTCCGGAAGAGCAAGCAGCACGCGAATATCTGTGCTCATTCTAGGGTTTATCGTGACCCTCGCGGGGTTGTTCGCTCCGCCAGCCCGCGCGGACCTGAAAGCCGAGGCCCGCCAGCAGTTCGAGCAAGCCGTCAAACTGCGCACGATGCTCGAAGGCTACCTGGAAAAGGACCGCTCGCTCTCCAACTACAAAGAGACAGTTCTGGCCTACCACAAGGTTTACATGATCACGCCGCGGGCCGAGGACGCGACGCAGGCTCTCACGGCCGAGGCTGAGCTGTATGAAGAAATGGGCCGCCTGTTCGATGCAAAATATTTCGAGTCCGCGATCGAGAAATACAATTTCCTGCTGCAACAATATCCCGGAACGCGCTACCGCGCCGAGGCGCTTTTCGCGATCGGCCAGATACAGAAAGACGATTTGAACAAGCCCGACGACGCGGAAGCCACTTTCAAGCAATTTCTGAAACATTATCCGCGCTCGGACAAGGCCAACGCGGCGCAGCAGGCGTTGAAGGAAATTGCCGGGCTATCGGCAGGCGCGTCCGCACCAGCGGCCGCTTCGGGCGGAAATCCAGAGCCGGTCAAGTCGGCTTCCTTGGGAACCACGCCGGACAAACCGGGCCAGATGAATCGCAGCCAGCCCGCCGTAAGTGAAGCGGAGCGAGCTCAGACGGGCCGGAAGCAACCGGCGGTAAACGGCTGGCCACAAGCCGAGAAAGTGAGCGAAACGCAGCCCGACTTGAAGGGCCAAGCAGTCGAGCCGCGCATCAGCAATCGGCCCACGCCGCCCATCGTGGAGAACGTGCAAACCTGGAATTCACCGGACTCCACACGCATCATCGTGACCCTGAGCGACACGATCAAATACGATGCCGCTCTCATCAGTTCGCCGGATCGCATCTACTTCAATCTGTATAAGGCATGGATCAGTCCCAAGCTGGCGCATAAATCCCTGGAAGTCGATGACGGGCTATTGAAGTCCGTGCGGATAGCACAGAACAAACCGGATGTGGTGCGGTTGGTGCTGAACCTGAACGGAGACAAAAATTATTCCACATTTCTGCTCGCCAATCCCTACCGGCTCGTGATCGACGTTCATTCTCGCGCGGTCACTATGGCAAAGTCGACCCCGGATTCGGCTGCGCCCGCAGTAGCGCTCACAACTTCTGTAGCTGAGCCTGCGC
>Ga0307373_10012036_pt1 | contig 12386 bp, 11 predicted proteins | sample OX2MG_FD_202534 | JGI IMG/M metagenome (GOLD analysis project Ga0307373, IMG submission 202534) | Soil microbial communities from Risofladan, Vaasa, Finland - OX-2 | ecosystem: Environmental > Terrestrial > Soil > Coastal area > Acid sulfate soil | place: Finland: Risofladan, Vaasa | collected...
CGTGCCCCGACTCCCCGGGGAGGATGTGGCTCTGAACGGCTTGGCTGCGGGCCGCATTTTGACGACTTCGGTGAAGGCGAGAGTCTTGCTTCCACCATTCGCCAATAGCGGAATGGACGGCTACGCAGTCCGGGCGGCCGATATCCCGCGGGTGCCGTGGCGGCTGCCGGTGGTGGGGGAGATGCGGGCCGGTATGGCACCGGGGGCGCTGAGGATAGAGGTTGGGAGCTGCTCCAAGGTAATGACCGGTGCACCCCTCCCCGATGGGGCGGACGCGGTCGTGCCCTACGAGTGGACCGATCGCGGTTCGGCGGAGGTCCTCATTCACGAACGTCCGCGGCTCGGCAACGCGATTCGTCACGCGGGCGAGGATCTGGCTCCGGGTCAGCTGGTGCTCCCTGCGGGCCACCGCATCCGACCCACTGACCTGGCCCCGCTGGCTGCATCCGGAGCCGGCCTGCTGGAAGTTGGCCGACGTCCCCGGGTGGCGCTGGTGACGACAGGAGACGAGATTCGGGCCCCTGGCACGGAGCTTGCGCCCGGCGAGATCTACGACACGGCGGGCCCGGCCATTGAGGCGCTCGTGTCCGCCGCTGGGGGAGAGCTTGTCTTTCGTGGGACCGCCTCAGACGATCCCCGTCAGGTGCGGGACGTGTTGATGTCCGCAGCCGCAAACGCGGACCTCGTGATCGGAGTTGGCGGCATGAGCGTCGGCGACCACGACCACGTGCGCGCAACCGTCGAACAATTGGGGAGGCTGCAGTTCTGGAGGGTGGCGATGAGGCCAGGTCGGCCCATAGCCTTCGGCGCGCTTAGCTCGGCGGTTTTTTTGGGGCTGCCGGGCAACCCGGTCTCCGCCTGTGTGACCTTCATTCTGTTCGGGACCCCGGCCCTGTTGGTGATGCAGGGGGCCACCCACCCTGAGCCCCGAACCTCCCCGGCCGAGCTGCTGGAGGAGGTGGACAAACCCGAGGGGCTGGAGACCTACCATCGCGCCATCCTCAAGCCACGTCCCGGCAAGATTCCGGGCGTGAAGCTGACCGGCACCCAGAGCAGCGGCGCGACCATGTCTCTGGCCCGCGCGGACGCGCTCGTGATCCTTCCCCCCAAGGGCGCCCGCCTGGTCCGGGGCTCGATCGTGGAAGTGATACGCCTGGGCAGCTAGCCGAGTTCCAGCTCCCCGCTCGAAACTCCCGCCTCTGCCGCTGCCAGCTTGGCCGCCTCCAGGACCTTGAGCCGCCCCTCCTTGGCCAGCCCTGCGGCCGCCCTACCGGCGAGATACGCCGCCAGCGGAGCGTACTGGCGGGCGCCAGAGGTGTGGGCTGCCTCTCCCGCCAGCTCTAGCACCAGCCTTGCCTCCTCCGGCCATAGCCGGGTGTCGCCGGCTCCCAGCGACTTCAGGTACCTGTCAAACCAAGCGTTCACTCTGAACCTCCTTTTCGGATGCTGCCGAGCGCACTGCCTCGGCGAGCTCCAGCGGTGTATTGCAGCCTCGGAATGATGCCGCGTCAGGGTCCCAGCGCCGCCAATCGATCTCAGGGACCTGAGCCTGGGCGAGCGCTGTTGCCGCTTCGCGCAAGCCGAGCCCGTGCGGGCCCGAAAGCCGTCCAGCAGCCTTAGTCAACGCCGTCACCGCCGTCTTGCGGTAAACCGCGAAAAGCGGCTCGATGCGTCGGTCCCGAAGACAGAACGTCGCTTCAGCGTGCGGGCGCGACGCGGCCATTAAGATCAGCGCGGAAGCCAACTCGCACGATGGGAATGGAGTGTCTGCGGCGGTCGCTAGGACCAGCTCGGACTGCGAGGCGACCAAACCTGCGAGGAGGCCGCCCAACGGTCCAGGGACACCGACCACGTCCGCTACCGCCCTGCAGTCGAGCGAGAAGGTTGAAGGTCCCGCCACGATGCACTCCCACCAGACGGGGCGCAATCGGTCGTGCGGACGGCGGATCATAGGTTCGTCGTCCGGCCCCGGAAACGGCAGCGAAGCTTTGTCGAGACCCATGCGGCTGCTGGCACCTCCGGCCAGAATCAGCAGAGTGACGGGCGGCAGCTCCATCAGCTGTCGCCTTCCAACTCGGGCGGACTCAATTCGACCACGGCGCCCAGCCGCTCAGGGTGACTGTAGACGTTGCAGCTGCGGCCTCGGAGGAAGCCGATGAGGGTCACCCCCAGGGTCTCCGCGGTCAGGACCGCCATAGAGGAGGGCGCGGAGATAGACGCCACCACCCCGATCTGGGCGGCCGCCGCCTTTTGGACGATCTCAAAGCCCGCGCGTCCGCTCACGATCAGGCAGGCGTTGGAAAGCGGGAGGAGCCGCTCCAGCAAGGCTCTCCCGATCAGCTTGTCGACCGCATTGTGCCGGCCTACGTCCTCAGCCACCTTCATCTCCGTCGCCCCCCACGCAAGCAGCCCGGCGGCGTGGAGTCCACCGGTCGTCGTGAACACAGGCTGGGAGGCGGACAGGAGGTCCGGCAGACTGAAGAGGATCTCGCTGCCCCACACCATCCGCCCCTCGACCGGCTGGTGGAACTGGCGTATGGCTTCCATGGTCGTCGAGCCGCAGAGGCCGCACGCGCTGCTCGACGGGAGCGTTCGCTGCCAGCCGAGCCCCCCTTCGGGCAGAAGTGTTCGTAGGTGGACGTCCACCAGGTTCTCGCTCTCAGGCTCCTGTCGAATCTCCCAGCTGGTCGAGGGGAGCAGGGTCTGCCCGCTGGGGGCCAGCCGCACGAAGTCGATGTCTCCGGATTCCGAGATCACACCCTCCGCATGCAGTAGGCCCAAAGCCAGCTCGAGGTCGGCCCCCGGGGTGCGGAGCAGGATTGCCAAGGGGCTGCCGTTGACCATGAGCTGCAGAGCGTCCTCGCGAGCTACCTGGTCAGACGAGCTGCGGGCATCCCCAGAGTCGAACCGGGTGACCTCGAATCGCTGCTGCCCCCCGCGGATCCCCGGCGCTGACTCACGCATAGGGCCGATCGTAGCGCCACTCGCTGGCGGCTACTCGTCGTGAGGGCAGCTTCCGATCGGTTCTCCGTGATGGCAGCCGCAGTGGTCGACGGTCTCCTCGAGGATGAGGTCCCCGTCGGGGTAGCTGAGCCTGGGACCGAGAGCAGCCTCCCCGGGGGCGACCAGCCGGGCCCGTACGACGTAGCAGAGCCGACCTCCGCACGAGGTCGCTGCCAGCATGTTTGGGTTGCCGGCCCGGACCAGACGGTCCGCTGTGATCACCGATTCGACCCCGTCGATCCTTCGGTGGCCGACCGATGTGTAGTAGGACCCAGCGGAAAGTTCCATGGGCCTGCCGGGATCCCCATCCAGCGCTTTTCCGATCACGCCGGGGATTTCCTGCGCTCCTGTTTCGCTGACCCTGCGGGTCAGGGTTCCGGTCGTGTCATCACTCCTCACATCGACCCTGACCTGAGCCAGGAGAGGCCCCGCATCGATCTTCTCGGCGACGCGCTGAAAGCTGACCCCAGACTCCAGCTCGCCGTTGACGATGGCCCAGTAGATAGGTTCCGGGCCTCGATATCGTGGCAGCAGCGATGGGTGGACATTCACCCACCCCCTCTTGGGGAGCTGGAGCGCTCTCTGCCCGAGGATCTGATCGAAGCTGGCAACCACGAACAGATCGGTCCGCAATCGCTCCAAAGCCACGAGGGAGTCATAGTCATTGACCCTGGCCAGCCGCAGCAGGGGTACTCCGAGGTGATCGGCGAGCTGGCTCAGCGCATTCTCTCCGGCAATTGCCGGATTGGCGCCCAAGCTGGTCGCAATCCCCGCCAGCGAGACGCCGCTGCGGAGCAGGGACAGGAGGATCGCCAAGCTGTAGTCAGACGGAAAGCCGGCGAACCCGACTCGCGCTGGCTGATCGGTGCTAGTCGAAACCGGCGCCGGGGAGTCGGGAGAGAAGGGAATTCGCATGTCCGGTACCATCCGGAACTCCTCCTTCTCCCAAAGCCACTCCTCGACCCTGGCGATATAAGGGCTGGCGGGCGGTCGCGCTGAAGGGGATGGACTTGCCACTGAATGCCATGGTACCGGGGCGCCAGACGATGGATTCGGGCACACCGTCACCATTTCGTTGACCGCGCGCAACGCGGATGCGGTTCCCGGCTGTCACACTGCCCAGCAAATGTCAGTCGAAGGCAGGGTGGTGGGCTCGGGGAGTTCCGTCGCCCAAGGGATCGCCGACATGGCCCAGTCTTGGGTTCATCTGGCGCGGGACATGGCCCCACAGGTCCCCGAGCTTCCAGGGGTAATCCAGCAGCAGGTCTCGGCTCTCAACGGCACCGAGATCACCGAAGAACGCCTGAGCGAGGTGGCTCGGGCGATCACCAAGAGGGTGGATGACTCGGGCCATCCGGAGGTGGCGGCCACCCTGCTTCGTCGCATGGGGCGCGCCATGTACGAGCTCCTGCTCCTGCTGGCTACCCAGGAGGAGCTCCGCACCATGGGAATGTTGATGCAGGCGGCCGCCGCTCCTGCAACGAAGCCCGAAAATCTGCCCGCTCCCAAGACCACCCCCCCTCGCCCGGCGGTAGCTCCTCATGCGGACCCGACAATTCAGCAACGCACTCCTTCCACGGCGCAGCCGCCTGCCCAATCCGGTCCGCCCCCACTCTCGGTGACTGGGGCGATGGTCGCCACCGCGCCGGCGGCGGCCAAGCCGCTCGCTCCGCTTCCGCCCCGGGCCGCGAGCCCGACAGCGCCTACTCCGACCCAGGCAAACCCGGCCCACCGCGCCACCGCGCCGGCCGTGCCTCCTTCTGCGGAGCCGTCGCCGCCCTCGGAGCCGCGCGTCGAGGCGTATCAGCCAAGGGTTCCAGCGGCCTTCGCCAAGCCCGGCGAGCCGCCGAGCATCCCTGCTCCTCAGACTGCACGGCAGCTGGTCCAGCCGGCCCGACCCGAACCAGCAACGATCGCGGCGAACGAAGCAGCACCGGCAGCCAGCGCCGCGGTCGGACCGGCTGAGGCGGAGGAGGAGGCGGTCCTCTGGGGCTTCGACCCAGCCGCCCGCGAGGTTCCGGAAACCGTTCGCGCGAATCCTGAGACCCAGGTCATTGCGCCCGACGGCGACCAGCTGGAGCCGGCGCTGGCGGTGGAGTCGTCACCTGCGAACGGGGTCGCGGACTCTTCGTCCGGGCGGCCGGGCATCTTGGGCGTGGCCAGCCCCCACGGCTGGACCGTGCGACTGTCGCCTCGCGCGGCCCAGGAGAGGGATCGTCGGCTGGCCAAGCGGTTGATCGAGCTGCCTGCCCTGATCGAGGGGATCTCGACCCAGGTTCACGAACAGCGTCGCGCGGTCTCCGACCGTGGCATGGCCAAACAGGCCGTGCGGACCGCGGCCGAGCAGTCGGCCCCTACGGATCTCCAGACCGCCGGCAGTCGAATCGGCGACCTTTTGGAAGGGGGGCGCCTTCCCGACGCCGCGGCGCTCGCACTGCGCACAGCCGAGGCTTTCCCCGGCGCCGCCGCGGCGGAACTCGCGTGTCGGGCTGGCGAGGCGAGCCGAGATGCTAAGGACGACGAGTTGGCAACGCTCTGTTTCACGACCGCTGTGTTGGCCGCGCCGCCGTGCGAGTCCGCCTGCTGGCAGCTCGCCGGGATGGCGCTGGAGCAGCGCGACCCACGGCTGGCTCCGATCTGGATGGAGTTTCTGGCCCGACTGTTGCGGGTGCGAGGAGCGGATGAGGACGCCGTGGTCGTCTACCGGCAGCTACTGAACCTCACCCCGCGGCGCCAGGACGTTAGTGACATGCTGCGGCTCGCCTCTTTGACCGGTGTCCTACCCGACTGAGAGTCGGTCAGGGACGTCGGACCAGGCGGACCCGGCGTCTGGGTCGGATCCGGCCCTTCGCTTGCTTGGGGATGACGCTGATAGACCCATCGCTCTCCATCTCGACCAGCTCGCAGTCGCCGACCCCCGAGACCCCGTGCTCCCGCAGCGCCATGTCAGCCTCGCCGGCATCGATTCCCTCCTTCGCAAGAGATCCGGGGAGCCACTCGCCGGCGCTTGCGAGGACCCGTGGCGGGGATTCCAGGATCCTGCCCATCAGCCGGTTGTGCAGACGGCCCCAATTAACCCCCCAGTTGAGCACGAAGAGGGTGCCTATGATGAGCAGACCTCCCAGTAGTGAGCTGTCCGGACCGGTCATGGCTGGCTGGACCGCGTTGGCTACGAGCAGCACGAGCACCAGGTCGAAGATGGTCATCTGGCCCAGCTCCCGCTTCCCAAACACTCGTAGGGCGATCATCAGGACCAGATAGATTGAGGCGGATCGGAGGATGAGGTCCCATGGGGGGATCGCGAGATGAGTGAGGTCCACGGCTTCTCTCCTATTTGAACTAAGCGATGGGCGGCCCGTCCCGCCGCGACGTCGGTTTCAGCCATCCTGCGGCAATGACCCCTGCCTGTGGTCCGCGACCGTCGCCTCGCGGCCCGAGGACAGCTTCCTGCGCGTGCTTAGGCAGGGCGTCCGGTGACCCTGGTGATAGCTCACCGAGGCGGGCTGGGGGAGGCGCGGGAAAACTCCATTGAAGCTTTCGAGCAGGCGATCGGAGCGGGCGCCGACATGGTTGAGTTCGACGTGAGGAGGACCCTCGACGGGGAGCTCATCGTCTTCCACGACGAGCGTTGCGGCGGAATCCGGATATCAGAGTGGACCTCCGTGGGCGTCCGGTCCATCTGCGGCTTCTCACCAACCACCCTTGCAGAGGTCGTCCAAACGGCGGGACCCACGGTCGGGATGGATGTTGAGCTCAAAGAGGCCGGCTATGAGCTGGAGGCCCTGCGTCATCTCGCGCAGTTCAGAAGGTCCGGACTGGTAATCACCTCGTTCCGCTCCGAGGTCGTGAATGCGGTCGGTAGGATCGACCATGGCTGTCTGAGAGGACTCAGCGTGGGTGCCAGGTCACAATCCCTTTTGGCGATCGATGATGCGCTGGTCGCGACCGCATCCCATCTGGTGGCGCACCGCAGCTTAGTCAATAGGGCGCTGCTGCTCGGAGCCCAGGCGGCGGGGCTCACTTTACTGGTATGGACCGTGAACCGACGATCGGACCTCGTCAGAATTCTGGCTGAACCACTGATAGGAGGGGTCATCACCGACCGACCCGAACGGGCGCTGCGAATTCGGGATCCAGACTGAACGGATTCGAGTTTCCTGGGCTCGGGCATTGTGCTCCGAACAAGAGTTTGGTACATTTGTTCGATGAGAGAGACGAGCCGCTGGAATCCGGTGCCGGACAGGCTCCCGACCAGCTGGGGCCAGGTGGTGGACCGGGCCGACGTGCAGCAGCTTGTCGTCCTGGACCGGGTGCTTCCTGCGCGCGAGGCAGAATACGGAGTCGTTCCCGCATCCCTTCATGAAAGGGTGGTGCGCGGGTTGGCCCAGCGTGGGATGGAGGGGTTGTACACTCACCAGGCAGAGGCGGTCGAGGCTGCTCTGAGGGGCGTCAGCGTGGCGGTAGTCACCCCCACTGCGTCCGGCAAGTCTCTCTGCTATCTGCTACCGATCTTGGACGCCGTAGTTCGCGACCCCGATGCCACCGCTCTGATGCTGTTCCCCACCAAGGCACTGGCACAAGACCAGCTTCACGAACTTCGGCAGATGGGCGACGCTGTCGATCTCGACCTGAAGACCTTCACCTATGACGGTGACACCCCGCCTGGAGCCCGCGCTGCGCTGAGGCAGGGAGGGCAGGTGGTCCTCAGCAATCCCGACATGCTTCACAACGGCATCCTGCCTCATCACACCGCGTGGGTGAGGCTCTTCAGCGGCCTTCGGTACGTGGTCCTCGACGAGTTGCACACCTATCGAGGGGTCTTCGGGAGCCACGTCGCCAATGTGCTGCGCAGGTTGGATCGGATCTGCGCTTTCTATGGGTCGCGGCCAACCTACATCTGTTCCTCTGCCACTATCGCCAACCCTGGCGACCTAGCCGAGCGGCTGCTGGGGCGCCCGGTGGTGGTCGTTGACCGCAACGGCGCCCCCGCGCCGACCCGTCGCTTCGTCGTCCTTAACCCGCCCGTAGTGGAGCCGCGCCTGGGAATTCGACGCAGCGCGAGTCTGGAGGCTCGTCGGCTGGTGCCGCAGCTGGTGAGGGCCGGAGCACAGACCATCGTGTTCGGTCAGACCAGGCTTCAGGTCGAACTGCTGCTCAATTATCTCGAGCGCGAGGTGCTCAGCGATGGGCGCGGTCTTGGGGCACGGAAAAACGATTCAGTCAGGGCTTATCGGGGCGGCTACCTCCCCCTAGAGCGTCGAGCTATCGAGGCAGGCCTGAGATCTGGCGTGGTGCGCTGCGTGGTCGCCACCAGCGCCTTGGAGCTCGGCATTGACATCGGCAGGCTCGACGCGGCGGTCTTGGTCGGTTACCCCGGCACGATCGCGAGCCTGTGGCAGAGGGTGGGCCGAGCGGGACGGCGACAGGGAGCCGCTCTCCAGTTGCTGATCACTGGTGGCGGGCCCCTTGACCAGTTCCTTGCCAGGCATCCCGAGTACCTGCTGGACAGCTCTCCTGAGCGAGCCTTTGTGGACCCTGACAATCTCCTTGTCCTCGCCGGTCACCTGCAGGCCGCCATCTTCGAACTCCCACTTCCGGTTGGGGAGGCGTTCGGTGGGATCGATGTCGGCGGACTACTGGAGGTGTTGGAGGAGGACGGGCTGGTGCACCGTGCCAGCGCTAGCTGGCACTGGGCGGCAGACGCCTTTCCTGCCGACGCCATCAGCCTGCGCACATCCGCCTCCAGCAATGTGGTGATTATGGACACATCGGTCGACAGCGGGTCGCCCTCGCAGGGCCCGCAGGGTCCTTCGTCGGGCTCGTCAGGCGGACGCTCGGGCGTCGGAGCGAAGGTGGTTGGAGAGCTCGATGAGTGGTCCGCGCCGTTGCTCGTCCACGACGATGCCATTTACATGCACCAGGGCCGGCAGTACCACGTTGAGCGGCTCGACTGGGAGGAGCGGAAGGCCTACGTGCATCCGGTGTCGGTCGACTACTTCACCGACTCCGATTTAAGAGTCGGGCTACAGGTGTTGGACTGTATGGTCAGGCCGCTCGTAGATCCCCACGGAGGTACCGCACGAGCCCACGGGGAGGTGCGGGTGAGCGTCCTGGCAGCCGTGTACCGAAAGATTCGGCTGCTCACCCACGAGACGGTCGGCTCTGGTCCCATTAGGGTCCCCGAGCGTGACCTTCACACCACCGCCTATTGGTGTTCCTTCGATCCTGGAATCGCCCAGGGCCCTCCCGGTGCCGAAATGGGGCTGGACGCGATCGGGCACGCGCTGGGGCAGATAGCGTGCCTAATGGCCATGTGCGACCGTCGCGATCTGGGAGTTGTCACTCAGGTTCGCGCGGCCCTCTCCTCCTTTCCCACTCCGGGCCGCCCCTCGCCGTCCCTGGAGTTCCTGGTGGGGGAGCGGACCACCCCCGACGGAGCTCCGGGACCCACCGTCGCGGATGCTCCTTGCATTTTCATCTATGACATGCATCCCGGCGGAGTGGGGCTGAGCGCGCGTCTCTTCGACCTCCACGACGACCTGCTGCGCGGCGCCGCTTGCCTGCTCCGCGAGTGCGAGTGCCGTTCGGGCTGTCCGGGCTGCGTCGGCCCGATCGCCGGGGTGGAAGAAGGGGCCAAGGTGGCTGCCCTGCGGATCCTGGATGAGAGCGGATGGTGACCTCTGCTGTGCGCCTGAAGCTGTCGGCTCTCCAGGGCGATCCCGGGTTCCGGCTCGGTCCGCGCCGCCGCCACCTGCCGCCCCCGATGGGGTTGCAGATTGACGATCTGGACAGCCTGGAACGCCTGGCGGAGATGGGGTTCCAGTGGGACAGCCCGCGCGGGATCTTGGTTCGCCGGGTGGAGTTCCCGGTCAAGGCGCTCCATCTCTCCGTCGACCGGCTGGAGTGGCAGTCTCTTCGGGGACTCTCCGCCACGGTCCCGACGGGGGGACCGCTCTCGCTCCTGTCTTTCGATCTTGAGACGACTGGCTTGCAGCGTGGCACGGGCACCGTGCCATTCCTTTACGGTTGGGCGAGCCTGTCGGGTGATTGTGCCGCGGTTGTCCTGGAGCAGTGGCTTCTGCCGGATCTCGGCCAGGAGCAACCGCTGGTGCGGGCGGCGCTGGATCGGATGCGAGACGCGTCGCTCCTGATCACCTACAACGGATCCAGCTACGACCTCCCCATGCTCAAGTCCAGGATGGTGATGGCAGGGGTCGACCAAGCCTGGCCCGCGACACCGCATCTTGATCTGCTACCGGTAGTTCGGAGGCTCTTCCGTCACCGGATGGAGCGGTGCACGTTGCGCGCCGTGGAGCAGCGGCTCCTGCACCAGCAGCGGGAAGGAGACCTGCCCGGCCGAGAGGCTCCCGAGCGCTACTGGCGCTTCCTGGAGACCAGGGATCCCGAGCCGCTCCAGGATGTCATCAACCACAACCAACAGGACGTGCTCTCATTACTGGGCGTTCTCGAGCGGCTGGCGCGCCATTTGGAGCTGGACGGTCCGCTCCCCACTGATTGGCTGAGCCTGGGACGCTTCATCGAGGAGCGCGGAGATCTGGAGGGAGCTGGGGCTGCCTATCTACGGGCGGAGGCGGTCTCTCCTTCTCCCCTGGACCGCGCCGCGGCCTTGCGGCGCGGCCGTCTCCTACGCCGACAGGGGAGGTCGCTTGAGGCGATCGAGGTCTGGCGCACGATCTGGGAACGTTGGCAGGACCCCGAGGCAGCGGAGGCGATCTGCGTAGATCAGGAGCATCGCCAGCGTGATCTCGAGGCGGCCCTGCAGACCGCCAGGGCGGCGCTGCGGGAGGCGCCGGTGGGCTGGGATCAGCGATTCGCCAGACGCATATGGCGGCTCCAAGCCCGATTGGGGCCCTCCGCAGGAGCGTCGCCTCCACTGAGATCTCTCAATGTGGAAGGCGGGGTCGACCGACCGTGGGTGGGGTGGCTCCCTGGCGGCGAGTCCTATGAGGCCTGGCTAGCGCTCAGGCGGGGAAGGCGAGTGTCCGGAGTCCGTCGGGGACCGCAGTCCGAGGTCAGGGTCGGGTAGTGCTTTGGGCGGTCTCCCCTGCGGGGCCGGAAGTCTGAGCTCCATCAGACTGCGGAACCCCTCCTCCGCGGCCTGGCGTTGGAAGAGGAGCTTCAACCGGGTGAGAGGGTCAGCCATGGCCGCTTTCACCTCCAGCTCGGCCACCTCCCGCACCAGGCGCAGATCGGAGATCGAGGTGTTGGGGCCATCCAGCAGCTCCTTCACCAGCGCCATCGCCAGCAGGTCGTGGCGGCTGAAGTGCCGCCTGCCACTCGGGTCCCGAGATGGCTTCACAACCCCGAGCTGTTCCCAGTAGCGCAGGACCCTTGGGCTGACTCCTATCTGGCGGCTGGCGTCTGCGATCTGACGATCATCTGGCTCTGTATCTCCGGGGCTCATATCAGGCACACTCGAGCAGCGGTTTGGTGAGGCGGCGGAGTTCTACTGAACGCCGCCCCGGTCGCAAGATTCTGGCTACGGCGACTTACGACTCAGTCCATCATGCCGTCAGGAGGCCACAAGGCACAAGCCGGTGCTTTTCACGACCTGCCGGGATACTGGAATCGACGGGACCGGGACGGACTCCCTAACGCCCACCAAGAAGTATGGTGCCCGGGGAGTTTGAGGACGTTATCGCCTTCGGCGAGGAGATGCTGCTGGGGCGGTACCCTGGACCGCCCCTGATCGGCGCGGTGGGGTAAGCTGCTGTCTCCTTGGCCGTGGGCCAGTTGGTATCGGCCAGTCAGGCTGCGTGGCCCGCCGGCCGTGGCGCCCACGTCCGTAGCGGGCGCCCTGGGAGAAGTGGAGTACTCGGGTCCCACAACCCCTTAGGTCGACCGGCCGGTGTTCATCTCCTGGTGGCCACGCGCGAAGGGGCCGCTGCGGCCGGACAAACCATGAACGCATCCCCAGGTCATGGGTGTCACGATGGTCAAGCACGTGTTTGAGCACCCCTCGTACTCGGCCCACCTCTGCCATTGGTCGCCGCGCCCCCAGGCTTGGCTGACCGGGAATGCTCTCGTGAGGTCTTTGTGCGATGTTCGCCGCGGGCATCGGCTTCGGCAGACGCGGCGACACGGACCGCATGTCTGGTTCAGCTGGCCAGATGAGGACGAGGTCAAGAGTGGGCCAATTTGGCATGCCACGCCGACGATTCAGGGATGTCGGAGCGCTTGCAGGACCGCCTGGGTGACTTCGCCGGTACTAGCAGTCCCTCCGAGGTCTCTGGTTAGGAAATCTCCGGCCGACGTGACTTCCGCTACGGCTCGCTCTACCCGGTCGGCGGCGTCTGTCAGCCCGAGATGGCGCAGCATCAATCCACCTGTCAGGATCGCCCCCAACGGATTGGCGCGCTCCT
>Ga0307373_10012037_pt1 | contig 12386 bp, 11 predicted proteins | sample OX2MG_FD_202534 | JGI IMG/M metagenome (GOLD analysis project Ga0307373, IMG submission 202534) | Soil microbial communities from Risofladan, Vaasa, Finland - OX-2 | ecosystem: Environmental > Terrestrial > Soil > Coastal area > Acid sulfate soil | place: Finland: Risofladan, Vaasa | collected...
ATGCTCCGACCGGGTGTCGGGGGTCCACATTGTCGGCTCCGGGGCAAAGGCGAGAGTTGGGGAAGCCCTAGATTCGCTGCCTTCCCCCGATTTCAAGCCCGTGCCAGAGCGTTTCGAGACGGCCTCTCAGCAACGCCGAGCGCCAAGCCCGCTATCGCGCCCGCCGACAAGCCATGTCGCCTGCCGTCGCTCCTCGCCGCCGCCCGGCACCGGACCGCCGCAGCCGGCCGCAACGCTGGAACGACGCCATCGCTGAACTGCTCGCCTTGCAAGCCGAATACGCCACTTGGTTCGATGCCTTGCCAGACAGCCTCCGCGACAGCGCGACCGCACAGGTGCTCCAGGACATCGTCGACCTCGACCTCACCGCGCTGGCCGATATCCAACCGCCACGTGGCTACGGACGCGATTGAAGCGAAATGAAGTGGGGAATTTTCGGCGCCCACTTCTGGGGAAATTTAGAAGCCCGTTGACAACTGAGCCGGTGGAGACGCCCTGGACATAGGGCCTCGTGGATCACCGCGCGGTCAGCGCCTTCTCCGCCATCCGCCGGGGTTCCAGAAAGGCTGGGAAGTAGCTGCCGTGCCGCAGCTTCGGGATGCGCAGTTCGACCGTGCCGGCGCGGGTCTGCCAGTCGCGGTCACGATAGCCGTTGCGCTGGTTCTGCCGCTCCGGCGTTCGCTCGCCGGGGGCGGCGGCGCACAGGCTCTCGGTCTCCAGCGCCATCAGCCGTTCGGTGGCAAAGCCAATCATCTCGCACAGGAAGCTGGTGTCGGAACCCTTCTCCAGAAGCTCGCGAAGGGCGAGCTTGTCGTTAGTCATCGTGGTGGTCCTCGGGTCAGAGTTGCATCTCGCAACCCAACCCTACGCGGAGCCGCCACGGTGACCACTCGCGCCGCCACCGCTGTGGATAAGTGGCCCGCCTACGCCAGACTCTCGGCGGGCGCTCCGGCGGGCCACTTATCCACAGCTCCTACACCATCCGGGGGGATACGATCGGAGCCCCCCGGTCTGTAGGGGAGAGTTTGCGCGGCAGCACCAGCTGGTCTATTATAAAAAAAGACGGGCGAATCCGTCGTACCAATCACACTGCTCTGCCGGCATCCCCTATGGAAAACACGTCGAGCGACTCAAATGCGGACCCGGCTACAGTGGCAGTGGCAGTGGCACGTGATAACCGCCAGTGCCAGCGCCTGTGGGAGGTCCAATTTCAGGCAATTGGCGAAGCCTTACAAGCGCAGGCGCAACACCAGCAGCGCATCGAGGCCATGTTGGCCCACAAACTTCTGACTCCCGCTGACTTGGCGGGACTTAGTCCCCATTTGAGCCGCAACTTCTTACCTAACGACGACTCGATCACCCAGAAAAGTCTCATCGCCACATGGCGCCTTCGAGCACCTCGGCTGCTCAGTCATAGAGATCTTACGGAGAGCGGCTTTCGGGTGTTTTCTCAGAATCATGAAGATGGCCTATTACTCCGCCTTTTCACGCATATCGGCGAGACTAACAGATGCGTCGTCGAGATAGGTAGTAATTGCAGTGGCTCCGACATCGGTATACCCGAGAATTTGTCGACCAACCTTATCATCAATCACGGGTGGCATGGCGCAATTGTCGAGATGGATCAAACGGAATGCGATCGAATGCGCTATTTCTTCGCGCGTGATCATTCGACTCGTCATTTCCATTGGGTTCAGTCCGAAGTCAACACCTACTTTTCTCCGCTGATCATCCAGCGCGCGGTTAGCTCTGCAAATATCAACGAGGTTCTCATCGGGGCAAATATTGAGCCAGAGCCAGACCTCATGATCATTGACATTGACGGTGGGGACTACTCCGTTATTCAAAGCTTGACGGCGGTGAAACCTCGGGTGCTGGTGGTCGAGTTCGAGAAAAGATTCAGAGAGCGCTACAGCGTATTCCAACCTCGAGGCGTCGACTTCGGCCAGCGCTGGCAGCAATCCGGAGCCACAAGCCTGTCTGCCTGGGAAAAGCTGTTAGGATCGCGAGGCCTCACCTTGTGCGCTGTCGACTCCTGCGGCTTCAATGCATTTTTTGTGAGGTCTGACGTAGCTGCCAACAAGCTTCTACCATTGTCGGCGGCCGACGCATTCAACCACCACCCTATTTTTTCCAAGTTGCCAGAAGATTTCTGGCTTGTACCAGACGAAACATGGCAAGAGGTGCGCCAGCAAGGTCTTACCAATGACAGCGGCCGAGGCATTCGGCAATTGTCCCTTTCTTTTTTCAAGATTGCCAGGAGACTTTTGGCTCGTGCCCGATAAATCCTGGCAAGAGGTAATAAGCGCCCATGCACCCGCTGCAAAGACCACTGATCACCCGTTCGATGACTGCAATTGAGAAAGGGGGCTGCTTTGACATAGGGAATAGCGAAATTCCAAGGTTAAAGCTGTCGGTTGTAGTCCCTTGCTACAACGAGGAGAAAGGTGTCCGCGAACTTCATCGTCGTGTCAGCGGCGTCTGTCAAGATTATGTGGGCAGCTCATATGAGCTGGTCCTCGTGAACGACGGCTCCAGGGATGCCACGTGGGCGGTTATGAACGAGATCTATCGAAGCGACGAGCGCGTAGTAGCCATAAATCTATCGCGCAACTACGGCCATCAGCTTGCTCTTTCAGCAGGACTTCAAGTCTGTCGCGGCGAGCGGATTTTCATATTGGATGCTGACTTGCAGGATCCACCCGAACTGCTGCCTCAGATGGCGGCGCGCATGGACGACGGTTGCGATGTAGTATACGGGCGGCGCCTCAAACGCGAAGGTGAGACCTTCTTTAAGAGGGCCTCTGCCTTTGCCTTCTACCGGCTTCTCGACCGGATGGTCGACATCGAGATACCGTCGGACACAGGAGATTTCCGTTTAATGAGTCGCCGTGCGGTTGATATCCTCAATGGCATGCCTGAGCATCACCGATTTATCCGCGGCATGGTAAGCTGGATTGGGCTGCGGCAGGAGGCGTTGCCATATGAGCGAGCCCCGCGCTTCGCGGGTAAGACAAATTACCCGCTATCCAAGATGATCCGCTTTGCTATTGACGCGGTCACTGGCTTTTCCGTGCGTCCTCTGCGCATGGCGTCCTATATCGGCATCATTTTCAGTATAATTACCTTGCTGCTACTGGCGTATGTGCTAGCCCACTATTTCACGGGCTACAATGTTGAGGGCTGGACTTCGTTGGCCGTGATCGTCCTCTTATTGGGCAGCACCCAGCTCCTAGTGGTTGGCGTGATGGGCGAGTACTTGGGGCGGCTTTATGTCGAATCCAAGGGGCGTCCTCTTTTCATCATTCAGGAGATCGTCTCGTCTCCTGAATTGTCTTGTAGCGCGGGTTCCAATGAAAAGAGAACCATCCCATGAAACGGCGATCAGCACCCGAGGTGGCTCGCGGTCCGCGCATGCATGCCGAATTCGACCTGCTAGCTGACGCCTACCACAAACAGCATACTGCGAACGTGGCCCTCACGGGGGAAGGGCCGGAGTATTTCGCTGAATACAAGATCGTCGATCTTTCGGTCTTTGTTAAGGAAATGGGTTTGGCTGCTGGACATATCTTAGATTTCGGCAGTGGCATAGGAAACTCTGTACCATTCTTCCGCAAGTACTTTGGGTCTGGTGAGCTGTGTTGCAGCGATGTTTCAGTTCGTAGTATAGAGACTGCACAGGCTCGATTTCCGGGCCCAGAGAGGTATGCCCTCATCGACAGCAGAATTCCGTTGCCGACGCACAGCCAAGACATCGTGTTTTCTGCGTGCGTGTTTCATCATATCCCGCATGAAGAACATGATTACTGGTTGTCCGAGCTACGCCGCGTTACTCGGCCTGGCGGCCTACTCGCGATCTATGAGCACAATCCCATGAATCCGCTCACGGTTCATGCCGTGAACACCTGTCCCCTGGACATCAATGCTCGCTTGATTCGGGGCGGCGCTATGCGCCAAAGCGCATTGGGGAGCGGATGGAAAGACGCGCGAGTGGACTACCGGCTGTTTTTTCCTTCGATACTTAAAGCTCTGAGGCCGCTAGAGCGGCATATGGGTTGGTTAGGATTCGGGGCGCAATATCGCGTAACGGCACGGTGTCCGGCATGACGGAGTTGGTGCGTCAGTCCTTGCGCTTCAGCTTGGTCGGCCTGGTCAACACCGCCATTGGTCTGATGGCCATCTATGCGCTCATGTTCCTTCTCGACGTCGGGCCAGCCCTCGCAAACATGGCGGGCTACACCGTCGGCCTGGCCGTGAGCTTTTTATTGAACCGGGTGTGGACCTTCAACAATACTCAGCCCCTTACTCATGTATTGCCCAAATATCTGCTGACGGCAGCTGCCTGCTACCTCTTGAATCTTGGCGCGGTTGTCCTCTGTGCAGTCTATCTCTCGACCAATCCTTACCTTACTCAATTGTTGGGCATAGGCATCTACACGATCTGCATGTTTCTAGGCTGCCGCGGGATCGTCTTCGCGTCACGGCGCGTCACCATCCAGGCACCAAGCTGACATGGCCTCATTGCCCAGCCTGCGGCGCTCCTGTGCCCAGCTGCTTCAGGCCGCTCTTTGGACGGTGCTCCTGGTCGGCGTGCCGCTGGCCCTGGCATACCAGGTTCTAGGGCTCTGGGACTGGAATCTTACGATTCCGTTAGTGTACGGACACGGTGACCAAATTTGGCAGCTTGTCCTCACGAAGATGCTTGTCGACACGGGTTGGATCTTGAACGATCCCTATCTTGGCGCGCCCGGTATCGCACATTGGTACAATAATGCGGCAGCGGAGACCAGTGCATTGCACTCGGTCCTGATGCTTGGCCTGTCCTTGATCGTTCATAACCCCGTACGACTGCAGCAGATCTATTACCTGCTTAATTTTCCGCTGATTTGCGTTACGTCCTTCCTGGCATGCCGGCTGCTGGGCATCGCGCGCCTTCCGGCCTTTGCCACCGGGCTGCTATACGCATTCACGACGTACCGCTTATATTGCATAATCTATGCGTTTCTCGCGAACTATTTCATGGTGCCGCTCGCGCTGGTGTCCATCATCTGGGTCTTGGGTGGCCGGTTCGTCGCGTTGTTCGACGAGGTCGAGGAGTCGGCCGGACCTTGGGCAAGGCTGGCGCGCATACTGCGCTCGCGCGACTTCCTCCTCGGACTCGTGTTCGTCATTCTGATGGCCGTGTCCGACGGATACTATACCTTTTTCACCCTGCTGCTACTCGGCTTTGCCGCAGGTTGTAGGGCTTTGATTGGAGATTGGAGACGCCCACTTACGCTGGTGCCTGTAGGGGTTTACATTGCTGCCCTGCTGGGTGCGGCCTTGGCGCTGCAATGGCCTCTTCACCAGTTCAAAGAAACCCATCGGAACGAGTTCTATCCAGGTGGAGTTGAAGATCCAGCACTGGTGAAACATGCCTTCGAAGCAGAAGTTTACTCGACCAGTCTGAAGATGCTGATGGCCCCGATTCCGGGCTCCCGGATCGCCATGGTCGGCAACTTCGGCAACAAGGTGGCACAGACTAATGATGCGGCGCGTAAATTCAAGGAGGGTCCGGCATTTGTACCTCTCGGGACATTGGGCTCGGTGTTGTTCGGTATAGCGCTGACTCTGATCGCCGTCCCTGCCGCGCGCAGGGAGGCGGTACGGCGAGCATCCGTCGCGAACTTCCGACCCGATCTGGCGAGGCCACCCGACACCCTGCTCGACACGTTGCTGTCTCTTACGTTATTCATCTTTCTTTGTTCAATCTTCGGTGGATTGGGCACATTGATAGCCCTAGTGTTTCCAACGATCAGGGCTTACAATCGATTCCCGCTATTCTTGATCTTCGTTCTGTACTTGATGGGAGCATGGTTCACGACCCGGCGGCTAGGTGGTCCCCGGCGTGTTGCATGGACGGTCTTCTTGCTGCTGGTTACAGTGGCAGCGCTGTTTGACCAGATTCCCAAGGGCGTGGACAAGGGCAGCGCGGCAGTGAAAGCGCGGTTTCTCGCTGATGGTCACTTCGTACACGAGGTTGAATCGGCGTTACCGCCCGGTGCCATGGTTTATCAATTCCCTTACTCACAATATCTGCGCAATAGTAAGTATTATGGATGGGGCTCCTTCGCCGGCCTCCGCCTCTACTTGCACTCCCATGACCTACACTGGAGCAACGGAGGTGCCAAGAACAGCCCCGCAGACAACTGGGATTACTTCGTCTCGAAACTGCCGCCAAAGGATATCATTACCGAAGTGGAGGCGGCTGGCTTTAGGGGTTTGGTCGTAGACCGTACTGTGGTAAACGCCGAAGAATATCATCGCTTCTACGTAGCCTTCGTTGCTCGCGGGGACAACATCCTTGATGACGCTCGCAGCAAGTTGGTTTTTGTGAAGCTGCGCGACCCTGGCTATCGGTTGGTCTATGGCCATAACTATCGTGAGGTGGAGAGCATTATCATCACCGATCCTACTCGTATGCTCACACAGACGGAATTCTCCCGATTCGTAAATGGGAGCGCACTCAAGCGCTTTATCGCCAGCCACGGACTAAGATCCGGTATGGTGATCACGCGAGCTAAGCATCCCGCTTTTTTCGTTGATGAACCTGCATTGCTCGGCGGCCTTGGCCAAACGGCTATTAAGCCGATTACGAGCCTGCTTGGCCACATGGTGTGCAAGATGGGTGCTAGCCATCAGGCTACTAATGCCCCAGATACCGTCCTTCTGACTCTCGACAACCAGAGCTTATTTGACTGGAGGCTCGGTAGCGGCCGATTCCCGATCGGAATCGGGGTCCACATTCTCCGACCCAACGGCAAGCTTTTGAGCTGGGACACCGGCTTCCGCGTTCACGCGGATACTTATATTAGGCGTGGAACCAGCTATACGTTTCGCGTGCGGCTGAACACTGCACCATTTGGTGCTTACGTGCGGGACCATGACCCGGTCGTTGCTAAATTCGGTCTAGTACAGGACGGCAACGCTTGGTTTGGTCGCGTAACTTGTACTGTGTTATTGCAATGATCTTGGCTGAGTATGAGCGGTACTGGAGAGCTTCCCGAATCATGGAAATTGATCATGACTCTGCACCGGCTGGGCGATTCGCAGGAGCCCTCTAATCTTACTGTGTCATAAGGCGCATCCTGCGTGCGGCCCGCTGGCAGCAACGGCAGCGCGGCAGGGTTCTTGCGATGGCACGCGCTATCGCGATCCGGACAGATGTGATCGAGGTCGGGACATGACGTTCAGGTCGGATCGGGGGATCCGCGGGGTCGATAACCGTTGGGAAGGCGATGCACTTGGATGAGAACGGTGTTGCATGGTCCTGAGGGGAGAATCGCTCCCCTTTCGGAGATCAGGAATCCGTAGGCGGCGATGCACAGCGTGGCGTGTGTAGGTGCCGCTGCAAAACTCCCCAAAAGTGCCGACTGAAAATTCCCCAAGTGGGCTGACGTAGGTCCGCCGGCCGGGGCGGTCGGTCAGCGATCTGTCGCCGATGCTGACCTCTCAGGGACGGGGGGGAAGCCGGTGATCCGACTGGGAGAAGTTGTTATGATCCTTGATCTGCATCGGCAGGGTGCCAGCGTGTCGGTCATCGCCCGGCGCACCGGCTTCGACCGTAAGACCGTTCGCAAGGTCATCGCCAGCGGCCTCGAGCCGCCGATCTATGGCCCCCGACCGCCCCGGGTGACGCGGCTGCAGCCGTTCGAGCCGTATCTGCGTGGGCGGCTTGCCGCGGTTCCGGAACTCACCGGCCGCCGCCTGCATCGCGAGCTCGGCGCGCTCGGCTATCGCGGCGGCTACACGGCGGTGACCGACCTGCTGCGCGAGATCCGGCCGGCGGTGTCGCCGCCCTTCGAGTTGTGCTTCGAGACGCCGCCGGGACAGCAGGCACAAGTGGACTTCGCCCAGGTCCAGACCGAGTTCACCGATGAGCCTGGCGTCGTGCGCATCGTCTGGCTGTTCTCGCTGGTGCTCGGGCACAGCCGGATGCTGTGGGGCCGCTTCCTGCGCAACGGCGCGCCGTTCGCCGAATTGCCCGAAGCTTTCAAGCGGCTGCAGGGCAGTCTGCTCAGGCGACCTGGCGGCGACCGGGAAATGGCGGAGATCCTGGCCCTGGTTCTCCAGCATGATGAGCAGGCCGTGCTGTGCGCGGTCGAGTTGGCATTGGAGGCCGGCCTGCCGACCAAGACCCATATCCTCAACCTTCTGCACAGGCTGGTCGACGGCAAGACGGCGGCTGCCGCCGTCAACGCGCCCCAGGCTTTGGTCCTGAGCCGGGAGCCGCAGGCCAACGTCGAACGCTACGATGCGCTGCGGGGCGGGCCGGACGAGCGGGAGGCGCATCATGCGGCATGATCCCGCCAGCGCCGCCATCGTGATCATGCTGCGCGGCCTGAAGATGTTCGGGATGGCGCAGGCCGTCGGCGGGCTGATGGAGCAGGGATCGCGGCCTTCGACGCCGCGGTGCCCATCCTGTCCCAACTGCTGAAGGCCGAGACCGCAGAGCGGGAGGTCCGCTCCATCGCCTACCAGCTCAAGGCCGCCCGGTTCCCAACGTACAAGGACCTCGCCGGCTTCGACTTCGCCGCCAGCGAGATCAACGAGGCCCTGGTCCGGCAGCTTCATCGCTGCGAGTTCACGGACGGCGCCTACAACGTGGTCCTGATCGGCGGTCCGGGAACCGGCAAGACCCATGTCGCGACGGCGCTCGGCGTCCAAGCCGTCGAGCATCACCGCAAGAAGGTCCGGTTCTTCTCCACCGTCGAGCTCGTCAACGCTCTGGGACAGGAAAAGGCGCAGGGAAAGGCGGGCCAGATCGCCGAGCGCCTGGTCCGGCTGGATCTCGTGATCCTGGACGAGCTCGGATACCTGCCGTTCAGCGCCTCCGGCGGCGCCTTGCTCTTCCACCTGCTCAGCAAGCTCTACGAGCGCACCAGCGCCGTCATCACCACCAACCTGAGCTTCAGCGAATGGGCCGGGGGGTTCGGCGACGCCAAGATGACGACCGCCTTGCTCGATCGCCTCACCCATCACTGCCATATCCTCGAAACCGGCAACGACAGCTTCCGGTTCAAGGCCAGCGCCGCAACCACCAAAGCCGAGAGGAAAAAGCCATGACTTGACCCGTTCCCCGACCAAGAAACACACTCGCAAGGCGGGTCAGTTCTCGGTGAAAACCCCGGGTCAGATCTCACTGAAAATCAACACAATCAGGGGCCTCCGGTGGCGGGAGACCCCTCGAATTAAACTTCACGCTACCAGGAAAGCCTCCCAGCAGCAAATGCCCCCGGATTCAAGCGATTGCCCTGCTCGGCCATTAGACGGGCCTTGACTGCCGGCCAAGAGAGCCACATCAAGTGTTTCGTAGCTTTCCGGATCCGCTGCAGCTCGTGTTTGCTCAAACTCCTTCCAGAAGCCGATTGCGGTGCCTCCGGTGGCGAGGCCACGGGCCGGGCGCCATCAGTAGCCTTAGCCGGCCTTGTGCGCTCTCGCGCGTGTTGACCCGAAAGCCGATCAACACTTCATCGCCCAGCAGCTCGGCATCGAGCAGCATGGATACCGCTCTTCGGGGAAACCGTTCAGCGGATCATCGGCCCCATCTGGCTGACGGAGGGAAACGACACTGCTACTGCTCGTCATGGCATATAGCTCCCTCGGGAGATCCTGACAGGCACTTACCCGCCTTGATACGTCGCGTTTCGTGGGCTGAAATCAACCCGTTCCACCATAGCTACAACGCTTTCGTGCCGGCGGCTCTACGAATCTCCGATGACAATGCCTCAGCGTTGACCCCTAGCGTCCCGGCTCGGAAATCCGTTGCCGAATCTGTGGGACACTAGCCGTCCAGAGACGAGAGTTATCATCGCCGATAAGGCGCTAAGATGGGAAGAGCGAAAGTGCAAAGAAGCCTTTTATTGCCGGAAAGTGCCGTCGGCCGTTTTGCCGTGGTTAAGCTGTGGCCCGATATCAAGACCGCTGAAGATGAATGCGTCGCGCGCTTGAAGCTTGCAGCACAAGCATTGGGGGGCGAGTGCGTCGAAATTTATGCTGACGGTCGCTTTCTCTCAAATCCTCTGGTTAAGGCGTCAAGAGAAAACGTGGACTTCGTCATTCACCTGCACTATGACACCCCCAAACGCTACGATGCGTTTTCTTTTGTTGCATTATGGAACCCGCCTGACTTCTACCATGAATGGGGCTACCGTCGCTGTTCGCGTAACCTCACGACCCACGACGACTTCCTGAGTTGTGCTTCGGAAGCCGCGGACGACCATGTAGCTCGGATGGTGCGTGGGACCTCAACTCACTTGCCTGCGCACTTCCACCTGTATCACTCGACAACCGACGTAGTCCATGCGCCGTCCCTGGGTGACGGCAAGCTGATTTACGTCGGCATTAACTGGGAAGCCATAAGCGGGGGCGCTTCTCGTCATCAGGAAGTGCTCAGGCGTCTAGACACGACTGGATTGCTGCGGATCTTCGGGCCCCATACTTTCCAGGGGGTCCAGGTGTGGGCCGGCTATAATAGCTACGTTCGTGAGATCCCGTTCGACGGTGTTTCTCTAATCGACGAAATTGCGAAGGCTGGTGTGGCACTAGTCTTTTCGTCACAGTCACACAAGAATGCTGCACTTATGTCGAATCGCCTCTTTGAGAGCGTGGCGGCTGGTGCATTGACTATCTGCGATGAGAACCCTTTTGCAAAGAAATTCTTCGGCGATTCTCTGCTATATATTGATGGTCGGTCTCCCTCGGAACAAATTGTCGTTGACATCGTCCGTCATCTCGAATGGGCTCGCGCACATCAGGTAGAGGCGCTGGCGATGATCGCACGGTCTCAAGACATTCTCCGTCAAAGATTCTCCCTCACGCGTAGTCTCAGTGACCTTTACAGTGGTCTATCAGAACGTAAACGTCAGTTGAAGGCTCAGAGAAATCCACCTGCGTCGCCTCCTATCAAAGTCAGACTTTACTTCTTGATGCCCGAGTATTCCGAAGCGGTTCTACGGGCCCATATCGATAGTGTCTGTGCGCAAGATTACCAAGACTTTGTGCCCGCACTTGTCGTGGACAACCGTACTGCAGAGTTTGTCGGTTTAGAGATCGAGAGGACCTTGGTCGATTCCCCCATTAGGATTGAATTGATCCGGATCGATTTCTTCCAATACAGCGTTCATCCTGAAATTAAGGTGAAGCGACTGCTAGGTGAGGTTATTCAACAATTATTGAATTTTTCTACTGACGCAGATGCCTTCATGGTAGTCGCGCCCAACGAGACTCTATTCTCGAATCATGTCGGCGTACTAGCTGGCGCTCTTCAGCGCAGCCCCGATGTTTGTTGTGCCTCTACGGCAGCGGTGCTGCTGGACGGTGATGCCCCAGTCCACAGCGTCCATGAGTTCATCGACTTTGGTCACATCAACCGAAAGGCTCCAGCAGGTTTGGGCCGTTTTATATTCCGTATGTCGTCCATACCCGAAGACATTGGCATCGCACTTCCCTACCTAGATGGCCGACCTCTGGCTGTACTCATAGGTAACAGTCCTATTGAACAGCAGTTGCCGGCCTCGATCGCCATCGATGTGCAGCAAGAGTTTCCGGAGAAGACGTGGAATGACATGTCCGAGATCGAAATCATCCGTGATTTTAGCCCCAAAGCGCTTGAGGCGGCTGTCGGATTTGGTTCATACCCCGTGGCGGCAGTTCCCGTAACATCCGCCGCGCCGATGACCATGTTGCAGTTGATTAGCAGATTGGTCAACCCCAGCGCGTACCTGCTGCAGATCCGCGCTATTCGAAGCGACGGTGTGATGGCGCGAATGCGAATGGTCAAGCAAAGGCTCGGTTGGCGCTCCTCTAGCTGATGCTGAACATGGTCTGAGTGTGTAGACGACTTTGATATGAGGAGTGACCTGCCCTTGTGTCAGAGAGGTTGCCGCCTGGATAGGATAATACCAACCTTCCTAAAGATTGACCCATGCCCAATCTCGTAGCCCGATTGATTTGATGCGGTTTGGATCGTTGACCAGGAAGTGCCAGGCGCTTTTGCAGGCATCGACAATGGCGTCATAGCTGTCCCAGACGAGAGCGCAGAGTTTGTTGGCTCGGAGGTATTCCCAGACGTTCTCCATCGGGTTCAACTCCGGCGCGTAGGGTGGCAGGGCGAGCAGCGTGATGTTGTGTGGCACACGCAGTCTTCGGCCTTTCTGGTGCCAGCCCGCCCCATCGCACACCAGCACGGCGTGAGCGCCTGGTGCGACCTGGGCGCTGATTTCGGTCAGATGCTCGTTCATCGCCTCGGTATTGGCGGCGGGCATGATGATGGCGGCGCCGACCGCCCGTTGGGGGCAGATTGCGCCGAACAGGTAGGCGGAGTCGTGGCGATTGTCGCGCACCAT
>Ga0307373_10012040_pt1 | contig 12382 bp, 12 predicted proteins | sample OX2MG_FD_202534 | JGI IMG/M metagenome (GOLD analysis project Ga0307373, IMG submission 202534) | Soil microbial communities from Risofladan, Vaasa, Finland - OX-2 | ecosystem: Environmental > Terrestrial > Soil > Coastal area > Acid sulfate soil | place: Finland: Risofladan, Vaasa | collected...
CCGCTGGAACCTGGAGCACGGCGTGACGGTGCTGGCCAAGTCGGCGCAACCGGACCGGATCGCGGCCAACATCGACGTGCTCCGCTTCTCGCTCACCCCGGGCGAGGTAGCGCGCATCGACGCCCTGGCCGGCATGGCCGGACCGGCATAGTGTCACATCATGAGCGAGACGCTGCCGCTGTTCCCGCTCGGTACGGTCCTCTACCCGGGGCTCGTGCTGCCGCTGCACATTTTCGAGGAGCGGTACCGGCAGCTGGTCCGCGATCTGCTGGACCAGCCGGAGCCGAGAAGTTTCGGCGTGATCGCGATCCGCAAAGGCCGCGAGACCGGCATCGACGGGGTGGCGGCGCTGCATGAGATCGGCTGCACCGCGACGCTGCGCGAGGTCACACCCCATCAGGACGGCCGGTTCGAGCTGGTCACGGTGGGCACCCGGCGATTTCGGCTGCTGGGTCTTGACCACTCGCAGCCGTACCTGCGGGGGGAGATCGACCTGCTGGCCGAGCGGGCCGGCGACGAGGCGACGGCGGCGCTCACGGCCGCCGCGGTACGGCGCGCGTTCCGCGAGTATCTCGACGTGCTCGCCACCCGCGGCGCGGCCCGGGTGCACGTGCCGGACCTGCCGGACGAGCCGGTCCTGCTCTCCTACCTGGTGGCCGCGTCGATGATCGTGGATCTGAGCGACCGGCAGGCCCTGCTGGCCGAGCCCGACGCCGCGGGCCGCCTGGCCGCCGAGCGCGCCCTGCTGGCAAGGGAGACCTCCATCCTGCGCACCCTCACCTCGACGCCCGCGACCGAACTGCGCCACTCCCCTTACAGCTCCAACTGACTCCGCGACGGGCTGGCGCCGGCCCGGCCGGGCCGCGCGGCCAGCGGCGCGCCGCGAGCCTGGTCAGCCGGGCAGGCCGTACTGCCGGCGGATGACCGCGTCGTAGGCGCGGCCCGGCAGCAGCCGGTTCATCGTCACCACGCTCTTGGCGACGGGGTTGATCAGGTACCGGGTGCGGGGCCGCCGGGCACTGACCGCCCGGGTGATGACCCGGGCGACGCCCTCGGGGTCGGACCCCAGCCGGGCCACCAGGCCACTGGTGGTCCTGGCGAAGGACACGCCGACCGCCGCCTTGTAGGACGCGTATGGATCGCCGTCGCCGCCGGGCCCGGCGGCGCCCATGGACTGCGCCGCGGCCTCGGTCCACGGGGTCTTCACCGGCCCGGGCGGCCGTACCCGGCATTGTTGATCAGGGTGCCGACCGCGCCGGCGTCGGCTTCCACGGCGGCGACGGCGGCCGTCATGGAGGCCTCGTCGGTCACGTCCAGCGCCAGCGTGGCGGTTCCCCGGCTGGCCAGGTCGGCGAGCGACCCGACCTTCCTGGCGCTCGCGTACACCCGGAAGCCGGCGTCATGCAGGCTGGTGGCCGCGGCCCGGCCGATCCCGGTCGAGCAGCCGGTGATCAGCACCGGCTCCAGGCGCTTCTGACTGATCATGGTGGCCTGCTTTCCTGCGCTGTTTGTCACGGCCCGGTAACCATCTCAAACACAACTGTGCCGCACATTACCGCCGGCCCCAGACTGGCGGGGAAATCCGAACCCGGGTCTCGCCTGACACCTCAATCCGGGATACATTGCGTCATTAGCGTGATCGCCAGCATTTGGGCGGGGGATTAGCGTCGTGATAGCACTGCAGTCGGGGGATCCGCAGTGGGTCGGTAGGTACCGCCTGCTGGGGAGGCTGGGCAGTGGCGGCATGGGGCAGGTGTTCCTGGGCCAGTCGCCGGGGGGCCGCCTGGTGGCGGTGAAGCTCATCCGGGCTGACCTGGCCGCCGACCCCGAGTTCCGGGCCCGGTTCTCCCGGGAAGTGGCCGCGGCGCGGCACGTCAGCGGCATGTACACGGCCGCGGTCGTGGACGCGGACCCGGACGGGCCGCAGCCCTGGCTGGTCACCGCCTACGTGCCGGGCCCGTCGCTCGCCGACGCGGTGGCCGACCGCGGCCCGCTGCCCATCAGGTCGGTGCTGACGCTGGCGGCTGGACTGGCGGAGGGCCTGGGCGCGGTCCATGCCCAGGGAATGGTCCACCGTGATCTCAAGCCCTCGAATGTGCTTTTGGCCAGCGATGGGCCGCGGATCATCGATTTCGGGATCTCCCGGGCGATGGACGCCACCGCACTGACCCGCACGGATCTGGTTGTCGGTTCGCCCGGTTTCATGTCTCCCGAGCAGGCGCAAGGCCGGGAAGTCGGGCCGGCCAGTGACATTTTCAGCCTCGGTGCGGTGCTTACATTCGCCGCCACCGGTGAAGGCCCATTCGGGGCCGGGCCGGCCACCTCGCTGCTCTACCGGGTCGTCTACGACCCGCCGGTCACCAGCAGGCTGCCCGGGCAGATCCGGCCGGTGATCGAGGCGTGCCTGGCCAAGAACCCCCGGCACCGGCCAGGTACCGACCAGCTGCTGGCCGAGCTGGGCACCGCCCAGCCAGCGGCGGGCTGGCTGCCGTGGCCCGCCAGCCAGGAAGCGCCCGGCGACCCGCCGTCCTGGGCCGCCGGCGGGATCCCGCGGCCCCGGGCCCCGACCGAGCCGGCCGACACGCCCGGCGCCGGCCCGACCCAGCCAGACGCCCCGCAGCGGCCCGGCCCGGTCCCGGCTGGTATCCCCGAGGCTGACGATTTCCGGGACCTGTTCCGGCCCGGTCCTGGCACACCGCGGCCCACTGCCGGGCTGCCGGGCGGGACATGGCCCGGCGCTGCCGGCCCGGGCATCCCCCAGCCGCCCCGCCCGGCCGGGTTTGGGCCCTCCGGGGCGACCAGCGTGCTGGACCATTCCCCCGGCCCGGCCAGGCCGGCCCGGGCCCGGCGCAGGCGGCACCGGGGGCTGTGGGCGGTCGCCGCGCTCGTGATCGTGCTCACCGGCACGGTCCTCACCGCGCTGGCGGTCAGCCCGCCGTCCCCGGCACCGGCGGTACCGGGCCCGCGGGCGGTGGTGCTGTCGTACATCGCCGCCATCAACGCCCACGACTACCGGCGGGTGTGGGCGCTGGGCGGCAAGAACCTCGGCCAGACCTACCAGCAGATGGTCGCTGGCTACCGGCTCACCGCCCACGACGACGTGACCAGCCTGGTGGTCCACGGCGACACGGTCGACATCACCATGCTCGCCCGCGAGACCACGGGTGCCGTGCAAAGCTACCGGGTGCACTACGTCGTCCATCACGGCGTGATCACCGCCGGGCACGCCACGTTGCTGGGGACCAGCTAGCTCAGCCGGCCCGGCGACCGGGCCGGTCCAGAACCATCGGAAGCGGAGCTGGAGCCATGAAACGAACCGCGATCATCATGAGCCTGCTCCTCACCGTGGCCGGCTGCTCGGCCGGCACGGGCTCGGTGGCCGGCACGTCCAGCCGGTGTACCCATCCGTCCGCAGGGGTCACGGCGTGCGTCTACCCGGACGGGCTCTACGCCGTCAGGTACCGGGATGTGAACCAGTTCTACTGGCGTCCCGCCAAGGGTGACTTCTCGGTCTCGGAGACCTTCTACAAGACCGGCGCCCCGGGACGGGCGGCCGGAGCCTGGTCGGGACGGACCATCTCGGTCGGGGACAGCTGCGTCATCGACGACAACTGGCTCCCGAGCGTGACCAGCCCGCCCTCGAACTGCATGGATGCGCGGACCGGCGGGTCGCGCGGCCCGACCGGCGAGGAGCAGCGCAGCGTCCTGGCGTTCTGGCGGGTCATGACGAAGTACGTCCCCAGCGCCGAGCGCTGACCGGCCCCGCCAGCCGGGCGGCCGGAGGCGGCGGATCAGCCACCGGCCGGGTCGCGCGGCGGCCGGCCCGGCCTGCGCATCGCTCCGGCATGGCCGGGCAGCCGGCCGACCTCGGCCAGGGCGCGGCGCAGCAGGAACTCGATCTGGGCGTTGGTGCTGCGCAGCTCGTCGGCGGCCCATCTGGCCAGGGCGTCGTGCACCGCCGGGTCCAGCCGCAGCAGAATGCCCTTGCGCTCGCTCACGACGAAGCCGTGCCCACTGTCATTGGTACAGCGATCCGGTGTTGACGACCTGCTGGGTGGCCTGCTCGCTGCACAGGACCACGAGCAGGTTGGAGACCATCGCGGCCTTGCGCTCCTCGTCCAGCTCGACGACCCCCTCTTCCTGCAGCCGCTGCAGGGCCAGGCCCACCATGCCGACGGCGCCTTCGACGATGCGCTGCCGCGCGCCGACAACCGCGTCTGCCTGCTGCTGGCGCAGCATGGCCTGAGCGATCTCCGGTGCGTATGACAGCCGGGTGAGACGTGTCTCGATGATCTGCACACCGGCCGCCTTTACCCGCACCATCAGCTCCGCCGACAGCCGCTCGGTGATCTCGTCGGCGTTGTCCCGCAAGGACAGCGCGCCGGTGCCGCGGCTGTCGTAGGGATAGCTGGACGCGATGTGCCGCACGGCGGTTTCCATCTGGATGGTCACGAACTCGGTGACCTCGTCGACGGAGTAGATGGCGCTTGCGGTGTCCCGGACCTGCCAGACCATGACGGCCGCGATCTCGATCGGGTTGCCGTCCGCGTCATTGACCTTGAGCTGCGTCGACTCCTGGTTGCGGATCCTGGTCGAGACCACGATCCGGGCCGTGAACGGGTTCACCCACTGCAGGCCGGACTCGCGGATGGTCCCGCGGTAACGGCCGAACAGCTGGACGGCCCGCGCCTGGCCCGGCACGACGGCGGTCAGGCCTCGCAGCACGAGCACGCCGGCGAGTACGACGAGGACGCAGAGCACGATCACGGCTATCGCGGCGCCGCGCGTCAGATGACTTGCGACGACCGCCAGCGCCGCCCCGGCCAGCAGAAGGGCGATCCCCAGCACCAGCATCCGCAGACCGGGCAGGAACCGCGCAGTTCGCTCGGTGACCTGCTGGCCGGAGAGCGCGCTGCTCTCCGCGTCTAGACCCTGTGCCGCCATCTGACCCGCCTCCCTTGACCTGCCTGATACCACGTACCTATCATACTGATATCAGTTTTTTCTGGCAAGTGCCCGCATCGGAGCACGGGAAGGCGGCGGAATGGACAGCCAGGAAGGCGGGCAGCGGAGCGCCGCGGCGCTCCACGTCCACGGCCTGACCAAGCGCTTTGGGACCCGGGTCGCGTTCGAAGACGTCTCGTTCGAGATCGGCTACGGCGAGGTCTTCGGGTTCCTCGGGCCGAACGGCGCCGGGAAGACCACGACCGTGCGGACGCTCGGCACTCTCATCGCACCGACCTCGGGCTCGGCAACGGTGGCGGGAATCCCGCTCACGCCTGAGAACGGGGTGGAGATCCGCCGGCGGATCTCGATCATGCCGGAGTCGCCGGGCCTGTATCTGCGCCTGAGCGTGGCCGAGAACCTTCAGTGTTTCGCCGACCTCTACGAGGTGCCCGACCCGGGCGATCGCATCGAGCGGGCCCTGCGGGCTGTCAGCCTGGCCGGCCGGGCCCACGATGCCTGCGGTGCGCTGTCCAAAGGACTGCGCCAGCGGGTCGCCCTGGCCAGGGCGCTGCTCAGCGACCCGGACGTGCTCTTCCTCGATGAGCCGACATCCGGCCTGGATCCGGTCGCCGCCCGGGACGTCCATGAGCTGATCGACACGCTCCGCCGCAGCGGTGTGACGATCTTCCTGACGACGCACCGCCTGGAGGAGGCCGAGCGCCTGTGCGACCGCGTCGCGATCTTGAACACAACGCTGCGCACGATCGGCCGGCCTGACGAACTGCGCGACCGGCTGTTCGCCAGGGCGCTCACCGTCAGGACGCTCGCCCCGCTGCCCGACCCGGGCAGCGTCTTCGGCGGCCTGGCGGCCGTCGACGGCTGGCACCAGGACGGCCCCGCCAGCTACCTCCTCGCCGTGTCCGACTCCACGATCGCCGCACCGGCCGCCACCCGGGCACTGGTGGCGGCCGGTGCCGGCGTGCTGTCGATCGGCGAGTCACGCCACTCGCTCGAGGACGTCTACCTCGAGCTGATCAACCAGGACACGGAGGCGAGCCGCAGATGAGCATCAGCACCAGGCGCGTCCGGGCCATCTTCCGCAAGGAGCTCCGGGAATACCGGCGCAACAAGTCGATCGTGACGGGGATGGCGATCTTCCCGCTCATCTTCCTCATCCAGCCCCTGGTCGTGGTCTTCGTGCTGCCCACGTCGGCAGCGGGCCAGCTGGCGCACGAGCATCTCCTGCTGTACATGCTGGGCATCCCGGCGCTCGTGCCCGCCATGCTCGCCGCCTACTCGGTGGTCGGCGAGCGCCAGCAGGGCACGCTGGAGCCGGTGCTCGGGACGCCGATCCGCCGCGAGGAGCTCCTGCTGGGCAAGGCGCTGGCGTCCTTCGTCCCGTCGGTTGCGGTCGCGTACGCGGTCTACGCCTTCTTCCTCGCCTGCGTCGAGCTCTTCGCGCATCCGGGCGTGGCGCCGGCGCTGCTGCAAGGTCCCTACATTGCCGCCCAGCTGATCTTCACGCCGCTCCTGGCCGCCTGGTCGGTCTGGCTCGGCATCGCCATCTCCGCCCGGTCGAGCGATGTCCGCGTCGCACAGCAACTCGGCGTCCTCGCGAGTCTCCCGCCGGTCCTGGTGACATCGCTCATCGCTTTCAACGCGATCCACGCAACCCCCGGCCTTGCCCTCGGCCTCGCCGCGGCACTGCTGGTCCTGGACGGGCTCGGCTGGCGGCTCACATCGGCGGCGTTCAACCGCGAACGGCTCATCACCGGCACCCGCTGATGCGCAAGCCCGGGATCGCGGGGCCGTCCTTGCTCAGGGGTCGTAGGCGAGGTTGGGGCGCAGCCAGCGTTCGGCTTCGGTGATGTTCATGCCCCGTCTGCGTGCGTAGTCCTCGGCCTGGTCCCTGCCGATGCGCCCGACGGTGAAGTACCGCGACGAGGGGTTGGCGAACAGCAGCCCGCTGACGCTGGCAGCGGGGATCATCGCCCACGATTCGGTGAGGGCCATGCCGAGCTGGTCGGCGCCGAGCAGGCCGAACAGGGCTCGCTTGAGGCTGTGGTCCGGGCTCGCCGGGTAGCCGAACGCGGGGCGGATGCCGCGGAACCGCTCGGCGTGCAGGTCCTCGATCGCCGGATCGGCGTCCGGTTCGTACCAGTCGCGTCGCGCCTGCAGATGGGTGTGCTCGGCGAAAGCCTCAGCGAACCGGTCGGCCAGCGCCTTGACCATGATCGCCTGGTAGTCGTCGCGCTGGTCCTCGTAGGTGGCGGCGAGCTTCCCGGCGCCGTGGATGGCCACGGCGAATGCGCCGAGGTGGTCCGCGGCTGGCGCCACGTAGTCAGCCAGGCACCGGTTAGACCTTCCTGAGGGCTTGGCGGTCTGCTGGCGCAGCATCGGCAGCCTGATGCAGCCGGAGCCCGGGTCGATCAGGATGTCGTCGCCTTCGGAGTGCGCGGGCCAGAAACCGTAGGCGCCGTGGGCCTGCAGGGTGCCCTCGGCGATGATCTGGTCGAGCAGGGTGTTCGCGTCATCGAACAGCTCACGTGCCGCCGGCTGGCTGAGTATCGCCGGGTACTTGCCTTTCAGCTCCCAGGCAAGGAAGAAGAACTGCCAGTCGATCATCCCGCGCAGGGTGCCCAGGTCCGGGCGGACAGTGCGGACGCCGGTGAACGCCGGGACAGGCAGGTCGTCGAACGGGACCCGCTCACGGTTCGCCCGGGCCTGCCCGAGGGGCAGCAGGGGCCGGCGCCGCGACTTCTCGTGCAGCTCCCGCAGGTGTTCCTGCTCGGCCCGGTTAGTGGCGGCAAGCACCCGGGCCCGGTCGTCGCTGAGCAGGTCCGAGACCACGCCGACGACCCGGGAAGCGTCGAGCACGTGAATGGTGGTGCCGTCGTAGGCGGGGGCGACCCGCACCGCGGTGTGCTGGCGTGAGGTGGTGGCGCCGCCGATGAGCAGCGGCAGTTTCAGCCCGCGGCGCTGCATCTCCGTGGCGACGCCGACCATCTCATCCAGCGACGGGGTGATCAGCCCGGACAGCCCGACCGCATCGGCTCCCTCGGCGACCGCAGTGTCCAGGATGACCGTGGCGGGGACCATCACGCCGAGGTCGATGACCTCGTAGTTGTTGCAGCCGAGAACGACCCCGACGATGTTCTTGCCGATGTCGTGCACGTCACCCTTGACCGTCGCCAGCACGATCTTGCCCTGGCCGCGGCGTTCGTCGGGCTGGCCCTGCTGGCGGGCCTGTTCCTTCTCCGCTTCCATGAACGGCTCCAGGTAGCCGACCGCGCGCTTCATCACCCGCGCGCTCTTGACCACCTGGGGCAGGAACATCTTCCCGGCGCCGAACAGGTCGCCGACGACCTTCATGCCCTCCATCAGCGGCCCCTCGATGACGTCGAGGGGGCGCTGCGCCCGCTGCCGCGCCTCCTCGGTGTCGGCCTCGATGAAGTCCGTGATGCCGTGCACGAGGGCATGGCTGAGGCGCTGCTCCACCGGCGCCTCCCGCCAGGACAGGTCCACCGTGCGGGCTGTTCCCGGGCCGTGGACTGTCTCGGCGAACGCGACCAGCCGGTCAGTGGCGTCCGGCCTGCGGTCGAACAGCACGTCCTCGGCAAGCTCCAGCAGGTCGGCGGGGATGTCCTGGTAGACCGCGAGCTGACCGGCGTTGACGATGCCCATGTCCAGCCCGGCGCGCACCGCGTGGAACAGGAAGGCCGAGTGCATCGCTTCGCGTACCACGTCATTGCCGCGGAAGGCGAAGGACAGGTTGGAGATGCCCCCGCTGGTCCGCACGCCCGGGCAGCGCTGCTTGATCAGCGGCAGCGCGTCGATGAAGGCCTTCGCGTAGCCGTTGTGCTCGGCGATGCCGGTGGCGACCGCGAGCACGTTGGGGTCGAAGATGATGTCTTCGGGGGGGTACCCGGCCTGCTGGGTCAGCAGGTCGTAGGCGCGGCCGCAGATCGCCACCTTGCGCTCGGTGGTGTCGGCCTGCCCCTGCTCGTCGAAGGCCATCACCACCACGCCGGCGCCGTGGTCCCGGATCTGCCGGGCCTGTTCCAGGAACGGGCCCTCGCCCTCCTTGAGGCTTATCGAGTTGACCACGCCCTTGCCCTGCACGCACTTGAGCCCGGCCTGCAGCACGCGCCACCGCGAACTGTCGATCATGACCGGAACGCGGGCGACCTCAGGCTCGGTCGCGATCAGGTTCAGGAAGGTGGTCATCGCCTGCTCGCTGTCCAGCAGGTCGGCGTCCATGTTGACGTCCAGCAGGTTGGCGCCGCCCCGTACCTGCTCGAGCGCAACCTGCACGGCACCCTGGTAGTCGCCCGACTCGATCAGGCGCCGGAACCGTTTCGAACCGGTGACGTTGGTGCGCTCCCCGATCATCACGAACCCGGTATCGGCGCCGATCTCGAACGGCTCCAGGCCGCTGAACCGGGCCCGCGCCGGCGGGGCAGGCACCGGCCGGGGCGGAAGGCCCGCCACGGCCGCCGCTATCCGCCCGATGTGCGCGGGCGTCGTCCCGCAGCACCCGCCGACGATGTTCACCATCCCCGCCGCGGCGAACTCGCCGAGCAGCCGCGCCGTCTCCTGCGGTGCCTGGTCATAGCCGCCGAACGCGTTCGGCAGGCCAGCGTTGGGATGGCACGCCGTGTACGTGCCTGCCAGGCGGGACAGCTCCGCCACGTGCGGGCGCATCTCCTCCGCGCCCAGCGAGCAGTTCACCCCGGCCACCAGCGGGCCAGCGTGCTCCACCGAGCGCCAGAACGCCTCCACCGTCTGCCCGGACAAGGTCCGCCCGCTGAGGTCCACAATGGTGACCGAGATCCACAACGGCAGGTGCGGCGCCACAGCGCGGGCGGCGGTGACCGCGGCCTTGGCGTTCAGCGTGTCGAAGATCGTCTCGATCAGCAGCAGGTCCACGCCGCCGTCGGCCAGTGCCGCGGCCTGCTCCGCGTACGCCGCATAAACCTCATCGAAGGACACCGCCCGGTAGGCCGGGTCCTCCACCCGCGGAGACAGGGACAAAGTGACGTTCAGCGGGCCCATCGATCCAGCGACGAACCGGCCGCCCGCCTCATCGGCCGCCTGCCGCGCCAGCTGCGCGCCCCGCAGGTTCATCTCCCGCACCAGCGACTGCAGCCCGTAGTCCGCCTGGCCGATGCTCGTGGCGGTGAACGTGTTCGTCGTGGTGATGTCCGCCCCCGCCGCCAGGTACTGCCGGTGGGTGTCCAGCACGACATCGGGCCGGGTCAGGTTCAGCAGATCCGGGTCGCCCGTCACATCCTGCGGATGATCACGCAACCGCTCCCCGCGGTAGTCAGCCCCACTGAGCCCGGCACCCTGCAACATGGTGCCCCAGGGCCCATCGAGCACCACGATGCGCTGGTCCAGAAGCTGACGCAGGGCCCCGCCCGCCCCCGCCGCTGATGACATATCCGCTGGCACCTCCTGTTACAGGAGGCGCCCTTTGATACACAGTCCCGGTCGAGCGTGGCGGGCCAGAACCCGTTGCAGCGCCTCTCGACCTGTCTGCCCACCATACCGGCACGGCTGGCGACCTCGCTTGATGACGGGCGGCCCGCGTGCTTTGGTGGGCCGGTGAGCGGCGCCTACGTGCACGGGTACAGCGAGCGGGAGAACGTGCGGCTGCGCGATCAGGCGGGAACGCTGGCCGAGTTGCTGCACCGCGGCACCTGGTACCCGCCGGGGAGCAGCGTGCTCGAGGCCGGGTGCGGCGTCGGCGCCCAGACGGTCACCCTGGCCCGGCGAAGCCCTGGGGCGCGGTTCACGTCAGTGGACATCTCCGCGGACTCGATCGCGCAGGCCCGCCGGCGGGCCGGCCGGGCCAGGCTGGCGAACGTGCGGTTCGTGCAGGCCGACATCTTCGCACTGCCTTTCGCGCCCGGGTCGTTCGACCATGTCTTCGTCTGCTTTGTCCTGGAACACCTGTCCCAGCCGGTCAGCGCCCTGGCGAGTCTGCGCGGCCTGCTCCGGCCCGGCGGGACCATCACGGTGATCGAGGGCGACCACGGGTCGGCCTTCTTCCATCCCGACAGCCGTGCGGCCCGCGAAGCGATCGGGTGCCTGATCGCCCTGCAGCGGCAAGCTGGTGGTGACGCCCTGGTGGGCCGGCAGATCTATCCGCTCCTGGTCGAGGCCGGCTTCGATGCCGTCCGTGTCGCCCCCCAGCTGGTGTACGTGGACGCGAGCCGCCCCGAGCTGGTCGATGGCTTCACCAGGAAGACCTTCACGGCGATGATCGAGGGCGTCCGCGAGGCCGCGATCGGCGCGGGCCTGATCGGGGCACCGGCCTTCGATACCGGCGTCCGGGCTCTGTACCGCACGACCGAGGCCGACGGCGCGTTCTGCTACACCTTCTTCAAGGGGACCGGCGAGAAAGCCGGCGGGGAAGGACCACGCCGGGGGACGGCTGGCATCACCGGGTGATTCCCAGCGCCGTGGCGATGGCGCGTAGCTGAGCCGGTGCGACGCCACGCCAGTAGGCATCGTCGTGCCCGCCGGGCCCGAAGCGTGCCTGGTGGGGGTAGTCCATCAGGTCAACGAGATGGCGGGTGGCCGCGTAGAAGGGATCCCCTGTGCCGCAGAACACCGCGGCGGTCATGGCCCGCAGATGGCCGGCTCCGGTGAACACGTCGTTGGCGTAGAAATCGGCCGGGCTGTCAAATGCTCCTGGCGCGGTAGCGCCAGGAGTGAGCCACAGCGCCGGGCTGGCGGGACTGACCGCCGCAAACCGGCGGGGCGCCCGCTCCGCGGCCAGCAGTGCTCCGTAGCCGCCCATCGACCAGCCCATGAGTGCCTGGGGAAGGGGTCCCACCCGGGCGCGCACGAGCGGGACAAACTCGTTCAGCAGCATGGCCAGGGCGTCGGTTCCGTCCGCCCGGCGATGCCAGTAGCTGTCCGGCCCGCCGTCAACGGCCGCCACCGCGACAGGCAGGCCCACGCTTGCCGCGACGCCGGGGACCCCGATCCGGTCGAACGCCATGCGATGGTTGGCGTCCTTGCCGTGCAGGCAGTACACAATGGCCCGCGGCCGCTGCGCGTTCCCCGGCACAGAGATCGTCCATTCCATGCTGGCGTGGGTGTAGCGGCTGTCGAGCCGGCCACTAGCCTCGACCGCGCCCGAGGCGGGCACCTGCCCGCTGGGACCGCCCTCCGCAGGCCCGTGCGCGAGGCCGTGCCGGTCACCGGGACGGCCGGCCAGGCCCGCTGCGGCGGCGCCGCCGGCCAGCGCGACAGCCCCGGCACCCAGCAAGAACCCGCGCCGGTTCACCCGCGGCCTCATGCGCTCTGCTGCTCCGGCGCTCCGGCTGCGGCTAGCGCGTTGCGGACCACCGCTTCGGGATCGTGAGCGAGGGTGACCAGGTCGCGTACCCGCTGAGTCAGATAGTCGTCGCGGCTGAGGGTG
>Ga0307373_10012043_pt1 | contig 12380 bp, 12 predicted proteins | sample OX2MG_FD_202534 | JGI IMG/M metagenome (GOLD analysis project Ga0307373, IMG submission 202534) | Soil microbial communities from Risofladan, Vaasa, Finland - OX-2 | ecosystem: Environmental > Terrestrial > Soil > Coastal area > Acid sulfate soil | place: Finland: Risofladan, Vaasa | collected...
CGCCTCCTCGATGACAATCTTCGACGTGCGCATACCTGGTCTAGCGATGTCCGTGGTGCAGGCGGACGGCAATGACGTCGAGCCGGTAGCTGTCGACGAGATCAGGATCTCGGTTGCCGAAACTTACGATGTGATCGTGCAACCACCGGACGCCTCGGCCTACGCGATCTTCGCTCAAGCTGAGGATCGGACCGGTTACGCACGCGGCACGCTCGCGCCAAGATACGGCACGGTTGCAGCGGTACCGCCGATGGATCCGCGCCCGCTCCGAACCATGGCTGACATGGGGATGGGGAAAATGTCCGCCATGAACATGGCCAGCGCGACCAGCATGCCGGGAATGATAATGCGACGTTCCTCCGACATGCCCGGCATGGAGATAGGAAAAATGCCCGCGATAGAGATGGGAAATCCGCCCGAATACGCCAAGCGGGCGGCGATGATCGGACCGAACGCGCCAGGTCAGCCGGGACCGCGCCCCAGCGCTCAATTTTCCGAGCCCGACATGGGTGCGATGAAGGCGCTGAGTTCGGAAAACGTCAAGCCGAGTCTCGGTCCCCAGGTGGACAATGTCGCCGCGATGCCTACACAAAGGCTCTCAAGCGCGGGTGAGGGATTTCCCGCTGGGCGCAGGGTGCTTTCCTATGCCGACCTACGCGCGGTCTATCGCGGCACCGATCCACGACCACCGGATCGCGAACTCGAGATCCATCTGACCGGCAACATGGAGCGCTTCATCTGGGGATTCGACGGCAAAAAGTTCAGCGATGCCGAACCGATCCGGCTCAAACTCGGAGAGCGCGTGCGCATCATCCTGGTGAACGACACGATGATGGAGCATCCAATTCATTTGCACGGTCTGTGGAGCGAGTTGGAAAACGGCAAGGGCGGGTTCCGACCCTACAAACACACCGTGAACGTGAAACCCGGCGAGCGGCTGAGTTGCCTGGTCAGCGCCGACACGCCGGGCCAGTGGGCCTTTCACTGTCATCTGCTCTACCACATGGAGTCCGGCATGTTTCGCGCCGTGGTCGTCTCGTGAGGATCGCTAAATCCCTTTTCCTCGCGGCGGGCATGATCGTCTGCGCAAGCGCAGCTCTACATGCTCAGACGCCGAGCCCACAAACGCAACCATACACCCTATACGGGGCGCCGCCGGTTATGGATGACCCGATTTTTTATCATCTGCTCTTCAACCAACTCGAAGGACGCACCAATGGTCCCGACAGCGAATTTCGCTGGGATGGTGAGGGGTGGATCGGCACCGATATGAACAAGCTCTGGTTCAAGTCCGAAGGGTTCGAGGAAAACGGCAGAGTCTCCGATGGCATCACGGAAGCGCTCTACGATCGTCCCATTCCGTACCTGCGGTACTTCGATTTTCAGGCAGGAGTACGCTACGACCTCGACTCGAACCCAGGGCGGACTTGGGGAGCGATCGGGATCGAAGGACTGGCTCCTGACTTTTTCGAGTTCGAGCCGACCTTCTACTTCAGCGATCGCGGGCGCGTCGCGGGTCGCGTCGTGGGGTCGTATGATCTTTTGATCACGCAACGATTGATTGCCCAGCCCGAGATCGAGATGAACTTTTACAATAAGTCCGATCCGAGCCGCGAGGCCGGCTCCGGTCTTTCCGAGCTCGATACTGGTCTTCGCATCCGGTACGAGATCAGCCGTAAGCTCGCGCCCTACGTCGGATTTGCTTACACCGGACACTATGGCGAGACGGCTACCCTTGTTCGCCAGGATGGCGGCATTCCAAATGATCCCCGTTTCGTCTTTGGGGTTCGCCTCTGGTACTGAGAGAGTTTCGCAGATGCGCGTTTCTGCAAGTGGGATTATCGCGACGCTTTTGGCGGAGGCTGTGGTCGCCCCGCTGGTATGGCTGCTCGTTGTGCCTCGGATGGACTGGTCGGCGCGCCAGAAACCGCCTCCGGTTGAGCAGGCGCTCGCCACCAACGTGCTGACACGATGGATCAGACGCAACGCCGTTTCTCGCACAAATCCCTTGTCGCCGACTCCCGATAATCTAAAAGAGGCGCAAGCCGAGTACGAGGAACATTGCGCCGCCTGCCACGGACTGGACGGTGGTGGCAGTAACCGGTTCGAAGCACAGTTCTACCCACCGGTCGCGAAGTTGACCGGAGGTGTGCGCAAGCTTTCGGATTCCGATATCTATTTCATCGTCGCCAACGGAATCCGGTACACTGCGATGCCGGCGTTCGAAGGTACTCATTCGCCTGATGATATTTGGCGGATGGTTCTATGGGTTCGACATCTAACTTATCTCACCGCCGACGAAAGAGCAGCCATTGTTAGCGACATGCGGAGCCGAATGAGAGATCACGGAGAAACGATGCAACATGGCCCGAGCGCCGACGCGAACACTGAATGATCTGTGCGGCTGAATCTACGGTTTGATTGACGAACCCGCGACAGACGCCGATCGGTCTTCCTGCAGCAGCGAGACACGTTTCCGATTCAGGGCCGACAGCTGCTCGACGACAGGAACCCAATCGCGACGGCGGAGCCGCTTGGTCGCCGGTTTAGACGAGCGTCCCTTGGATACCGCGCGATCGTTGCCGGGGATATACGACGAGGCCGAGGCCCCGCGCAGGGCGGTGGACGAGGTCTCCGTCATTGGTCTCGTAAATTATGAGACCCGCCAGGGAATTTCCCCCTCGCTGGTCTGTTTGCAGCTGGCAGCCCGGCTCGGTCTCGAACCGGATCAGCGGCTCAGGTGTGGCCACGCGTCTGAGCGTCGTCAGGTGATCCTTCAGGATGCTGATCCCGCCCGATTAGCGCATCGCTCTCAACTCACGCAGCAGCACCGTCGCCGGAATCCAATCCGGCGCCCCCGCTTGCACCCGCTCCGCGATGTACTGCGTATACCGATCCAGCCTGCGCGGACGCACGCCACGCTCACAACGCGGCAGTCCGTTGCCACACAAATAGCGCCGCACCGTGTGGCGCGAAACCTCGAGCATCCGCGCGATCTCCCGGATGCTCTTGCCCTGTCTAGTCAAAACCCGGATCTCCACCGTTCGCTCCACCACCAGCATGTGCCCCTCCGCCGAGGACTACCTCACGTCTGGGTGGGTCAGTTTTCAATCGGCGACCCAGGGTCGGTTTCGCACCGGCGGCTACAATACAAGGCTCGTCTGTCATTTCAGTCGGAATCGTGCGACGAGCAGGAGCGTGGGGAGGAACGCGAGGACCGCTCCACCCAGTAGCTCACTTGTCGTACTCCGTCACCCGGACCGAGACTTTCGGTGACGACAGCTCATCCAGCCGTTGAGCCTCGCGATCAACGTTTCTCGTCCAGCGCAACACCTATGGCAGTTCAGCAAACAGCCAGAACGCCTTTTACGAGTCTCACGTGGCAATCATCTTGCTAGTATGCTACAAAGCTGATGATGCAAACACTGGGACAGTTCATCGTTGAGCGGCGCAAGGAGCTGGGGTTGGCGGGGCGCGAGGTGGTGGCGGAGGTGCGCAACTCCGACGGCAAGCCGATCTCGATTCCGTACCTGGTTGACCTCGAACACGACCGGCGCAAGCCTTCCGATGAGGTACTAGAACAACTCGCCAAGGTTCTCAAGGTTGACTCCGATGTGCTCTACTTTCTGGCAGGGCGGTTTCCAGCCGACCTCAGCGCGACGACCGTCAACAGCGCGCAGGACCTCGCCGCGGGCTGGAAGGCGTTCCGGCGAGAAGTAAAGCGCAAGAAGAAGCCGTGAAGATGATACCGGACAAGACCGGGCGCTTTCCGGAGCGTCCGCACTGGGAGATCCGGGAGCTTGAGCAGATGTGCGAGGAGACCATGACCTCGTTTCTGCGCCAGCACTTCGGGTTTGAGCGCATCCCGGTGCCGACCGAGGCGGTCACGATGCTGATCGAGCGTGACGCCGCCGATCTCGACCTGGCAACGAATCTTTCCGATGACATTCACGAGGTCTTTGGTTTCACCCAGTTCGAGCGCGGCCGAAAGCCGCTCGTCAAAATCGCACGGGAACTGTGGGAGCAACGGCATCGCAACAACCGGTTGCGCACGACTCTGACCCACGAATATGGCCACGTAATGCTCCACACCTGGCTGTACGACAAGTACGGCGCTGCCTGCGGCCCGCACCGCTGTTACTGGCAGAGTCTGCTTCCGACCAGCGCGGTCGTTGACTGGTTCGAATGGCAAGCGGGCTATGCCTCGGGTGCCTTGCTGATGCCGGAGAGCTTCGCGCGGCGCACAGTCGAGGCGTATTTCCAGAGTCGCTCCGAGCATCCGCCGGTGGCCAAGGACTCGTCCGAAGCGTCAGCGCTCTGCCAGCGCATTTCCCTCGTGTTCGATGTATCCGTCGAGGCCGCCACCGTGCGGCTCTCCCAACTCGGCTATCTGACCGAGTAGCCCGCCAACAAGCCCCCGACCGTTTTGCGCGTCCCGATTTTCGCGCTTGACACTCGTCCGATATCTGGCTACATAGCGAGTTAGTCACATAGCCAAAGAACGGATGTGTGCCCATGACTCCAACCGCCGTAAAGCAAGTGCCAAAATCGAACGTCAGATGGCTCATCGCCGCCTGCGCCGCCGCGCTGTTCGCGCTTCGCGCCGCGCCGTCGTGGGCCGCGCAATACGCCGATGTCCTGCCGTGGGATCAGACGCTGGGCGCGATTCAGGACATTCTGATCGGTCCCGTGGCTCACGCCGCAATAGCCCTGAACTTCGCGATGTCGGCAATCTTATACGCGATCGGTAGCCACCGGCGCGCAGCGCGCCTGCTGGCTGGCGGATTCGTAGCATTCGCCGCGCTGATGGCTGTCCAGTTCATGACCTTCCTCTTTCCGTTCTGAGCAATCCTTTCCAAGCAACCATTGGTGGAGGTCCGATATGAAACTCGCACGCATCGCAAAGCCGCTTCGTTCGCTACAGGTGCGCGTGACGCTAGCCGGCGACCTGAATGCCGCGCTCGAGAGTTACGCGCGCTACTACGAACACGTTCACGGCGACCCTGTGGATTCGAAGGCGCTGATTCCGGAGATTCTCAGTGCCTTCCTGGAAGCTGACCGTGAGTTCCAGAGCTGGTCACGTCCCAGCGGTAGCAATCATCATCGCCGCCCCAGTTCGTCTTCGTCCAACGACGACGCCAAGTCACAAGGCTGACTCGCAGCAGTACCCAGGTCGCAGACGCGCTTTGCGCGTGATCATGTATGACACGTCACTCATTCGCGAATGAAGCCTGCTTGCAGCAACGAGTACGGAGATGGAGAAATGTCCGCGATCTTTCAGCGTAAACCCGTGCTTCGTGACGTGTACACAGAATGGAAGCGAGTCAGCGGACGGTCCGAACCCCTTGATTTTCCACTGTAAACACACGCTTGCAGCGCGGAGGTCCAGTCAGATGAACCAGGAGAGCAAGAGAACCTACACGATCAGGCTGCCAGAGACGGTCGCCGCACGAGTCGAAAAGCAGGCGGCAAGTTCAGGCATCTCGCCGACCACGCTCATTCAGTCACTGGTCGTCGATATCTGCATGCGCCTCGCCGAAACGGCGGTTGGGGGCCCCGCTTACAATCCGATCGGCAAGCTCGACGCACTCGGCAAAGCCTGCGAGCGGCTCGAACAGAACACAGCGCAAAGATATACGCGGCTGCTGTTCGAGGTGGTGAAGACCCGCTCGGCGTTCCTGCATGCGCTCGACCAGAGCCTGAGCGAGCAAGCGGTGGACGAGATCATCGAGGCGTCGGAGAAGAGCGCGCGCGACTACATCGAACGTCTCGGAGGCGACGGAGGTACCAGGCAATGAACGCATATGTGGATCGAGCGGTCAGACGGCGCGCCGACTTCGCATCGGTGCACGTCTGGGCGCAAACGGCGCTCCGCGGGGTGCTCCTCGTCGTGCTTCTGTGGGCGCTTTTGACGGTCGCGCTGGTCTGGTACTGGACCGGCCACTACGGCGGGACCGCAGCGCACCAGTACTTCGTAAGATGGTTCCTGGCGTGGTTCTTAACCCAGGAGATTCCGCTGACGTTCGCGTCATTGCCGTACCGCAGCCAGCGCTACACCATCGCCAGCATGTACGACTTCCTCAACCGCAGGTACTACCTCGGGGGCTCGTTCGCGGGCTGGTTCTGGCATTACGCACTTTGGGGCGCGGTCATCACCGCTCTGATAGTCGGAGCCTGCTTCGTGATTATCTTCCCGCCCCGTGGTGGAGACGGCGACGAGTACGTGCGCGGGACCGACGTGATCCCGAGCAGGCGGTTGCGCCGGGACTTAAGCGGCGATGGCGTCGAACTCGGCGGCATCTTGATTCCCCGCGGGCTGGAGTCGCAACACTTTCTGTTGGTCGGCGCGCCCGGCTCGGGCAAGTCCACCGCCATCCGGCGGATCCTCCGGCAGATCGAAGCGCGCGGCGAGTGCGCGGTCGTGCTCGATCCCGAATGCGAGTACCTGCCCGAGTTCTTCCGTCCCGCGTGCGCCGATATGATCCTCAACCCGCTCGATACCCGCTGCCCGACGTGGACGCCATGGTCGGAGCTCAGGCCCGGAAGCGAGGCGATGGACGCCGAGGCGCTCGCGTCGGCGCTGGTCCCCGATCCGGCGAATACCTTCAGTCAGGGTGGCGCCGACTTCTTCTTCCGGCAGTCGGCCCGCACGCTGATCGTCGGCCTGCTGAACGCGGCCAAGTCCAGGGAGCCGGGCGAGATTCCGAAGCTGCTTGCGCTGCCGCGCGTTAAGCTGAAGGAAGCGCTCCGAGGAACTCCCGCCGAGGTCCTCATCGATCCGGGCGCGCACGAGCAGGGCGCCGGGATCGTGGCGACGGCGTTCAACGCGACCAGTTCGTTTCGTCATCTTCCGCGAACCGCCGGACAGGCGTGGAGCGCTCTCGAGTGGTCGCGAACCCGTGAGGGCTGGCTGTTTCTCAGCTCAACCGAGGACTCGCGCGAGGCGGCGCTGCCGCTCCAGAGCGTCTGGCTCGATTGCATCGTGCGCCGCCTGATGGCGGACGACGGAACTCGCGGCAAAGTCTGGATCATTGCCGACGAGCTGCCCGTGCTGCGCCGTCAGGCCGAGCTCGAAACGCTGGTCGTGCGCGGACGCAAGCGCGGACTCTGCGCGGTACTGGGCCTTCAGGCCATCACCCAGCTTCGCGCCATCTACGGCCACGACCAGACCGCGACTCTGGCCGCCGCTCCCGCCACCAAGTTGATCCTGCGCACCGGCGAGGCCGAGACTGCGCGCTGGTCCAGTGAGCAGATCGGTGAGCGCGAAGTCAGCCGCGGTCTGGTCGGTCAGAGCACCCGGTTGGGCGAGTCTCGCGACGGCTTCACCATCCAGCCGCAGCGGCAGGTCGAGAGCGTCGCGCTCGCGAGCGAGATCCAGATGCTGCGCCCGTTCGAAGGTTATCTCTGCATCACCGGCTACCGCCGCGCGAAGGTCACGATTCCGTATCTCGCGCCGCTCCGGCGTCATCCGGGGTTCATCTGTCGAACTGAACCCGCCGGCTTGCTACCGGACTTGCCAAACGTCAGCGGCGGGCCGGTCCTTGTGCGGCCGGGAAGCGGCGACCCGCGACCGCCACGTCCTCCACGCAGATTAAGGGCATGAGCCATGCTGGTCATGTCGAGAGGGGCGCTCAGCGCCGGTCAGGCCGAGACCTACTACGAAGAGAAGTACTCCCAGGACGACTACTACACCGAAGAGCATCGAGTCGCCGGTCAGTGGTTCGGCCAGGGCGCCGACGCGCTGGGGCTCTCCGGTGAAGTTGCTCCCGAAGATTTTCGAGCGATACTTCGCGGCCAACAGCCGGGCACTGCCGAAGTTCTGGTCCGCAACGCCAACGGACGAACTGAACGGCGCGCGGGATGGGACGCCACCTTCAATGCACCCAAGTCGGTCAGCATCCAGGCGCTGGCGGGTGGAGACGCCGAGTTGACCGCCGCGCATCGCCGCGCGGTTAGTACCGCACTCACGGAGCTGGAACATTACGCGCTGTCGCGTCAGAAGGGCGGCAGCGAATGGGTGCTCACCCGGAACATCGTTGCCGCACGTTTCGACCATATCGCGGCGCGCCCGGCCAAAGGCGCAGATGACGGTTACGGTCCCGATCCGCATCTCCACACTCACGTCGTCATTGCCAACATGACTCGCCGGCCGGACGGCGCATGGCGCGGGCTCGATCCGCTCGAGATCTATCGCTCACAGAGCTTCGCCAGTGCGGTATATCGTTCCGAGCTGGCGCGCGAGGTGCGTTCGCTCGGCTACGGCATTACCGTCACCGGCGCCGACGGACGCTGGGAGCTCGACGGCTACAGCCGCGAGCAGGTGATGGCGTTCTCGCGCCGCCGCCAAGATATCGAGCAGGCGCTCGCGCGAAACGGCCTCAGCGGAGCAGCCGCGGCGCAGAATATCGCGCATCAGAGTCGGCTCTCAAAGCAGCAACGCGACGAGGGTGAGCTCCGCCAGGAGTGGCGCATGCGCGCGCGAAACTACGGAATCCGCTTCGAGGACCATTCCCACACCCAGACCGCCGCTCTCGTCCCCACGCGGGCAAGAATCGAGCAGGTCCTTCGCTTCGCCGTGGCTCACAGCACCGAGCGCGAGGCGGTGATCGACCGTCGCGCGCTCGAAGCAACCGCCCTCCAGCACGCGATGGGAGTAATCGATCTGGACCAGCTGCGCCGCGAGAGCACGGCTTGGGAAGAACGCCGCGCGCTGATCGCCCTGAACGCTTCCATCGCTTCACCGGGCGGCACCTTCACCACTTCCGAGATCGTCGCCCTTGAGCGCGATAACCTCGACCTGATGCGCGCGGGACGTGGCCATAACCCGCCACTCGCAGCTGTCGCAGAGATTCGCAATTGGGCAACGGACCGAGGATTGCTCGCCGATCAAATCGAAGTCGCGCAACTTATCCTCACGACGCGCGACTGGCTCACCTCCATCGAAGGCCGCGCCGGCAGCGCGAAGACCACCACGGTTGGAGCGATCCGCGAGTTCGCCTGTGAGCACGGCTACGCCGTGCGCGGCTTTGCTCCAACCACGCGCGCGGTCAAGGCGCTGTCCGAAGCCGGAGTCGAGTCTCGAACAGTGGCAAGTCTGATTGAAAACAAAATCTCCGCTTCCGGCCGTCAGAAATTATGGATCATCGATGAGTCGAGCCTGCTTGCGACGCGCCAGGTCAACCGCCTCCTTCATCAGGCCCGCGAGGCAGGCGTGGAGCGGATCGTCTTCGTCGGCGACCAGCATCAGCACCATGCGATCGAGGCGGGACGACCCATCCACCAGATGCAGCAGGCCGGTATGCCGGTCGCGCGGCTGGACACGATTCGCCGCCAGCGGGACCCTATCCTTCGCGAAGCAGTTGAGCTTGCGGCCAAAGGAGAAATAGATCGCGCGCTTGCGCTCCTCGAGAAGCATGACCGCATCCGCGAGATCGAAAATCCTGATGCGCGATATAAATCCATCGCCCGGGAATACGTCGCCGCATACGAGGCCGGAGAGCGCGTATTGGTCGTCAGTCCTGCTAACGACGAGCGCCGGCAACTCAACTCCGCCATTCGCGAGCTCCTGAAGCAGCGTTCCCATGTCGCCGCCGAAGGGAAAGAGCAGGTCATCTTCGTCAACCGCAACCTCACCGCCGCGCAGCGCCAGCGCGCTCAGAGTTACGAAGTTGGCGAGGTTGTCCGCTACCGGCGTGGCAGCCGTCGTCTCGGGCTCGGCAAGGGCAGTTACGCAAGGGTCGAGAGTACGGACTCGGATCTCAACCGGATCACCGTGCGCACCGAAGACGATCGAATAGTTGAATATAGCCCGGCGCGGCTTATCGGCGTCGATTCGTTCCGCGAGGAGCGGAGACTCATCGCCAACGGCGACCGTATCCAGTTCCGCGCACCCGACCGCGCGCTCGGCGTCGCGAACGGAGATTTTGCGATGGTGGTTGCAATCGACGACCGAAGGGCCGCGCTCAGGATGGACGACGGACGCGAAGTTAAAGCTGCGGCTAGTCGGCTCCGCCACATCGACTACGGTTACGCCTCGACTTCGCACTCCAGCCAGGGCGCGACTGTAGATCGCGTCATCGTCAACATCGATACTGGTCGCTCGGTCGAGCTTGTTAACCGCAAACAGTTTTACGTCTCGATCAGCCGCGCGCGGCATGGGGTTACCGTCTACACCGACGACTGCTCCGCCCTCCGGCACGCGGTCGGCCGCACCCGCGAAAAGTCCATCGCCCTGGAACGGCTCAACCTAAACCTGGCGCGCGACCTCAAGATGGCTCCAGAAACGCCGCGCCAGAACCTCACACCTGCGCACGGCATCAGAAGGTGACTGGCCTTGCCGAACACTGCTGGCGAAGCATTTTTTCATCGGCGCTGCGCTATGAGCGCGGACGCTCGGGCTCCGCAAGCTTCGCCGCTCGGTCACGGCGTGCGTCGCACGCCTCGCGCTCCGCTCCGCGCTGCTGTGAAGGTGGCGCGCGCTCCGCAGGCAACCGCGCCGCCGGCACGCTTGCTGCGCTCCGCCACGCGCATCCCGGAATCCAGCGCCGCCCTCCAGTCTCGGTCGAGAGGGCGGCGCTTTCAAAATGCTGCGCACCAACCCAAAATGCCCTTCCCTGCGGGACGCGGGCGGAGTCACAGAAGCCGCAGTCTTTGCCATGAGCGTAATGCTTGACTCGGCGACGGCAAATAGCTAAGTAGCTAGTATTACCTTCAGGGAGTCTGGCGGACAAAGCCAACCATTTTATTCCATGGCGGCAACCTTCAAATTCGAGCGCGAGACAGGCACGGGGCTCAATCGATTGCCCACTGCGAACGAGATCGCGGCTATGACGCCCGAGCAAGCGGAGGCAACCCTCGTTGCCGCAACTTCAGTGTTGCCGCTACTCGTCGCCAAGGCGAAGGAGACGCGGCCGGCCGACGCTCCTGAGTGGATCACGGTCGGCGACGCTGCGGCGCTCTCGGGGATGAGTCGCTTTTTCTTCTATGACCACTGGAAAGAGCTCCCATTCTGTCGGAAGATCGGACGTTCGGTAAAGCTCAATCGCAGGGGGCTTAGGCAGTGGCTGGAAACGAAAAAGGCAGCGTGAAAGTCGCGGACAACCTTTATCGCCGACCCGACAGTCCCAATCTCTACATCGTTTGGCACCAAGGGGGCCGCAAGCGCTGGCAGTCCACGAAGACAAGCTCAGCCAAGGAGGCGAAGCGACTCCGAGATGAGTTCCTAGCCCGTATCAGAGCCTCCGGATTGACGCGAGATGAGCGCGTCACATACGAGCAGATTCGGCAGGTCTATATTGATCACTGCTCGATTCACGGTCGAGTTGCGTCGCTCGAAGGTTTCCTTGACACCAGGGCGAAGCACCTCGACGCGTTTTTCAGCAGTATGCGCGCTATCGAAATTTCGCAGAGCGGTGCGATCGGACGATACGTCGCGCTGCGCAAACGCGAGGGCGCTTCTAACGCCAGCGTTAACCGCGAGACACAAGTTCTAGGGCAGATGTTCCGGCTTGCCGCCGATGATGAACATCGCCTGATCGGTCGTGGACTGGTGCCGCAGATTAGAAAACTCGAAGAGCCGCCGCCGCGGCAGGGGATCGTGACCGAGAAGCAGTTTGCCGAGATTCTCGCCAAGCTCCCCACGTGGGCGGTCGCGCCAATCGACGCGATAAACATCACCGGCTGGCGGGTCCGTGCGGTCTTGAGCCGACGTAAGACAGACGCTGACCTTGAAAACGGCTTTCTGGTACTTGATCGCGAGTCGTCCAAGAATCGCACTGCGTATAAGTGGCCGTTGGTTGGAGAATTGGGCGACCTCGTGCGCGGACAACTTGAGATGATCGCTCGGGATGAACACAAACTGAGGCGGCTGATTCCTTGGCTATTCCATCGCGACGGCAGACCGATTCCGTACGGTACGCTCTATGACGCCTGGCGCGAAGCTGCGAAGGCTGCGGGTTATCCCGGAAAGCTGATGCATGACTTCAGGCGCACAGCTGCAACGCGCTTGGATTCGGCGCCAGGAATTTCGCGCTCTGTCGCGATGACACTGCTGGGGCACAAGACCGACATCATGTTCCGCAGGTACATACAGCGTCCTGATGAGCGCTTGATCGAGGCTGCAAGGGCGTTGGCTGAATTCCGAGCCTCCCAACTCGCCAACGGCAAATCGGAAGCAAAACGGTCACAATTCCGTAGCAGAGCGCCTGAAATTACGACGCTAAATTCAAAGAAAATGTAATTAAATCAATGACTTGGAGGAGGAAGGGGCCCGGTGGCCCCACCGGTCTTCAAAACCGGCTTGGCGGCTAATATTGTCGCCGGAGGGTTCGACTCCCTCCCCCCTCCGCCACGGCAGCGGTCATCCAAATCGAGCGGAGAAT
>Ga0307373_10012045_pt1 | contig 12379 bp, 10 predicted proteins | sample OX2MG_FD_202534 | JGI IMG/M metagenome (GOLD analysis project Ga0307373, IMG submission 202534) | Soil microbial communities from Risofladan, Vaasa, Finland - OX-2 | ecosystem: Environmental > Terrestrial > Soil > Coastal area > Acid sulfate soil | place: Finland: Risofladan, Vaasa | collected...
TATTACATTGAGTCTCTGACCAACACCATTGAAGAGCGCGCCTGGGCCTATATTGAGCAGATCGACGCCCTGGGCGGCAGCGTGCGCGCCATCGAACACGGCTACATGCAGGCCGAGATCGAGCAGGCCGCCTATGATTACCAGCGCGCGCTCGATGAGGAGCAGGCCATCGTCGTCGGCGTCAATCGTTTCATTTTAGAGGATGAACAACGTCCCGCTTTGCTGCGCGCCGATCCCGCTATCGAGCAGCGACAGGCGGCAAAGCTGGCGGCGCTCAGGCAAAGCCGCGATAACGAGCGCGCCGGGCAGGTACTGGCCGCCCTGGAGCGCGCGGCGGCAGGTACGGACAATCTGCTGCCGTTCATTATCGAGGCCGTCGAGGCATACGCGACGCTGGGCGAGATCAGCGATACCATGCGCCGCGTCTTCGGCGAGCAGCATGAATTTCGCAGTGTTGATTAACCATTGAAAAATTTGTTGGTGGAAATCTGTTGTATGGAATATATCGATCCAGAAGATGAGGAGCAGTCTCAGATCGTCTATCCGGCCCGCGATGCCGAGCGCAGCCAGCAGGCATTCGATCACGAGCGCGGAGCAACGGCCGGGCAGGCCGCGGCGCCCATCGGCGTCTTTGATTCCGGGGCAGGCGGACTCACGGTACTGTCCGCCTTGCGCGCGGAACTGCCGCGCGAGCATTACATTTACCTGGGCGACACGGCGCACATCCCGTATGGGCAGCGCAGCGACGCCGAGATTACCGAACTTTCTATCCAGGGCTGCCACTTTCTCGTCGAGCAGGGAGTGAAGATGATCGTCGTGGCCTGCAACACGGCCTCGCAGGCGGCGCTGGCGACCTTGCGGGCCACTTTCTCGATTCCTTTCGTCGGCGTCGTTCCGGCGGTCAAACCGGCGGCGCGCATGACGCGCAAGGGACGTATCGGCGTCGCGGCCACGAACCAGGCGTCGCGCGCCACCTATCTGCGCCACCTGATCGACGAGTACGCCGACGGCATCGCAGTCTACGCGGTGGGCTGCCCCGAACTGGTGACGCTGGTCGAGCGCGGCGAACTGGATGGGCCGGTCGTCGAAGAGACCGTCCGGCAGGCATTGCTGCCGATCCTGCGGGAAGATATCGACGTGCTGGCTCTGGGATGCACGCACTTTCCCGCGCTGCGCCCCGTTATCGAGCGCGTCGCTGGCAGCCGCGTGCAGGTCATCGATAGCGGCGCGGCCGTGGCGCGGCGCGCGCACGATGTGTTGGATGCTGAGGCGCTGCTTCAGCCATCCAACAACGGAGCGCTGGCGACGGGCGAACTGCGCGTCTGGTGCAGCGGCGATCCCGCCGCCTTCAGCGCCGTCGCCAGCAAAATTCTTGGCTATCCCGTTGTGGCGGCGCAATTTATTGCTCCTGAATCACAGGCACGGCGACAGGCGCAATGAATTGCGCCGCCACGGCAAATAGTCACATTCCTTCACGAGGAGTCCTGATGCAAATCACGTTCATAGGTCACGCGGGTATCTTTATCGAAACACACTATGGCAGCATTCTCTGCGACCCCTGGTTCAACCCGGCCTACTTCGCGTCCTGGTTCCCATTTCCCAGCAACGAGCAGGTTGATCGCGAAAAGCTGCGCCAGCCGACCTACCTCTATCTCTCCCACCAGCATCACGATCACTTCGATCCGCAGTTTCTGCGCGAGCATGTCTCAAAAGAGACAACGGTGATCCTGCCGGATTTCCCGCTCGCGCTGCTCGAACGCGCGCTGCGCGAGGTTGGCTTCACGAAGTTCATCCAGATGAAGAATTACGAGACGCGCGCCCTTGATGGGCTGCTGCTGACTTCGGTGGCGATGGTGGCTCCGACCGATGGCCCGCTGGGCGACTCCAGCCTGATTGTGAACGATGGCGAGACCTGCATCTTTAACCAGAACGACTCGCGTCCCATCGACCTGGACACGCTGGCGAATTTTGGTCCCTACGATGCCCACTTCGTGCAGTTCTCCGGCGCGATCTGGTATCCGATGGTCTATCAATTCCCCCAGAAAATGAAAGACACGCTGGGACGCAAGAAGCGCGAAAACGAGATGGCGCGCGCCCTGAATTACATCCAGCATCTCGACGCCAGCTTTGTGGTGCCATCCGCCGGGCCGCCCTGCTTCCTGGACGACGACCTGTTCTATCTCAACGATTTCGAGCGCGACCCCATCAATGTCTTTCCCGACCAGACGGTGTTTATCGAGTACTTGCAGGAACACGCGCAGGATAATGGCCGCCTGATGATTCCTGGCAGCGTGATGACGCTGACGCCGGGCCAGTGCGCGATCACGCATCCGCTGCCTGATAAAGAGGTGCGAGCGATCTTCACGGACAAACGCGCCTATCTTGAGGCGTACCAGGCACGCCAACGCCCAGTTATCGATGCGGCGAAGGCGTCCTGGCCGCGCGGGCAGGTAGATATCGCCGCGTCCCTGCGCGATTGGTTTGAGCCGTTGTTGCAGCAGGCCGATATTACCTGCGTTGGCGTCAACGGACGCCTGCTGCTCGATTGCGGCGAGCAGGCTACCGTGATCGACTTCCAACAGCGCGCGGTCTACCCCTGGCGCGATGAGGAATGGGAATACCGCTTCGGCATCGATCCGGCGCTGATCGAATCGAGCATCATACGCCACGTCGAGGATTGGGTCAACGACCTGTTCCTTTCGTGCCGCTTCGAGGCCGAGCGTAAGGGGCCGTTCAACGAGTACATCTACAACTTTTTCAAGGGGCTGACGCCGGAACGCATCAACTACATCGAGGGCTATTATGCCGAGCAATCGCTCGATCAGCAGTTCTGGGAAACCCACGGCTACCGCATCCAGCGGCGTTGCCCGCACCTCAAGGCCGATCTGACGCGCTTCGCCAGGATCGAAGACGGCATTCTCACCTGCACTATGCACGGCTGGCAATTTGAACTGGCAACCGGGCGTTGTCTGACCTCTGATGATCGCAAACTCTATAGCCAGCGTATCGACGCCGACGGCGCTCCCATCAACGAAGCGGGCGAGCCGGTCGAGGCCATGGCAATGGAGCGGCCCGCTCCCGCGCAATGCAAAAATTGCTGGTACAGGCCGGAAAAATTAGTAGGGAGATAAGGCGGTCGCTTTTTCTGAGTCCCACCGCTCTTCTCAAACGTGTTGTTAAGTAGGGTCAGATTTAGCGCGCCCGTTGGTAGCTCTCAGCCAACAACTCTTGCAACCGGATACATCTATAGGACGTATAACCTGTGGAGAAGAAATGGATAAAAGTGCTATTTGTACCCCGTAGCAGGCAAGCGGTTCTCGCGTTCATGCCGTGAAATGTTATGATGCGTAAGGAGATCGTAACATACGTTGATATGCATTCCTGGGCCAAACCGCACTGGCTGCCAGGAAGCATCGATATGCATACAAAAAGAAGCTCAAGCTGAGTGCCGTCAGCCCTGTTGAGAAAGGATGAATCCATGTCCAAACAGATGAGCATACATGTACTTCCTTCACCATCACAGCCGCAAATACACGCTGATAGGCTTGTCATGGCATCAAATCGTGGCCCCGTAGAGTATCTGATTACACAGGACGGCTCGTTGAAACAGCGCAGGGGCGCTGGTGGTATGGTCACTGCTCTCATCGATGCCGGGAGCCGCATGGAAGTGACCTGGGTGGCAATGGCAATGACCGAAGGAGATCGTTTAGCCCTGAAAGAGGCGCAGCAGAATAACGGGCTGCTGCAATCTCCCGTGCGCGGGCAGAAAATAAAATTTCGCTACGTCGCCATTGCCAAAAATGCCTATCGCAAACACTACGAAGTGATGAGCAACCAGATTCTCTGGTTCTTACAACATTACCTTTACGATCCCTCGGATGATTCGTCCGCGACGCGCCGCCTGCAAGACGCCTGGACAAACGGCTATGTCGTGGCAAATCACGCTATCGCTGATGCCGTGATTGCCGAAATCGAGCGCGAAGATTCGTCCGCAGTGGTTATGCTGCATGACTATCATCTCTATCTCGCGCCTGCTATGATTCGCGCGGCGCATCCCGGTGTCGTCATGCAGCAATTTATCCACATCCCCTGGCCGGACAGCCGCTGCTGGCATTTCTTGCCCAGCAACATCGCCCAGGCCATCTATAGCGGGCTGGTGGGTAACGACATCATCGGTTTCCAGACGGAGCGCGACGCGCGCAATTTCCTGGAAGGCGCTAAAACCATGCTCGATGGCGCGGTCGTCGATTTTGAAGAGGGGACCGTCTGGTGGAAGAGCCGCGAAATCACCGTGCGGGCCTATCCTATCTCAATCTCCGTGACAGGCGAGCGCAAGGTCATCAATAGTACCGCCGGGCAACGCGCCGCCGCCAAAATTCGCCCATTACTCGGCAAGCAAACGATCATGCGCGTGGACCGCATCGAGCCAACCAAAAATATCGTGCGCGGGTTTCAGGCATACAAACTGCTGCTGGAGAACCACCCCGAATTGCGCGGCAAGGTCACGTTCCTGGCGTTTCTCGTTCCTTCGCGCCAGGCATTAGCCAAGTACAAACGCTATCGTGGTGACATTCTCAAAATTATCGATGAGATCAACGAGGCTTACAGGACGGACGCCTGGACGCCTATCACCGCCTTCTGGGACAATGACCGCGTCAGGGCGCTGGCAGCGATGCAATTTTATGATGTGCTGCTGGTCAACCCGATCATCGACGGCATGAACCTGGTCGCAAAAGAGGGGTCGGTGGTGAATAACAACGATGGCGTGCTGGTGCTGTCGCGTACTGTCGGAGCTTTTCAGCAGCTTGGCAAAGCGGCTATCCCGACATCGCCCACCGACATCGAAGAGACGGCGCAGGCGCTCTACACGGCCCTGACCATGCCGGAAGCCGAGCGTAGTTTCCGCGCCCGCCTGGCCCGCGAGAGCGTGGAGCGTCACGACTTGAACCGCTGGCTTACGCGGCAGGTGAACGACATCAATATGCTGCTTGAGCAGCGTATGGCTGCTCAAGTTATCGACTTTGACCGGTCAAACGATGACCACCAGCCACTCGCGCTGAGCGCGCGCTAGAGGGATGATAATGGGGTCACAAAAAATCGGCTGTTGAACAGCCGATTTTTTGTGACCCCATTATCATCCCTGTTACGCATAGAAAATTTCCGTCGAGAAGATCAGGCCGGAACTGACGGCGGCGGTGCAGCTATTGGACTGTTCGGCATTGTACATAGCAGTAAATGCCTGGGCGGGCGTATTCTCGCCCTGCACATTCTCGGCCATCGTGCCCCTGAAATAGATCGGCGCGCCCTCGCTGCTACAGGCCCAGATGCTCAATGGCTCCCAATCATAAGTCGCGTCGGCATTGAAATAGATTTCCGGCAAGGGCAGGTTATCTTTCGCGCCATAGGCCACATACCATACCTGGTAGTTCGTCCAGTAGCCGGGCGAATCATCGCCGAAGTCGAAAAACACCCGCGTTGTGGCGTGATTGTAGCCGTCTACCAGCGCCTTCGTCAGCTTGAAACCTTCCCATTCGACTTCCAGATCGCCCGCGCCATACGCGCCCACCACGCTGTTATAATGGTTGGTGGCGATATAGCTCTGAATGTTGTTAACCATTTGTCCCCAATGATGCCCATCGGCGGTCCAGGCTGATACAGTTCGTGGGATAGCTTTACCGGAGTAGTAATTGCTCTCGCCCGCGGCCACGGCAAGATTCGTCGAACCGTTGTGGCAACCCCACACGCCCTGCGCGAAACTGTCGATGGCCTTCGTAATGGATGCGACAGAATCGTCATGGCCGCCGAAATCATACGTGCCATAGACGCCATTGCCTAGATAAACCGGCTGGCCCCAGTCGAGGATGATCAATCCGGCTGGCCCCGTCGCAGCAGTGCAGCCTTGATTGTAGAGAGTTGCGGCGTCTGTAGTACTTTCGTACAATGAGTCTGTATTATTCGGCACGCTGAGCTGGTTTGATCCGGCTAACGCTCTGGGCAAAATCGGCATCCTGTCCTTCGCGGGCAGGCTCAATGTCGAGCGCGACACGGCAGGCGCGGCGCGCGTAGCACGCGGCGCCGTCAACACGCCGAAGCTGAGCAGCAAACAGAGGCCCATCAAGACAAGCAGGGATCGACGCAATAGACGTGGTTTCTTCATACGATTAACAACCTTTCAAATTGGCACATGGGAATCTGTTCCAGAGAGGCAAGCAAGCCCCAATAGCGCAAGTGTAGCGTGCGAAGTTTATGGCTGTCAAGAAATTTCATATAGAATAGGATGTATGTCAGTCGCAAATATGATATACTCTTGCACATCAACATTCTTGATGGGGGATAAAGTATATGGCACACCCTCGCGTCTTTATCAGTTGTTACAAAGGCGATCCTTCGCACCCTGATACTCTGTTCACGCAGCGACTGCTGACCGATCTCAGCGCGTCCGGCGCCATCGTCGCCACCAGTTCTGGCAATAATGAGACGGCGCAGCGCCTGACGCAGGCGCTCAAGCACTGCCAGTGGCTCATTCTCGTGCAAACGCCGGCCGCGCTCTCGTCGCCGCAAGTGAGAAACGAGGTTGACACGGCTCTCAGCCTCGCGGCACAGGGGAAAATGCGCGGCGCCCTGGCTATCATCGCGGCGCCGAGCGATCCGCGCGCTATGCCGCCGTTATGGGCCAACACGCGCGCGTTCGACGCCGTTCAGAGCTATCAACAGGCGCTCATCTCCCTCCAGACGGCACTGGAACTGGATCGCGCCGACGCAGGCGCTACCGTGCTGGCAAGCAGCGGAACGCCATATGCCCAGGCCGCGCCAGGCGCAGCAGGCTGGGAGCAACCGCAGCCTCTGCGTCAAAGCGCCAGCAACCCGTGGGCCACGCCGCCGCCACAGCCGCGCGAGACAGCCGATCTGCCGACACTGTTTAATGCGCCCGGCAAGAGCCAGAAATCTACCGGAGCCGGATCGCACCCACTGCGCACTTTCCTGATTACAGCACTGGCTGTCCTGCTCATTCTGGCCGCCGCCGGCGGTTTCTTCCTTGCCAAAAGCGCCATTATCACGTATAACGCGGGCGCGCTCTCCAGCGCCGTGCGCGCCACCACTACCGCGCAGGCGCAAATCACCGCCGACGCCGCCATCGTCTCGGCGCGGAATCCCTACCCGCCCGGCAGCGGCTCGCTGATCATCAGCAACGCGCTGACTGATACCAGCAGCCTGGGCTTCTGGCAAACAAACGACACCTGCACGCTCAAAAACGGCGCCTATGACGTCAGCGAGACAGCGGGTACAGGCTTTACGTATTGCTATGATCAAAGCACCAATTTCAGCGATTTCGTCTACCAGGCGCAGGTTAAGTTCATCAGCGGCTACGCGGCGGGCCTTGTTTTCCGCGCTGACACCACTTCTAAACAGCCGAAACTCTACTATTTTCAGATCAGCGAAAATGGCAGCTACGGCTTCTATCTCGCCACCGGTCATCTCAACACCATCGGCAAGGAACTGCAAGGCGGCACGAATACGGCGATCATTCGCAGCGGCTCTGGCCAGACGAACGTCATCGCGGTCGTGGCGCGTGGTCACTACCTGGACTTTTACGTCAACCTGCGCTACCTGTTCAGCGCCACCGACGGCACGATCAGCAACGGCCAGATCGGCGTTTTCATCTACGACAAAGCCGACGCCGCCGAAGCAGCCTTCAGCTATATTAAGATATGGCAATTATGATACTATTGCATACCACACAGCCGCCGTGTCGGGGTCATAACTCGTTTCATAAAGTGTTGACATTCAGAGGCGTTTGCGCTATTCTATCCGCAAAGATGCAAGCCACACATTGACATCCTATCTCTGCAAAAACCACGCCCTGATAGCGATTGCGCGATGTGCCTGTGGCGGGTCTGCTCAAAAACTGAATGCTGCGCCGATGTGGCGGTGAGTTCCATCGACACACAAAACGCCTGTGGAGCGGGCGGCTCTGGCTCTCTGGCAACGGAGAGTGAAACTGCCCGCGTTGAAGCAGGAACTACCGGTGATGTTTGGGCCACGTCTCAAATGTCCAGGTTGTAGAGAACGGTCACTTCTCCGCCGTCAACCGCAAAACGAACTGCCGCGACTGGCCGGGCGCGATGTTGAGGCGATCCGCCGGACGATTAAGCGCGTCTTCGCTGCTGACTACTGGCTCGAAGCAGATAAAATCATGATCCGGCGCGCTCGCCGGTTCTGACCAGACCTGCATGGTAGAGAGCGCATACGCGCCATCGACGGGCAATTCCGCGATAGTGAGTCTGCCGCGCGGAAACTCAACGCTGACGCTGTGCGGAAATGGGTATGGAGAGTCGGGCGGATGATTAATCCAGTCGCAGGCGCTGGCGGTAAAGCCGGGCGGGCCGCTGCTAATCACGCGCGCCTTGTCCTGCTGCGCCACGGCAAAATAGGGATGGAAACCGGGCGCGATGGGCATGGTTTCGTCGCCGCGATTCTCCATCGTCACCGTGTAAGTCAATGTGCCTTCACCCGCGGCCACGGCGGCAGTGAACGTAAACTCGTAAGGGTAGCTGGCGCGCGTGGCAGCGCTGCTGACCAGTTGCATAGCCAGGCGCGCCTCATCCTGAGCGATGATGTTCCAGGGCAGGAGACGACCAAAGCCGTGAATGGGCAGGATGGTGTTTTTTTCCAGAAAAATGCCATTTTTCAGGCGCGAGAAGTTGGGGATCATGAGCGGCAAGCCCCAGCGATGGACATTGCCTGTCGTCACGGCCCGGTAGAGAACGGGCCAATCGCCCGCCTGAAAGTGCGAGACGAGGCAAATATCGGGCATAATGCCGATCATCGTCTCGCCAGATCGCAAAACACGCTCGCGCGCGGTTGGGAAATCCATAGCATCAGCCATAGAGAATCCTCCTCATCTTTATCCATATCGCGATAACCATTCGTTATGTATTATAGGCGAAGCGACGAACGGGGTTCCAGGGCGATGTTTGCCATCTCCCTGACAGCGGTACGGTCTCTATTGCGTTTTCGGAAGCAGACGCTTATACTGTAGATAACAAAGGATCAGGCGACCCAACTCCCAGTAGAGAAATGGGGAACTCATGGGTATGGAAGACGCTTCGGAGAATGCAAACAGCAACGTGCAATTTGTAGGACAGAGCAGACTGGGAAGAGAGGAGAAATTACCTGTGCAAGGGTCTATCGCCATCAAAGGGACGCGCAACGGCTTACTGCTCACGCTGGAGCCGGAAACGCCCTTTAGTGATGTGCTGAACGCTCTGGCCCGTCGGCTAGCCGAAGCTCCGGCCTTTTTCCAGGGCGCGTCACTGGCCGTCGATACGAGCCGTCGCCATTTGCGCGGCAGCGAGCGCAAGCAGCTTGAGAGCCTTCTGGCACGCTACCAGATTTCCGTCATGTCGCTCGAACAGTTGAGCGCGCCACCGCAGGAGGAGGCGCGCCTGCTTGCGAGCGGCCTCTCGGCCACCGACTATACCGGCCAGCAGCTCACCCAGTTTGAACTGGCGCCGGTGGCAGAAGCGCAGCGCGAAGGACAGGAGACGGACGGCACGCTCCTCTTGCGGCGTACCATTCGTTCCGGCCAGGCAATCCATCACACCGGCGCTATCGTGATTCTGGGTGATGTCAACCCTGGCGCGGAAGTGGTGGCAGGCGGCGACGTCATCGTCTGGGGCGTGTTGCGCGGCATGGTTCACGCGGGCTATCCCGGCAACGACCAGGCTTACGTCTGCGCGCTGGCGCTGGCGCCCGTGCAACTGCGCATCGCTCATCTGCTCTCGCGACCGCCGGAGGGCATAGAGGTACAGACGCACCCGGAAGTGGCGAGCATCCGCAATGGGCGTATTGTCGTGGAGACCTGGATGAATGGGCGTCCGCCGCGCAAGTAGCAACCAACGTATCGTATTGCAATGTCTGTAGGGGCCGATTTATCGCACCCCTGGATGGGCGCGAGATTACCTCTCCCCCAGAGAGGCTATCAGCACCAACGTAGGAGCGTGTTTTATGGACAGCCGGGTGATTACCATTACATCGGGGAAGGGTGGTGTTGGCAAAACGACGACAACTGCGAACCTGGGTACAGCCCTGGCGATGCAAGGTAAAAAGGTCGCCGTGGTAGACTCAGATATCGGATTGCGCAACCTTGACGCCGTGTTGGGGCTGGAGAATCGTATCGTCTACGATCTCGTCGATGTGGTGGAGGGGCAATGCCGCTTGCGGCAGGCGCTGATCAAGGATAAGCGGCAGTCGGAACTGTATTTGTTGCCGGCAGCGCAAACACGCGATAAGAATGCGATCACCAGCGTCCAGATGGAGCAACTCTGCCAGCAATTGCGCCAGGAGTTCGACTTTGTAATCATCGACTCCCCGGCAGGCATCGAGCAGGGATTCCGCAACGCCATCGTCGGCGCCGACGAGATTATCATCGTGGCAAACCCGGAGATGGCCTCCGTGCGCGACGCCGACCGCATCATCGGCCTCGTCGAGGCGGCGGACAAAGCGGAGCCGCGCCTGATCCTCAACCGCCTGCGCCCGGAGATGGTGAAACGCGGCGATATGATGGATGTGGCCGACGTGCTGGAAGTGCTGGGCATCGATTTGCTCGGCATTGTTCCCGAAGATGAAAATATCATCATCGCCATCAACAAAGGTGAGCCTATCGTCTATGACAAACGCTCGCGCGCCGGACGCGCTTATCTTAGTTCCGCGCAGCGCATCCTGGGCGAAGAGATTCCTCTGGATGAAGTTTCCGACTCGCCGTCGCTCTTCGAGCGGCTGCGGCGTTTCGTTGGCTTTGGTCCCCCGCTAGCTGAGCGCCAGGTCCGCTCCTAGCCTGGCCGTCCGAGAAGGAGGCACTACAATACTATGGGGTTGTTTAATTTTATGTCAGGTCAGAAAAAGCCGAAACCCGGCGAAGTCGCCAAAGAGCGCCTGAAAGTCGCGCTGGTGCATGATCGCTTCAAGGTCAATCCAGAATTGCTGGAATTGCTGAAAAGCGACCTGTTGACGGCGATCTCACGCCGCCTGGAAGTGGACGAGCAGCATCTGCAACTCAGCGTGTCCCGCGAGGGCCGCTGGGATAAACTGCTGGCCGATGTACCGATTAAACGTCAGAAGGTCGCGTTCGAGTGGGATCCGCCCGCTCACACCAACGCGGTGACCGGCCTGCGCGGGCCGCTCACCGTCGAAGTCGAACGCGAGAGGAATGAAGGGTAATATCGGTAATTATCGATAAAACGGTTAAGAAGTTGGCGAGAAATCCTCCCTTATCTTAACCAATCCTTCATCTCTTCGTAACCAAAAGCAAGCCTCCGAGCATTACGATAGAAGTATGACCGCAACACAAGGCGGTCACTGCAAAGATGGGATGTAGGGAAACGTGGAAGGGATGTTCTCCAGATGGTAGCAACGTTGTACCGTTCTTCTGAACAACATTAAGCGCACAATCCCTGTCGCGGTAGAGAAGCGTCGGTGTGCGAACACAGGCAAGGCAGCGTTTGTGCCGGATGTCCGGCGCGTCGCCTCGCAGGTGGTGTGTGCATCTGGTTGGGGGGGGGTGTGTTCTGTACACCGGCGCTTCCCTGCCGCGACAGGGATTGCCGCCACACTGGCTTGTGATACAGGGTGATGGAATTGGGTATGGGTAGTGGGGTAAAAGACGGCCATGGCCCGGCAACGCCGGTTATACAACTACGTATCAGCAAGGTCAGCAATGCCGCGTGGCCGCTGCACCTGCGGCGTAGCCTTGTCATAAAGCGGCAGCCGTACAAGGCGCGTATCTTACCAGCCTTGCGCTCGCTCCTTACACGCTTGCTTAGCTTACCTCCGCGCACTGCCTTCTCACGCTCCACGCTGCCAGAAACGCCCATGCCCGCCGAACCGCTCATCCGCGTCCTGGAAACGTTCGATCTCTCTCGAGAGAACGTTGAAGAAAAAAAGGTCGGGCAGGTATGGAGGACAACCATTCATTCGGAATCCGAATGAATGGTTGTCCTCCATACCTGCTCTATTCCCCCATTTGGGCCAATCAAATTGACATATGCTCGCTTTCTCCGTATGATTCACGTTGATATGTTATGGATGGCGTATGTATGGTGAACGTCGTATACTCGTAGGGGCGGGGTTTCTGCCCCGCCCGACCCGTTACATCCCGTAGGGGCGGTGGCTCTGCCCCGCCCGACCCGTTACATCCCGTAGGGGCGGTGGCTCTGCCCCGCCCGACCCGTTACATCCCGTAGGGGCGGTGGCTCTGCCCCGCCCGACCCGTTACATCCCGTAGGGGCGGTGGCTCTGCCCCGCCCGACCCGTTACATCCCGTAGGGGCGGTGGCTCTGCCCCGCCCGACCCGTTACATCCCGTAGGGGCGGTGGCTCTG
>Ga0307373_10012047_pt1 | contig 12378 bp, 7 predicted proteins | sample OX2MG_FD_202534 | JGI IMG/M metagenome (GOLD analysis project Ga0307373, IMG submission 202534) | Soil microbial communities from Risofladan, Vaasa, Finland - OX-2 | ecosystem: Environmental > Terrestrial > Soil > Coastal area > Acid sulfate soil | place: Finland: Risofladan, Vaasa | collected...
CGGCCTCGGTCTTGAACTCCAGCGTGAACTTCCGTCTTGTGATTCCCATTGAGGGACATCCTTCCAGCCAACCCTTGGGTCAGCCTGTTAGGTGTCCACAAAACCTGGGGAACCTCAGAGAGGGCGAACTTCTCGGAGGGCTTCCGTCGGCTTAAGGCCATCCGGTCCCTGCGGCGCACCTGGTGGGCGGCCACCTTCTTCGGCGGCGGAATAGTCGCCTTCATCAGCCTGCAGAGCATCTTTTTCCACGACGTCTACCACTTTGGTACGGCGGCCCGCGGCTATCTGACCACCCTGTTCGGCCTGGGCGGGCTCTTGGGGACCATCCTCGGCGGGCGCTACGTCTCGCGCTGGATGAAGGCCATGAAGCCCGAGCTACTACCGGTGGTCAACGGCCTCATGGTGGTGGAGTTCGGCGCCGGCATGATTCTCATGGGCGTCCTGCCCGGACGGTGGACGGCGGTGTCCATGCTCTTCGTGCTGGCCATCGGGGCGGCCGGTTACGCCCCCGCCTATCAGGCCATGGTCGGGCTCGTCACCACTCCCCGCCTTCGGGGCCAGGCTTACTCCTACTCGCTCATCTGGGTGACCCTCGGCGCCATCATCGTGGCCCCGACCATCGGCGGTATCGCCAACCACCACGAGCGGTTGGCCACCTGGATCCTCGGGATCATGATGGTGATGGCCGGGGTGGTGGAGATCTCGGCCCGCAAGTTCGTGGCCCGGGACGTGGCCCAGGCCATGGCCGTGGAGAGTGCCGCCAACGTTGACGCCATCCTCACCATCCGGGGCCTGGAGGTGGCCTACTCGGGCAATCTCCAGATCCTCTTCGGGGTCGATCTGGAAGTGCACGAAGGCGAGATCGTGGCCCTGCTCGGCACCAACGGGGCCGGTAAGTCGACCCTGCTCAAGGCGGTCAGCGGGACCATGGACCCCATCGGTGGGGTCATCTTCTTCGGCGGCCGGGACGTGACCCACGCCGACGCCGTCAACAAGGCCATGTTGGGCATGGCCCTCGTCCCGGGGGACCGGGGCGTCTTCCCCTCCCTCACCGTGGCCGACAACCTGCGGATAGCCGGCTGGATGCTGCGGAAGGACCAGCAGTACCTGGCTGAGTCAACCGCGAAGGTCCTTGGCTATTTCCCCGTCCTGCGCGACCGCTGGGACGTCCCGGCCGGCAACCTCTCCGGCGGGGAGCAGCAGATGCTGGCCCTGGGCCAGGCCCTCCTCGGCCGACCCAAGCTGCTCATGATCGACGAGCTTTCCCTGGGCCTGGCCCCGGCCGTGGTCGGACAGCTGTTGGAGACGGTGCGCAAGCTGGCCGAGGACGGCATCACCATCCTGTTGGTGGAACAGTCGGTGAACGTGGCCTTGACTCTGGCCAAGCGGGCCGTGTTCATGGAGAAGGGCGAGATCCGCTTCAGCGGCCCGACCGAGGAGCTGTTGAGCCGACCGGATGTGTTGCGGGCGGTGTTCCTCGAGGGCACGGCCACGGCCATGGGTGATGCCGTCGATGCGTCCACGGCCGCCGCCGCCGTCCCCTTCGGCCCGGTATCGGCCCGCCGCCCGGGCGAGACCAACGGCTTCGCCAAAGGATCGACCTTCGCCCACCACCCGGTGCCCGCTCTCGAGACGGTCGGCATCTCCAAGCGATTCGGAGGGGTGGCCGCCACCCAGGATGTCAGCATCACTCTGCACCGGGGCGAGATCCTCGGGCTGATGGGCCCGAACGGCGCCGGCAAGACCACCATCTTCGACCTCATCTCCGGCTTCATCCCCCTCGATGCCGGGCGCATCTTCCTGGACGGCCAGGACATCACCGATCTCTCCCCGGATGCCCGGGCCCGTTCCGGCCTCGGGCGGTCCTTCCAGGACTCGAAGCTCTTCCCGGCCCTGACCGTGCAGGAGACGGTCAAGGTCGCCTTCGAGTGTCAGCTGGAGGTGAGAGATCCGCTGGCCGCCGCCGTCCGCCTGCCGGCGGTGCGCGATGCCGAGGATGCGGTTCAGGAGCGGGTGGACGAGCTCATCGAGTTGGTGGGGCTGGAGGCCTTCCGCAACAAGTTCGTCTCCGAGCTGTCCACCGGGACCAGGCGGATGGTGGATCTGGCCTGTCTGTTGGCCCATGAGCCCAAGGTCATCCTCTTCGATGAGCCTTCCTCGGGCATCGCCCAGCGCGAGACGGAGGCCCTCGGCCCGGTGCTGCGCCGGATCAGGGAGATGACCGACTCGAGCATCCTGGTCATCGAGCACGACATGCCGCTTCTGACCGGACTGGCCGATGAGGTCATCGCCCTGGAGCTGGGCCGCACCGTCACCCGCGGGCTTCCGGCCGAAGTCCTCTCCGATCCCCGGGTGGTGGCCTCCTATCTGGGCACCAGCGCCGATGCCGTGTTCCGGTCCGGCTCGGTGGTGGCGCCTGTGGTGGCGGCCCCCGCGGTGACGGCACCCAAGCGCCCGGGACGCAAGGCGCTCACCAGGCGGGCCCCGGCCACCAAGCGGGTGGCCACCACCAAGCGGGCGGCCGCGGCGCCGGTCCGGGCAGCACGCACGAGCAACGGCAGGATCAGGAAGGCCGACATGAAGGAGCAGGGCAAATGACAACGGCCAAACGAGGCCTCGGGGAGATGACACTGGGCGACATCGGCAAGGGCGTGATGCGATATCGGCCCTTCCTGCTGGCGGTGGCCACCATCGTCCTGGTGGTGGTCTTCCTTCCGGGCAAGCCCTCCTCCACCTCACTCTCCTCCTCGGCTCCGGGGGCATCCACCGGGGCCGCAACCGGGGTGGCCAGTCCGGGTGGAGCGAGTTCTGCCGCCTCGGGTTCGACTGGATCGAGCGGCGCCGGCTCAGCCCTAGCCGGGAGCTCCGGCAGCGCTTCGGGTGGGACGGGCGGCTCGGGCTCGGTGGCCGCCGCCGGCGGAGGCTCATCGGGATCTAGTGGGGGTTCAACGGGATCGGCTGGGGGCGGAGGCGGCGGTGCCCTCACCCCCGCTCCTGCCGTGGCCACCACTGATCCGCACTGCGATCAGGCCACCGGACACGAGGCCATTCCGTCCGTCTATTCCCCGCCCTGCGTGCCCAGCTGGACGCCATCGATGGGCAACGGGGGAGGCACCTACAGCGGCGTGTCCGGCAGCACCATCACCATTGCCGTGCCCCTGGCCCAGAACCAGGGCGAGGCCGCCGCCCTGCGGGCCGCCTCCAACAACCCGGACACCCAGGCCCAGATCGAGCAGGGCAATTCCCAGTTCGTTGACCTCTTCGAGCACCACTACCAGACCTATGGCCGCAAGGTGCAGTTGCAGTACTACACCAGTAGCTACAACTCCGGTGACTCGCTGGCCGCCCAGAACGCCGAATGCCAGTCTGACGCCAACAAGGTGGCCAAGCAGATGATGGCCTTCGCCTCCTGGACCGACTGCGGTACCAACGCCTATGAGAACACCCTCTCGGCTGATGGGGTCCTGTGTTTCTGCACCGTCACAGTGGCGGCGTCCTACTACCTGCAGTGGGCCCCCTACGTCTGGGGGACCGGATTACCGGATGAGACGGCGGCTTACAACATGCGGGCCGAGGTGATCTGCAGCAACCTGGTCCCGTACGCCCCCAAGTACGCCGGCAGCGCCAACCTGAACGCCCCGGTAGCCAAGAAGCGGGTGTTCGGGCTGATCTGGCCCGGCGCATCCAGTCTGGATGACACCGACATCTATCGCTCGGGAGCGGACTACTTCGCCAGCAAACTCAAAGCCTGCGGGGCGGATCTGGCTGAGGATGTCTCCTTCCCGATCGTGGACCCGACCGGACCGGCCGACGCCCAGACGCTCATGGCCAAGTTCCAGAGCGACGGCGTCACCACCGTCATCTTGGTGTCGGATCCCTTGGATCCGATCTTTCTGACCGGAGCGGCTACCAAACAGGGCTACCTCCCAGAGTGGTTCGACTCGGGCTCAGCCCTCATCGACACCACCCACTACGGCCGTCTCTACGACCAGAGCCAGTGGGCCCACTCCTTCGGCATCAGCTTCCTGGCCGACCGGGTGGAGCCGACCTCCTCGGATGCCTACAACTTCTACCACTGGCAGTTTGGGACCACGCCGCCCGATCCGGACGACTTCACCGTCAACTACCCGTTCTTCGAGTGGCTCTTCGCCGGGATCCAGATGGCCGGTCCTGATCTGACGCCCTACCACCTCCAGTGCGGCATGCCGCCCTATACATCGGTGACCAGATCGGGCCCGTTGGGTTCCAGTAAGGGCGTCGCCTGCGTGGGCAAGGTCTACCCCGGCCTGTTCGGCTACGTCGGCCCGCTCAACTACCAGAACCGGGTCACCAACGCCCTCATCGCCTACGGGAGCAAGATCTGGCCCTGGGACTATTACAACCAGATCAATGACGGCGTGCTCATCTGGTGGAACCCTAATGCCTCCGGCTTGGACGAGACCAACAACTCGGGCAAGGGGATGCAGGAGTACATGGACAACGGCAAGCGCTACCTGTGGGGTCAGTTCCCCACCGGCCAGCAGCCCTGGTTCGCCACCGCCGGGGCGGTGGACATCTTCACCACCCTCCCGCCGGCCGACCAGCCGCCCAGCTTCGCCTACTCCTGCTACTACCTGTGCAACTCGCCGGGCTACTGATCGGCCTGTCGGGCCGGAGGTGGGGTGCCTCCGGCCCGGGCTGGCTGGGGCCAACCGGCCCGGGCAGGCGGGTATCCTGACGCCGGCATCAGCCGGCCCGAGTAGCTCAGACGGCAGAGCAACGCACTCGTAATGCGTAGGTCAGGAGTTCGATTCTCCTCTCGGGCTCAGAGAAAGTCCTGGTCGGCACCGGGCGCGGCATCGGACAGCTCGCTGACCCGAACCTGCTCGAAGGCTTCCCGCTATGGGCCCGCGACATCGTGCGTTCACGGTCAGAGCGAGCTCCAGTTCGTGACCATGGCGATGAGCTCGTACGCCACCCAAAACCGACGGGGGCGCCCCGGCCGGGCCGTCCCCTTGATGTATGGCTCGAGGATGCCTCGTTCAGCAAGCGTGGTGAGGGCTGCCCGCGCGGCGCGCTCGGACACGGCGACCAGCTCGGCGATTAGGTCCGAGGAGACGACGGGGTGCTCGACCAAGACGGGGAGGACCAGTCGGGCCGTGGCATCAGCGCGCAGGTCATCGGTACGTCGGGTCCAATCCCCCAGGAGTTGTTCAGAGCGCACCATCAGCCTTTGGGTCGCCTCGCTTGAATATTGAAGCTGAGTCGCCAACCACTCGACCCACGGGTCCAGCTCGCCGAGGCGGAACCTGGTTAGGCCCGCCAGGTACCCCCCGGGATCTCGGACGATGAAGACGCTGACGGGCGGCGGGACGGTGATGCCGGTACGGTGGGCGAGGATCCAGCCAATGAGGATCCGCCCGATGCGGCCGTTGCCATCCCCGTATGGGTGGATGGTCTCGAACTGGGCATGAGCGACTGCCGCCTGGGTGACCGGATCCACCCACTCGGCGTTGACGAAGCCAATGAGGTCGACCATGAGATCTTCCACACGCTCGGGCGGGGGTGGGACGAAGGAGGCGCTGCGGGGTGAGGTGCCACCGATCCACGACTGGGCGGTGCGAAAGGCGCCGACCATCTCCTCGGGCAGGCGACTGGTCGGGCCCATGAGGTGTCGGTGCCACTCGTGGATGTCTTCGATGGTGAGGTCCCGCCCGGCCTCGTCGAGGGCGTAGCGCACGGCGGTGAGGTTGTCGGCCACCCATCCGGCGATTGCGTTCGAGGTGTCGCCGACCTCGGCCGCAGCGACGTCGACGAGAGGGGTGCGCAATCCCTCGATGTACGAGGACGCCACCCCCTCGGCCCGGAGCAACAACAAGGCAAGTGGCTCGAAGCGTGCGGAGGCGCCGCCACTGGCCCTAATAGCCGCGACGGCTTGTTCGGTGCGGCGGGCCGTGCGGATACCGACCTCGAAATCCTGGCCGGCGAGGCGGTGAGGGACCCATGCGCGGATAGGGGCACCGTTCCACGTCACGGTCTCCTCGTGGCCCCGCTCGTTGCCTTCCGTAACCGGCGCCATAAAGGAAGACTAGTAGTCTAAGCTTCCGTAATAGCGGACATCACGGCCGGGGGCAAGCACATGTGGTGTTCGCAAGCCCCGCGTCGTCCTGCGGGCCTTGTCGCAGCAAGCTGAGCAGCTCCTCGCGGTCGAACTTGCTGGGCTCGGCAGTACGCAGGAACTCCCTCAGGATATCGACGAAGCGGGCGGGATCCTCCACCTGGGGGAAGTGGCCCACACCCTCCATCACCTCCAACCTGCTGTTGGGGATGGCCTGGTGCGCTCGGTAGGCATGATCGAGCGGAATGATCCTGTCGTGGTCACCCCAAACGATGAGGGTCGGCATGTGCGCGGTCAGGTAGAGGCGGTCTGCGGCGCTCACCGACTGCCCGCCCGGGTCGATCACGGACCGAATGGTGCGGACGAAGGCGCGGCGGCTCTCAGCTTCGGTCAACGACTTGTAGGAGCGCCACATCTCCACCGCCTCGGCGTGGCGGAGGCCTCGGCCGCCTAAGAACTTGACGACCGTGTCCCCCCAGATCCCCACGAATGCCGGGAAGAGAGCCGGCATCACGTACTCGGCCCCCGGCAGGGCGGCGAGACGGAGGATCCAGTTCACCTCGCGGCCCAAGCCCCCGGCGTCGACAAGAACCAGGCGCTCGCTGCGCTCGGGGAATTGATAGGAGAACTGCATGGCCACGCCACCCCCCCAGGATTGCCCGATCACGGTGGCCCGGTCGATGCCGAGGAGGTTGAGGAAGTCCCGCATGACGGTAGCGAGGTTGCCGAGCGAGTAGTCGCCGAGAGGCTTTTCCGACGCCCCGTGCCCGAGGAAGTCCGGGGCCAGAACCGTGTAGTCGCTCTGCAACAGCCTCATAGCGGGGACCCAGGTGAGAGAGCTGCCGGCGATGCCGTGGAGCAGCAACAGCACCGGGCCCTGACCACCACGCCGATAGCCGATCTGGTGGCCGTGGATGGGGATGTATTCGACTGCAAACTCTTCTGTGGGGGTGATCTGCTTCATGGCCTCGATGGGTCCGTTGTCCCCGGAACGCCCGCCCGACGGCGGCAGATTTGCCATGGTCTCATCGTCCCGAGTTGGAGCTGGTTGCGTCGAGGGCCAAAGGGCCCAATCTCACAACCGCCCCAGTCGCTCGGGTTCGGGTTTTGGTTCATGAGGAGGCGGCCACAACGGGGTTCCATCCAGTAGACGCGGATCGACCCGCGGCGTTGCCCCACGTCGGGGCCTACCGCAGCCGGTAGACCAACAGGCTGATGGCAGCGTACTGCGTCGCCCAGCCGGCGATGGTGAGGGCGTGGAACACCTCGTGGAACCCGAACCACTCGGGCCACGGGTTGGGTCGCTTCCGGGCGTAGACCAGTCCGCCCGTCGAGTAGCAGAGCCCCCCGACCAGGGTCAGCACGAGCACCGACAACCCGGCGTAGTGGAGGAGCTGTAGGAGCACCGGCAGCAGTGACCAACCCAGGCCGACGTAGAGCAGGGTGTACAGGGCCCTGGGGGCGCCGGGCCAGGTGCAGCGGAAGACCACGCCCAGCGCGGTGGCTATCCATACGCCCAGCAACAGCCGGCCCCGGGTGGGGTCGGGGAGGCCCAAGGCGGCGATCGGGGTGTAGCTGCCGGCTATCAGAAGATAGACGTTGGAGTGGTCGGCCCGGCGCAAGGCGTCCAGGACCGGCGGGGACCACGTGCCCCGGTGGTAGACGGCGCTGGTCGTGAAGAGCAGCAGACCGGCCACGGCGTAGACGATGACGCTGTCCCGGGCTCGACCGGGTGGGGCCAGGCACACCAGCAGGGCACCGCCGACAGTGACCAGCGGCGCGACCCCGGCATGGAGCCAGCCCCGCAGCTTTGGTTTCACCGAGGCCGTCGGGCCGGGGACGGCGGGCTGAGTCCTCATCATCGCAGCCCTGTTCCCGCCTCTACTGCGCCCCGCCTCGTCCGGCCAATGGCGACCATGGTCACGGGGTGAGCTTGGCTCGCGGTCGGACATTTGCGGTAGGGCCGAAGGACCGGGAATCAACGATTCTCGGAGGCTACGCAGCGCTCTGGCCCGACGCGGTCAGGTTTCCGTCCTGGTTGGTCCGGACCGACGGCGACCGGGGGTGCTGGGAGCCGTCCTGCACGAGTGCCGGCGGCGCGGCGAACCGATGCTGTCGGCGTTGTGCGTCGACAGCGAAGGCTCCGTCGGGCCGGGGTACGGCGGGCTCCTCGCGGGTCTCGGCATCTCGGTTCCCGAGCACCGTGACACGCACGCCGCGCTGAGCGGCTGGGTGGAGGGCCGGAATTAAGCACGCATATCGGACAGCGCCCATTGACGCCGTCCCCTCATCGTCCATACTGGAAACGCACACCAAGGGGTCAGCGAAGAGGCGGTCCACCGCCGTGGGAGGCAGGGTGTCTGGATGGCTCAAGGCCACGGCGGCTTCGGTCGCGCTGGTGGCCGGGATGGCGTCAGGGGGCGTCGGCGCGTCCGCCGCAGCTTCGAGTTCCGCAGCGCCGCCGGGAGACCAGGCGCCGGCGTGCGGGGCACCCGCCGCCGGCCACGTCCGCTGCGGGGCCATCCAGCTACTGGACCCTTCGCAGAACTGGCATCCCGGCCCGCGTGGAGGGGCTCCCTCCAAGAAGCCCGGCGGCGCGTCGAGCTCGACGGCGCCCTCCGGCTACTACCCCGCTGACCTGCAGAGCGCCTACAACCTGGCCAGCGCCCTCTCCGGCATGACCACGCCCGGCGGGGCCACCATCGCCGTGGTCGACGCCTACGACGACCCCTACGCCGCCTCGGACCTCGCCACCTACCGCTCGACCATGGGCGGCGCTACCGACCCGAGCACCGGCCTGCCCGGGAGCGCCATACCGCCTCTGTGCAGTTCCGCTGGCAGCACCGGCTGCGTCACGTTCACCAAGGTGAACCAGTCCGGCGGCACCAGCTACCCGAGCGGCAACACCGGCTGGGGAGAGGAGATCTCACTGGATCTCGACATGGCCTCGGCCGTCTGCCCGGACTGCAACATCACCCTCGTCGAAGCGTCGTCGAACAGCTTCTCCAACCTCGACAAGGCGGTCGCCTACGCCAAGAGCCTGCATCCTGCCGCGGTGACCAACAGCTATGGCGGCAGCGAGTTCAGCTCCGAGACGTCCTACAACGGCACCTACGCCTACTCGTCGTCCGGCGGGCCGACCGCGGTCACGGCTGCCACCGGTGACGGTGGCTACGGCGTGGAGTTCCCCGCCGCCTCCCCCGGCCTAACCGCCGTTGGCGGCACCACACTCACCTACAGCGGCACCGGAACCAGCCTGGCGTGGAACCCGCAGACCGTTTGGTCCGGGGCGGGGGCGGGCTGCTCCGCCTATGAGACCATGCCCACCTGGCAGGACACGCCCGCATTCGACCTGTCCAGCGTCTGCACCAGCCGCCAGGTAGGCGACGTGTCCGCAGTCGCAGATCCCAACACCGGGGTGGCCGTGTACGACACCTACGGGGTGTCCGGCTGGCTGGTCTTCGGCGGCACCAGCGCCTCCACCCAGATCATCGGCGCCATGTACGGCCTCGCCGCCGGGGCCGGCGCTGAGCAGCCGTCCCCGGCGGGCCTCTACGGGGGTACCGGGGTAGTCCCGGTGACCTCGGGCTCCGACGGCAGCTGCGGCGGCACCTACCTGTGCCAGGCCGGCACCGGGCAGCTCTCCAGCGGCTATGCCGGCCCGGTCGGCGTCGGCGTCCCCTACGGCATCGGCGCCTTCTCCGGCGCCACCGCCGGCACGCTCAGCTTCAGCCAATCCTCCGAGACACCAACCGCTGGCCAGGTGGTGGGGCCGCTGACCGTCGACCTGTCCAAGTCTGCGCCCTCCGGCGGGGTCACCGTGGACCTGGCTACCAGCTCCTCCGGCGGCGGTTTCTCCACCTCGTTGTCCGGTCCGTTCAGCAGTCCTCTCCCGCTAGCGGTGGCGGGCGGGGGCACCGCTACGGGGTCCTTCTACTACGAGGACACAGTGGCCGGAACCCCGAGCGTCACCGCCTCGGCCACCGGTTGGACGACAGGCAGCCTCTCGGTGACCGTCAAGGCCGGCTCGCTCGCCTCGATCGCGGTGAGCCCCTCATCGGCCACCGTGGCTGAAGGCGGGACCCAGATCTTCACCGCCACCGGCGCAGACGCCTACGGCAACCCGGTCAGCGTCGACCCATCCTGGACCACCACCACCGGCTCCGACGGCTCGGTCAGCCCGGCCAGCGGCAGTTCCACGACCTTCACCGCCGGCTTGACCTCCGGCTCTGCCACCGTCATCGCCACGCAGGGCAGCGTCAGCCGTTCGGCGTCGGTGACCGTCAGCGTCCTGGCCAGCATGACGGTGAGCGTCACCAACCAGCCAACGATCCACAAGGGTCCCAACTACCGTACGCCCATCACCGTGGCCGCCGCCGATGCCACGACGTCGGCTCCCCTCAGCGGGGCCAACGTGGCTCTCGACGTCTACTCGGGGACCTGCTCGACGATCGGCGCTCTCGTCGGTTCGAGCAGCGGCACCACCGGGAGCAACGGGCAGGTGTCCTTCACCTTCACCATCAAGAACCAGGGAACGTACTGTGCCCTGGCCACCGTCACCGACAGCGGCTACAGCACCGGTACCGGCCAGGACAGCTTTACCAACTGACTCGCCAGGTTTCCCCGACCCGCGCTTCGCTCCGCGCTAGACCAAAGTTCCCCCTGTCTGTTCCGGTCGGAAGGCCCTCGCCCTCGTCAGGGAGTTGGTCCCCGAGGGAGTGATCCTCGACGTCATGATGCCGGACATGGACGGCTTCGAGGTGTGCCGGGCCCTGCGAGCCAACCCCGCCTCGGCCGATTGCACGATCGTGATGTTGACGGCCACCGCTTCTCCACACAGCAAGGCGGTCGATTCAGGTTCATTGCTTCCGGAATTGACTCACTGCACTCTTACTCGCACAATCAGAAGCAGCGAAACACTCAACATCCGGCGAAGCGTGCCGAAGGAGAGCCCGATGATCCGCATCCCCAATGGCCGCGTAGCCAAGATCCTGGGCATGGCGGCCACCGCGCTCGCATCTGTGACGTTAGCCGCCACTCCGGCGCTGGCCGGACCATCCAACGGCAAGGTGGGTGGCGGAGGAACGTCGCCGACCGGCTACGACGTGTCCTACCCGCAGTGCCCGGCCACCTCGCTGCCGTCACCGATCAGCTTCGGCATCGTCGGCGTGAACGACGGCATCGTCTACAGCCCCAACCCGTGCGTGGCCGCCGAGTACACCTGGGCGGCCAAGGCCGCGGCCGCGAGCTCGACCAGCGAGCCGCACGTTTCCTTCTATGCCAACACGGCCGACCCCGGGCCTAGCTCGACCTACTGGCCCAGCAAGATGGCGTCCCCAGACGATTGCGCCACCAGTTTCGCGAGCAACCCGAACAGCCCCGCGTGCAACTACGACTACGGCTGGTACGCGGCGCAGAACTCCTACGACAACGCGGCCAACACCGCCATCGGCTCTGCCGCGGCCAGCTCCACCTGGTGGCTCGATATCGAGTCGGCCAACAGCTGGAACGAGGGCTACACGGGCAACAGCGACGACATCCAGGGTGCTCTCGACTTCTTCACCCAGACGGTAACGGCAGGGGTGAAGGTGGGCATCTACACGAACTCCTCGAGTTGGTCGTCGATCACCGGTGGCTCGACCGCCTTCCGCAAGTACCCCGCCTGGCTGCCGGGGGCCCGCACCCTCAGGCAGGCCGAGTCGAACTGCACCGCCGCCGCGCCGACCGCCGGCCCGGTGGCTCTGACCCAGTACTCCTCCAGCGGGCTCGACGCAGACTACGACTGCCCGGGCGTCGCTCCGTAGGGGCCGGGACCCGTGTCCACCGGCCGCCCCGGGGTCGCTGACCGACTCGCTCCACGGACCCACGAGGTCATGGCCGCCCGCCAAGGGCTCGAATACGCCTACGGCGGATAGGTAGACCTCGGACAGGGCTCGGATCCTCGGGTGTTCCCCCACCGAGGCAACCCACCGCCGGACCAGGTCCTCCCGGAGCTGGAGGAAGACGCCTTCGCCTCTCTGCTCCACGGCAGGCACCCAGTCGGCCAGGGAGGTGCTCAAGGGGAGCCGGTTGACGGGAGCCAGGGTGTTCCTTTCCGGGGGCCCCTTTCCCGGGTGAAGCCCACCAGGGCGCCACTCACCAACCTCAGCATGCGGGTGTGTCCTGAAAGGAGAGTGATGGTGATGGAGTAGGTCACCAGCACGATCCGTGCTGTGCCAGTGATGGAGGTTTGGCCCTCCGGGCTCGCCGTGCAGGCGGAGAGCCCAAACCACCGCAGTGTC
>Ga0307373_10012048_pt1 | contig 12377 bp, 11 predicted proteins | sample OX2MG_FD_202534 | JGI IMG/M metagenome (GOLD analysis project Ga0307373, IMG submission 202534) | Soil microbial communities from Risofladan, Vaasa, Finland - OX-2 | ecosystem: Environmental > Terrestrial > Soil > Coastal area > Acid sulfate soil | place: Finland: Risofladan, Vaasa | collected...
GTTGGTTGCGTCGTTGGTTGCGTCGTTGGTTGCGCTTGCCACATCGTCGGGTCGGGTATCACCAGCCATCGCAGTCTACTCCATCACTTGTCACTATTCGTTGCGCAGCCGGTCGATCTCATTCCAGGCGCGCGTGACCTCTTTGCGGGCGGCGTGGGCGAAGTCAAGATCGCTGGAGGCGTAGATGACGCTGCGCGAGAGGCTGATGATCAGGCCCTGGCGCTGGCTATCCAGTCCCGCGCGCACCGTCGCCGCCAGATCGCCGCCCTGCGCGCCGATCCCCGGCACGAGAATCGGCAGGTCGCCGACCACCCGCCGCACCTGGCGCAGCTCCTCGGGATAGGTTGCGCCGACGACCAAGCCGCAGTTGCCCAGCGTATTCCATTGGGTCGCCACTGTACGCGCCACCCGCAGATAGAGCGGCTCCTCGCGTCCGCCGGGCGCCGTCTCGCCCGGTCGATCGGGTTCGACAGCGGGGCGCGCCACCAGCCCCTGGAACTCGTCGCTGCCCGGATTGGACGTGCGGCAGAGGATGAACTGCCCACGGTCGGCGCGTTCGAGGAAGGGGGCCAGCGCTTCGCGTCCCAGGTAGGGGTGGAGGGTGATGGCGTCGGCGCCACAGGCGTCAAAGGCGGCGCGGGCATAGGCGGCGTTGGTGCTGCCGATGTCGCCACGCTTGGCGTCGAGGATCACCAGCACGTCGGGGTAGCGGGCATGGATGTAGGCGATGGTGCGCGTCAGCGCCCGTATCCCCGCGTGACCATACTGCTCATAGAAGGCGCTATTGGGCTTGAAGGCGCAGACCAGATCGGCGGTGGCGTCGATGATGGCCTGGTTGAAGGCGAGCAGCGCGCCCTCGACCAGTGTGCTGACATGCCCCTCGCGCTTCGACAACAACCCCGTATTGCCACCGCGCACAGAAGGTGGCAATCGATCATACTCCGTATCCAACCCAACACAGATCAATGATTGCACGCCCTCCCAGCGCCTGCGCAGGCGCTCGGTGAAGGTCAGTGATTCCGGATCGGGTTGTCGGCTCGCCTCGCCGGTATACATATACGGTCGCCCAGCGTCTCGCATACTGTCTCTCAATTCATTGCTCATCAACCACTACAACATCTACATCATCTACAACGTTTGGCATAACGGTTGGTTCCACGTCCTGATCGGGCGCTTGGTTGCGAGTAGCCGACGATTGCGCCAGTTGGCGCTCACGTCGGCTTGGCTTGTGTGTCGGGTGTGTCCCCGTTGACAGCCCAGTGGCGGGGACTGCAAGGCCATCCACTGTAGCCGTAGAGGGAACTCCCTCAGCCAGGCGCGGCGCCAGCGACGGCAGGCTCAGCGCCAGTGGCAGGTCATCATCGGCGGCGATGCGGTTGAAACGCTCGAAGCCACAGCCCAGGCAACGGTGGACCAGCGCATACTCGCCGTTGCGCCGCTGGAAGGTCCCTAGCGGCTCCATCAGCGCGCCACAGGCGCTGGCGCGGTCGCCCGTTGTGCTGTCGTCCACATGGCGCGAATACAGGCAGTAGGGGCAGTGGTTGCGGTGGCGCCCACCGCTGGGCAGCGTCGGCACGCGCCGCCCGCAGTGGCCACAGACGAATGGCGCCTCAGCGACCTGTGTGGCTTGCGTGGGGTGTTGCGTCGCCGGTCGTCGCCCATTGGGGGCGCCACGTCGTCGATCACGTTCCCCTGCGCGCCCTGGCCGTTCGTCCGGCTGGTCACGCTGATGGCGCTCGTGCGACCGCGCATCGCTGCTATGTAGCGGGCCATGCGCGGCGCGAGGCCACTCGGGCTTCGCCTGTTCTGTCTGGTTTACCACACATTCCCCTAGACCATACTGAGTTGGCGTCCACGACCACACGCGCATTCAATGTTATGCCAGCGCACAGCGCTATCAAATTGAGTTTGTTGTTACCCTATGCCAATTATACACAGGGGACGCAATCTCAGACGAGCGTCTGCCGCATCTCTGCGGCGCGTAACACCCCTGCGTACACCTGATACGACGCGCGTCTCGTCGCTTGTGGATTGCGGAGTTCTAGACACCTCCGCATCACTTTGTATCACCCCATTGTCGCACATTCGGCGCCTGCGCGAGCAGTTTTTGTTGCGCTGGCGCTGGTTGCGTCGCGCCTGGGTGGTTCGCTAAGAAAGAGAGAACGAAGATGCGGCTTTCATCACGTTTTGGGTCACTGCGCTTGTTCCGGTACGCGGGGGTCTCGTTGGGGCTAGGGCTGGCGTTGTCGCTGGCGCTGGCTGCCTGTGGTGGGGCGGGTTCCGGTGGGTCTGGCGGAGGGGGCTATGGCGGTTACGGCAATGGCAATGGCAGCCCCACGAACACGCCCGCCGCGACGTCCGCGCCCGCCTCCACCACGCCGGTCGCCGGTGTCACCTGCGGCGCGAGTGGCGCGCTGGCCTGCACGAAGCAGGTGATGGTGAATGGCGCCCAGACGACCGTGCTTTCCACCCCGGCGGGCAAGACAATCTACTACTTCAAGCCCGACACGACCACGACCTCGAACTGCACCGGTGGGTGCGCCAGCGCGTGGCCAGCGGTGACGGCGTCCAGCGGCGCGTCGGTCAGCGCGGCGGGGTTGCCGGGGACACTCTCGACGCTGGCCGACGGCAACGGCAATCAGGTGACGTATCAGGGGCATCCGCTCTACACGTATAGCGGCGACCAGAAGGAGAGCGACGCCACGGGCGAGGGCCTCGACAAAGGCAACTGGAACGTCGCCACGCCAACGCTCAGCCAGGCGGCGAGCGGCGGCGGCGGTGGCTACGGCGGCTACGGCTCCACTGGCGGGGGTAGCGGCTGGTAGGTCGCCAGCGAACGGAGCCAGAGCCGACAATCCAAGTCAACGCGGGCGTCCAGACCATCATCGTCTGGACGCCCGCGTTCGCGTGTAGCGCACTCCATCATATGTCCGTCATATGTCCGTATGTCGCCAACTCACGCTGCGTCGGCTAGCGAACCGCTCGGTCAGGCATTGGAGACGACGGGCACGCGCTTCCTTCCAACACGGCTGAGCCGCCAGAAGTCAGCGAGAACAGCGATGAGTATACCCAGCCCGGTCGGCAGCAGACTATAGAACACCCACTGGTTGATGACGCCCAGCGTCGCATCCTGCGCGCCAGCGGGATGAGCGAACACGACCCAGTGACCGGCCTGAATCAAATACACCAGGATACCCAACCCTGCCAGGTTGGGCTGTCCATCGCATCATGGGCAGCGTGCGCTCCACGACAATGAACCCACCCGTCACGACAGCAAACTGAATCACAATCTGAAGCACGAAGGTATTCGCAATGTCCCCAGCGGTCATTGTCGTTCCTGTCACGCCCAACGCGACCAGTATCAGCGCATGGAGGAGGCTGCCAATGCCGATGAGCAGCCAGAGCACGCGGAGATAGAGCGGAAAGAGGACGGGGCCAATGAGTCGAGGCCCAAAGGCGAGGCTACCCTGGCTGGCCTGGTAGCGTCCGGCGACCACCAGGGGATGACCGAAGCCTTGCAGTAGGCGCTCCACCTCTGACTCAGTGAGCGGCCTGCCAAGTTCCTCTTCACGGTCATCCACTGCCGCATGCAGATTGCCATTCAGTTCTTGACCGATATCCGTTTGCTGTTTGCCCGGCAGATACGCCTTCACCTCACGGATGTAGCGCTCGATCAGATCCATGATGATCGCCTTTCCAGTTGTGGGATGATCTTACTCTGGTTCTGGAAGTACGACGCCGTTCATGATACAGGTCAACGAAGCGTCAAGCGCCCTCCATTCTCCGAGCAGGCTCGTGAGTGTCTCATAGCCCTCGCCGGAGAGGTGATAAAAACGCTTGTTGCGCTTGTTCTCCTCACGCCAGACACTGACCAGAAGCCCCTGGCTTTCCAGGCGCCTCAACAGTGGGTAGAGGGTATTTTCCTCGATGTCCAGGCCACAGATCGCCAGGGCTTTGCGCAGCGCATAGCCATAGCGCTCCTCACGTAACTGGGCAAGGACGGCGACGATCAGATACCCACGGCGCAGTTCAAGCCGAAGATGCTCAAGGAGTTCCTCGTTCATGTTCTTACCTGTATGTGAAACACTGTACGCCACACAGTATATGGCGCACAGGAACGTCGTGTCAAGGGTGCGGGCAAGTATGTGGAAGAGGTGGAAGCAGGTGGAAGCAGGTGGAAGCAGGTGGAAGCAGGTGGAAGCAGGTGGAAGCAGGTGGAAGCAGGTGGAAGCAGGTGGAAGAAAGCGATGGAGATGAGCACGGGCAAGCAAAGCGCGCATGGCGTCAGGACGCAACGAGAGGTCAAGCATCGGCGCCTGACCTCTCGTTGATGATGTTCTGGGGAAACGTTGCGCGCTAGGCGTTGGCCGCGCGTGCGACGGAGACGCGATGCGCGATGCGCGCCTCAGCGCGGGCGACCGCCGTCGCCGAGACACCGGCGGGCTGCGCCTTGCCGATGTAGCCCGACCGCAGCTTGGAGTCCTCGCGCCAATAGGCGTACCAGTAGGGGCCATGCCCCGGCCCGCGCTTGCAGGTGCCGCAGGTGGGCTTGCCACACTTGCGATACTGCAACTGATACGTGATGTGTAGGTCCGTGGGTAACTTGGTCATCTCACCATACCACCTCTAGCAACTCCCGCAACTCCCGAAACGTGGAAATCCCAACACTCCCAACACCGATTGCCGACCACAACCAGGCAAACCACCGATACCACCGGCGCATCGCTGCGTCGCGCTGGCGCCGTCTCTCACCTGCCCGCTTGCTCCGACCGGGACCACTTGCGACTGTATGGAACGATTGGACAATTGGCGCGTGATTGCGCCGGTTTGCGTGCCTGCGCATGACTGCGCCTACACCGCTGGATGCGTGTTCGTTTGGATACGTGTTTGGCGCTGTTTGCTTGCGCCAGGGAAGCTGGACGACTGTTCCTACTCCGTCGCACGAACTTCTTATCTGCTGAGACGCACAACCCCCGCTTGCCATATGCCTGACAAGGACTAATGGGATACGGAGGATATGTGGGGCATATGGGATGTTTGCCGGGGTTGCGCTGGCTATCGAGTGTGATCCTCACTACATCAGACGAAGACCATAGAGCAGGCGGCGGCTTCCAGTGGCTAGCCTACCCAAAAGTACGGTTGGTTCGCTGGTGTTGGCGCTCAAGCGCTCATCGAGAAAGGGGCTGTCGCACAGGCGCATGTCATGCTACAATGGCGGGGACGCGGCAAGTGACGTGGCTGGCAGGCGGTTGCCGCAAGAGCGGCACGCTGATGGTGAGCAGAGGCGCCAGGCGCGTAGCGGGCGAAGGTGGCGCCATTGCCAGGCAGGCATGCGACGGTCGGGGCGTAGCAGTAGCAGGAGAAGGTGGCATGGCGGACGATTTGGCGATTGATTTCCTGGCGATCTCGTCAGATAGCGTTGCGCCAGCCGAAGCGACCGTCATCCAGGCGTTTGCGGCGGCGGGGCTGGGCGTCGCCGAATACGTCCCGCATACGCCCGCCGTCAGCGCGTCGGCGCGTGGCGATGGCGGCGCAGCCACCCAGGCGCCCGCACGGCGCGCCCGCATCGGCGCCTATGCGCTGGCCTCGCCAGCGGCGCGGGCCAGCGCGAAGCTGATCGTCGCCCGCTACGATGGTGGCGTGATCGCGGGGATGGGCGACGCCGCGCTGGCCCTGCTGGCCCGCGACCTCGTCGCCGCCGACCAGCAGACGCTGCGCACGGGCGTCGTTGGGCTGGACCTGCGCCTGAGCGCATCCGCCGACGCGCCGTTGCCCGCGCTGCTCTGGGCGCTACGCATCCTCCAGGTGGTGGCCCGGCTGACCGGGGGCGTCGTGCTGGATCCAGCGGCGCAGGCGTGCTATGGCCGCGGGGCGCTGGCCCGCTTCGCCGACGGTGGCCCGCTGACCACCCCCACCGATCCCACCGAGCAGCCGGAGCCGGACCCCCTGGCGCACATCACCTTCCACGACGAAGCATGGGCGCCCGATAGCCGCTGGCTGCATACCCACGGCCTGCAAAAGTTTGGTCGCCCGGAGCTCGATCTGGTCGCCACGCCGCTCTCGCTGGTCGGCGAGGGGATGGCGTTTCTACAAGACCTGGCCGAGAATCTGGCCCGTGGCGCGCCGCTCAGCGCCGGGCAGGAGGTCCCCATCGAAGGGCTGGGCGTCATCCTGGCGGTGGGCGCGCCCGCCGATGGCGACCACCAGGCGCCGTTTGGCCGCCTGCGGCTGGCCGACGCGCCCACTCCCGCCGCATTGCAAGCCTTCGACGCTGAAACCTCACGCGCGCCGCTGCGCCTGCTCATTCGCATGGCGCTGGCCGAGGCGGAGCGCTGTGTCGGCGTCGGCGACCTGACCGGCGCCCGTGAGGCCATCGAACGCGCGCTGGCCGCCGACGCCGACGACTGCGCCGCGCTCTCGCTGAAAGCGCGCCTCTATCTGGATCAGGGCGAGCCAATGGAGGCGCTGCAACTGGGCGAACTGATGGAGGTGCGTCAGCCCGGCGACTATCGCGGCCCGCTCACGATTGGCCTCGCCCTCACCGACATCGGGCGCTACCGCGAGGCGCTCAACGCGCTCAACCGCGCCATCGAACGCGAGCCGGAGGCGGCGGAGGCGTTCGCCGCCCGCGCCCAGGCGTACGATGGCCTGGGCCAGATGCAGCTCGCCGCTGTGGACCGCGCCCACGCCGCCTATCTGGGCGCCTGATCGTCAACCCATCCCAACCACCATCCGATAGAAACCGGGGTCGGATTGGTAGCCCAACTTGCGGTTGATCGCCAGGATCGGCGCGTTCTGGGAGTCGTTGTTGGTGGTGGCGTGGGCGACGCCGTAGCGGCGGGCGCAGCGCAGGCTGAGCAGCTTGAGCGCCAGCGCCAACCCGCGCCCCCGATACCTGCGGTCAACCCCCGTGATCATATGATGCGCGGAGTCGCGGTCGGGGAAGACGCCAATCGCCGCCATCCCCACCCACTCGCCGGTCGCCGTATCCACCGCCGCGATCTGGCCGTCGGCGCGATACCACGACGCCGTGCCTACCATCTCCCACCAGTGCTCGAATGGCATGAACGACTGATCGGCGCCGGGGACATCGAGGCTGGCCGCGCGGTTGATGGCGTAGAGCCGTCGTTGCGCGTCTTCGCTCTCGCCCTGGTCGGCCAGCGTCACGAAGCCGATGCCGCGCGCCTCCGCCGCCGCGATGGCCCCGACGAACGGGCGCTCGTCGAAGGTCGCCAGATCGAGCGTCGAATCGAAGATATGGCGGTCGATCCGGTAGCCACGTTGCTCGGCGAAGTGGAGCGACGTGGGGTCGTCGTCGCGCACATTCACCCACAGTTGTGTCGCCCCATGCGCTCGCAAGAAGTCAAGTTGCTCGCCGTACAGCCGTGCGCCTATGCGCTGCCCCTGCCAGTTGGGCGCAACCATCACCTCAATCCCAAAGACGCCCTCGTCGCGCCACGGCCAATGCCAGGTATCTATGTAGCCAATGATCGTGTCATCATTGCCGTCAGCCGTAACAGCGATGATGACGTTGCGTTGCCCCTCTGGGGGGAAGTGAGTTTCGTTTTCGAGGTACTGCTCAACAGTCAACCGTTGTTGGTATGGTACATGAGCGTTGTAGGCCGCGACAATCCCTTCGGCGTCGCGTTCGGGGTTGGCGGGTCGTGTGTGTACAGGCATGCGTGGTTTCCTCTCAGGTGTTTCAGGTGAGTGGGAACCGACGAGGGTTGCGCATGAGGACGAACGGCGGGTGGTTGGGCAGGGCGCGGACAAAGACGCGCGGATGGAGCGATGGAGGGCGTGGCGCCGCAAAGGGTAAGCGAGGCGAACGTGGTCGCCCCGAAGATGAGCGACGGATGGAGACGCAGCCTGCGGCGGGCGCCACACGACGACCAGAACCAACCTATAGCCGTTGGTCGTCTACGCAAGGCCCCGTGGTCCCCATCTCAGGATCGTTCAGGACGACTGTATGTCGTCATCGGGCGTTGCGGGCGGACGATTGCCGCCGCGTGATCGCCGGTCGCTTCCTAAAAATGGGCGCACTGTGGCCTTGCGCGGCCTCCATAAGGGGCGGTGAGCAAGCAGAGATGTCTGATTTGGGGGATGTGACCCCGGCTGGCATGGCTATCGGCGATGAGGACGCCGGAGCATGCCATGAGGTTCACACAACTATACGCGCCCATGCCAGCCCCCTTTCATCGCTCATTCGCCAAAACGCCAATGGCGCGTGCTGCGCCCACGGCAGTATAGTCCGCACGCTGTGGCAGCTGTCAAGGTATAGTTATCCCCATCCCCCGTAGTTGGGTGAACTCGCTCACATGCCGCATGGTGATTGCGCTCATCCGGCGATGCCGTTCAGCTCGGCCAGCGCGTCGTTGGGGAGCGTCAGCGCCGCGCCGGTGACGTTCTCGCGGAGATGCGCGACGGATGAGGTGCCTGGAATCAGCAGGATGTTCGGGGCGCGTTGGAGCAGCCACGCCAGCGCGACGGCCATCGGCGCCGCGCCGAGACGGTTGGCGACTGACGTCAGAGCGCCGGACTGGAGCGGCGAGAAGCCACCCAGCGGGAAGAAGGGTACGTAGGCGATGCCTTGCGCGGCGAGGGAGTCGATCAGGTCGTCGTCGCGTCGGTTGGCAATGTTGTAGAAGTTCTGCACGCACACAATCGGCGCGATGGACTGCGCTTCGGCGATCTGTTCGGCGGAGACGGCGCTGAGGCCGAGATATTTGATCAGCCCTTGTTGCTGCAACTCTGCCAGCGCAGTGAACGGTTCGACGATGGCGGCAGGGGTGGGATGGTCAAATCCTTCCATGCGTAGGTTGACGACATCGAGCGCATCGAGGCCAAGGTTTGCCAGATTGTCGAATACAGCCTGGCGCAGTTGTTCAGGTGAGCGCGCCGGGAGCCAGCCGCCCTGTGCGTCGCGCATCGCTCCCACCTTGGTAACGACATGCAACGAGTCAGGGTAGGGGCGCAGGGCCTCCTTGATGATCTGATTGGTGACGTGCGGGCCGTAGAAATCGCTGGTGTCGATGTGTGTGATACCCAGCGCGATCGCCTCGCGCAGCACGGCGATGGCGGCGCCGCGATCAGCGGGTGGGCCAAACACATGTGGGCCAGCCAACTGCATCGCGCCGTACCCCATGCGCGTGACCGTCAGATCGTCGGCCATGCTGAATGTTCCGCCGGTAAGTGTCTTCGTTGTCATGAAAGATCCTCTCCTTGTTGTCGCAAGGTTGTCGCAAGTCTACGGGCGTTCCGCCGATGTGGCCGTCCCGCTCCAGGCAGCATTGGATTAGAGCGTCAGCGCCATCTCGCGCTGGTGGGCGACGACGGGGCAGCCCAGCGCGTCGAGCGCGTCGCCCAGCGGATCGCCTTGCGGCGCGTTGATCGCACGCAGCAAGGCGTCGCTCTGCTTCGCCAGTAGCGCCCGCAGCAGCGTGAGCGTGTCGCACAGGCGCTCGCGCGGCGTCGCGCCAGTCGAGCCGACATCCATGATGGTGTAGCCGCGTGGCTGCCGCGAGGTGAGCATATACGCCTGGATACCGGTCTGCCTGGATGCAGGCGACGCCGCGCTGGCGCCCGGCGCGCCCGCCGTAACCAACGCCAGCGCGGTGAGGCGGGTCGCCATATGCGCCAGCGTCGCCTGCTCACGCTGCCACGATGGCGCAAAGCTGTGCAGCGCATCGAAGGTCGCCAGCGCGCGGCTGACGGCGATACGCCTGGGCGCGGGGCTATCGGGCAGCGTGGCGGGCAGCGTGACCGGACCACTGTTCGGGGGCGTAGCGGCTACGGAAGCTACGTCCGCGTTGGGCGCCTGCTGCGCCACGGTAATGGCGCGCCAGGCGGCGGTCGGCGATAGGCTTGCGTGGCCGGTATAGATCGTCAGCGGGCGCGTCTCCTGGAATCCCATCCGTTCGTAGAGGCGACTGGCTGGCGTGTTGTCCTCCAGCACTTCGAGTGTCACCCGCTGGACGCCCAGTTCACGCGCGCGGTCGAGCAGCCGCGCCAGCAGCGCCGCGCCCTGGCCCTGGCCGCGCCACTCCGGCGCGACGCCCATCCCCGCGACCCACGCGCGGGCGCCACGCCTGCCCAGCAACGCAACGCCGACCGGCGCGCCATCTGGGGCCAGCGCCGCCAGCGACTCGTCTTCGCGCACGTCGTTCTCACGCAGCATTCGCAGCAACGAGTCGGGCGTCTGGCCAATGGGGATCAGGTAGCCCTCGAACCCGCGATTGAAGGCAGCGGTCAGTGTCGCCAGCGAGAGCGACCGCGCCGATGCGAATGTGAGCCGGTCTGCGTCGCCCATCGCTCCCCCTCCCTCATTCGCCGCTACGCCTGCTGCGCCCCACGCCGCCGGTATTGGATAATTGTAGCAGCCTGAGAATCCCCCCGCATAAATGACGGGGGGTTCTGATCCGCTCCCCCTCAATCGCTTTCGCCTTCGGGGTACAAACGCTTCACAGGTCGGGGCTGAAGCCCCAGGGCCGTCTCAGGCGGCCCATCCACCGGCAGAGCCTCACGCTCCGGTGGCACGCGCACTGTCACCATGCGCGCCAGCCACAGGCGTCAGAGGCGCTCTGCGGCTGATGTTGATCGCGCCCACCACGTCCCGATGGCCTTGCCAGCCACAGGTCGCACAGACATACCGCCGATCGGCTGCCTTATTGCGCGCCGCGCAGGCGGGACAGGTTTGACTGGTGTAGGCGGGGTCAACCGCTTCCACCCGTATCCCCAGCCGTTCGGCCTTGTAGGTGATGAACGTGGTCAATTGGAAGAGCGCCCAGGTGTTCTTCATGCGGTTGTTTTTGCGAGCCGTGGCCGCACGCTGTGCCGCGTGGCGGTCTGACGCTCCACCACTTGTTCGTGCGGTGCGCTGAGGGGGGTGCTGCGTGATTCGCTGGCGGATGCCGCCCAACTGTTCCAGGCGAATGACACCCACGCCTTGCTCTTGGGCATGGCTGACGATCCGATGGGAGAGCGTGTGATTGACCGCGCGCATCCAGCGCCGCTCCTTGCCCTGGCGGGCTTTGACCGCGCGGATCTTGTCAGTCTGTTGGAGTGCCTGCCGTTGACGGAAGAAGTGGCGTCGGCGAAACCGCTGCTCACGCCCGTTGCCGAAGAAGCGTGCGCCTTTGTCGATCACATGAACCACGGCGGGAAGTTTGATCCCTAGATCAACTCCCATGACGCCTTGGGCGGTGGTGGGTTCCAGCGTGGGCGATGAGAAGGTGATCTCTGCCATCCACTTGCCGCGTTTGCGCTTGACGCGCAACAGGCCTGGTGTTCCTGGTGTTCCTGGTGTTCCTTCTTGGGCCAGCGGAAGCGGTAGCGCGCAGCGGAGGGCGATCTGGCCGACCTTGCCGTCCTGGAAGACGGGAAGCGCCAAGTGATCGCCCTCGAGACGCCAATTCTGGTTGTTCCAGTGGCAGATCGGTTTGCGGAGTCTCGGCAAACGGCCCAGAGCCCGCGCACTTTTCGCCACTGAACGCGCATCGCGGAGCGCCTGATTCTTCACGGCGCTAGGCAACGCCGCCGTGAAGTCCTTGGTACTGGCCTGCTCTGGTAAGACCCCAGCGTCAATCGCTTGGGTGAGGACGTTGATGGCGGCAATGTAGTCCTGGCAATGGGCGCGCAAAAGCGCCGCCTGCTCTGGCGTGGGGTAGAGACGGACGAGGCGGGTGGTTGTTTGCTCCCCCATAACCGTGACGGCCTTTCGCTGTCCTTTGTTCCGATTGGCTGGCTGATAGGATGACACCGGGTGACAGTCACTGTGGGTAGTGTAGCATCAGACCACAGTAGTGGCAATGTCGGCGGGCCATTCATCCCCCGCTTGAAAGACGGGAGATGAATGGCCTCGTTCTGTAATGCACATGCGTCGCAGAGGTAGAGCGATGGGGGCAATGGGTGTGAGGCGGGTGTGGGCAGAGCTAGTGGCGGAAGTGGCGCTGCCCCGTCGTGATCATGGCGATGCCATACTTGTTCGCCATGCGGATCGATTCTTCGTCGCGGATAGAGCCGCCAGGCTGGATGATCGCCGTCACGCCTGCCTTGGCCGCCGTCTCCACGCCGTCCGAGAAGGGGAAGTAGGCGTCGGAGGCCAGCACGGCGCCACGCACGCGGTCGGCGGCGCGCTCGACGGCGATCTGCACGCTGGCGACGCGGCTGGTCTGGCCCGCGCCTGCCCCCACCAACGTCAGGCTCTTTGCAAGCACAATCGCGTTGGACTTGACGTGGCGCACGACCTGCCACGCGAAGAGTAGGTCCGTCACCTCCTCGAAGGTGGGCGCGCGTTCGGTGACGACCATGCGTTGCATATCCTGGTCGGAGGCGAGGTCAGCCGTCTGGATAAGCAGGCCGCCACTGATGCGGCGCAT
>Ga0307373_10012049_pt1 | contig 12376 bp, 15 predicted proteins | sample OX2MG_FD_202534 | JGI IMG/M metagenome (GOLD analysis project Ga0307373, IMG submission 202534) | Soil microbial communities from Risofladan, Vaasa, Finland - OX-2 | ecosystem: Environmental > Terrestrial > Soil > Coastal area > Acid sulfate soil | place: Finland: Risofladan, Vaasa | collected...
GGACGCGACCCGTGCCCGAGCAGTCCCCTTTCCCGGAGTCCTGAGAGAGAGCTCATAAAAGAGCCCCGCTTTCCGATGCCCGCGCGCGGCAAGAGTCTCCGGCAGCGCCGCGCGGCCAGGCCGGGCATGGTGGAGTCCCGGCCTGGCGATGATGAGGCCCCGTCCCCACAGGGCGGGAAATACTCACGACGGAACAGGAGTTAAAAATTCTTCAGGTTTTTCCTGGCGCAGCTCCGGCTATTTTTTACGCGCCGCGGCGCGAGGCCGGCGCGCATTCGTCTTTCCCGCCGCCGCGACCATTCTCACCAAGGCCTGCCGATACTCGGGAGAAAATATCCCGTAGAACGTATCGTTGCGGCAGCCATCGCGATCCAGCATTTCCCGGCCCAGCTTCACGGCTTGTCTTAGTCTCATTGTTTTCTCCTTTTATTCCGACCATCTCGACAACTGCGTGCGAAGAATGGCGCGCGTTCTGGACAATCTGGAGCGAACCGTCCCGGAAGGCATCCCCAGTTCCCGCGCCGTCTCCTCGTAGCCTTTAGCCTCAAAGTCGCATAGCTCCACGACGGCGCGCTTATCGGCGCTTAGCTTCCTAAGGGCTTTTCTTACGGCGGCGACGGCCTCGTTTTTCTGCGCTTGCTCCGGAATTTGCGGCTCTTCATCGGCCAGCACGTCAACGAGAGTCAAGCCGTCATCTCCACTTTCCAGCGCAGCCGACAACGGAACGCCGAAGCGGAACTCATATTTCTTCCGACTATCCAGATAGGCATTCCTCACGATTTGCAGATACCAGGCCTGGAAGCCCCTCACGGGGTCATAAGTCCCCCAATGCGTCAACGCCCGGACCGACGCCTCTTGAACCAGCTCTTTCGCCTCTTCCTGATTTCCAGAGAGCTTAAGAGCCAGCCTTCTCGCCGCGAACTCGTATCGCCGCAGCAGGCAGCCAATCGCTTCATCCCGAGCTTCCGCGCTTGCGTTATTTTCCTTCCCGTCTCTTTCGTAGTCTGTGCAGGTTTTCATGTCGCACCTCCGGAAACCCCGGAGGGCGAAAGTCCCCGAGAAAGTCCCGCCAAGCGAGGATTAAATGGCGGGTCCCTACCTGGAAACCGCCCCCGGCGCAGCCGGGCTGGCGGCCTCGCGGCAGCGAGATGTCCTAAAACTTGGGGTTCGGCGGGGGTTGGGCCGAGTTTTAGGATTTCCGGAAGGGATGGCCGTTTATGCCGCAGCGCGGCGGACTTTCATCCTGGGGACTTGAGGAGAGGTGCGACTGCAAAAACGAAACAGCGAAGAAAGGAACGGGAAGGGAAGCGGCCTGAGCGGAGAGAATCTCCGCACCGAACGTCCCGATAGGGACGTGGTGCAGCACCGTCCAATAAAATATTGGAAAGGTGCCGCCGTTGGGCGGTGGAGTCAGGGGAATTCGCGGTCCCTGCCCGCTGCATGGCAGGGAGGAGCGTCCGCGGACCGAACCGCGCGCCCACTAGACGCTATAAGACCTTTCCTTAGCAGCGTCTGTGCCGGGCCTGAAAGGTCCCGGCCTCGGGCGGCGAAATCCCAGGGCTGTGAGCGGAGTGGTCGGGTCGAAGAGCCGGCCAAGCGAAGCGGCGCCGTCCACGGCCGCGGCGGAATCCACCGCCTGTTGTAAAAAAGTTTGAAATAAGGTGATCCTGATGCTAGGCGCTGGCGAACAACCCGATAAATTTGGAAACTTCTCCGCCCCCCCATCGTTTTAATGCGTCGATATGGATCGCGCCAAAGCCTATCCCAGCACCTCGGAAAAGCTTGTTATTAATTAATTCCAGATTCTTGATCGTGCGCTGGGGGTTATAGTCCTGATAAGTGTGAATCACGAGAAAAAAAAGCTGCTCTCTTGACGATGTATGCAAAGCGTTGATGAGGACATACTGGCCGACCAAAACCTTAGCCATATTCCCCGAGTCAATCTCTATCAGATAGCTCAGACCGTTATGAATAAAGGACTCATCGACCGATATTTCAACGTTATCACCAACGAAACGGCGTTTCCCCGCGAGCGAAACTCCTCGGACCCGCTCCCGGAAGAGTTCAAAAAAACATTTTTCATTACTGCCGGCTTTCGCCCGCTCAATCATGGTGTTGTCATGACGCGATCGAATTCGACTCCTTCGCCCCATGGAATAATTTCATATTTTCCGCTTGAGCTCTCTCAAAGCTTTTATCGCAAAAGCAATCATGCGCTTTCTGTCTGCGTTACCCCCTTTCATATAAAATCCTTTGTAGAGGGTTCTACCGTCTATATCCCAACCGAGCCGCTTCCGCAAAGCATCAGCAGAAGGATTTTTATACACATGAGCAGATATTCCATACAGAAGCCCCTTCGGTGCTGGTTCCATAAATATATAAATTCTCTTAACCGCCCCTCGATGAAAACTTTTTGTGTAGAAATACGCTCCTTCATACTCGGGACTGAAATGTCCGCTGGTAAATCGCGTCCTGCTTTTGAATAGACCCCCGAATTCAGGAACGATATGTTCTCTGATTTCATTAAGAATGTCCTCGCATTTTTTTGCAAACTCAAAAGCCCCTGAAGCTCCATGGATTTCTTTTCTCGTTAACGGTTTCGGTGGGGTCATTCGCTGTTCCTCCATAAACTCTTTGAAAAGCTGACAGATGATACTTGGCTTCTTAAGCCGGGACAGTAAAGTATAAAGATCTTCAAAATACGATTGGCCAAGAAAATTTCCGCAATGTCCGATACCATCTGGGGAGGGAGTCGATCGCATTGTTAGGTATGCCACATCCCCCTCATGGTAGCCAAGATATTTCTTTATCTGTGGTTTCCAATCATCACCGCTATAACGGGTCATCGTTTCGCCACTTGAAATCTTAACCTCAACCAGAATCTTGCGGCCATTGGATGCATTCAAAACGAGATCGACTCTTCCCCTAGGAAATGGTACCTGTGTTGCTGCGGTTGCCTTCCAAAAACTTTCTCGAAATCTCTTGCCAGGATTGAGAAGTTTGATAAAGCAGCCACGGAAAGGCGGATCATTATTAATGAGGTAGGCCAAGACCTCCGTTGTAAAATTTTCGATACTCCGCTTTTCCGTGTTTTGACTGTAGGAAGCTAATTTCGAAAACAGCGTCTCTTCGTTCATCTTAAGGAATTTATAAACACGTTCCCATCGAGGGCTCTATTGACAGTCTCTGCTGCCAACGGCCCTTGCGGTGCCGTGTCCCACTCTTCGTATAATCTTAACTTTTTAAACGCCCTTAGGCGGTTTGGAAAAACTTGTCGAGACCTTCCGGTCCAGACCGCGCGGGCACTGCAAGTCGCTCGGCGGTGGACACCACGGGGGACCGGAATTAGTGTAATCGAACACCTGTTCAATGTCACGGGGCTCTGGACCGCTCACGACGATAAGCGCTAAAATGCCGACCGGGTGACAACTTGCGGCAATGCCGAAGGCTTTTCTTCGGCGCGAGGAATACGATGAAGAAAATCGACTTTCACATTCATACTGTTCCTTCAATCAGCGATTCTGCTTTTACATTCAGTATGGACCGAATGAAGGAGTATGTAGAGAAGCGCGAGTTAGATGGGATAGCAATAACAAATCACAATTTATTTGACCTTAAGCAATTTGGGGAAATCGCAAACGCAGTCGCTATTAGGGTTTTTCCTGGGATAGAGATCGATCTGGAAGGTGGGCAGCTCTTGCTTATTAGTGATGGGACCGAACTTCAAGACTTTGATGCAAAGTGCAGGAGCATAAAGGAATCTATCACTACTGCGGCTGATTCAATTTCAATTTCCACCTTCAAGAGCGTCTTTCCCGACCTTTCAAAATATCTCCTGATTCCGCATTACGACAAGAAACCCGAGCTACCCCAAAGCGCCTTGGAATCCCTGAAGGATTTTATAATCGCGGGAGAAGTATCTAGCCCTAAGAAATTCATCTATTGCCTCAAAGACCCGAAGTCACTAACTCCCGTGTATTTCAGCGACTCAAGGATCAAGACAGCTCTCTCAGAGTTTTCTCCTCGTCAGACCTATATAGATGCCGGCGAAGTCACATTTGCCGCAATCAGGACTTGCCTGAGAGACAAGAACAAAGTGTCGCTCTCCAGAGAAGATGGTCATAAGATCTTCGATGCCCTTGGCAATGGATTAAGGCTGTCGACTGGACTCAACGTGATTTTGGGGGAGCGATCTACGGGCAAGTCTTTCACGCTGGATCAAATATACAAGACTTTCTCCAATGTCAAATACATTAAGCAATTTTCGTTGGTTGAGCGAAATGCTGAAGCTGATGAGAAGCGTTTCAATGAGTTGCTTAGTGCCGGGCAGAGCCGTTTCACGCAAGACTATCTCAAGAAATTCCAGGCAGTTGTCGATGATATGGCGAAAGTGGATGTGGACAAGGATGAGCGCGCGGTCGAGAGGTACGTTGATTCGCTAAAAAAGAATGCCCAGGAATTTGAAAAAGCTGATTTATTTTCAAAGGCCCAGCTCTTCAACGAATCGGATTTTTCAGAAGGCGGATCGGGGACTATTAAGGCGCTAATTGGGGCCGTCACTGCTTTGATCGAAAACGTCGAGTATCGAGAAATCATCGACCGTCATGTTACTATCGAGGCCTTAAAGAAATTGGCGGTTGAATTGATGCTGCAATACGTAGCGGAAACCGCTGCCAGCCTTAAGAAAAGATTCCTAAACGATCTTCTGGGTAGCATTCGCAAATCTTTGCAGGTACACACGGCCGCAGCTCCTGTTGAAGATATAGATCTCTATCTGGTTGCAGTAGGGCGGAAGAAGAGTGAAAAATTTCGGGCTGTGGTCAAGGCGGTCCAAAGCGAGCGTGAAATATTGAGGAAGGATATTCAAGGCTTTCAAATTGTTGCGGTGCGAAAGCCATTCTCATCCGCCCAAGCTCTTAAAAGTCTAAGTGCAAGAAAAGTGAAATTTAGGGATGCCTTTGCTGCTTACGCCGAACCGTACTCGTTCTTAACGGTCCTTCGAACTATTGGTGGACTTGAGGAGGCGGAGTACTTCAAATTCTTCACGCATATCGAGTATCGGATATTGAATAAGGACGGGAATGATGTCTCCGGTGGTGAGAGGTCTGAGTTTCAACTGCTAAATGAGATTCACGATTCGCAACAGTTCGACATGCTGCTGATTGACGAGCCTGAGGCATCGTTTGATAATCTCTTTCTCATGAACAATGTAAACGAATTGATCAGGGATATCTCCAAGCTGATTCCCGTTGTTGTGGTTACTCATAACAACACTGTTGGTGCCTCAATTAAGCCTGATTACGTGATTCATACACGAAAAAGCACTAGCGGAGGGGTGGTTAACTACGGACTCTACACAGGACATCCTTCCGATAAATTTCTTACCGGGCTCGATGGAAGTACGATTGAGAACTTGGAAGTCCTATTGAATTGCCTGGAAGCCGGTCAAGCCGCTTATGCTGAAAGAGGTAAGGGATATGAAATTCTTAAAGATCGAAGATAATAAAGGCTTCTTCGCCGTCGATGGCAAGACATGGAGTCCAATCGATCAGATCAACAAGGAGCACCTTCTCCAGTTATTGGAGCGCGCTTTGTCTGATAATTTCGAGATGGATAACTTTGAAAAAGAGAAGCTAGGGAACCAGGCTCACCAGATCATCTACAAAAACATATATGAGAAGTTTGTCGAACTAGGCAAGAACAAGAATCGATTCAAGGATGAGAGCGAAGCCTACTACAAGGAGGCGATCGAAAAATACAGCCAGTAAATTGGGCGTAGTCCACTGGCAACCAATTTCCGGAGTCAGTATCTCCGAATCAGCAGTTCAGCCGTATACCACAGGCCGGCGAAAATCCCGAGTTCGCACAGGAAGGCGATGAAGGCCGAGACGCGGCGCATGTAGAAAAGTCGCAGGATGGTCCGATAGAGCCAGTAGCACCCGTCGTAAAACCAGTCATTCAGCACCGTAAGCGCGTAGAACGGGAAGATGAGTACTGAGGCGTAGACGCGGGCTAGGTTAACCGAGGCCATCGCCATCAAGCAGAAGAGAGCGCCAAGAATGGCAAGTCCCCACTTCACGTAGAGCGAAGCGTCCGGCGCATGACTGAAACGGTGATGGAGCCAGAAGGCGATGAGAGCGAGAACGCACGCGAGGCGCGCCAGGGGCCAGAGGTCGTGTTGCGGGACATGGGAAGGACGACAAGCGCAGGTTTCCACAATTTATATACGATTAGGAGAGGCAAAAAGTTCCCTGACCACGCTCCTGCTCTTGACGGAGCAGGCGTTGCCTGTTATCCTCCCTTCGGCGAGACTTTAGGCTCCTACTTGGCCGCAGCCAGACAACAATCGCGGCCTAAAGAGAGAAGGATGACACCAAGACCCGGGTCTCGCGGACTCGGGTCTTTTGATTCCCGGTAAGGTCTCGCCGGGAGGAGAGGCCATGGCCGAAGGGCAAGACCGGAACAAAATCGAGCGGGAAGTCGAGCACGTTCTACGAGAGACCGCGAAGAAGCGGGAAAGCTGGGAGTACGATCGACTGTGGGCGAAAAAAGGCGAGTTGGACGTGGCCCTCGCGGAAAAGAAGATTCCGCTCTCGCAATGGTACGCGGCGGTCGACCCGATTCTCCATCGCCTTCCGCTGGTCATTGCCGATAAAGCGGTCCCGCTCCACCGGTTCTCCGCGGCGGACATCCGGGAACTGGAAGGGCGGCCTACGCCGCAACCGGGCCCGCGACCGCGCGTTCTAGTCGCGCGGCGATTTGGAGACGCGAGGAAAGAGGCGAAAAGCCTTTTGGAGAATATCGGCTGCGAGGTCGCGACCGTGGGAGACGGTCTGGAAGCATTCGTCGAGCTAGCATTTGGCCGCTACGACCTGCTCATCACGGGGTCGGTGCTTTCCCACCTTCCCGGCGCCGAGCTCATACGCCTCAAAAGCCTGCTCCGAATCGGCACGCCGGCCATCATGCACACGCTGATGCCCGTTCAACTGGCCGGAGGCCTTGCCTTGGATGTCCCCCTCCCGCCCGAGGACTGCATCTGCGCCGGGAGCCTAGTGGGTGAAAAGTTTCATCTGACCACAAAAAATATCGTCGATTATGACGAGCGGCTGATCGCCCGGGTCAAGGAGCATTTGGCGAGGCGCAAAAAAGGGTAGGGTTCGGTTTACTCTAACTTCTCGTCAATTCGCTGACAGAGGAATCCCTCCAGCGCTACTGCCGGGAGCGCATCCCGGCGCGCGTGCGTGATAAATTGAGACTGACGTTTCGATGGCGGGGAAGCCCACCCGTCAATCCCGATATTTAGTTCTTGATGCCGCGGCGCCTATATGTTACTATATAGTAACATATGATTAAAAACCTAACGGAAGTATACGACTGTTCCGGCAAGCACAGGCTAATTACACTCAAGGAGGCCGCGCGGCACCTCCGGATGCATCCCGTCTCCGTCCGGCGGCTCGTTTCCCAGGGAATGCTTAAGCCCAAATACAGAGTCGGGAAAACGGTTCTACTGCTGAAAAATGATTTAGGAGAGCGCAGGCTTTGGGGCAAAAAGCGCCTTCCGGAGCCGCCGCCATGGATTAAAAACGATGTCACCGCAAGCGTTTCCATTAAGAAGCGAAACCAAGATAAAGCTTTAAGATGGAAAAAGATTAAGGACTTCTCCTGGGCGGACATCCCCCTGATTCAAGAAAGACTCGCGCGCAAGTATCGTGATGTTTCGTTCAAAATTCGAATCGAATGTTTTGATGGCAGCAGTTGGGAACTGAACTATAATCCCGCTAAAAAAGCTTTATGGAGGACCTGGAAGGGAAGCCTCTGGCTTACCTGAGAATTTGTTCTTCCAGGCGACGCGCGCCGGCCATTTGGGAGAATTCCCCTAGAGGCGGAAAGTTCCCTGCGTCTATGCTTGAGAGAAGGCGGGATTGGGCTCTACGCACAGCAGATAGCGCGGGTCGAATCGGCTAGCGCAGCGGCCGCACGAGCGCTTGCGCTTAAAGCGGCGCGCGGCCTCCCGCAGGATGCCGCAGTTGGGGCAACGTAGCAGCAGAGGCAGGGGCGGCAGCGCCACGGTGCGGTCATAGCAGCGCCTTGGAGTTGCCCCCACCAAAACGGCCGCCTCCCTCCACTTCCGGCCGTGGCCGGTTTGGCGCCCGGCTAGGGCGTGGGCGATTTCGTGCAGGATTGTGTCCCGCACGTGGGCCTCGTCGTTTAGCTCGGTGAGCAGGCGCGAGAGGCCGATCGTTTTGGCGCTCCAATTGCAGACGCCGAAACGGCGGCGGGAGCGGTCGAAGGAGAAGCCCCAGTCAGGCAGGCCGTGGATATCCATGAGTCGGCGCGCCAATAAAGCGGCGTCGCGGGCAAGCATGGGGGTATTATAGCGCGAACGAACCCAGGCGATTTTGTTTTAGCCGAAGTGTCCAAAAAGTGTCCATCCCGGGTCCAAAATCGCCACTTTGGACACTACTCGGTGCAACTTGGTGCTGACGAACGTTTTATATATTTCTCGTCGAGAAATGGGGTTTCCGACGTGAGTTTTTCAGGTGGGTTCGCTAAGGGGCGGGCCGATCAGAAGGCGATGCTGGCGCCTAATCTATGATGAGCGGGGCTTCCTTTTCTTCCTGTCATCCATGACGAACTTCATTTTCCCGAAGAATCCATTTAGGCGCTTCTTTTCGAATTCCTCGGGGCTCATTGATTCCATGAGATGCAAGTTGTCCCGGGCCGTCCGGTAATCGGGATTGAGCTTCAAGGCCGCCCGGAGCATCTCCAAAGATTGTTTCCGGTTGCCGAGCATGGCATGGGCCGTGGCTAAGTTACCCAGGATTCGGAAGGTTTCGGGATGGCCCTTTAGGCGTTGATACGCCCCCTCATAGCAACGCAGGGCTTCCTCCGCCAGTCCGCTTCGCAAAGCCTTCTCGCCCTCGGCCAGCATGCGGCCGGCCCCAATTTCATCCGCCGACGGTTCAATGGAATCTATGGAAACTTCATAGCCGATCCGCTCTTGAGGGTTGCCTAAAGCCTTTCTCTCCGCAAGAATGGCCTCTCTGGGCGTCTTGCCGTCCAGCTCCCTTTGAGGCAAGTCCAGCCACTGAGCGACGGCGGCTTGAACGGCTGCCGGTCCGGGTTTGGAACGGGCCGATCCTTCGGAGAGAAATCGTTCTTGAATCATCCGGTTCATGTCGCCAAGGAGCATTCGCTCCAGCGGCCCCTTGTTCAAAACTCTGGGGTCGAGGGCGGGGTCGCATTCGGCGAGCGTGCGATTCCAGAGCGTGGAGACAAGGTCGGCCGCCTCCTTGAAATCGGGCTTCGCCGACAAGCCGCGCAGGATATTCTCGACAAACGGAGCCCGCTTGGCCTTCTTGGCGTGGGCCTCGCGGATGCTTTCTTCCATGCGCGAGACCGGAACGTCCACGCCAGATTTCTGCAAGATGGAGGCGAGCCGGGCTCTCACCCGGCCCAGGTCCTCATGCCCCCAGTCCGTCTTGGGCATGAGAAACCGCACCGCCTCTCGCGGCGTCAAACCCCGTCGGCTATCGGGCTCGCCGTCCATGGAAAACAGGCGATCCAGGCTGTAGCTGCCTTCCTTGGGCACGGGAAATCCGGCGTTGGACATGGCCCAATGATCCTCGAAAGCCACCAGCCGGCCGACGAGGTAGGAGCCCTTCTCTGCCTGCCGCGATCCCGTCTGCTCGAAGACCCGCAGGCTCCCGCCGCCGGGGACTGCTTTCAAGTCAATCCATTCGCCGGGCGATGCCTCCTCGATCCGAAAGAGGCCGAACCGGTTGGTGGCCATGAACTTGCGATAAACGGCGAGGTCTTGCTTCGCGCCCTTTTTCTCCTGTTCCAAAACTTGGATGAACATCTCAAGCGGGGTAATGCCGCGGCGCGTCAGTTTGCGATCCATGAGGAACCAATCGGAGAAAAATCCGTAGGCCAGGGGCAGGCTGTCTTTTGGAACGCCGGCGGGACTGATAAAGAACTCGTCGAGGGCTTCCTGCTCCTCGACTCTTAAGGCGCCGAACGTTTGAGCCCAGCGCCGGAACCTGTTCCAGTATTCGTGGGCTTTAGACTTGGGCATGAGCGGTGTCCCGATGCGCGGTCAATATCCCAGATTTTAATAAAAAATGTTTGTGTAGGGTGGCCGGAAGTTGGTGTCCATATAGTGTCTATCTTGGCTCAAAAACCAGCAAAACCCAGAAAATCAGATCAAAGTCAAAGATGAGGTTTTGTCTCAAGAAAATAAGGAAAAATCCGAGAACATCAAAGCGACGGCAAACAGCGCAAAAACGGCTTTTTCCCTTTAGGACGGAGTAGCTCTATCCATTGAGCTATCGGGGCGCAAATCCGGAACCGGCGCCGTCAATACGCCAGAAGCGCGCGGATCACGCGGCCGCTGAGCTTCTCCCGGCCGCGTAAAAAACCAAGCTCCATGAGGAAAGACAATCCCTCCACCCTGCCGCCGAGCTTTTCCACGAGCTGGCAGGCCGCCGCGGCGGTGCCTCCGGTGGCCAGGACGTCGTCGACGACCAGGACCCCGGCGCCCTTGGGCACGGCGTCCGCGTGGGCTTCCAGGCTGTCCTCGCCGTATTCCAGGCTGTAGGTGACGCCCAGGGTCTTGCGGGGAAGCTTTCCCTTCTTGCGGATTAACGTCACCCCGGCGTTTAAGCGCAGGGCGATGGGGCCGGCCAGAAGAAATCCCCGCGACTCGATGCCCGCCACCAAAGCGATATTCCGGCCTTGAAACGGCGCCGCCATTTCGTCCATGGCGGACGCGAACGCCGCCGCGTCCGAGAGAAGCGGGGTGATGTCCTTGAACACAATCCCTTTTTTAGGGAAATCCGGGACGTCCTTGACCAGGGCCCGCAAATCCGGCGTCGCGGATTTCATTTGGAGCCGCGCTTTTTCTTGATGATGCGGTGGATGCCCGAGGCCATGACCCGGCGGCGGATCACTTGCGGCATCAGATTCTGGGAGCTTTTCTGCCGGCTCAAGGGCTGTCCCAGGATGTTGGTGCGCACCTGGGGCATGTGCCAGCCGGGCTGGAGGTTCGGCGTCGCGGGCCGGCTTTCGTTGATTTCGATGAGGCCCATCTGGTTGGCGATGCGGCGCAGGCGCAAAAGCGCCCGCTCCTCGATTTGGCGGATGCGCTCGCGGGAAAGCTTCAGGCGCTTGCCCACTTCCTCCAAGGTCATGGGGACCTTGCCCGTCAGGCCGTGGCGCAGTTCAACAATCATGCGCTCCCGGTCGCCGATTTCCTTAAGCGCCAAGCCCAATTCATCGTGGAGCTTCAAGACGGAGATGAGGTTTTCCGGAGACTGGTTGTCCGACTCGGAGATGGTGTCCTCGACGGTCATGTTCTCGTTTTCGCTGTCGATGGGCGTCTCCAAGGATCCGATGCCCTTGGCGGCCTCGGCGGCGTCGAGGACTCCGCGCACTTGGCGGGCCGTCCAATGCATCTTGCGGGCCATCTCGGCCAGCGTCGGGTCGCGGCCCAGGGCCAGGTGCATTTTTTCCCACTGCTTGAGCCATTTGCGCAGGGCTTCCCAGGCGTGGGGCGGGATGCGGATGGTCTTGGACTGCTCCTCGACCGCGCGCCGGATGGACTGCTCGATCCAGTAGGAGGCGTAGGTGGAGAAGCGGTAGCCCTTCTTGGGCTCGAACTTGTCGACCGCGTGCATGAGGCCGAGGTTGCCCTCCTCGACTAGGTCCAGGAAATCGATGCCTTGGCGATGGTACTTCTTGGCGATGGGCACCACCAGGCGGAGGTTGGCTTCCATGATGCTCTGCTTGGCCGCGTGATCGCCGCGCTTGGCTTTGCGCCAAAGCTTGTGCATCTCCTCGCGGTCGACGTTGGCCAGCCTTTGGATGCCCCGGAAATACTGGGTCGTGATGTCCGTCGTTGGTTCCATGTCTCAGAGCTCCTCAGCGGATTTCAAAGGGAGTCGTCTCCTGCCCGAGCGCGAGCTTCTTTTCGTCCATGCTTTTTACGCGAGCAAACGGATGACCGGTCTTCATCATGTCCTTAAATCGAATCAGAGCCTCGTTTTCGCCCTGGACCTCCATTTCCACGCTCCCGTCCGGCAGGTTGCGCACCCAGCCCGCGAGGCTCAGGCGCCGGGCGTTTTCCAGGACGAACATCCGGAATCCGACGCCCTGCACGCGGCCGCGAAAGAGCAGGTATAGACGCGTCAAGGGCAAAGCGTTGGAATTCTACTATATTATCCGCGCTTTGGCGCCCGCGGCGGCGAAAAAAAGAATCGGGGTACTCAGGCTTGAACTGAGAACCTCCTGGTCCCGAACCAGGCGCTCTGCCAATTGAGCTATACCCCGTCAAATCCATCGGGGACCCGGGAATCGAACCCGGAACCTCTCCCAC
>Ga0307373_10012050_pt1 | contig 12375 bp, 11 predicted proteins | sample OX2MG_FD_202534 | JGI IMG/M metagenome (GOLD analysis project Ga0307373, IMG submission 202534) | Soil microbial communities from Risofladan, Vaasa, Finland - OX-2 | ecosystem: Environmental > Terrestrial > Soil > Coastal area > Acid sulfate soil | place: Finland: Risofladan, Vaasa | collected...
AACGAGTTTGTGGTCTTGGTGGGGGATTCAGCCAAGGCCAGGAAGGGCTCCTCATGGGAGCATGTCGCCCGGGTCATGGGCCGGGCCTCCCCCGGCTTCGCCGCTCGCTGCTCCACCGGCCTGTCCTCAGGAGAAGGGCTGATCTGGGCGATGCGGGATCCCGATGGCTCCGACCTCGGTGCCAAAGACCCCCGCCTGCTGGTCATCGAGCCGGAGTTCGCTACCGTGCTCAAGGCCACCCTCCGCGATGTCAACACCCTCTCCCCGGTGCTGCGCTCAGCCTGGGACGGGCGCCCCCTGGCGCTGCTCACCCGCACAGCCCCAGCCCGTGCCTCCACCCCTCATCTCTCGGTCATCGGCCACATCACCGCCATCGAGCTGGCCCACCATGTCAACGGCCTCGAGGTCGCCAACGGCCTGCTCAATCGCTTCCTATTCATTGCCTGCCGGCGCGTCCGTCTGCTCCCCGAGGGCGGCCATCCCGATCCTCTGGCCCAGACCGACCTGCCCACCCGGCTAGCCGCGCACCTGGCCACCGCAGCCGGGCGGGGTCGGATGCGCTTCTCCGACTCCGCCCGAGCCGCTTGGTGGGATGCCTACCGCCGCCTGGCCGAGCCGGCCGATGGGGTCGTAGGTGGGCTCCTCGCCCGGGCCGAGGCACACCTGCTCCGGCTTGCGCTGCTCTACGCCCTGGTCGATGGCTCTGCCACCATCGGGCTCTCTCACCTCGACGCCGCGCTCGCCCTCTGGGACTACGCGGCTGCCTCGGTGGCCTGGATCTTGGATCTTTGGCGACCTCACCGGCGACCCCCTGGCCGACACCATCCACACCGCTCTGACCAGCTATCCCCAGGGCCTCACCCGCACTGACATCCGCGACCTGCTCGGGCGGAACCGCCCGGCCACCGCTATCGACGTCGCCCTGGCCACCCTGGCCCGCACTGGTAGAGGCACTTCCCAGCGCCTGGTCACTGCTGGCCGCCCCGCCGTGCTCTGGACCGCAGCCGTCACGTCACGCTGACCCCCAGCACTTCCGCCACCGGTATCCCACCCCCCGGCGGACCTCCCCTTCGCCCCAGCCCTGATCCCGATGGTCTTCAGCACCCCCTTTGGTCGTTTGGTCGTTCGCCCACCCCATCCTGGCCCTCGCTGTCACCGCCTTCCTCAATGAGCGTGTCGCGCAACACCTCTTGGGATGCCCCCACACCGCAAGTCACTTCCGCCCCCATCCAACGATTCGAGGAGCCTACCTCCTCGACGGGCCGCCCAAGCAACTCCCTGTCACCTTCAACCGGTCAGTTCTGGACACCTTCGGTCCCGCGGTCACTCTGCTCACGTACGGGACCGAGGAGCTGCCAGCGCTCCTCGCTAGCGCTGGCATTGACACAACCGACCCAGAGCGGCCAAAGATCGCGGGCCGAGAACTTCCCGACACCTTGGACGCCATGGAGGCACTCATCGGCAGTCCCGAAACCGTACCGGGCAGATAGCTTCCTCGTCCCCTCCCCCACTGCCGGTAATTGCAGTTACCGGCGGCTCGGGCTGGTCCGAGGGGGTAGCCCGTCGAAGGAAGAAGTAAGAAGGACAGGGCAGAGTTGTCCGACTACCGGGAGAAGCCCATCGACACCATACTGGGCCCGGTTCGCATGCCAAGACCTCCTGGCGCCAGCCGGAGCCGGTTGGCATCAGCGACGTCACCGGTCTCGTCTGGCCAGGCTCGTCAGCCACCATTTTGATCTCAAATCTACTGGAGGCACATGTGCACAATTTGGATGATGATATGGTGCCATTTGATCTCAAAACGAGGCTTGCCATCATCCAATTGTGCATATGTGCCTGGAGGCGACTCCGGGAATCGAACCCGGGATCGCGGTTTTGCCGATGTCCGGGTCACCTGCACCTATCTGGCTGGCATCTGTCCACTCCGAAGGGGAGAACCGACCCGGTGGCCGGTATCGGCGCCCGCGCAGGAGTGGGACGTGCCCGGGGCCGCCCAACGGCAACTCCGATCAGCATGATCACACCGCCGAGTACCTGCAGAGGCAGCAAAGGCTCGCCGATGAGCAGCCCTGCGGCCACCACGGCCAGGAACGGCTGGAGGTAGCTGTAGACGGCGGTTCGAGCTGGGCCTAGCCGGCTCAACCCTCGCAGGTACATCCAGGAGGTGAGAGCGACCGCTCCCAAGGAGCTGTAGGCAAGCAGACCGAGCCAAACGAGGCTCGGATGGGGAGGGCTGGCCACCGTCTGGACGACCCCTAGGGGGACGAGCATCACTGCGCCCAGCACGGTGATCAAAGCTGCGAGGGTGAGCGGACGGTAGCGGCCCAGCAGCCGTGGCAACAGAATGAGGTAGACCGCGAAGGAGAGAGGATTCAGTAGGGCAATCCCAATTCCCAACAGGCCTGACCAATGCCCCGCTCCAACGACCAGCCCGAGCCCCAGCAGGCCAAGACTCAGCCCGGCCCATACGAGACGCGGGAATCGCTCTCGGCTGCGCCACGCCAGCCAGATCGCCACCAGCACCGGGGTCGTGGCGGCGATCATGGCGACGTTGTCGGCGCTGGTCAGCACCAGCGCCCCCGTGAAGCTGGACTGGTTGACCAGGACGCCGCTCGCGGCCAGCGCTACCAAGAGCCACCTGTCGCACTGCGGCGGTAAGCGGAGGGGCCCGTCTACGAAGCGCGCCAGAAGCAGGAGCGCGAGGCCACCCACGATGTACCGCAGGGTGGAGTAGGTCAGTGGACCGCTGCCCTGGAGGGCGACCTTGACCACGACGACGTTGACGCTCCAGATGACGGTCGCCGCAACTACCAGCAGGTCTCCCCGCCCGCGGCGCGGCAGGGACTGCGCCGGAAAGTCCAAAGTCCCCATTCATCTCCAGGATAGGGACTCGGTCTTGGGACTCTCGGGCAGGAATGCCCTTGTCCTCGCGCCTCGCCAGCTGTGGTCGTCAGCACCGGCGGCTCCGGACCAACGAGACGGACCCGCATTGAACCCGAGCCCTCGCGAACTCAGGAACCCCAAGTCGGGGACAGTCGGGAACACCGAGCGCATCAGGGCCGCCACCATCGCCACACGGGTGATCGAGCCGTAGTCCGTCCCGCGCGGCCCCACTAGCGGGACTTTCAGAAGTTGAGGGTGCGAGGCGCGGGCTCAGGCGGCGCTGAGGGCCGCGTGAACTCGACGCTGTTGAGCACCCACCAGACGCGCCTCTGGTGGTGTGGCGTGAGGGCCAGGACTCGAGTTGAAGTTCCGGGCTCATGGCCATCCAGGATCTGGAGGAGCTCGCCATCTCGCTGCGCGGCCATCGTGATGAGGACCCGCTCGTCAACGAGACCAGCCTTGATTGCCCTGGCGAATGCGGTCGCAGCTTGAGCGGCCTCGGAATTCCGTTCCAACTCCTGCCGCATCTCCCCGACTTCGCTGTGGAGGTAGACGGCCAGTTCGTAGAGCAGCTGTGCTTCCTTGACCGCCCAGTGGGGTTCGCCGCCCTCGGTCGCCTCTCCCCTCGTGTGGGCGGCCGCCGCCGCTCGAGCGCTCTGTGTGATGCTGGAGAACCGGAGGTTCCGCCCCACCTGCTTCCAGTTGGGCCACCCGCCCAGCCGGGCGCCTGCACGCGGCCATACCCCCAGGCGGCGGACTGAAGCTCCCACTGAAGGCGTGATCTTCGGTGTCCTTGTCGAGCCAGTTCAGGGCTGTCTCCGTGGCAGGGTCAAGGAGCCGCTGCGCCTGTGATTCCTTGAACACCAAGATCACGGAGCCGTCGCTAAGGCCCACGAACGATCCACGGGCCTGCTCGATGGCATTCCGAGCGAACGCGCGGTGTTCCGCTTGGGTCGCTGAGAGAAGCGTCTCCCCCACTCGGCAGAGGGGAGCCTCCGAGAAGTTCGAAGCGTCAGCTTCAATCCCCGGGCACCCGGCACACTCTGTTCGGTGCTCACGGTACGATCCACGTGCTTGGTCGAGGAGTGCTCCGTGAAGTCGCCAGCCTTTCTCGAAGTCACCTGGGGAAAAGAATTCGGAGGGATCGGCCGAGGCCGTGGGTACGTCTTTGGTCATCAAGAGCGCACGCCCATGGCGCAGCCGATTTCCTCGACGCTTCGCAGGTGTGGGATAGGCGATGGGTCGCGCGCCAGGTCTGGGAGATTCTGCTGGTGGCCAGCCTTTTGCCAGATCCCGTAGGTCGGAGCACCGAGGAAGTTGGCCAAGGCCGCAGTCTGCTCGCGGCTCCACCGGAGTCTGGGGAGGACGAAGAAGTAGCGGGCGCCCTCAGCAAACTGGGGTATTCCCGATGGATGGCCAATCAGAACCGTGCCCCGGGAGCGGATGACGTACACGAGATGGTCGGCGTTCATCCCGCGCCTCTTCCAGATCCCTCTCTCGCCCACCCAAGTGCTGTCGGCATAGAGAACGGTTAGGAACAGGGGCCCGACGCAGGCCTGCATCCAAACCCATAGGGCGGCGACCGCGCCCACCAACTCTGGGAATGGCGCTTCGGCGTGGTAGACAGTTGAGGTGGCCACTGTTAGGCCTGTGCCAAGCGCGGCCCCGATCGGGATGGCCAGGAAGCGGCGGCGGTTGAGGCGCCAGTCGGGCCTGAATGCTACCCAGGCGGAGACGCTCGTGGCGGCTGGCTCGTCCGATCGCGTTGCGGGGCCCATAACCTCAGGCTAGCACGGGTTTCCCCGATTCTTGAGGTGTCGTAGAGGGGTCCGCTCAGGGCCGCGGGGCAGTGTCAATCAGCCCCGTAGGAGGCCACTTCCCCGGGGTCCGCAGCCGTCGGGAATGGCGGCAGTTTGGCATCTCCCCTCTCCATGGCACGAGCCACTGCCCGGAGCCACCGGCTGGTTGCCTCCCGTTGCTGGGGCTCCCAACGTTCGGCTGAAAGCTTGAGCACGCTCCTGGCCGTGCGGACCCAGTACTTCGGCAGCCACGCCGGCTGACCAAAGGTCTCCCCCCGCTGGGTGTGCTGGTCTGAGTCCCTGGCGGCCTTGAGGTTGCGCCAAACAGAAACGCGACTGATCCCGAGCAGCCGGGCCGTGCCCTCCACTCCGAACTTGTCGATGAAGGACTTGTAGGCGCGGCCACGATCAGCCTTGCTCAGGTCCTCACGGACCGTGTTGACCACCAAGGAGAGCAGGAACATCCGCTCATGGTCATCAAGGGTCTGCCAGGCCGCGACCTCACTGTCGGCCAGCACAAGCATGGGGATGTTCTCCCCGAGGTCTGGGCGGGAGGGAATGAGCTGGTCGAGTGCCATGAGCCGGCGGTGGCCATCGAAGACCTGGTACTTCTCCACCGTTGCATCCCAGCGACCCTGAAGCGGCACCCGGAGTCCGATCTTGGCGATGGAGTCGGCCAGTTCGCCGAGCCGGACCTTGACGTTCTGACTGGTCCTTGGCTGGTCGGGCAGGGAGATGATCTGGTCGCGAGTGAGGAGCATGAGCCGCTGCCGGGCGGCTGACGCGGTTCCCTCCCCCACTGCTGGAGGCGCTGGCTCAGCCCCAATCGTCTCGGCACGGTCGGATGCAGGCGCGCTATGAAGGCCCGATGGACTCGCAGCTCGCTCACGGGGAGCTGTGCCCGGGCGTGGTCGATTGGGCTCCCGGCGCCGCTCTGCGGGAAGTTCCACGAGTCGGAGCTCGGACTCGTCCAGGGGCGCCGGCCTGGAGGGAGACGGCACTGGCCTGGTGGGGATGGGGGTAGTGCTGTTCGATTTCCGCTGCCCCACCATCGAGGTGAGCTGGCCGATGATGTCCGAGGGAGTGGCCTTGGGGGAGTCGGTCATGCCGGGTACCGGCCATACTTCAGCCGCGTGGTGACGGCCGTCGCCACGGTACGGAACTGGTCGGCGGCCTCCTGCACTTCCCGACCGGCTCCGATGGTCAGGGTCAGTGCCTGTCGGATGGTCTGCCGTCGGTGCAGCCAGGGGAAATAGCTGATTGGCGGCGTGAATGGAATCCCGAAAGTATCCAATTCGCCAATGATGCTCTTGAGCAGAGCGATGTCCCCGAGCACCTTGCGAAACATCGTGGGCACGAGCATGAGGGGAAAGTCGCGGCCCCTCTCCTGCAGAAAGTCGTGGAGCGCATCCAGCTCCCGGGCTCCGAGCACCAACGGCACGATGACGAGATGCGATACGGCCATGGCGGCATCGGACAACACGGCCGTCCCCGGGTGGGTGTCGATGACCACTCCCCTCCCCCACACCTCTGTCCACTGCTGGAGGCGCTGGCTCATCAACTCGGGATGGACTTCCCTGAGCAGCGCCAACCTGTGGTCACCAGGCACGAGACCCGGCCGGCCCGACTTGTTGAGGAATCTGGGTGTTGGTAGGTCCGCCCGATCGGTGGCCAAGCCCTCCAGCAACAGACTCCTGTCTCGCCTTCGCACGCTGTCACCCCACATCTTGGTGACCCCCCCATTGTCGAAGTCGAGATCAATGAGGACCAAGCCGAGCGAGGCCGCGAGCTCGTAGGCGAGTGTGGACTTGCCAACTCCCCCTTTGGGCGCCGCCACCGTGATGATGGGGCGCGAGCGCACCTGGGCCCTGGGATTGGGGTGACCCTGCTTTGGACCTATCACGGACGGAGAGAGTTGCTCCGCCGCTGGGGCCACACTGGAGAGCTGGGGGACGAGTGACATGACTCTCTCCTTGCGGACGGCCGTCTTCGAACTGGTTGCGGAGTATATCACCGACGCCGTGTTGCAGCATGCAACCTGCGATCTGGACCACCCCCACTTAGAGCCTCCTGAAGGGCAAACGGCCGAACTGTGGCCGGCATGAAGACTCACTAAGAGAGCACGGCTGCCCGCCAGCGCGAGGCCACCTCCAGCATGAATGCCGAGTCCATGTTACAGGGGGTAACCTGGAAGGTTGCGTAGCTGAAGAGAAGCAGGCCCGAAAGACACCAGGCGAGTGGGCCCTACAGCAAACAACCCTGGCGCAGCGGTGCCGGCGTGGTCAGAGCGCTCTGGGGCTCCGCGAACCTATGTTACAGGGGGTAACGTGGATGTCTGTAGACCTTATCGCGAGTGGGGCAACGAAGGCCCTAAGCGAGTGCGCGTTGCAGGTGGTAACCTGGGCGGCCGCCGAGATTGGCAGTGCCAGATCGATGGCCCAGGCTCCTGAGGCAGATGGAGGGTCGACGGTCCTGGCTCGTCCTCCGGTGGCCGAGCCCGGCGCTCCTCAACAAGTGAAGCTGATCAGCCCGGTCTGCAGGCGGAGCGGCCGCGGAGTGGGTTGCCCTCTGGTCGGGGGCACGTGGAGTGGGCCACGGTCCTTTCAGCCCAGAGATAGCTCCCACGTCACAGCGGCCAATGGCTGAAGCGCACACCTGGCCGACCAGAGGCCCTACATGAGGCCATGGTGTAGTCGCTGGAGCCCTGGAGCTATGGCTACAATATGGCTTCACGGTTCCAGACCAGGAGGTCAGGGCATGTTTCACCTGCGTCATGACTACCCCTAAAAAGGAGGTGCCTTTGGAGCGGGGGGCAACTGAAACGGTCAGAGTGGGTGATGGGTAAGCGGGATCAGTGGAGAGCATTGGGATGAGGGCAAGTGGATCGGTTAGGTGAAGTGGTCTTGGTAAGGGGGGGTCACTCGTCTTGGAATGTGGATCAGGTGCCCTGGCTGAATAGGCGTGGGTAAGTTGGATCCACTGCAGTGGCCTGGCCCTGGTGCTCTTCGTATGGGGGAGCCCCTCACTTCTCCTTGGGTCTCTCAGGCCCCTGCGCTCAGAGTGTTGGTGGAGAGCCTGCCTGTTGTGCCCAGGTCATGGGCCCAGGAGCATGGGTTGGGGGAGTGCCTCAGCAGGCGTAGGGGCTGGTGGTTGTTCGGTGGGTTGCACTGGTACGTGGGAAGGGTTGGGAGTGTGGGCTTCGGGGGTGATCTGCCGGTGGAGGAGGGGAGGGGTTCTGGGGTCCCTGTAGCCCCTGGATCCTGGCAGGCTCTGTGCCTCAGAAGGCCTGAGGTGGTATGGGCCACCTGGGTGGTGGTGGAGGCCTTGGGGATATGGAAAGGAGGGGAACGAGGAGATGATCTGCCCCGACTCCAACCTGATGCCACCGGTAGAACGGTGGGGGTCTTCAATGGCCGAACGGTCGCCTGGGGGAGGACCAGCCCCACCGTCTGGGTCGTTCGTCCCGGGCGCGGCGGCCCCAAGGTCTGCACCCCCGGCGCCACCTTGCAGGAGGAGCTCCTCATCGCCACTGGGAAGGTGCTCTCGGTGCAGTCAGGACGGTCCCCATCCAGTGTCGCCGAGAGGATCGTCGGGGAGGCCCCCATCACCCTTCCGCCAGGCCTGAAACCAGCCGCCACCACAGCCGCGGACGACGTCTGGGCAGGCAGTCCCAAGCTTCCCTCCCTATCTCTCGATCACCCTCGGTTTCGGGCCGTCAGCCGTCGCCGCCACACCGTGACCTCCGAGATCCCCATCCCGACCGTGCTCAACCTGGAGGTCGCCCACGCTCGGCGATGGCTGGAAGCCGACCGCGCCCTCGGCACCGTTGCCCTCTGCGGCCCACCCCCTCTTCGATCTCTCTGGCATATCCGAGACCGGCGGGCAGAGGGGTATCTCGATGAGCATTACTGGCTGAAGCGGGCCGGATGGTGGCGGCTGGCCTTCGAGGCCGGGCAGGGGGTGGGGGAGGTCGAGCGCTACCGCGCCCGCCGCCTCTTCCGGGCAACCAAGCGGACCCACACCAGCAGAGTCCAAAAGCTGGTCTTCTCCTACATGGCCCAGGGCGGCACTCCACTGGGTGTGGAGATCTCCCTCACGGCACAGGCCCTCGCCACCTGGATCGGCGTCGGCAGGCCCGATGCCCTGGTCTGGATGGAGGAGTCCCGCACTCTGGTGTGGATCGAGGTCGAGACCAGGGCGCTGCGATGGGCGACCACCAGCAAGCGGCGGAAGTTCCGGCAGTTGCGGGCGGCTCTCGCGCAGCTGGCCGGGGCTCTCCGCTGCAACGTCGAGCTGTGCCTCCAGGAGGTGACTCAGGTCCAGAGGGAGACTTGGAAGGGCGACCTCACCCAGAGGGCCTGGGCCGCCGGGTTGGAGCCGAGCGATCCGGAGGCGGGGGGCCGGTGAGGCACGGACCAGCCCAGAGTAGGGGAGGGGACGAGTTATACCAAGATTAGCCAGATGTCTGCTAATCCCGATAACCCGTGTTAACCGTGGTATATCGAGCCAGTCTGTCATCTCGTTTCAATGCGTGGGTCGCATCGTTGAGCGCCCTTGGCGCCAACTACACCGCCGATCATCTGGCCCCGGTCGCAGGCCTCCCTATCGAGGGAAGATCCGCGAGCCAGGGGCCATCGAGAAGCTGGTGGCCGTTGACCGATGGGCGCCGGTCCAGACCCGTTTCCACCCGGGGATCGGTACGGTCATTGTGGTAGACAGGTTCCCGTGAAGATCGGAGTCGTCTTCCCCCAGACCGAGATCGGCGCCGAGGTGGCGTCCATCAAGGCGTACGCCGAAGGGGTGGAGAAGCTGGGCTTCAGCCATGTCCTGGCCTATGACCACGTGCTGGGCGCTGACCCTGCGGTGCACCAGGGGTGGAACGGCCCCTACGACATCCGCACCACCTTCCATGAGCCGATGGTGCTGTTCGGATACCTGGCAGCGGTCACGTCGCTGGAGCTGGTGACCGGCATCATCATCCTGCCGCAGCGCCAGACCGCACTGGTCGCCAAGCAGGCGGCCGAGGTGGACCTCCTGACCGGCGGCCACTTCCGCCTGGGGATCGGGTTGGGCTGGAACGCCGTGGAGTACGAGGCGCTGGGCCAGAACTTCGCCAACCGGGGGACCCGGGTGGCCGAGCAGGTGACCCTGCTGCGTCGTTTGTGGACTGAGCAGACCGTCACCCATGAGACCGCGCACGAGAAGGTGACCGGAGCCGGGCTGGCGCCGCTGCCGATTCAGCGACCGATCCCCATCTGGTTCGGTGCCCAGTCACCGGTAGCGCTGCGACGCGCGGGCCGTCTCGCGGACGGCTGGTTTCCGCAGGTGCCGCCTGGCCCTGACCTGGACCGAGCCAGGAGCCTGGTGGAACGTGGTGCCGTCGAGGCCGGGCGCGACCCCTCCTCTCTGGGGATGGATGGCCGAGTCAGGTGGGGAGAGGGCGGCGCGGAGCAGCTGGTGGACCTGATCGGGAGGTGGCGCGACACCGGTGCCAGCCACGTCTCGATCAACACCATGGATTGTGGGCTTGGGCCTGTCGACGGTCACCTCGCCGCCCTCAATTCCGTCGTTGACGCCCTTGGCATCACCCCCGGCTGATCGCACAGACGCCAACGGTCCATAGGGGACTGCTCCCCTCCTCCCTCACCGTCCAGGGGTCGTCACACCGCCTGCCGAGTTGGCGAGCCGCGATGAGCTCATTCAACAGTCCGCCTTCGCCACAGCGCGGCTCCTGAGTGGGGCGCCTGGTCGGAGTCTGATCCCGGTCGAGCCTCGGGGAGTTCCACGAGGACGGGCAGGTATTGGGGGCACAACCCGAGGGCCTCCCGGATCCAGTGCGAGAACGATCACTTCCCGCTGTTCGACCAGGAAGGCTCGATGGGGCCGGAGTTCGAGGAGATGGCCCTGCGCCATCTGCGCGGGCTGGAGATGCGCCTACGGCCTGTGGGGGAGCATGAGGAGTAAGGCGGCAGTGGGCGGCTGCCGTTGCAGAAGAGAGCCAGACAGTGGGGTAGGGGAGACGCATTTTTTCCTGCGAGGGGCGGGGCGACCATGTCAACAGGCAGGAACGGAGGCGGCGAGGACCTCAGGAGGACTTGTCCATGGTGCAACAGGCGGAGCGGCGTGAGTTCGTGCGGTACTGGCTGAAGCTGGCCTGCCAGATGCGGGAGATCACCGGGGCCGCCGAATGGTCCGACATGCCAGCGGCCGACGTCGAGCAGGTGCGGGCCGCCTACGGGGTGGTCAGGACATACGCATGCCAGCTGTTCTCCTGTCGGGAGACGGTGGTGGCTGACGCGGTTCGTGAGGCCTGCCACCAGCAGGCACTGGCGGTACTGACCGCGGAATAGACAGACCGCTGCTGGCGGAGGTGGTCGGCTCGAAGTGGTGTGACGGGGCGCATTTTCGGCCCGCGCGGGTCGGGCGACACTGCGAACAGACAGTGACGGTCGCGGTGATTGCGCCGGGAGGGCACGAGATGGTTGATGACTCCACGAAGTGCGCGGAGTGCGAGTGGGCGGGGAAGCAAGGCCAGCCGGAGATGGCTCTGGTGGGGGTCTATGTCCAGCGGCAGCCGGACGGCTCGTGGTCGATCGACCATGTGGGCGAGAGCGTGGACTTCTGGTGCGGTGCCGAGGAAGGCCACTACATGGAGGACGCAGGCCCCGGCAACAGCGTTGCGCGGGTCGTGGAGGCAGCGCTGGGGCTGGGACCCGGGTGAGGACCGCAGCCATGGCGCGCAGCGGGGGACGACCCTGGCCCACCGAAGGATTGGCGGTATCGGGCGCTGGCACCCCTGTGTTGAGTTCCGCGCCCGGGTCAACGAGCGGTCCTGGAAGGGCTTCTTCTTCCCGTGCTGAGGCTGGGACGCCGCGTGGCTGCGCCGGTGGTTGCGGAGGCCTCGTGCAGGCGGATCGGCCAGCATAGGCCGCTCGGCGCCGCAGGCTGGGGACAGGCTCCGTAATGGGCGACACGGACCATTTCTGACGATGGACCCACGGGAGATGATCTCGGCGACGGAGGTCGATGGTTGACGGGAGATGGCAATGACAGAAGTGGCCGACGGTTTGGCGAAGTGCCCAAAGTGCGGCGGAGAGATTCAGGCGACGGCGAAGCTGTATCTCTCCCTGGAGGCCGCGGGCTGGTCTTTCATGGAGATAGAGGAGACCGAGCCTCATCTCTACTGTGAGAACGACCACGAGCTGGCGGACCTCGTCGACGGGGACCAGTACATCGCGCTTGAGGGCGGCGCCGTCAGTGCGCTGGCCGGGAGCTTCGCCGACCGGCGAGTGCTGGACCAGATCCGGGACTTGCTGGATGGGACTGAATGGAACGCGGACAGCGGGGGCCACATCGCTCGCATCGTCCGGGGGACCGGCCGCGAGGTGCGCGACCTGGCGTGACGGGGAGGAGTTTTTCCCTCCAGTTGGCAGGAGACACTGCCTGCATCGTGAGCGGATCGCACAGGGTGAGGAGATGAAGAACGTGATGAGTGTGAAGAGCGCCGATCGGGACTACGACGCAGCTCTGGAGGCGTGGTCGGCCCATCTGGAGCTCTGCGAGATTTGCGGCTCCGTGGAGAGCGACGGGACGTTGGAAGAGGCACTGCCTGAGCTATGCGCCAAGGGCCGACGCTTGGCTCGAGCGGAGATCGCGGCGGACGCGGTGGCCGTGCGAATCAGGGCAGGAGGAG
>Ga0307373_10012054_pt1 | contig 12373 bp, 11 predicted proteins | sample OX2MG_FD_202534 | JGI IMG/M metagenome (GOLD analysis project Ga0307373, IMG submission 202534) | Soil microbial communities from Risofladan, Vaasa, Finland - OX-2 | ecosystem: Environmental > Terrestrial > Soil > Coastal area > Acid sulfate soil | place: Finland: Risofladan, Vaasa | collected...
GGTCCATTCCGCCGAGGGCGGCGAAGCGCTCGTGAATGCGGGTGCCAAGCCCGCGTTCCGGTGCCGGTGCCGCGAACCGGTCCCGGAGGATGGCTCTGACCTCGGCCTCCATCGAGCGCCCGTGCCGGGCGGCCTCGATGCGGAGTCGCGCGTGGGTCTGCTGGTCGAGTCCCCGGATCGTCAGCGCAGCCACGCCCATCACCTCCTGCTTACGTTGAAAGCAATGCTATCAATGCGTGCGCTGCGAAGGCAAGGGACCCGTGTGGGGTTCCAAAGCGGGGCATAGGCTGGCAGCACTCACCCGGTGCCCGGCCGATGGCCCCGCGGACCGGCGCACCGTTTTCCAGGTCGGCGAGCGAGTCGCGGAATAGCGCGACGCCGATCTGTGCGGTACCTGGGTGCCAGCAGCCCGATGTACCTCCGGTGGACCTTTCGTGTACCTGGCAGGCGATCCTGGCGTGACGGGCTTGCGAGCGGAGGCTCTGGCCCGCTGCTGAGCCAGCGACATAGCGCATCCGTGACTGGAACGGTGCTGCCCAGTTAACCTCCGGCCCCGCCTGGGATCTAGTCGGTCTGATCGGGCTCGATGAGCGGGATAGCAGGATGTCAGTCGCCGGACCGCCCGCTTGGGGTGCGAGCCCTGCAGCTGCGCAATCCGGTAGATGTCACGCTGTGTAAAGCCGTCGGTAGGGGCCTCACAGGGCCTGTAGGCCAACCCGCACGACTAGGTCCGGACTGACGAGCAAACATGGCCCCGAAGCGGCCTTCACGAGGGGACCCGGAACGGGTATAACCCCAGGTCAGTACGGGTGCGCCGCCAGGGACTCGAACCCCGAACCCGCGGATTAAGAGTCCGCTGCTCTGCCAGTTGAGCTAGCGGCGCTTGAGACTCAGTGATGGTAACAGCATTCGCCATAGGGGCGCGAACCGGCGAAGGCCGCGTGTCAGGCGCCCAGGAACCGGCCGACCACCTGCGCGGCCGTGGACTGGCGGCCGGTGCGCGCCTCCTGCCGGTCGGCCCAGCTCATGGTGCGCAGCCCGGCGTTCATGCCCAGCCACCGCAGCGGTTCGGCCTCCCAGTCCGGGGAGCGGTGGTTCACCCAGGGCAGCCGGGTCAGATCGGTGTCGTTACCCAGGATCAGGTCGGCGAGCGTCCGCCCGGCCAGATTGGTGGTGGCGACCCCGTCGCCCACATAACCGCCTGCCCAGCCGAGCCCGGTCGCCGGATCGAGCCCGGCTGAGGCGCACCAGTCGCGCGTGATGCCGAGCGGCCCGCCCCAGGTGTGGGTCACCGGAACGCCGGACAGCACCGGGAACAGGTCGGCCAGCGTCCGCCGCAGCGCGTCGAAGACCGGCGGTACCCGGTCGAACTGTGGCCGGATCGCCGAACCCAGGTGGTAGGGCGCGCCGCGCCCGCCGAACGCCAGCCGCCCGCCGGCCGTGCGCTGGCCGTAGATGATCATGTGCCGGTGGTCGCCGAAGGTGGGCCGGCCCGCCAGCCCGATCTGTGCCCAGACCGCGTCCGGCAGCGGCTCGGTGGCGATCATCAGCGAGTACACCGGCGCGACCGCCCGCCGCAGGCCGGGCAGCAGCGGCGTGTACCCCTCGGTGGCGCGGATCACGTGCCGTGCCCGGATGGTGCCCCGGGCCGTGTGCAGCGCGCCAGGCGCGATCTCGGTGACCGGGGTGTTCTCGTGGACCGCGACCCCGCGCCGCCGGACGGCCTCGGCCAGGCCGCGGACCAGCCGGGCGGGGTGGATGGCCGCGCAGTGCGGCGTGTAGGTGCCGCCCACGACGTCGGTCGCCGCGGCGTACTCACGCGCCTGCGCCGCGGTCAGCAGCCGCAGGTCGTCCTCGCCGAACCCGAACTCCCGCGCTTCGGCGATCTCGGCCCGGGCCCGTGCCAGCTGGGTGGCCGACCGGGCGAGCTGCACGGTGCCGCCCTTGGCCCAGTGGCAGTCGATGCCCTCGGCGGCCGCGACCCGGCCCACCTCGTCCACGCAGCCCTGCATCGCCCGGTACATGGCGATCGCCGCGTCCCGGCCGGCCATCCTGGCCAGCTTGGCCAGCGATGCCGGGAACAGGGCCGAGCACCAGCCGCCGTTGCGCCCGGACGCGCCGAACCCGGCGATGTGCGCCTCGCAGACCGCCACCCGCAGGCCCGGCTGGGCGCTCGCGAGGTAGTAGGCCGTCCACAGGCCGGTGAACCCGGCGCCGGCGATGGCCACGTCCACCTCGGTGTCGCCTGGCAGCGGATCGGCCGGGACCAGCGGGCCGGGCACCGAGTCCAGCCAGAACGACAGTGACCGGTATGTCTGTTCCGTGGGCATGGCATCCATGGTGACATGCGCGCCGTCCTGGCCAGCACACATACCCCGTCATGCCGGACGGCACTTCGGGGCGGACCGGGGCGTTAGCGTGCACCACGCAACATGGCCATGAGCACCAGCCGGGGTCGGGCATCCTGGTTTCATGCCCGTAGACACACCCGCCTTTGAGGCACTGCCCGCGCACCGGCAATCGTTTGGTCCCTATCGGGTTTGCCTGGTTTGCCTGGGGAACATCTGCCGGTCACCGATGGCCGAGGCGGTCCTGCGCACGGAGCTGGAGCAGGCCGGCCTGGCCGAGGCCGTGATCGTGGAGAGCGCGGGCACCGGGGACTGGCACGTGGGTGAGCGGATGTACGGGCCTGCTGGGGCGGAGCTCGCCCGGCGCGGTTATGACGGGTCCGGGCACCGGGCGCGCCAGATCGAGGCCTCCTGGCTGGGTGACTACGACCTGCTGCTCGCGATGGACGCCGCCAACCTGGCCGACCTGCGCTCGATGGCCCGGGGGTCGGAGGCGGCCGGCCGGGTGCGGCTGCTGCGCTCGTTCGACCCCGCGCTGGCGGCCGGCGATCCGTTCGGCGGCGAGGTGCCCGACCCCTACGGCGGCCGCCCCGACGACTACGCGCTCGCATTCGACCTGATCCACGCCGCCGCGCGCGGGCTTGCCCAGCGGCTCGCGGAGTTCTGCGACCCGCAGCCCGCGGGGCCGTGAACGGGCAGGCGGACGACGGCGTCAGCGCCCGGCTGGCCCGGCTGACCGGGGCCGCGGTGCGGGAGCTGCACCCGGTCGGCTCGCAGCACCGGTGGCGGCACTTCCGGGCGGTCCTGGCCGATGGCCGGGCCGTGTTCGCCAAGGCGGCCACCGCGGACCTCGGCCCGGTGTTCAGCGCGGAGGCCCACGGCCTGGCCTGGCTGGCCCAGGCTCAGGCAGTGCCGGTGCCCGAGGTGCTCGGCTGGGACGAGGCCATGCTGGTCGTCGCCTGGGTGCCCGACGGGGTAGCGGACGCGGTGGCGGCGCAGCGGTTCGGCCGCGAACTGGCCCGGATGCACGCGGCTGGCGCGGACCGGTTCGGGGCACCCTGGCCGGGGTTCATCGCCAGCCTGCCGCTGCCCAACGAGGGTCCGCGCGCGGGCGGGGATGACGGAGATGACCGGGCTGGCGGCGCTGGTGCTCAGGCCGGGGGCCGGGCCGGCCGCGAGGACGGTTCTGCGTGGCCGGACTGGTACGCCAGCCAGCGGCTGCTGCCCTACCTGCGACGGGCCGCCGACGCCGGAGCGCTGGGCCCCGCGCACGTGCGGGCCGTGGAAGCCGTGATCGCGCGGATCGGCGAGCTGGCCGGGCCCGCCGAGCCGCCAGCGCGCATCCACGGCGACTGCTGGTCGGGGAACGTGCTGTGGTCGGGCGGGCAGGGCTGGCTGATCGACCCGGCCGCGCACGGCGGGCACCGCGAGACCGACCTGGCGATGCTGGCGCTGTTCGGCGCCCCGTTCCTGGACCAGATCATGGCCGGCTACCGCGAGGTCGCGCCGCTGGCGCCCGGGTGGAACGGCCGGGTGCCGCTGCACCAGCTGCACCCGCTGCTCGTGCACGCGTGCCTGTTCGGCTCCGGCTATGCCGAGGGCGTCGCCACCGCCGCCCGCGCCGCCCTGGCGGGCCTGTGAGCCGCCGGACGCAGCCGACACGTCATGATCGTGGTGATTTCTCAGCAGATGCCTCTGAGAAATCACCACGATCATGGACCAGCGGGAGCCGGCAGCGGCTAGGTTGCCTCGGCAGAGAGCGGGAGCGTGATCCGGAAGGTGGCGCCGCCGCCGGGGGTCGTGTCCAGGCCGACCGTCCCGCCGTGGGCGGCCACCAGGGCGGCCACGATGGCCAGGCCCAGCCCGGCACCGCCGGTCTTGCGCCCCCGGGCCTGGTCGGCCCGGTAGAAGCGTTCGAAGACCCGCTCGGCCTGCTCCTTGCCCAGCCCGGGGCCCCGGTCGGCGACCTCCAGGATCGCGCTGCGCACTGGCGGATGGCCGTCCCCCCGGCCGGCCGTGATCCGCACGTCGATCCTGGTGCCGTCCGGGGTGTGGGTGAGGGCGTTGGTCATCAGGTTGCTGATCACCTGCCGCAGCCGTGCCTCGTCGCCGAGGACCAGGAACGCCGCGCCGCTGCCGACCGTCAGCTCGATGGTGCGGCGCGGGGCGATCATCCGGGCGTCCTGGACGGCGTCAGCGGTCAGTGTGAGCAGGTCGACCGGGCGGTGCTCGATCGGGCGCTGCTGGTCGAGGCGGGCCAGCAGCAGCATGTCCTCGACCAGCACGCCCATCCGGGCCGACTCCTGCTCGACCCGCTCCATGATCCGGTCCATGTCCGGCTCGGTGAGGGGCGCTGTGCCGGGCGGGGCGGCGTCCGGCTCGCGGGTGCCGTTGGCGGCCCCGCCGAGGCCCAGCCCACCGCGCTGACGGTAGTACTCGGCATAGCCGCGGATCGCGGTCAGCGGGGTGCGCAGCTCATGGCTGGCATCGGCGACGAACTGGCGCATCCGCTCCTCGGATCGCCGGGCGGCCGTCTCGGAGTCCTCCCGGGCGTGGAACGCCGTCTCGATCTGGGCGAGCATCGTGTTGAGCGAGCGGCCGAGCCGCCCGACCTCGGTGCGGGGGTCGCGGTCGGGCACCCGCCGGGAAAGGTCGCCGGCCGCGATCGCCTCCGCGGTGTGCTCGATGTCGGTCAGCGGGCGCAGGCTGCTGCGGACGATCGCGGCCCCGACGACTGCCAGGGCGACGATCACGATCGCGCTGACGATCGTGTCGATGCGTGCCAGCGCGTCGACGGTCCGGTACACGCTGGTCACGTCCGCCGCCGCGATCAGCGTCCCGGTGGTGGTCCCGCCGGACGGGATCAAGAACGTCTGCCGGTAGGTGACGACCCGCCACTGGCGCCCGCCGGACTGCGCGGACACGGTGACCGGCTGCCCGTCGTGTGCCGCGAGCCAGGCCGGGGTGACCGGGGCGGCCGGCTGGGGGAGCCGGGTCGGCTGGGTGCCGGGCCGGCCGGTCACGGGTTCCAGCACCGGCTGCCATCTGTGGCCGCCTGCTGGCAGATAGGCCAGCCACTGCTGGCCGCCGAAACTCACCGTCGTGCTCTGGGTGAACAGGTAGTGCTGCACGAAATCGTGGAGGCCACCCGGGTTCTTCAGCCCCGCGTCGTAGCCGCTCAGCAGGTATCCGCGCAGCACGGAGATGCCCGCGATGCTGATGATCGACAGGGCCACGGCGACCAGCGCGAGCACGGCGGTGATCAGCCTGATCCGCAGCGGGACCCGTCCGGGTACCCGCCGGATCTCCTGCCAGCGGCTGCTGAGCCCGGACTGGACAGACATGAGTGAGCTACGGGGACGGAAGCCGGAGCACGTACCCGACCCCCCGCAGAGTGTGGATCAGCCGCGGCCCGCTGCTGTCCACCTTGCGGCGCAGCACGGACACGTAGGACTCGACGATCCCGGTGTCGCCACGGAAGTCGTAGTCCCACACGTGGTCAAGGATCTGCATCTTCGACAGCACCCGGTTGGCGTTGCCCATGAAGTAGCGCAGCAGCTTGAACTCGGTGGGGGACAGCTGGATGGCCTGCCCGGCCCGCCACACCTCGTGGCTGTCCTCGTCGAGTTCGAGGTCGGCGAACTTCAGCCGCGGTGTCGGCTCGATGCCGTCGCCCCGGGTTCGCCGGAGCACCGCCCGGATCCGGGCGATCACCTCCTCCAGGCTGAACGGCTTGGTCACGTAGTCGTCGCCGCCCAGGGTCAGGCCCCGGATCTTGTCCTCCATCGCGTCCCGGGCGGTCAGGAAGACGACGGGGATACGGGCGCCGCCGCCCCGCAGCCGCCGGATCACGTCGAACCCGTCCATGTCGGGCAGCATGACGTCGAGCACGATGAGGTCGGGCCGGTGGCGGCCGGCCGCCTGCACCGCCTCGCCACCCGCGGCGGCGGTGATCACCTCGAAGCCGGCATAGCGCAGGCTGGCGGCCAGCAGCTCGAGGATGTTCGGCTCGTCTTCCACGACGAGCAGACGGGCGTCGTACTTGCTCCGCCCGTCACCTGACGGGATGGTCATGGCATCGATCCTGAAAGGCCAACCTGAGAGTTTCCTGAGCGCATGCTGAATCTGATCTGATGATCGTAATCCAAGGTCACAGCGGGTGACGACCTGTCCCGGGCGGCCGGGGCGCCGGCCGCGCCGCCCAGCTCAGACGGGCCGGCCGCTGACGTCGTTCCAGCGGACGATGGCCGCCGCCCGGGAACCGGCGCCGAGTTTGGCGTAGATCCGGTTCACGTGGTTTTTCACCGTCTTCTCGGCGAGCACAAGCTGGGTGGCGATCTCACCGTTCGAGTGCCCCTCGGCGATAAGGGACATGACCTCTGCCTCGCGCGACGAAAGCCCCAGCGGGTGCACATTGCGGGACACGCTGGCGGTCCTCATCTAACCTCCGGCACCGATACCAGCACATCAGATGCGAGGCATGGTACCGAAACGGACCCCTGCTCGCGCAAGGGCCAATTTCAGCCCGCGGCGGGTTACCCGGCCAGGCTGGAGCCGGTCAGCAGCCGTTTTGGCACCGGCCGGTCGGCATTCAGGTCGTTGAACAGCTCCAGTGCCTGGGTGCGGTCCCATTGGAGGGCGTCGCCGACCCCGGGCACGAAGTAGTTCGCGTTCCCGATCGGGACGGTCGTCGTCTCCGGGTTGCGCAGCGCGAAAGCGACCTGGAGCAGCTGGTACAGATGCGTGCCGCTGTCCACCTTGAGTGCCCCGGCGGCGCCGAACGCGGCGGGGACGGCGGCGAACGGGTTGATCAGCGTGCCGGGGCTGGTCATCTTGCGCAGCAGCGCACGCAGGAACAGCCGCTGGTTCTGCACCCGCTGCAGGTCCTGGTTGGCGAAGCTGTGCCGGGTCCGCACGTAACCCAGGGCCTGCGCCCCGTCGAGCGTCTGGCAGCCGGCCTTCAGGTGCAGGCCGGCCGCGGGGTCCCGGATCGCGTGGGGCAGGCACATCCGCACGCCGCCGATCGCGTCGACGACATTCACCAGGCCGCCGAAACCGATTCCCATGTAATGCTCGATCCGCAGGCCGGTAGCGTTCTGCACGGTTTCCGCGAGCAATTTCGGGCCGCCGAACGAATAAGCGGCGTTGATCTTGTTCGAGCCGAACCCGGGAATCGGGACATAGGAGTCCCGGGGCAGGCTGATCAGCACTGCCCGGCCACCGTTCGAGGGAATGTGCAGGACCAGGATCGTGTCAGAGCGGTGCCCGCTGACGTCGAAACCGGTCGCCAGCTGACGCTCCTGCTTACGGGTCAGGCCCTGGCGGCTGTCCGAGCCGGTGATGAGCCAGTTCTGCCCGGCGCCGGCGGCCGGGCGGCCCGCGTAGTCGACCAGGATGTTGCGCCGGCTGAGCTGGGAGTCGAGGTAGAAGTACGTCACCCCGACCAGGACCAGCAGGACCAGCACGACGCTCAAGGAGATGAACAGGATGCGCCGCCCGCGCCGCCGCCCGGTCCCGCCCCGGCCCGGGGACCGGTACCGTGTGCGGCCACCGCGGGGAGCGCCTGGGCCGCCGGGAGCGCCTGGGCCGCGCGGCGACCCGTACACCGGCGGCTGCTCGGGCCAGCTGCTGGCCTGGCCTCGCTGGCCCGCCGCTCCCTGGTAGGCACCGGCCGGCTGGCCGGCCGCGGCGCCTGCCCCGCCCGCAGGCAGGCGCACCGTGGGCTCACTCCCCACGCCCGGTGCGTCACCGAACCCGCCCGGTCCGGCCGTCCCGGCGGGCACGCCGCCGGCTCCGGCCGCTGGGGGATTGTCGTCCCGGAACCAGCCCGCAGGCCACTCGTTCACGCGGTGCCCTCCCACCAGATCGTGACCACATCCCGCCCGGACGATCCCAGGTCGCCGGGACACCCGGGCTCACTGCCCGCTTCCAGCAGCGCGGCCTCTACCTCGCTGGCCCGCTCTGGTGGCAGGCACAGCCGGCGCCTGGTGACGTCGACCAGTTCCGCCATCGACTGGTAGTCGGCTTCGGCCGGGCGGCTCCATTCAGTGTGCCTTGGGTTCAGACCCATCGCGCCCATGATGTCCAGCGCATCGCGGGCCGTGGGCCGCTCGGGGCGTTTGAGGCCGTGGAAGCGCAGCCACAGTGGGTTGAGCGAAACCAGCGGGTGGGCGGCGGTGGTCTCGACGACCACCCGCCGGCGCGCGTGACCGGTCAGGGCCACCAGGAACGGCTCCAGGTCGGGCACGTTGAACAGGACATGGTTGCAGGTCACGACGTCGGCGGCGGGGACCTGCCCGGCGATGTCGGGCCACCGGCCGGGGACCGCGCTGACCGCCAGGCCGGCCGCGCCGGCGCCGTCGGTGAGCAGCCCGAGCATCCCGGTGTCGACATCGACTGCGGTGAGCGTGGTGGTCCGGGGAGCCAGTGGCAGGCAGGCCGCTCCCGCGCCCGAGCCGATGTCGAGCACGCTGCCCGGTGGCGCCAGGGCCTGCCAGGCCCGCTCGAACGAGGGCCCGCCCGGCGTGTGCCGCAGCCGGTCGGCGCGGCGGGCGAACACCTGCCGTGGCAGCACCCAGGGGGAATCGGCCACGGCAGCGGTGATGTGATCGGGGATGGCCCAGGCGGCAAGATCGTCACGCCACCGGCTCAGCTGCTCGGTCAGGGGGACCACGATCGGATGCTCCGCAGGGTCACGAACGGTGGGCGGAACGGTCCCGAAGACGCGAGGCCAACGGCGCGCTCGCCACCGGCCTCACGTCATATCGGGGTGGGCGAGGGGACTTGAACCCCCGGCCCCCAGGACCACAACCTGGTGCTCTAACCAACTGAGCTACGCCCACCACGCCATCGGCTGGATGAAGCATAGCGGCACCCGGTCAGTGGGCCGAACCCGTTTGTGCCGCCGCGTCCGGCGTCTGCGCGTCCTTGGGCCGCGCAGCCCCGGCCGCGGATGAGGCGCCCGGCTGGCGGCCTTCCTCCATCCCGGTCCCCGCGCCGTGGCGGGCAGCGATCTTCCGCGCCGTGGGCGAGTCGGGGCCGGGCGGCGCGACGAACACCGCTTCCCGGTAGTAGCGCAGCTCCTGGATGCTCTCGGTGATGTCGGCCAGCGCCCGGTGCCCGCCGTGCTTGGGCGGGCTGGCGAAGTACGCCCGTGGGTACCAGCGCCGGGCCAGCTCCTTGATGCTGGACACGTCCACCATCCGGTAGTGCAGGTAGGCGTCCAGGTCGGGCATGTCGCGGGCGAGGAAGGACCGGTCAGTGGCGATGGAGTTGCCGCACAGCGGGACCTTCCTCGGCTCGGCGACGTGGCCGCGCACGTAGGCGAGGACCTTGTCCTGAGCTTCGGCGAGCGTCACGCCGGCCGCCAGCTCGTCCAGCAGCCCGGAGGTGGTGTGCATCTCCCTGACCACGTCCACCATCTGGTCAAGCGCCTCGGCGGGCGGCTTGATGACCAGGTCCACTCCCTCGTCGAGGACGGTCAGGTCGCCATCGGTGACCAGGCACGCGATTTCGATCAAGGCATCCCGCCCGAGATCGAGCCCGGTCATCTCGCAGTCGATCCACACGAGCCGGTCAGTCATTCCCCCAGCCTAGGACCTCGGCCCCGATCGCTCTGCCATCAGCGGCCAGGACATGCCCTGGCCGCGTCGCGCGGTTACCGCCCGCGCAGCGCGGAGATGTGGCCGGGAACCGGGACACCGGGCGGCAGCGCCGGGTCCGGGTCCGGCGCGCCGAACCTCAGGGCGGCGGGCACCACCCCGGCCCAGACACCGGCGGACAGGTCCTCCGGCTCGTCGGCGGGCGGGCCGGTACGGACCTTGACCGAGGCTTCCGCCAGCGGGACGGCGAGCACGGCGGTGGCAGCGAGTTCCTTGCGCGTGGGCTCACGGACGGCCTCCCACCGGCCGGGGATCAGCTGCTCGGTGACGGCTCTCAGGCCCGCCAGGCGTTCGGCGTCACCGGTGACCCGCCTGGCGACGCCGAACACCACCGCACTGCGGTAGTTGACCGAATGGCTGAACACCGCCCGGGCGCAGACCAGGCCATCGACATGGGTGACGGTGACGCAGACCTGCTGCCCGTCAGCGGCCAGGATGCTGCGGTTGGCCGAGGAGCCGTGCAGATACAGGGTGTCGCCAATGCGGCCATATGCGGTGGGCAGTACCACGGGCGAGCCGCCGGCCACCACGCCGAGGTGGCAGATCATCCCGGCGTCGAGTACGGCGTACAGCTCGTCCCGGTCGGTCCTGGCGCGCTCGGAGTGGCGGCGCAGCCGGGTCCGCTCGGTTGCCGACAGCTCGGTTGCCGACAGGGGATCGGTAGCCAGCTGGGGAGATGCGTCGCTCATGCTGGCCAGGCTACCGAGAAAGTGGTCTGATAACAGTAGCCACTTTACCGGGAAAATGGGGGACCACTTTGCGCCGTGGGAGTACCGAGCTTCCGTTGGCTGCCGACCGGTCCGGCCCGCTGCCGCTCACCGCCCAGATCGTGAGCCAGCTGCGGGCGGCGATGTCGGACGGCCGGCTGGCGGCCGGCGAGCGGCTGCCGTCGTCCCGTCTGCTGGCGGGCACTCTCAGCGTCAGCAGGACCGTCGTGAATAGCGCCTATGCCCAGCTGTTCGCGGAGGGGTGGATCGAGGGACGGCACGGCTCGGGCACCTATGTGGCCGATGGCGCGGGCCGGGCCATGGTGCGGCCCGGCCCGGGCGGGCAGCCGGCCGCGGCCGGCCACGACGGCACGGGCCAGCAGGCCGGGACGCCGAGCGGCGCAGGCTTGCCGGTGATCGAGCTGCGGCCCGGCATTCCCTGGACGGCCGGGATCGACCGCGCCGCCTGGCGCCGGGCGTGGCGCAGCGCCGGCACCCAGGCCCCGGCCGCCGTGACCGGGCCGCTGGGCAGCGCCGCCTTGCGGGCAGCACTCACCGGCTACCTGCGGCGCAGCCGTGGGGTGCGCTGCGAGCCCACCCAGATCATGGTGACCCGCGGGGTGGCCGGCAGCCTCGGGCTCATCGCGGCCGCCCTCCTGCGGCCAGGCGACAAGGTGGGGATCGAGGAGCCTGGCTACCCGGCCGCCCGGGCGGTGTTCGCTGCCCACGGTGCCCAGCTGGTCCCCTGCCCGGTGGATGCCGACGGGCTCGTCGTGGACGCGCTTCCGGCCGGGCTGCGCCTGGTCTACGTCACACCCGCGCACCAGTACCCGCTCGGGGGCCGGCTTCCGGTGCCGCGCAGGCGGGCACTGATCGCCTGGGCGAATGCCACCGGCGCCCTCATTGTGGAGGACGACTACGACGGGGAGTTCCGCTATGACGTCGGTCCGCTGCCCGCCCTGTTCGGGCTGGATCCGGGTGCCGTGGTCTACCTGGGCACCACCACCAAGATCCTCACCCCGGAGCTCCGGGTCGGCTGGCTGGTGGCCCGGCCGGACCTGGTGTCCCGGCTCGCCGAGGTGGCCGCGGGAATGGGGGAATGGGCAGGCGGCCCTGCCCAGCACGCCGTCCTCACCCTGATCAGCGGCGGCGACCTGGAGCGGCACATCCGCCGGATGCGGCACGAGTACGCCCGCCGCCGGGAGGCGATGACCGGCATCCTCGGGAATGCCGCCGCCTGGCATCTGCTCGGTGAGGAGGCGGGCATGCACATGGTCGCGCGGACCAGCCGGGACGCGGAGGAGATCGCCGCGCAGGCATGGGGACGGGGAGTGGCCGTCGTCACCCTGGCCCGCTACTTCGCCGGGCCGGTCACCGTGAACGGGCTGGTACTCGGGTACGGCGGCGCGGTGCCCGGTGAGATCCTGCACGCTTGCCGCCTGCTGGCCGAGCTGGCGGCAGCTCCGCGCCCCGGGCGGGCGGGGCGGGACACCGGGTAGGTGACCGCCCCGCCCGCGGGCCGTCAGCCCAGTGGCAGCTGGGACAGGACGGCGGCGGGCAGCTGCGAGAGCACTGAAGAGGGCAGCTGCGAGAGCACCGAGGCGGGGAGCCGGTTCAGGATCTGCGAGGCTTCACCGGCCGGCAGGGCGTTCAGGAC
>Ga0307373_10012055_pt1 | contig 12373 bp, 15 predicted proteins | sample OX2MG_FD_202534 | JGI IMG/M metagenome (GOLD analysis project Ga0307373, IMG submission 202534) | Soil microbial communities from Risofladan, Vaasa, Finland - OX-2 | ecosystem: Environmental > Terrestrial > Soil > Coastal area > Acid sulfate soil | place: Finland: Risofladan, Vaasa | collected...
CCGGCGGGATCCGAAGAACGCTGTCTGAGTCCTTCTTCGAGCGCCTGAACGAGCGGTCCCCAGTCATATTCGGGCCGGTTCTGTTCCTGCCAAGCGAGTGGCTCGGCGTTCAACGATGTCAACGCGATTTCGATTTCCCGGATCGCCGTGCGTCGAACCATGGTCGGCGCATCCGCGCTCATTACCGCCTCGGAGATGGTGGCGTCGCCCGCCTTCCACGCCGCGGCGCCGGCCGACAGGACGTCCGCCGTACGGCACTTCATTTGGTCGAGGTTGCCCTCGAGGGCGTCCGCGCAGGCGCGCAGGAAGAACACCTGATCGGAAACGCTTTCTTCGCGCTCGAGTGCCGGCACACTTATCCCGTAGAGGACCTTTGCCGAGCGCTTCACGTAGCTCGCGGCCTGAGACTTGGCTGACCGAGTTCCCGTCGTACCAGTGATCGCAGCGCTCATCGGGACTTCGGCATCCACGGCGTCGGCCGCTTGGCGCAGGACATCGGCCGTTTCGTCTTGACGCGCGGCGCTGCCTCTGCCGAACAAGCCCATGTCGAGTCCTAAGCGCGCAGCTGCACAGCCGATCGGGAGCCCCCGGGAAGGGCGCACGTGGCAGCATAGCTCCAGCCCGACGGACGCTCGCTCGCCCCCCGTTTGCGCGGAATGCGGCCAACAGGGGACGTTGGACTCCTTCGCGGCCGCGGAAGTGTCCGCGGTTGGCGCACCCGCGCGCTTGCCGGCCGCAAACCCCTTCACCGGGTGTGATCAGGTCGTTTGCCGGTCACAGGTGGCAACGGGGTGGCAACACAACGCCCTGCACCAACCGCAAAACGTGTGGGGGCGAAACGGCCAAAATTGGCTTGTGCTACACACTCAGCGCCACGGACCGCAACCAGCCGCAAACGCCGCGACGTCCTCGTAATGAAGGGGTCAGCGGTTCGAATCCGCTCGTCGGCTTTTCCCCCGTCACCGGTGATGATGGCGGCACCGAGGCCATCCTTGCCCAGTCCCTTCCGCTTCGGATCCGCCCACGCCGCTCATGCGCCGCCGACTGGCGAGACGCCAACGTGGACAAAGGATCCCGCCGCGGGCGACGGCATCCGTGCAACCAACCCGCCGAGAGCCGCAAGACCTAACCTAGTCTCAATTCAGGGTTGCGGGGTCGTACTGGGACCACAAGAAGCGATGCTCCGGTGCGCGGCGTGAAGCCCTCCTCCGCCCTCGCATTGGGCGTAACGAGACGCGGACAGCCGCGATCCAATCCCGACGGACGCACAGGGTCGGGTGCTGAACACCAAGGAGACGCGTCGTGACTCATCAGAAGAATCCATCGCTCCAAGACGGCAACGCACCGCAGACGACCGGCGCACGCGTGCCACCCCGCCGAACATTGGCAGGACGACGCACAAAGCTCGCTGTGACAGCCACTGCTGGGGCCGCAACGCTGATGCTCGCGGCCCCGGCCTTCGCAGGGGCGCTGGCGGTTGGGATGCGCTTCGGCAATTACCCCGCCACGGTCCGGGTCGTTGTGGATCTCACCGGCCCGCGAATCCCCATTGGTCGCATCACCCCGGGACTTGGGGATGTCTACGCGACGGGCACGGCGAACTTCGTTGTCGACATCGGCGGGACCGGCAGTCGGGTCGGCGCGGCAAGCGGGCTTGGGGTTCGCGTCACGCTCACGCGCAACCACAATCGCTTGACGATTCGGACCATCGCCGCTCCGGGGCGCTTCAAGTACGTCCAGTGGTCCACGTTGGGAGGCCCGAGCCGCATCGTGATCAGCCTCTGGAAGGCGGCACCCCCCCGCACCGGCTGCCACGATCCTCAATGACGGCTGTCTGACCCTCAACGCGGTCAGTCCGAGTCCCGGCGTCGTTGCAGTTGCGGGTCGCCAACTTCGATCTATCTACGAGAACCAGTTCGCCGTCAACGTGCGCAATGCGCGCGGCGCACTCATCGGACACGTCCACGTCACATCCGCGCCAGGCCGAACGTGGCGCGTCTGGGTGCCCTACCACGTCGCCACCCTCCAAACCGGGACCATCGAGGCCTTCGACGAGGGTGGCACTGGCAACGTTGTGTGTCTCGTCCAGCGCGCGGTGCGCCTGACGCCAACGCCATAAGCGCTCGTCGCGCACGGTCAGAGCGTTGCCCACACACTGAGTCTCATGACGAGCCCTGGACGCCTTAGAAACCCGCATGACGGGCGTCAAGCGCAAGGGATGCTCCGCATGACGCTCGGGACCTTCCCGTCGGCGGCGACAAGCTGGGCGCGGGCTGCTCCGAAGGACCTCTGCGTGCCCGGGCGCGAGTCGGTACCGACGACGGGCGACTGATCCTCATGACAGCCGGAGTCCGGCGGTGGTCGCGGCATGCTCCGGTGCCTCAGGCCCCTTCACGGGTGATGAAGGTGGCGGCAGAGCCAATCTGCTCGCGCAACATCTGCCTCGCGCCGAGCGGCGAGGATTGCAAATCACGGCGGCCCGCCCTCCGGATGGTCCCGCATCTGCTGGTCTCTTCAGGCTTCCGCGGTAACGAGCAGCACTCCACGCGCCAGGCGGACTTTGCCGTCCTCGGTCTTGGCACGCAGGGCATCGACGACGGCTTGGTACGCTTGTTGCTTGATGGCATAGCCGGCATCCTTCAGCGCCTCGCGCGCCGCCCCCACCCTGAGCGCCAACGCCGCGTAATCGGGGATCTCCTCGTCATCGACGGTGAGAAAGTCGTCGTGGGTCGCCACAGTAATGCCGGCGAACCCCGCTCCAGCGAGTATGGACCGAACCCGCTCGGGGTCAGATAGCGAGAAGGGGCCGGGCTCGTCGGATGCCGGCATCCGCGGCGGGGTCCCTGTCACCGACATGACCGCCATGCCGGGGACGAGCATCCATTCGTTGGCGAGCGCGTTCTGCCAGCAGGCAAACGACAGCCGTCCCCCGGCGCGCAGCGCCCGCCGTACGTTCCAGAACGCCTCGACCGGGTCGGAGAAGAACATGACGCCGAACCTGGAGAACGCCCCGTCGAACTGCCGTGACCCCAGGTCGTCGCCCTGCACGTCGGCGCAGAGGAACGCCACGTTGTCGACTCCGTGATCAGCGGCACGGTCGGCGGCCCGCATCAGCATCTGCTCGGCGATGTCGACCCCCAGCACCGATCCTCCCGGGCTCACCCGGGCCGCTAGCTCCACCGTGGTTGGGCCTGTGCCGCAGCCCAGGTCCAACAGCCGCTGGCCGGGCCTCGGGTTGAGACGGTCCATGGCCATCCGACCGGGGGCTCCGGCGGGCTGTTCGAGCCGGTGGTCCAGCTCTATCCATGTCGGTGCAATGGACGACCAGAACTCGGCCTGATCCCGGTTCACAACAGCCATGGTTGCCAATTCCTCCCGCAGCGATGCCTGAAGGGTATCCCGGACTCAGCGTCCGGACGTGTGGAGGCGCCTTCCGACAGGTTGGCGAGCGCCGCCAAGAGCGCAAAGGCGACCGCGTCGACGTTGTGATGGCCCCAGTCCCCTCCACGGTCTGTGAGCGGGAATAACCGCCGCACACATTCACCGGGTGTGATTGGGTCGTTTGCCGGTCACAGGTGGCAACAGGGTGGCAACACACCACCCTGCACCAACCGCTAAACGCGTAACGGCGAATCGGCCGAAGTTGGCTTTCCCTGGGCGCTTTGTGCCATGGACCGCAACCAGCCACAAACGCCGCGGCGTCCTCGTAATGAAGGGGTCCGCAGTTCGAGTCCGCGCGTCGGCTTCTAGTTCTGTACCCGGATCTCGCGAGTTGGTCAGCCCCGCCTCGGCGGGCTCCGCGTACATCTCGCGTACACCGGTCCGCAACCGAGCGGTCTGAATCATCTCGACCGGGTCTGGGCGCGAGCCGAAGTCAAACTCCTCGAAAACGTGCGCGTAGGTCCCGAGCGTGAGTGCCGGATCATGCCCCAGCTGCGCAGCAATCTCGACGACGGTTCCGCCGGACGCGATCAGCAGCGACGCAAACGTATGCCGGAGGTCGTACGGGCGGCGACTCGCGCCGATCCGCACAGCGGCAGGCTTGAATACCCGGTTCCGCCAATTGTCCCAGTCGTCTTTGGTCCAGAGCCCCCCGCGCGGTGTTGGGAAGACAAGAGCGTCACCGCCGGGGTTCGGGCAACGGGATCGCCACGAAGCAAGGTCGTCCGCGAGGGGCGCGAGCAGGCGCACCGAGCGAATCTCGCCCGTCTTCGTCCTCTTAACCGACCATGCATCCGCTGCGCGTTCCACAAGGATCGTTCGCTCTCGACTGTCGCCCCGCCGGAGGGCGCGCGCTTCTGCCGGCCGGAGCCCGGCATACGCCAGTACCGAGACCAAGCGCATCACCACGATCGCTAGAGTGGCGTTCGCATTACCCGTCGCGAGGACCGGAGCCCGGAATGACCACAAAAGCGGCATTTTCGCCCGAGGAATGGAACGTGGTGATCGAAGGCCCAACGAGCGCGGGCATGATGGTGCTCACCGCATCGCGGGGCGGGACCTTCCGTGAGACGTATGCGATGTCCAAGGCGTACGCGGACGCACGATCCCACCACGGACAGAGCGAACTGCTCGACGAAATCGTCTCGACGCGGCCGAAGGCCGACCGCACGCGGACCCACTCGTCCGAAGAGCTGTTCACACATGGGCTGGCGCTCATTCGCGACGCGGTTGCGCTGGTCGCGGCCCACGCAACACCGGCCGAACTGGAAGATTACCGGGGCTTCGTACTGACGGTGGCGAACGAGGTTGCGGCCGCCCACCGGGAGCATGGGCAGGACGTCAATCCAGCCGAGGAAGCGGTCGTCGAGCAGCTCACCGAGGTGTTGCACGGTGCCGGGTCCTAAGGCCGGCCGTCGCGCACGCCCCCTGGCTATCCTTACCGCGCGGTCCATGGCCGATACCGCACGACCTGTGGGGGATCGACCCTCGGGGAGATTGCGATCGAGCTCGACCTCTGGCCAGGCGAGGCTCAACCAGGCGACGAATTGCGGGATGGACTTGCGATCTGCCGGGGGGCGATCATCTGTAATTGCGGCTCTGATCGCTACTGCAATTACTTAGCCTTCTGGTCGTCGTGCCGACAAGTCATCTCACGTGCCGACACGAAACGAAGCGAGCCGGTCAGTCGAATCGGCGCGAGCCAGTACCCCCGGCAGGCCCCAATCGGCGGTCGATCGGCCCCGGTGCCGCCGGTGCCGCGATGGGCGGTCCGCCACGAGTGGAGCACCTGCCGCCGACGAGTGAGTGCCGGCGACGGGTCGCGGAGATGCGATTCATCCAGCGGGTGGCGTGGATTCGCTCGGCCGTGGCGCGCTCGGGCGGGGGCGGGAATCCTGCGAGGGGGCGATCAGCAACGCGCGCGGAGCCACGCGCCGATCTGTTGGATCGATTCGGGTTCGACCGGCAGGTCCGGTGTCCGCTCGAGCAGCGTGCCCACCTGAACGAGACCTGCGGCGAGTGCAGTCTCGGCGAACTCCCAGTCGCGATCTCGTGCTGCGACGCACTTCGCCAAGATCAGGTCGTGCGGTTCCAGGCAGTAGGCAACCGGGCGTCTGTCCGAAGCGACTCGGGGCGTGATTTCGACTCTCACGAGCCTCTGCTGCCAGCCCTTGGGGGCCTTGGCCGTCTCGGGGCCCACTCCGTGCGCGTAGTAGCCGAAGGCGAGGGAGAATTGGGAGCCGTCGCCGAGCGCGCCGTCGATGTCGTCCGCTCGCGCGGGATCATCACGCGGGTAGATATCTGCCTCCAGTGACCGCAAGAGGTCTTCGGGCGCATCCGGGAACGGCCCGAGGATCGCTTGGCTGCCGATGACGAACGCATCCAGACCAGTCACGTTGGCGGCGGCCGCGACGACGTGCTCCTATTCGGCGCGGTTCACCCGGTCACCTGACCGAGTCGAGGATCTTGCGCCGTTCGGGTTCGCTGAGCATCCCGACGAACGGCGAGTTCTGGCGCAGGTCTCGAGCGTCCTGGCTGTCCGCCTCTAGCACCTCGCGGATCTGAGGAATCGGGCGCCGGAGGACTTCCTCCCAGCGGGAGGCATACTCGGGATCGATCTTCCCGGCCTCGCGCCACTGCCGGAGCAACTGAAGGGAAGCGTCGACCATCGGGCGCCGAAGCCGCTTGGCGAGCGCGCGGTGGTATGCCAGGCTCCGCAACTGTGGCAGTTCATGGCGGTCGAGGTGACCGGGCTCCGGGACATCTTCGGGCTCGCGCCAGATGAGTCGCTTGGCGTCCAGTTGTTCGGCACGCCGACGCCCCTCGGTGAACACCGGCTCCAGTGTGTGGCGCCGGCGGCGACCTGAGCGGCGCTCGGCTTCCACCGCGTCGTAGAGGCGCACGAGCGCCGCGACGGGCACCTCCGTGCGCCCGGACGGCGAGATGACCAGGGGAAGGTCTCCGGCCTTCTGCCAGCGCTGCAGCGCCGTGTGACTGAGTCCGAGCAGCCTGGCCGCCTGGGAGCGGCTCACGGTGGGCCCGAGCTCGTCCTCAAGCTGGGTGCGCACCGCGAGGAGGTCCCTGTTTCCGGGCAGCTCGCGTTCCGCCCGACGGAGCCGGACGATGTTCTCAAACAGGCGCTGGATGTGGTCGGAGCGAGTCACGAACTCATGAGTACTCAAAGTTCCAATAAAAAGCAATAAAATGGAAACTTTGATAACGGCGCAAAGTTTCACCTTAAAGCAAGAGACTGGAAACTATTGATCACGGTCTACTTCTTGCATTATGCCGACAAATTTGGTGCATCTTCTCCTCCCGCCCGCTTGCCATCATCGCCAGAGTCCCGGCGCCAAGAGCTCCTCGACGAACTCGCAACGCAGCCTGAGGGCCTGCGAGCAACCTCTTTGGATCCGCGACCTTCTCCAGAGCTTGGCGGCTTGGAAGATGCGCCGGAGTGCGTCCAGCGGGCTTCCCGGCGATTGATCGATTCTGAGACTCGTCGGTCAGCAACCATGCTTCAGTCATCCGCACCGGAGCCTTCGGCACGTACCTTGAGAGCGTCACCGTCGACATCGCCGAGGCAGACGCGCAGGGTCAAGCCAGGTGTCGTAGCGACGGGTCCAGCCCGCGCGTGCCGGAATGCTGCGGACACCAGCTGACTGCGTCAAGAAGCGGGACGTCGTCGAGCCAGGCGTCGTCAGGCAGACGCATCCAATGGTCGCCACCGAAGCAAAAGCCCCAATTCTCGTCTGGGTCCGGTGAGTAAGTGGGCCACACGTGGACCAACAGGATGGCCTGGCGAATTACCGTCGTCGCGTGTTGCCAGAAGCCGAGGTGATCACTCACCACTGCAAGACGCGCCGTCAGGTCTTGCGGATCTTCGGATGCACCCGACCAGCCGGATGCGTCCTGTTGGCCGACGAGCCCATCCAGCCGGGCTCGCAGGTCGTCGAGGATTCGAGCCACTCGGAGCTCGTCACCGAAGGCAAGCTCAGACTCGGGGATACTGAACCTCGCGCTCGCGCAGATGTCAGCTAACCGCGCGTCCCGCCTACGGAGCGGCCCTAGCAGGAGGTGCAAGCGGAACGCGAGCGCTCGCATCTCGTTGAAGCGGTACGTCGACCCGCTGACCTGGCGCCCGACCTGCTGATCGCGCGGGCGCTGCCTCGGGCCGCGCTGCACGAATCAGCCCTATGGCGCAACGGGCGATGAGCAGAACTTGCCCGTCTCGCGTGCGGGGATAGTCGACTACCGTCCGGGGACCAGGGTTGCACGCTGGGGCCTGGATCATGGGTGACCGGCACCAGAATGGAACCAGAGGGGCAGTCTGACCAGCACTAAGTGCATCATATGCAGGTGCTTTTTCCCACGCGACCGAGCACTCGTAATGAAGGGGTCAGCGGTTCGAATCCGCTCGTCGGCTTCCACGAAGCGCCGCTCAGGCGGGGTCTTCGGTTTTCCGATGACGCCTCATGGGCAGTTGGGAATCGTCGTTGCTCGAGCACGCGATGCCGTCGGCGCGCAGGGGGATGTCTTCCGCGCCGAACCCTCTCGTCAACGGAGACGATCTGCGCGGGCGCCCCGGAGCCACGACCCCCAGGATTCGGGTCTTGCCGGAGAACGGGCCTGCTCCCGGCGCGGGGTACATGACTTCGCCGACAACCGGGGGGCGGTGCCAGTCACGACATGCTTCCGAGCGATAATCCGTGGTCGCCCCGATGCGGCTCGGCGCCGATGGAGCGACGGTGAGAGTGCGGTTCACCGCTGTCGTTCCGAGCGAGGAGGACATGATGGAGGCACCGGGGTCCCACGGCGGCAAAGGCGACCGACTCATCGTCAAGGCTCACCATATCGGTGAGTCGCCCCGCACCGGCATCGTGCTCGAGGTGCTGGGCGAGCCCGACCACGTGCACTATCGCGTTCGATGGGACGAGGATGGGCACGAATCGATCTTCACTCCAAGCAACGACGTGACGTTCAAACACGCCGCCGACCGGCCGTAGATCGAACGGGGCGTGGGCAGGTCTCCAGGATGCGGGTTCGGATTCACCGGGGTGCTCGCATCGTCGGCGGCAGCTGCGTCGAGATTGACGTTGGCAACGAGCGCCGGATAGTCGGCACCGGGCGCCTGCTTGACGCTGGTTTCCATGACGAAGCCGGGTTAGCGTGCGACACGTCAGGCGGCGCGGTCCGGCCCGTCAGCAGGCACCGGCAGGGGCAAAGTTGTCTATCTGGTTGGAGTCGCAGTCAGTTGTCAAACCCCGACGGGCCCTCCAAGAACAGTCGATGAGACGTCGACGCGCGAGCACGGTCATCGTCGGAGGTGCAGCATTCGCGTACGTGCTGCTGGGAAGGCGGTGGCAGATCAGGTGGGGGGCGACCGACGAGGAACTCGACGAGCCTCTCGCCGGTGATGACTTGATCCTGAATCCCAACCTCACCTCGACCCGGGCCATCACCATCGGCGCATCGGTTGACCGCGCCTGGCCATGGATCGTCCAACTCGGGCAGGGGCGTGGCGGGTTCTATAGCTATGACTCTCTCGAGAACCTTGTGGGCTGCGACATACACAGCGCGGATCGCATCGTGCCCGAGTGGCAGGACGTCCAGGTCGGAGACAAGGTCAATCTCCACCCGGATGTAGCGGTGGAAGTTGTCGGTTTGACGCTCGAGCGGTCGCTCGTGCTTCGTGGAGGCGTTCCCATGGGGAATGCGGCACCGCCCTACGACTTCACCTGGGCCTTCGTGCTCCGGGAGGGCCCAAACAGGACAACCAGGCTTGTCGTCAGAGAGCGATACGGATACGCGCGATGGTGGGCGGGCATCTTGGTTGAGGCGGTCGAGGCAGCTAGCTTCGTGATGAGCCAGAAGATGCTTCGTGGAATCAGAGATCGGGTCGAACTCACGGCTACGGTCACCTGAGTCGCAGCGCCTCACCGGTGCCTCGGCCGACGCGACCGTGCGCCGGGTGTGATCAGATCGTTTGCCGGTCACAGGTGGCAACGGGGTGGCAACACAACACCCTGGACCAGCCGCAAACCAATTCGGGGCCGAACGGCCGAAATTGGCTTGTCCTGGTCGGTCAGCGCCACGGACCGCAACCAGCCACAAACGCCGCGGCGTCCTCGCAATGAAGGGGTCCGCGGTTCGAATCCGCGCGTCGGCTTCAGGAAAGCCCTGCTTCGGAGGCTGTCGCACAAACCCCGCCAGCGGCGGGGTTTGTGCTGTCCGGGGGGTCTACGACGATGTCGGTGTGTCGTCGATACCGGGGGGCGGGCAGGTGGGCCAGAACTTCTTGTCGTGCGACCGTGAGCAGGAATTGCTGTTGCCGCCGAGCTTGCGTGAGTGGCTGCCCGAGGGGCATCTGGCGTGGTTTGTGCGCGACGCGGTCGACCAGATGGACCTCACCGGGTTTTACGCGGAGTACCGCGATGACGGATGGGGTCGTGCGGCACACGATCCGGCCATGATGGTCGCGCTGTTGCTCTTGCGCCTATGCGGGCGGTCCAGCGTTGATCGCGCCGGATCGAGCGACGTTGTCATCCAGGACATCGCATTCCGGGTGATCTGCGCCAATCGTGTGCCGGATCACGCAACGATCGCGCGTTTTCAGAGCCCGCCACGAGCACGCCCTGGCGTGCGTGTTCACCGATGTCTTGGCACTGTGTGCCAAGGCGGGGGTGATATCGGTCGGGCTGGTGGGCGTCGATGGCAGCCTGATCGCCGGCAACGCCTCGCCCGGCGCGACCAAGACCTACGACACGATCCGCCAAGACGTCGAGCAGATGCTCGAGCAGGCGGCCCGGGCTGACGCCGACGACGATCAGCAGTTCGGCCAGACACGTGGCGACGAGCTGCCGCCCGAGCTGATCGAGCGGAACTCACGTCGCCAGCGGCTTGCTCGCTGCAACGCCGAACTCGAGGCCGAGCAGGCCCAACAGCAGGCCGAGTATGAGGCCAACCTTCTCTGGCGCGCCGAATGGGAGGCCCCGCACGCTCGCAAGCTCGGTGGCCGCAAGCCCGTTGCGCCCGCAACCGATGCGTTGGCCAAGCGCACGATCAACACCACCGACCCCGACTCTCGACCGATGCGTAGAGCCGGCCGCCGGACGGTGCAGGGCTACAACGCCCAAGTCGTGGCCAGCCCCCAGCAGATCATCCTCGCGGCCGAGATCACCCAGGCCGCCAACGACTCAGGTCAGCTGGAGCCGATGATCCACCACGCCCTGGGTGTGCTGGCCGGCGCCGGTATCGACGAGCACCTGGAGGTCGTGCTGGCCGACGGCGGCTATTGGAACTCGTCCCAGATCGCCCGGCTGCACCAACAAGAAATCCCACCGATCGTTCCGACCAAATCCCGTACGCGCACCGCACCACGCAGGCTCTCGCCACGACAGGGCCCCGAGGCCCGACGGGTCGAACACGTCCTTGGTACCCCCGAAGGCCAGGCGCTCTATCGCCGCCGACAGCAGATCGTCGAGCCCATCTTCGCCCAGACCAAGATCCTGCGGCGTATCGACCGCTTCCAACGCCGCGGCCTGGCGGCCTGCACGGCCGAATGGAAGCTCATCGCCGCTACTCACAACCTGCTCACGCTCTGGCGCCTGGCACCGGCCGCGATCACCGCCTGATCCGGCCACCTCGGCCGCCTGCGCTGCAGACACATCCCGCTCCTGTGGGGCCCCTGCACGCAACAAACCCCGCCGGTGGCGGGGTTTATGCAACAGACTCTTCGGTAGGGTTTTGCTCGTTCGAGGTGGAATGGCGAGGACGGGACGGTCGCCCGACGCCAATACGCCGGTGTACGGTCAAGGCTCGCCGAGACGCCCGGCGGCGCGCGTCGTCGCCGTGGACCGACAGGACGACGCCTTGAACGACGTGTGCGCCACGCGGGGGCGAGGTGGCCGGGATGATCGCCTTCGGCCAGGTCACCTCTGCCGAAGTCGTCGACGTCGTCTGCCCTGCAGCGACGGGGTCAATCCGGTTGCCAACGTCATGACCGTGACCTGACCGCACCCCGATCTGAGATCACACGGGTCCGGCGGCACGTCGTTCGGATGGCACCGACCTCAGCCCACTCTCACGGAGCCGAGCTCTCGCCCACCGCCGAGCGTTCATCGCCGGTATTCGGGGTTCTCCCAGCCGAAGCGCTGGCCGTTCTCCCACGCGGTCAGCTGGTTTCCGTGGGCCGGGATTCCGCCGGCGGTTTTCAGCATCCGGGCCAGATGGATCAGGTTCCAGCTCATGAAGGTGGCGCTGCGGTTGGTGAACTCGTTCTCGGGGCCGCCCGAGCCCGGATCGAGATATGACGGTCCGGGGCCGGCCGCACCGATCCACCCGGCGTCCGCCTGCGGGGGGATCGTGTACCCCAGGTGTTGGAGGCTGTAGAGGATATTCATCGCGCAGTGCTTGACCCCATCCTCGTTGCCGGTGATCAGACAGCCCCCGACCCGGCCGTAGTACGCGTACTGCTGTTTGTCGTTGAGCAAGTGCGAGCTGGCGTAGAGGCGCTCAATGCACCGCTTCATGACCGAACTATTGTCACCAAGCCAAATCGGCCCGGCCAGGACCAAGATGTCGGCGGCAAAGACCTTGGCCTGGAGTGCCGGCCACGCGTCGTGCGCCCAGCCGTGTTCGGTCATGTCGGGCCACACACCGGTGGCCACGGCGTGGTCAATCAGACGGATCGTGTCCGTCGCCACCCCGGCACCCTCCATCACGGCGGCAGAGGGATCGATCAAGCCTTGGGTGTGGGAGCGCTCGGGCGAGGGCTTGAGCGTGCAGTTGATAAACAGCGCCGAGAGCGACGGGTGCTCCATGGTCAGTCCTCCATACCATCGTGCGGGTTGGGACGGGGCGAGCAGGACAACGCCTTGGACCGTACCGAGCGGCAAGCCTGTGTGGGCGCCGTCTCACTCCTTGTCCATCTTCG
>Ga0307373_10012057_pt1 | contig 12373 bp, 15 predicted proteins | sample OX2MG_FD_202534 | JGI IMG/M metagenome (GOLD analysis project Ga0307373, IMG submission 202534) | Soil microbial communities from Risofladan, Vaasa, Finland - OX-2 | ecosystem: Environmental > Terrestrial > Soil > Coastal area > Acid sulfate soil | place: Finland: Risofladan, Vaasa | collected...
CAGGCCCGTGGCGTGTCGAGAAGATCCCAGTGCAGCGTCGGCTTGAACCCGTCACTGTATCGTCGTGCGCCCATTGCCCGGAGCCGCTTTGCCATTCTCTCGGCATAGCAGTTCTTGCATCCCTGGCTGACCTTTATGCAGCCAGTCACGGGGTTCCACGTGAATTCCGTCCATTCAATGTTGCTGTCTGTAGCCACCCGCTCGATGCCTCGTCTCAGAACATTTGTTGGGTTTTGCCGTATTGCGCAGCGATCTTCCAGAATTTCGCGGCTATCGCATGCTTCGCTACCAGTACCAGCCAATACAAGGGCTGGTTCTTCGAGCCGGTGATCAGCTCGAACCGCACGTCGCCTTCGAACCCCAAGTCCTTGAGCAACCCGATCCAGTATTGCACGAAGTGCAGACGAGCCGAGTCTTCCGGCTGAGCGAAATCTACGGCGTTACGCCAGCCAGGCGCGAACTCATCAAGTGGCGAGCGGGTTTGCTGGGTGTACCGTGCCCAATTGCGCTGGAGATCCATGGCCGATACGTGCACCAGGAGATCGATTCGCTTCAAACTCGCGAGGCGACGGATGACTCCGAACGGCAACATCAGGTTAAACGGATCGATCAGGGCAAAATGCAGCGCATACGCGTCGAGTTCTTTGCTCAGCTTCTCCGCAACGGCCAGCGCCTCGCCGCCATGCCTGACGACGGGCGCGCCCAAGCGCGTGAGTCGAGTGCAAGCGGCATCCAGCAGCTCACGATCGCTGTCATTGACGTGGACCTGGGTAAAGGGAACCTTGCAGTCGCGCGACGCCATCCAGCCAACCAGCGGACTTCCATCAATGAACGTGTCGGTTCCTCTGATGTAAGCGCGGCCCGAGGCGCAGTAGAGGTCTATGAATGTCGCGCCCGCCTTGCCGGCGCCGATGAATTTCTTGCGAACGCCGCGAGATATTTCAATGTACAGCTTGAGAAGCGCGTGCTTGTCCTTTGCCCATTCGCCGACGGGCATCGCTGGCAATCCGTCCGTCGGATCCGGTCGAGCCTCGGAATCAGCCATCGCCTCTTACCTCGATGGTTTTATGATACTGGTCTTATATACAGTATACTAGGAATTTCTTTCTCAGGCAGCAACTTAGAGCGCGTTCGGTGCCTCCAGAGCGATTCGGGTCAGGTTCATCCCCGTAGGGTCCCGCTCCTTTCGTCAACGCTCCAGACCCCGTGACCGAATGGGCCGGGGGCCACGAGGATTTTTCGGTGCAAACGTCGGAGCAGCGTGCGGTTTGCCCCATCGCTCTGCGATCCGCTGCTGCACCTCGCGAATGATCGCCTGCAGCTCCGCGTTCTCGACGACGATGCCGAGCCGGGTTGCCAATCTGGCGGCACGCTCCCGGAAGCGCTCACTGCCCGTCAGCTCAACGCGCTGTCCGTATTTCTGCGCAGCCACGCGCAGGGCAGCTTCGAGGCTCTCATCGCCCCTATCCCGCATCACGATTTGCGGCCCCACATCGCGGAAGACTTCGCCGCCGTCGGCTCGGCGGTAAATGACGAGGTGCCTTCTCACATCGACCTCGGCCCGCAGGCTCCCGACGGTGAAGGGTCGCTGCGCAGAGATCTCCTCCCCCGCGATGCCCTCCTGCCGTTGTTTCCGGCGTTCTCGATATCGAATGCCTCGCAGGGCCGCCCGTGCAGCCTCATCTTCAACGGCCGCCTGTCTCTCGAGCCAGCGCCGCCACACCTGCCCGCGAGGCAGGTTGTCCGTCAGGGCGCGCCGCTCAACGGCTTGGCGGCGTTGCAGGGCTTCGCGCTCTTTCGCCGCCGCGAACGCCCAGAGGGCGAGCGCAAGATGGGCGTCCTGGCGAGGCGCTCGAGTCAGCGCGCGCAATCGCTCACGCTGCGCCCGATATGCGGCAGAGAGCGCGCGGCGTTCGGCCTCCTGTCGTCGGCGCAGCGCCTCGCGCTCCAGCCGGCGCGTCGTTCGAAGCTGCGCTTGGTCCCGAGCGAAACGCTCGGCGAGTTCCCAGCGCGCTTCCGCCCTTTCTGCACGGCGCACCAGCCGCTCCGCATCGTCCCGCTGGCGCGGCCGGTTCTCTGCGACCCGCTCGCGCTCGATGAATTGCTCATAGCTCCTGCGCACACCAGGCAGCCCAGAGGTACTCGCCGGTGCCGTATAGGGACCAAGCATGCGCTCCAGCGACGCCTTGGACGCCCAGCGGCCGAGGAGCGATGCCTTGGCCGCAAGGACCCGACCGTTCGACAGGGTTGTCGTCACAACCATGCCGCTGCCTTTCGGCTGGATGACGCAACAAAATCCCGTGAGCACCCGATGGACATCCTGCCACGTGGTTGCCCGCGTCGTGATCGCTCGATGTAAGGCGACACTGGGCGCGCCGGTGAGCCATCTCTGGAATGACTCAGCCGCCATATTGTGCTCGGCACGCTGCGCTCGGGGGCTGATTCGGGGACCCTCCGGATTCTGCAGAAGGCCTCGGGCCGCTCGCTCAGTACGGCTCATGCGCACGATCTTCGGTCCGTCCGCCGTATCGACCGTGACATACGGGCCTTGCGCCCGGACGCACCCCAGTTCGAGCTCCAGCTCCCGCATGCAGCGATCCAGCAGGAAGTAGTCGCCCCGCGGGACGCTGATCGCCGTAAGCTTGCTCGGGTGCACACGGTTGATGACCAGGTGCACGTGATCGTTCCCGGTATCGCGATGGATCGAGTAGACGGCCTGACATTCCCCGAATCCGAGCGCGCGCATCACGTGCCGACTCGCTCGATCCGCCTGCTGCAGCGTGGGGTGTTCGCCCTCCATCCAGTTGATGGCCAGGTGGTAGACCGGGTTACCGCGAAAGCGGCCCCGACCACGGCACTGGCGCGCCTGGTCATCGAAGACCGCAGCCACATCCTGCGCGTACGCCCGGGCATCCTCTGCGGCCGACCAGAATGGCTCCTGTGTCAGATGCAGGTGCCCCGATTCGGGAGCTGGGCGGGACAGGGAGTCCTTCCGTTCCACGCGCAGCAGGTAGCGCAGCACCGGGCCGAACCCATTGCCTGCCCGGCCGTGCGCGAGCGTGATGACCTTCGCCAGCATGTCAGGGCGCACCTGGTGCTGGAGCACGCAACGCCTTCGCGGTGCGCTCGAGCTCGGTCACGAGGGTCCACCAGCGCTTGCGGTCCTCCGGGCTCGCCCACGCCTGGTCCTTGGGATAGAGATGCTTGAGCATCCGCCCGAGCTGACCGATGCTGCGTGCGGTTTCATGGTCAGTGCGACTCACGATCGGCTGTCCGGTGATGCGACGGCGGATGAGCTCGGACATCGTGAGAGCACACTCGAGCGCTTGCTCGCGCAGGGCTTCGGCATCGGCGAGCGACATCCGAAGCGCAATGCGCTGAGTCCTGGTGGCTTGTCCACGGGTCATGGTCTTAATCCCCGGGACGGCAACGCTGCGCTTCCCGACTGCCGCGGACGCGGAACGCGGCGCACCAACCATACAAGGTATGGCGTTGTTCAACGATTCCGGACCGAGTCCGGAATCGTCACAACTCCCCTTGGTCAGGGCTGCGCCCCGACACCCCGTTACGTCGCGCTTGTCGGCACCGCGTAATCATGCTCCGCGCCTATACGGCGTCTCGCATGTTGCCCGGATCGGGATTGGATGGCATGTCCGAGCGCCGACGACATGAGTACCGCAGAGCAGTTCGATAATCAGCCGGTCAGGATCCTGCGACTCCCGCAGGTACGCGCCATGACGGGCCTCGGCAAGACGACGATTTACGGACTGGAAGCGGCGCACCGCTTTCCGAAGCGCATCCGGATCGGCTGCCGAGCGGTCGGCTGGGTGGAAGGCGAGGTCGCGTCATGGGTCAAGGAACAGGCAGAGACTCGTCTACGCTAGCCTCCTTCCCGTGCACTGCGCGCCCGATCGGGTGGATCTGAACATGACGCCCATCACGTAGCGCATCCAGATAGTCAGCCCACGACTGCATCATGCGACGGCGGATCGGCAGGTACTCGGCATAGTTGTAGGCGGCGCGCACGTCATTCTGCTCGATGTGCGCAAGCTGCCGTTCGATGGCATCCGGATGCCATCCCTGCTCGTTCAGGATGGTGGAAGCCATCGAGCGGAACCCGTGGCCGGTCATCTCCTCCCTCGTATACCCGAGCTTGCGGAGCGCGGCGTTGATGGTGTTGTTGCTGATGGCGCGCGCGCCGGTCCGAATGCTCGGAAACACCAGGCCCTTCGGTCCGGTGATGACGAAGAGCTCGCGCAATATCTGTACCGCCTGTCGCGAGAGGGGCACGATGTGAGTAAAGCCCATCTTCGTGCGCTCGGGCGGAAGCCGCCACTCGGCCGCCTCCAGGTTGAACTCCGACCAATCGGCCTTTCTCAGCTCCGTCGGCCGGACGAACACATACGGCGCCAGGCGCAGTGCCGCCCGCACTGCCTCGGCCTTGGCATCGTAGCCGGCGATGGCCCGCATCAACTCCCCCACCTTGACCGGGTTCTTGATCGAAGCGAAGTGCGTCGGCTTGGTCGGCGGCAGAGCGCCCTTGAGGTCCGCAACGGGATCGCGCTCGGCTCGCCGTGTCGCGACCGCATAGCGCATCACCTCGCCGCAGGTCCCTCGGGCGCGATGGGCGGTCTCGAGCGCTCCGCGCTTCTGGATGCGTTGCAGGCAATCGAGCACATCGGACGCAGTCAACTTTGCGACCGGCTTCGATCCGATCCACGGAAAGAGATTGCGCTCCAGGCGGCGCAGCAGCAGCACGGCGTACTCCTTGGTCCAGTTGGGAACGCGCTGCTCATACCATTCGCGCGCCACGGCCTCGAAGGTGTTCGTCTGGGCACGCTTCTCAGCTTTGCGTATCGCAGAGGGATCGACGCCGCCCGCGATCGTCCTGCGTAGCGCCTCGCGCCGCTCGCGCGCTTGCTTGAGTGATACCTCGGGGTACACGCCCAACGAGAGCGTCTTTTCCCGGCCATCGAACCGGTACTTCAAACGCCACCACCGCGATCCGTTGGGCTGCAGTAGCAGGAACAAACCACCTCCGTCGAAAAGCTTCTGCGGCTTGCCGGCGGGCTTCGTATTGCGAATACGCGTGTCGTTGATCAGCATGGGCGCGTGCTGCGGTGATTTTGGGGGTAACCGATTTGAGCCTGGTGCTGTTACCCCCAGAGTTACTCCGCGTCAGTCAGGGCTGGAGGCGAACGCGACCGTACTCCAGAGAGCCTAAAAGTGCAATATTTCCAGTGAGTTCCGGAGGATGTCCGAACGTTGGCGAACAGCGGCGAACGATGAAAAAATGGGCCCGGTAGGATTCGAACCTACGACCAAGGGATTATGAGTCCCCTGCACTAACCGCTGTGCTACAGGCCCGACGACAGCGGAGATTGTACCAATCAGGCAGCGCTTGGTATCAAAAAGGCATCGCAACCGGCCCGCGCCGGTGCCTGCGGCGCCATCTTCACGCATACTGGCTGCAGGCGCGCGCGCAGGGCCCGCAGCACGTCCTGGTGGCGGCCGTGCGCGGCCGCATCCCAGGCGCGCAACTCGCCATCGAGCTGCGCGAGCCGTCCGCGGGCGCGGTCGGCCAGGCGGTCGGCGCCGTCGAGCTCTCCGAGCACCTGCAACCCGACACTCTGGATGCGCTCCGCGTCCTGCGGCGCCATACGCAGCAATGCGCTCAGGTATAGCTGTCCCCATTGAAAACGCGTGGCCGGCCCGCGCGAGCCCTGGTAGGCCTCGTCGTAGAGCCGGATGGCCTCCTGCTTGCGGCCGAGCTTCTCTGCGATCTGTGCCAGATCGGCTTGGTAGTAGTACTTCGCATCCGAGCGTCCAATTTCGGCCTGGGCGATCCGGTATGCGCGGTGATACTGGCCGCTGTCCTCGAGGATGCCGAGCGCGGCATTCACCAGCCCCGGCCGCACATAGGGGTCCTGCTCGGCTGCCAGTGCCGCATCAATGCGCCGGTCGGCGGCGCTGAGCACCTGCGGGGGCAGCGCAAACGCCGGACCGCCGATCGAAGTCAGCGCGAGCAGTTTCGCGTCCACGAAGCCGAGTTGGTCGGCCTGCACATAGCGCGGATCGGCGGCCGCCGCATCCATCGTCGCGACATACCGGTCACGCAGCCGTGCGGCGAACTTCGGGCCGCGTGCCCGCACCGCGTGGAAAAAGCTCGCATCCAGGCTCTCCAATGCCTCGACGCTCGGGCGCGCCAGACGCGGCCGCGCCAGGATGGCCGAAACCTGATCGGTCAGCGCAATGAGCTGCGGCGATAGCGTGCGGTGCCCTGTCGAGGCACCAGCCGCATCGGCCGCGTAGCCGGCGGCGTAGACGGTCAGGCGGGCGCGCTGCACCGCGGCGCCGGCCGGACAGGCACGCGCTGCCGCCTGGAGCTGGCCGGCGCGCTCACCGTAGCGAGACGCTTCGATCGTATCGAGATCCCAGGAGTTGTACGCCAGCCGCCACCGCTGCCACGGGAACCGCGGGGCGCGGCCGAACCGGAGCGTGGCGGTGTCGGCCTGGGCTGCGGCTCGTGCGGCGGATGACAGCCGGCGGCGAGCAGCAGGCTCAGGCACATCAGACCCGGGAGGCACAGTGGACGCGCGCGCATGACGCCAAGCCTTCCGCGTCTACCGGTCCGCGTCAAGCCGGCCCGTTGCAAGCGTCGCGAGTATCGCCTGCTTCCGTCATATCCAGAGTGCCGATAATGGGACTGCCCGCATATGCGGCGCGAACGACACCGTCTGGGCGCCACCGTAGAGCACGATGCCTTGCACGAAGTCTGCTCCAGCCGCCGAGGCCACGCGCTCAAGCCCGGCAAAGTCGCCCCCTGACACCGACGCAGCGGCTTTCACCTCGATACCAACCACGCGACCGCCGGCATCTTCGAGCACGAAATCGACCTCCAATTGATCCCGGTCGCGATAGTGGAAGACAGCGATGCGCTCCTGCGCCCAGGACGACAACTTGAGCAGCTCGGAGTACACAAAGCTTTCGAGCAACGGTCCAAGCAAAGACCTGTCCTTGCGAATTCTGTCCATGGAATATCCGCGCATGGCCGTCAGCAACCCCGAGTCGACGAATTGCAGCTTCGGAGTTTTGATTAGCCGGGACAGCTCGTTCCTGAACCAGGGCTGCACCCGCTGCACTAGGTATAGCTGCTCCAAGACGCGCAGATAACGGTCCGCAGTCTTGTGATCGAGCGCCGCACTGCGGCCGATCTCCGAAAGGTTCGCGAGCCGACCGGCAAAGCGCGCGGAAATCTCCAGTACCCGCGCAATCTGATTGGGCTTTGCCAGCTCCGCAATTTCGGGGACGTCCCGCTCCACGATTGAATCGATATACGCGCGATACCAGTCCTGGCGCCGTCGTTCACTGCGACGCTTGATTGCGTCGGGGTAGCCTCCGGCGCCGACAACCTGCAGTAATTCGGCGGCAGAAAGCGCTGTCGTCCGCGGCGGAATCTGTCCCTGGAATGCGCTCGCGATGAACCGCGGCCGCATGATACGCAGCCGTTCACTGCGGCCGAGCGGATAAAGCGGTACGATTTCAATACGGCCTGCCAACGACTCCCGCACGGTCCCGATGGTGAGCAGGTTTGCCGAGCCAGTCAGCAGGAACCGGCCCGGGCGCGGGTCATCGTCCACGCTTTGCTTGATGGCCAGTACGAGCTCCGGCGCGCGCTGCACCTCGTCTATGACAGCGCGATCGAGATCGTTGACGAAGGCGACCGGGTCGCTCCTCGCTGCAGCCAATGTAGCCTGATCGTCGAGCGTGAGGTAGCGGCGTCCCCGCTTGGCGAAACGACGCGCCAGCGTGGTTTTCCCCGACTGGCGCGGACCGCTGATCGCCACCACGCGGGTATCGCGCAACGCGGTTCGGATTCGGGCTTCAGCAAGACGGGGATACATGGCATATTCGTCGGTAGCTTGGCTGAGGCAGCCTAGCGGCAGATTGGGAATCTTGCAACGTCAGATTGGGAATCGATAATCGGCAGATTGGGAATCAACAGCCGGCTATCTGGGAATTAACCCGCTCCGATGCCACATTGCCGGCGGCGGGGCCAAGTTTCCGAGCAAATCGGACTGGACATCGAGCAGCAACGGGAAACGCGCGCGCGTCGCTGCGTGTCGGTTCCGATAGACCGCAAACTGCGGCATCAGAAACTGCGCAGCGCGTCACCGAAAGCGCCGTGTTCATCGACATCACGGTTGTACGCGGCGATGCCGTCGGCGTTGCGCTCGAGCCATTTCTCGCGGCGCCGACGACGCACCTGCTGCTCGATCGCCGCTTCCAGTGTCGCTGACAGATTGATGTCTTCGGCCCGGGCGGCGTCGAGCAACTCGGCCGGGATCGACACATTGGCCGCCTTCTTCGCACGCCGAGTGGCCTGTGACCAGTTACATTTGCGACTGGATCTCGCCGGTCTGCACCGCCGTGTGATCGTAATAGGTCAGATCCTTGCCGGCGGCCTTGATGTCGGCGCGAAAGCCGCTGGATTCAGCAGCGAATTGCGCCTCAAGCCTGTTTTTCATGTCGTACGCCAGCATCACCTTTGACGGCAATCGGCCTGCCCACTGGACCGGATCGCGCAACGTGTCGCTGCCGGGCACACCGAATATGGCCGGCATCTCGCGGTGCCGCTCCGCTTCGCTGGCGATAACGCACACCGAGGCGAGGCCGTGGCCTGCACCGGGTAACATTGAAAACACCTGTACGCTCTTGCCGACGCCCGCCGCGTACCAGCGCGCTCACATGCTCGATGATGTGCTGGAACCTGGCCGCCGGCCCGATCCCGCAAAGTCTGCCGTTTCTCAGCCCTGCGCTTCCCGCCCCAGCTGGCGAAGGAGCGCCTCCTCGCGTGCGTCGTCGATCACGGCGATCACGCCGTGCGTGTCCGTCACCGTATCATCGCGGGCCATGATGCCGGTGAGCTCACTGTCTGCATGCAGCTCGCCCTGGGTGAACAGCGCCCACATCTCGCGCGCGAATTCGGTCTCCAGGATCTCAGGGGCGGCACGGCCGAGGGTCGCGCGCAGGTTGTTCACGTCGCGCTCGAGCATCTCGAGCGCACCGTTGTTGCCGGCGGCGTTGACGGCCTGCGGCAGATCGATGATCACGGGCCCGTCGGTACCGATGAGTACGTTGAATTCGGACAGGTCCCCATGGATGAGCCCGATGCTCAACATGCGTACGACCTGGCGGATCAGAAAACGGTGGTACTCGCGCGCGGTATCGGCGGTGAGTGCCATCTCTCCCAGCCGCGGGGCCGGATCCCCGCTCGCGTCGGTGACCAACTCCATGATCAGCACATCGTTGAAGTACCCGAAGGGCCGCGGCACACGCACGCCGGCCGCCGTGAGCTGGTACAGCGCGTCCACTTCGGCGTTCTTCCACGCAGCCTCCTGCTCGCGGCGGCCGAAGTGGGTGCTCCTGGCCATCGCACGTGCCTGGCGGCTGCCGCGCACCTTGCGCCCCTCCTGATAGCGTGCGCGGCGCTGGAAGCTGCGCTGCGCCATATTGCGATAGACCTTCGCGCAGCGCGTGTGCGGCCCCGACCGCACCAAGTACACCGTCGCCTCCTTACCGCTTTTGAGCGGCCGGATGACTTCGTCAATGATGCCGTCGTCGATCAGGGGTTGTAGGGCTTCGGGGGTCTTCATGGCCTGCGCGGCTGCGAACCTGCTGCCGCGTTATCGTGCGTGGAGGGGAGCCGCACCGTGTGCGGATTGCATCGGTCCTTCCAGGACCGCGAGCCGGCTATCTTACAGGTAGCGGCTGATTGCGCTTGGGAAACTCATGCCGGGCCGCGACCGCTCCCCCCGCTGTCCAGCCCATGATATCATGATATCATCTGATGCACAGGAGCTGCACCGATGGCGCAATTCGTAGTCCGTGATCTGGAAGAAGAGATCAAGGTACGTCTGAAACGACGCGCAGAGCGCCATGGCCGCAGCATGGAGGAGGAAATCCGGCACATACTGCGTAATGCGGTCAAAGAGGCGGATCGGCCGATTTCCAAGCTAGGCTCGCGCATCGCGGGCCGCTTTAGCGGCATCGGTTTGACTGCAGATCTGCCCGAGCTACGGGGCCAGGCGGCACGCTCGGCCGAATTCAAACCTTGATCATCCTCGACACGAATGTGCTCTCGGCACTGATGCGCACAGTGCCGGAGCCGCTGGTCGTGGAATGGCTGGATCAACAGCCGGCGCAGTCCATATGGATCACGAGCATTACCCTTTTTGAAGCCCGTCTCGGCCTGGCATTGCTGCCCAATGGTCGACGTCGACAGGCACTCGAAACGGCGTTCGATCAATTGTTGAGTGAGGATTTGGAGGCACGCATACTGGATTTCGACACCTCGGCAGCCGAAGCAGCGGCGGTCCTGGCGGCCGAGCGGCAACGCCGCGGCCGGACCATCGATATTCGGGATACGCAGATCGCCGGGATCGTACTGGCCCGCCGTGCGAAGTTCGCAACCCGAAACGTCAAGCACTTCGATGACTTGAGCGCCGAAGTCGTAAATCCGTGGGAGACCGAGTAGCCGGACAGATGGCAATGGATGAATTTCCGCCAGGAGTCCCGCCGCCGCGCAGTGGACAGGCGAATCGAATGTAGCATATGCTTCGGCATATGCCATATGAAGCACGTCGAGGCGGCCATGATTCCTGAACGTCACGTCAAGCTGTTCAAGAACGGCCGCAACCAGGCCGTGCGGATTCCGCGCGAATTCGAGCTGCCCGGCGAGGATGCGATCATGCGCAAGGAGGGAGGAAAGCTGATCATCGAGGCTGCCCCGCCAAAATCCCTGCTGGCGCTGCTGGCCACCCTCGCGCCGCTCGATGAGGACTTCGCGCCGATCCCCGATCCGCGCCCCGATCCCGTCGAACTTTGATGCGCTACCTGCTCGATACCAACATCGTCTCCGACCTCGTCCACAACCCGCAGGGCCGTATCGCCGCGCACATTCGCACCGTCGGCGAGACACAAGTCTGCACCAGCGTCATCGTCGCGGCTGAATTGCGGTATGGAACTGTCAAGAAACGATCGTCGCGCCTCACGGCTCAGCTGGCAACAGTGCTGAGCGCACTCGATGTGGTCCCTTTTGAGACGCCCGCCGATGCAACCTACGGTCTCATCCGCACCAAGCTCGAGCAGGCTGGGAAACCGATCGGCGGCAATGATTTGCTCATTGCCGCTCAAGCTGTCGCACTGGGCTACACCATCGTCACAGACAATGAAGAGGAATTCGCCCGCATCGACGGTCTTCCGCACGAGAATTGGCTGGGACGGGTATGAAGATTCTTGTCGCGTCTCTCGTACCCTCCAGCGCCTTGTAAAGCATCCCGGCCGGCTGTAACACTGCACCCTCCCCACCTCCAGGAGGCAACCATGGAATACCGTAACCTCGGCCGCAGCGGCCTTTCCGTCAGCCGGCTTTGTCTCGGCACCATGAATTTCGGCTGGACGGCCGAGCTCGCCGACGCCCACCGCATCATGGATCTCGCGCACGAGCGCGGGATCAACTTCTTCGACACGGCGAACGTCTATGGCTTCGGGGAACACAGGGGCCGCACCGAGGAGATCATCGGCGAGTGGTTTGCCCAGGGCGGCGGGCGGCGCGAGCGCACGGTGCTGGCCACCAAGGTATACGGCTCGATGGGGGACTGGCCCAACGAGGGCAAGCTCTCCGCGCTGCACATCCGCCGCGCGCTCGATGCCAGCCTGCGGCGGCTGAAAACCGACCACGTCGATATCTACCAGTTTCATCACGTGGACCGCGCCACGCCGTGGGATGAGATCTGGCAGGCGATCGAGTTGGCGGTGCAGCAGGGCAAGATCATCTACGCGGGCAGCAGCAACTTCGCCGGCTGGCACATCGCCCAGGCCCAGGGGGCGGCTGCGCGGCGCGGGATGTTGGGGTTGGTCAGCGAGCAGTCGCTCTATAACCTGCTCGCGCGCACGATCGAGCTGGAAGTGATCCCTGCCGCCGAGCACTATGGACTGGGCCTGATTGCGTGGTCACCGTTGCACGGCGGCCTGCTCGGCGGCGTATTGGGCAAGCAGCGCGCGGGCAAGCGCCGCCTGGAACAGCGCGTGGAGCAACAGCTCGAGAAGCATCGGCCGCAGATCGAGCAGTACGAGCAGTTTGCCGCCGAGCTCGGCGCACAGCCGGGGGACGTGGCGCTGGCGTGGCTGCTGCATCAGCCCGCGGTCAGCGCACCCATCATCGGGCCGCGCACCACCGAGCAGCTCGAGGCCGCGATTCGCGCGCTCTCCATTCGCCTGGATCAGCCCTCGCTCTCGCGGCTCGATCAGATTTTCCCGGGGCATCGGCCGGCGCCCGAGGACTATGCGTGGTAGACGCCGGCGCGGGCCG
>Ga0307373_10012058_pt1 | contig 12372 bp, 13 predicted proteins | sample OX2MG_FD_202534 | JGI IMG/M metagenome (GOLD analysis project Ga0307373, IMG submission 202534) | Soil microbial communities from Risofladan, Vaasa, Finland - OX-2 | ecosystem: Environmental > Terrestrial > Soil > Coastal area > Acid sulfate soil | place: Finland: Risofladan, Vaasa | collected...
TCTATCGCCGCTCGCTGCGCGATCCCGAGGGCTTCTGGGCCGAGGCGGCGGCGGCGATCGACTGGGAGCGGCGTTGGGACCGCGTGCTCGACGACACCAACAAGCCGTTCTATCGCTGGTTTCGCGGCGGCCGGCTCAACACCTGCTGGAACGCGCTCGACCGCCATGTCGCGGCGGGGCGGGGCGAGCAGGCGGCGCTCATCTATGACAGTCCGGTCACCGGCCGGAAGGCGCGCTTCAGCTATCGTGCGCTGCGCGATGAGGTGGCGCTTCTCGCGGGCGCGATTGCCGCGGCCGGGGTGGGCAAAGGCGACCGCGTCCTGATCTATATGCCGATGGTGCCCGAGGCGGTGATGGCGATGCTCGCCTGCGCGCGCCTCGGCGCCATTCATTCGGTCGTGTTCGGCGGCTTCGCCGCACCCGAACTCGCGACCCGCATCGACGACGCGAAGCCGAAACTGATCCTGTCCGCCTCGTGCGGCGTCGAGCCCGGTCGCGTCGTTGCCTACAAGCCGCTGCTCGATCAGGCGATCGCGCTCGCCCAGTCGAAGCCGCTCGCGTGCTTCATCCTGCAGCGGCCGATGCTCGAGGCACCGCTCGAGCGCGGGCGCGACCGCGACTGGAACGAGGCAATTGCGGCGGCGGCGCCGGCCGCGTGCGTTCCGGTCGAAGCGACCGATCCGCTTTATATCCTCTACACGTCCGGCACCACCGGCATGCCCAAGGGCATCGTGCGCGACAATGGCGGCCATGCCGTGGCGCTCAACTGGTCGATGGCGAACGTCTATGGTGTCGCGCCCGGCGAGGTATTCTTCGCCGCGTCCGATGTCGGCTGGGTGGTCGGGCATTCCTACATCGTCTATGCGCCGCTGTTCCATGGCTGCACCAGCGTGCTCTACGAGGGCAAGCCGGTGGGGACGCCCGATGCGGGCACCTATTGGCGCATGATCGCCGAGCACGGCATCAACGCCATGTTCACCGCGCCTACCGCGTTCCGCGCCATCAAGCGCGAGGACCCCGACGGCACGTTCATCCGCCAATACGATCTCGGCAAGTTCCGCACGCTCTTTCTCGCCGGCGAGCGTGCCGATCCGGCAACCGTCGAATGGGCGCGCGACCAGTTGCAAAAGCCGGTGATCGATCATTGGTGGCAGACCGAGACCGGCTGGGCGATCACCGCCAATTTCGTCGGGCTCGGGACCTTGCCGGTGAAGCTTGGCTCGGCGACCAAGCCCGCGCCCGGCTATGATCTCCGCGTGCTCGATGCCGAGGGCCACGAGATGAAGCGCGGCGAGATCGGCGCGCTGTGCGTCAAGCTGCCGCTGCCGCCGGGCGCGTCGCCGACGCTGTGGAACGCCGATGACCGCTTTGTGCGCTCCTATCTCGCGGATTATCCCGGCTACTACCAGACCGCCGACGCCGGCTATATCGACGCCGACGGCTATGTCTTCGTCATGACCCGCACCGACGACATCATCAATGTCGCCGGCCACCGTCTTTCCACCGGCGCGATCGAGGAAGTGCTGGCGTCCCATCCGGCGGTCGCCGAATGCGCCGTCATCGGCGTGGCCGACGCGCTCAAGGGCCAGGTGCCGCTCGGCTTCCTGGTGCTCAAATCCGGCGCCGCCATGCCGCCCGAAACGGTCGCGGCCGAGACGGTAGCGCTGGTGCGCGAGCGAATCGGACCGGTGGCGAGCTTCAAGACCGCGGTGGTGGTCGAACGCCTGCCCAAGACCCGTTCGGGCAAGATCCTGCGCGGCACCATGCGCAACATCGCCGATGGCGCGCCTTACCGCATGCCAGCGACCATCGAGGACCCGGCCGCGCTCGGCGAGATCGAGATGACGCTGAAACAGGCCGGGCTGGTTGCTGGCGGGTGACGGCGCGCGGCGGCGGTGCCGCGCCGGGCGACGGGCGGGCGTGCCGCTAGGACGCGGTCTCCTCGCTCTCGACCTCGTAGTCGGGCGGTGCCACGGTGACGGGTTCCTTCTTGCCGCGATTGGCGCGCGCGACCGCTGCCTCGAGTTCCTCGAGCGTGCACAGGCCGACGGAAACCGGATGGCGCGGCTTGATGTTGGGCGCGTTCCAATGGCTGCGGTCGCGCACCGCCTGGATCGTCGGCTTGGTGGTGCCGATCAGCTTCGAGAGCTGCGCGTCGCTCAATTCGGGGTGGTTCTTGAGCAGCCATGCGATCGCATCGGGCTTGTCCTGGCGCTTGGCGATCGGCGTGTAGCGCGGCCCGCGATGCTTGACGAGCGCCGCCGGCACGGCCTCCTTGGCGAGCTTGAGCCGCGCGGCCGGGTCCTGTTGGCAGCGCTCGATCTCGGCGAGCGTGAGCTGGCCGTTGGCGACAGGGTCGAGCCCCAGCATCTGCAGCGCCACCGTGCCGTCGGCGATCGCCTGCACTTCGAGCGCGTGGAGGCCGCAGAACTCCCCGATCTGATCGAAAGTGAGTGAGGTGTTTTCCACCAGCCACACGGCCGTGGCTTTCGGCATGAGCGGCAATGTCACGGCGATCTCCTGAAATTGCGCCGCGCCCGCAGTCCCGGCGCCCCGGGGGAGCGCTGGATGGCAGGGGCGGTCATGTCCGGGATGGCAGGTATGTATATAGTCGGGCGCCCGCGACCGGTCAAATCGTGAGCACGATCTTGCCGATGTGCTCGGAACTCTCCATCAGGCGGTGGGCCGCCTCGGCCTCGGTCAGCGGAAAGGTCCGATGGATGACCGGACGGAGCTTGCCGGCATCGAGCAGCGGCCAGACCTGGCGATGGAGCGATGTGGCGATCGCGCCCTTCGCCGCCACGCTGCGCGCCCGCAAGGTCGAGCCGGTGACGGTGAGCCGCTTCAGCATCACCGGGACGAAGTTCACACTGGCCGTGGCGCCACCGAGAAAGGCGATGAACACCAGCCGGCCATCGACCGCGAGCGCGCTGAAATTGCGCTGGATATAGCTTCCGCCCACCATGTCGAGGATGACGTCGACGCCGTTCCCGCCGGTCGCATCCTTGATCGCCTTGACGAAGTCGTCCCGCTTGTAGTCGACCGCCCGGGTCGCGCCCAACGCCTCGCAGGCGCGGCATTTCTCGGGCGAGCCGGCGGTGGCGAAGATGGGGCGGGCGCCGAAGGCGTGGGCGAGCATGATGGCGGTTGTGCCGATGCCGCTCGATCCGCCGTGAACGAGCACGCTCTCGCCGGCGGCGAGCCGGCCGCGCTCGAACAGATTGTGCCATACGGTGAAGAACGTCTCCGGCAGCGCCGCCGCCTCGATCATGCCGAACCCCGCCGGCACCGGCAGACATTGCACCGCCGGCGCGACGCAGTGAGCGGCATAGCCGCCGCCGCTCACCAGCGCGCACACCGCATCGCCGACGGCGAGGTGATGCACGCCGAGCCCGACCGCGACGACGCGGCCCGCCACTTCCAGTCCGGGAATGTCCGAGGCGCCGGGCGGCGGCGGATATTCGCCCTTGCGCTGCAGCACATCGGGGCGATTGACGCCCGCGGCCTCGACCGCGATCAGCACCTCGCCCGCGCCGGGAACCGGCATCGGCCGCCTGGCGGCGCGTAGCACGTCGGGGCCGCCGGGCTCGCGGATCTCGATCGCGGTGGTGGTGGCGGGAAGGCTGGTCATGGCGGCCGATCCTCGTTCGCCGGGCGATTGCACGTCTAGCCGGATCGCGCCACACTCGCAACCTCGCGCATCCGGGAGACGAGATATGGACGAAGAGGATCTCCTGCCCCTGCGTCAGACGCCCAAGAAGCGCGATCTCGCGCCGCTGGCGATCGCCGAACTCGAAACCTATATCGCGGAGCTCGAGGGCGAGATCGCCCGCGCCCGCACCGAGATCGCCGCCAAGCGCAAACAGCGCGGCGGTGCCGAGGCGCTGTTCAAGCGTTAGGGGCGGCCTCGTCGCGATCGTCCGCGTCCGCTTCAGCCCATCTTAACCGCGACCGGCGATGCTGTGTCGGCGGCGCGGGGCTCCGCCCTGCCGCACCACGGCGAAACAAGCACATTCCAACCTTGCACGTTCACGGGAGCCGCCCCTCGCGGGCGGCTCCGCACGCCGTGCCGGTGTGGCGTCCGAGACAAGAACGGCGGCACCGTGCAGTGCCGCCGTTCGTAGGGCCGTTCGTAGGATTGCAGGAGTTTAGGCTGCCTTCTGCTGGATCGTCTGCGGGCCGTTGCCGGCGACGCCGATCTCGATCCGGCGCGGCTTCATCGCCTCGGGAATCTCGCGCGCGAGTTCGACATGCAGGAGGCCGTGCGCCAGGCTTGCCCCCGTGACCTTGATGTGGTCGGCGAGTTGGAAGCGGCGTTCGAAGCCGCGCCGCGCAAGACCATGATGCAGGTACTTCCGCGCTTCGTCATCGGTCTTGCGACCGGTGATCAGAAGCTCGTTCTCCTTGACGGTGATGTCGAGATCCTCGGGCGCAAATCCGGCCACCGCCATGGTCAGGCGATAGGCGTTGTCGCCGACGACTTCGATGTTGTAGGGCGGATAAGACGCTCCGGCATCGACCCGCGTTGCGGTATCGGCCAAGCGCATCAAGCGATCGAAGCCGATGGTCGAGCGGAACAGGGGAGAGAAATCCAAACCATCCATGACCACATCCTCCTGAGAGCAATATGGAGTTGAGCCCGCACGTAGGCCGGGCCGATGACCACATCCGCGAACCCGCCTCTGCGGCATTCGCGAACGCTATCGAGATGGGGTTTTGTCGCCGCGTTTCAAGAGGTACGGCCGCGGGCGCTATTTGATGCCGAAGCCCTGAAAGCGCTTGTTGAAGCGGGCGAGCTGACCGCCGCTGTCGATGAGACGCTGCTGTCCGCCGGTCCAGGCGGGGTGCGATTTCGAATCGATGTCGAGACGCAGCGTGTCGCCTTCCTTGCCGTAAGTCGAACGCGTCTTGTAGGTGGTGCCGTCCGTCATCACGACGGTGATCTCGTGATAGTCGGGATGGATGCCGTCCTTCATGGTCTCGCTCCAACTCAAGCGGCGCGGTTATAGCGGCGGCAATTGCGATGCGCAATATCGAACGATTCGCCGGCAATGCGCGCATCACACAGCATTGCATCGCCGCCGGTGTCGCATTTGCGCTTCACTTCACGGGAAATTAACGGTTTGCGCAGATGATCAAGGTAAATCTGTTCGACTTTGTATCACGACTCACTTAGAATTAGTCTTGGTTCGTATGCTCCAGGGGGTTCAACAAAATGGCCAACGGAACCGAGAGCGAGAAACCGACGGCAGAGCCCTCGTCAATGATGGCTCCTGCTGCCCCAACACCTCCCAAGCGGAGGGCGAAGAGAAAGGCAAAGAAGATGGCTCCTGCCCGTAAAAAGGCTCCCGCAAAGAAGAAGGCCGGCCGCAAGAAGGCCGCCCCGGCGAAGACCGGTCGCAAGAAAGCCGCCACGGCGAAGGCCGGCCGCAAGAAGGCTGCCGCCCGGGCACCGAAGCGCAAGGCCGCACGCAAGAAGCGGCGCTAGCCGGCTCGATCACGCCGGTCGCCGCCCCGACGCTCGCAGTCGAACGTCGGGGCGGCGAGGTCTCGATCCTTCGAAGGCCGCGGAGCCCTGCTCCGCGGCCTTCGCATGTTCAGGGTTCCGTCAGCTTGAGCTCGATGCGGCGATTGCGACGATAGTCGGCCGGGGTGTTGCCCGAATCGATGGGCTGGTATTGGCCGTACCCTGCCGCCGCAAGACGGTTCGGCGGAATTCCCTGCGCCACCAGATAACGCACCACCGACAGCGCGCGCGCGGTCGAAAGCTCCCAGTTCGAAGGGAATTGCTGCGTGTTGATCGGGCGATCGTCGGTATAGCCCTCGACCTCGAGCAGCCAGGGGATGTCGGTCGGAATCTTGCCGGCGATCGCCTTGAGGGCGCCGGCCACGAGGGCGAGGCGCTGCTGCGCGTCGGGACCCAGGGCAGCGCTGCCGGGATCGAACAATACCTCCGACTGGAAGACGAAGCGGTCGCCGACAATGCGGATGTCGGGACGGTCGCCCAGCACTTGGCGCAGCCGGCCGAAGAACTCCGAACGGTATTGCGCCAGTTCCTCGACCTTGCTGGCCAGCGCCTGGTTGAGCCTGCGGCCGAGATCGGCGAGTTGGACCTGCTGGTCCTTGTTCTTGGCTTCCGACGCATCGAGTGCCGTGGCGATGCGCGCCAGCTCCTGTTGGAGATTTGCGATCTGGGCGCTGAGGTTGCCGACGGTGGTTTCGGCCGCGGCGACGCGCACGTCGCTCGCGTCGATCTGCTTCTGCGCGAGCGCGGTGCGCTCCTCGGCGGTGGACAGCTTCGCTTCCAGCTCCTTGCTGCGGTCGCGCGCGGCGGTGAGGTCCTGGTTGTTCTGCTCGAGCTGGGCCGCCATGCCCGTCACCTTGGTCTCGAGCTGGTCGCGCACCTGCTTCAGTGCCGCGATGTCCTGCTGGAGGCTCGCGATCTGCCGCACCTGCAGGTCGATCTTGTCCTTGTCGACCGAGACCGATTTCTGCGCCTCGGCGAGCGTAGCGGTCTGGGCGTCGAGCTTCTGCTGCGCCTCGTTGGCCTTGGCGGCAAGCGCCGTCACCTGGGTTTGGAGAGCGTCGCGCTGCGCCGTCACCGTCTGGAGCTGGGAGCCCAGCGTGGTCACGGTGAGCTTCAGGCTGGCACTGGTCTTGCGCTCGATGTCCAGCATGTCGGTGAGCTGGTTCACCTGAGCGGTCAGCTTTTGCAGTGCGGCGTCGCGGCCCGACAGCGCGTCGGTGAGATAGAACTGCCCCGCCGTGAAGATCAGCAGGACGAACACGATCACCATGATGAGCTGCGACAGCGCGTCGACGAATCCGGGCCAGATGTTGAGGGCCGAGCGCTGCCGCCGGCGCGACGAGATCGCCATCGGCTAGGACCGCTCGGCCTCTTCGGCGAGCGCGGCGATGGTGCGGGTGAGGAGCCGGATCTCGCTGCGCATTTCCTGGACCAGTTCGCCTCGTCCCTGGGTCAGGTCTTCGCTCATGCGCGCGAGATAGATCTCGATGTTGCGCAGATGCCCGCGCGCCTCCTCGCCGATGCCCGGACTGCTCGTGCTCTCGGCAATGCGTTGCAGCACCGGCCGCAGCTCGAGCTGCTGCTCGGCGAGGCGCAGCAGCAGCGCCTGCTCGGCGCGCATCTGGTCGGTCAGCGTGGTCAAACGCTCGGCCAGCGCGTGCAGCGGCGCATTGGCGGCGATGCGGCCTTCCTCGCCGCGCGACATGATGCGCTGAAGATTCTCGAGCCCGTCCGCTGTCTGCTCGAGCAGCGCCTGGATATAGGCCGGCACCGAGGCTTCGCCCATCTCGACCGCGCCGCTCCCGCCGCCCGAGAGTCGCGTGTAGCCCGACAGGATTTCTTCGAGTTCGCTGTAGAAGCGGTTCAGCGCCAGCCCCGCCTGAAGGTCGAGAAATCCCAGGACGAGCGAGCCCGAGAGGCCGAAAAGCGAGGCGCTGAACGCGGTGCTCATGCCGCTCAGGGGCGTCTCGAGCCGCGACTGCAAGGCGGCGAAGGCGGCAGCGACATCGCTACCGCCGAGCGACAGGCCGCCGAGCACGCCCTTGACCGACTGCACCGTCTCGAGCAGCCCGTAGAACGTGCCGAGGAGACCGAGGAACACCAGCACGCCGATGAGATAGCGCGAGATCTCGCGGCTCTCGTCGAGCCGCGAAGCGATGCCGTCGAGCAGCGTCCGCAGCGAGACCGCGCTCAATGACACGCGGCCGGCGCGGCCGCCGGCGAGCATCGTCGCCATCGGCGTCAGCAGCCGCGGCAGGTCCTGCGTGGAAACGTTCCCCTGGGTGCGGCGGAAACGCTCCATCCAGGCGATCTCGGGGTAGAGCAGGATCACCTGGCGGAAGATATAGACGATCCCGGCGAGCATGACGGCGACGATCACGCCATTGACCGCAGGATTGCCGAGGAAATAGGGCTTGAGCGCCGGCGCGAACAGAAAGGCCCCGGTCGCGACAAGCGCCACGAACCCTGCCATGAACGCGAGATAGGTGTTGGGACGGCTCACTTCGTCCGATCCTGCCGCATGGGCTGCGCCTTAGCGATCGAGGATGACGACATCGACACGATCCGGCGAATCCTTGCCGCTGTCGTTCCGGTTGCCGAGGGCGTGCACGTCCATCCGTATGCCTTCAACGCCCTTGTCGAGCAAATAACTCCGCATCTCCACGGCCCGCACCAGCGACAGGCGCCGCGCCGCGGTGTCATCGCCGCCGCCGCTGGCATGGGCCACAATCCGAACGCGAAGCCTGGCATTCGCCGCCAACGAATCGGCAACGTCGTTCAGCAGCCGGCGACCCGCGGCGGAAATGTCGGCGCTGCCCGCGGCGAAGCGCACCGCGCTGACGCGCCCGGGAACGAGGGCGGGCGCGAGCGAAGCCGGCACCACCGGCGCGGCCATCGGCGCCGGTGGCCGCGCGTCGAGCCCGCTCATCGCCAGCGATGCGGCCGGATGGGGTGGCTGCCGCGGGACGCTCGCGGCCGGCGCCGGCATCGGTGTGGGCGCTACGGTGGCGGCGTTGCGTTCGTGCGGCGCCCGGAGCGTGACCGGCGCGAGGCCCGTGTGCAACGGCGCCGGGCCCAGCGAATCGAACGCACTCCAATCGATGATCACGCTCGGCGCGGCGCGCGACGGCGCGGTCTCGGCTGCTGCCGCACTCGTCGCTGCCACGCAAGCAACCGCCGCCATCGCAATGGGCCGGAGCCAGGCGAGACCGGCAGCCTGCAGGCAGAAGCTGAAACGGGCGGGAAGCGGCAAGCGGCGATCCGTCACGCGCTCTGAGCCTTGTTGCACCGGAAGACAGCGTACCGCACTCGGCCAACGGCTGCCAATGTCAGTTTGCCCGAACGCCCGCGGACAGGTGCAGTGCCTCGCGCATCAATTGAATCAACGCGGTATGGAGGTGATCATTGGCGGCGATCACATCGCCCGAGCGCGGCAGGCCGTGCGCACCGTCGAGATCGGTCGCATAGCCCCCGGACTCGCGCACCATCAGCAGGCCGGCGGCGATGTCCCACGGCTTCAATCCGAACTCCCAGAACCCGTCGAGCCGCCCGGCGGCGACATAGGCGAGGTCGAGCGAGGCGACGCCCATGCGCCGGACGCCGCTCGTCGCCGCCATGATCGGCGCCAGGGTCGCAAGATAGGCCGGATGATCGCCGTGCTCGCGGAAGGGAATGCCGGTGCCGATCACCGCGTCGCCGAGGCGGCGCCGCGCCGACACCCGCAGCCGGCGGTCGTTGACAAAGGCGCCGGTGCCCTTCTCGGCCCAGAACATCTCGTCACGGATCGGCTCGTAGATGACGCCGGCGACGATCTCGCCGTCGCGCTCGAGCGCGATGGAAATGGCGAAGAACGGCAGGCCGTGGAGAAAATTGGTCGTGCCGTCGAGCGGATCGACGATCCAGCGATGCCGTCCGTCGGTGCCGGGCGTTTCGCCGCTCTCTTCCATCAGAAAGCCGTAGCCGGGCCGCGCCCGCAGCAATTCGGCGCGCAGCAACCGCTCGGCCTTGAGGTCGGCGGCCGAGACGTAGTCCCCGGGACCCTTGAGCGAGACCTGGAGCTGTTCGACCTCGCCGAAATCGCGGATGAGCGCCCGCGCCGCCTTGAGGGCGGCCCCCGCCATGACGTGAATGACTGCCGAGCGGCCTGCCATCGTGCGGCGTCAATCCTTGGCGCGTTCGAGATAGGCGCCGTCCGCGGTATTGACCACGACGCGCGTTCCGGCCTCGATATGCGGCGGGATCAGGATGCGGCGACCGTTCTCGAGCTTGCCCGGCTTGTAGGACGACGACGCGGTCTGGCCCCGCACCACCGGGTCGGCCTCGACCACTTTCATCGTCACGGTCTGGGGGATCGTCACCGACAGCGGCGTGCCTTCATAGAGTTGGATGGTGCAGATCATGCCCTCGCGCAGGAAATCCGCCGGCCCGCCGATCATGTCGCGCTCGACTGTGATCTGTTCATAGTTCTCGTTGTCCATGAAGGTGGCCTGCGTCCCTTCGAAATAGAGGAACTGCATCTCCTTCTCGTCGAGCCGGACGCGTTCCACGGTCTCTTGCGTGCGGAAGCGCTCGTTCGACTTGTTGCCGCTGCGCAGGTCGCGCATCTCGATCTGCGCGAAGGCGCCGCCCTTGCCCGGCTGAATCAGCTCGCGCTTCAGCACGAGACAGAGTTTGCCCTGGTGCTCCAGTACGTTGCCGGGCTTGATGTCGATGGCATTGATTTTCATATCGCTCTCGTGGCGCGGCTGGCTGCGGCTGCGGGATGGTGGTTCCTAGCGGATCGGTGCGGGACTGAAAAGCGGAAACGGCCGGGGCTTGCCGCGGCGGCGTGGGATGCGGTTGACTGTCCGCCGACGACGGAGAGGTCATGGCGAGCGCGAGCGACGGCTGGTGGCGGCCCCAGCGATTTGCCCGGAAGGAGCGCTGCCTCGTGGCGCGCGGCCGGATCGTCGCGGCCATTCGCGCCTTTTTCGCCGCCGCCGGCTTTGTCGAGGTGGACACGCCGGCGCTGCAGGCGAGCCCGGGCATGGAGCCGCATCTCCACGCCTTTGCCACTAGTCTCGTCGAGCCGGGGGCGGGCGGGGAAGGGCGCCCGGTCTATCTCCACACCTCGCCCGAATTCGCCATGAAGAAGCTGCTGGCGGCCGGGATGCCGCGCATCTTCCAGCTCGCCCATGCGTTTCGCAACGGCGAGCGCGGGTCGCTGCACCACCCCGAGTTCATGATGCTCGAATGGTATCGCGCCGGCGCCTCGTATCGCGACCTGATGGCGGATTGCGAGGGCTTGCTGCGCGCGGCGCTTGCCGCGGCGGGCGGCGCGTCGTTCGCCTGGCGCGGCCGCACCGCCGATCCCGCGGTGTCCTGGCCTCGGCTCAGCGTCGCCGAAGCGTTCGCGCGGCATTGCGGCATCGATCTGCTCGCGACCTGCGCCGATCCCGAGGCGCCGAGCCTCGAGCGTCTGGCCGAGGCGGCGCGTCCCATCGGCATCGCGCCGCACCCGGGCGACGACTGGGAGGATCTGTTCTTCCGCATTTTCCTCGAGCGCATCGAGCCGCTGCTCGGCATCGGTGCGCCCACCATTCTCGCCGATTACCCGCTGGCGATGGCGGCACTCGCCCGTCCCAAGCCCGAGGATCCGCGCCTCGCCGAGCGTTTCGAGCTTTACGTCTGCGGGCTTGAGCTGGCCAATGCCTTCGGCGAGCTGACCGATGCGGCCGAGCAGCGCCGCCGCTTCCAGCGCGACCAGGCGAAGCGGCGCGCGCGCTACGGCGCCGCCTATCCGATCGACGAGGATTTTCTGGCCGCGCTCGAGCACATGCCCGAAAGCGCCGGCATCGCGCTGGGGGTGGACCGGCTGGTCATGCTGGCTTGCGGCGCCGACAGCATCGACGACGTGCTGTGGGCGCCGGTCGGCTAAGGCTGCGCCGCGGCGATGGCCTGGTTGAATTCCCTAACGCCGGCGCCGGGGCCTTGGGCGTGGTTCCATACGGCGGAGATGACAGCGAGGAAATCGACGCCCGCCTGCACCAGCGGCACGCAATTGGCTGGCGTGATGCCGCCGATCGCGACCGACGGCACCTCCATCAGCTCGCTCCACCAGCGCAGGATCTCGGGGTCGGACTGGAATTTCCGTCCGCCCTTGGTCGGGCTCGCATAGAACCCGCCGAAGGCGACGTAGTCGGCGCCGGCCTCGGCCGCCTCGATCGCGAGATGGCGGCTGCCATAGCAGGTGACGCCGATGGTGCGGTCAGGACCCAGGAGCCGCCGCGCCTCGGCATAGGGCGCGTCCTCCTGGCCGACATGGACGCCGTCCGAGCCGGTCTCGAGCGCGAGGTCCGGCCGGTCGTTCATGATGAAGGCGACGCCGCGCGACTGCGCGATCGGGCGCAGCACGTCCGAGGCACGGCGGATCGCGTCGTCGTCGACGTCCTTGAGGCGGAGCTGCAGGCACGCCACGTCGCCGGCGTCGAGCGCCTCGGCGAGACGGTCGGCGAATTCCGCCGGCACCAAAGCGGGCGGGGTGATGAGATAGAGGCGCGCGCCGGCCATGAGGGTGCTCAGGCCTCGCCCTGATAGATGCGGATGATGGTGTCGAGCATCTTGAGCGCCTCCTCGCGTGGGCGCTGGAACGTGTTGCGGCCGATGATTGAGCCGTTGCCGCCGCCGTCGCGCACGGCGCGCACCTCGTTGAAGACGCCGTCGACGTCCTTGGCCTCGCCGCCCGAAAAGACCACGATGCGCTTGCCGTTGAAGCACGACTGGACGACGTGGCGGATGCGCGCGGTCGCGCTCGAAATGTCGATCTTGCGCTCGATATAGACCTTCTTCGCCGCCTCGAGTTCGAG
>Ga0307373_10012059_pt1 | contig 12370 bp, 11 predicted proteins | sample OX2MG_FD_202534 | JGI IMG/M metagenome (GOLD analysis project Ga0307373, IMG submission 202534) | Soil microbial communities from Risofladan, Vaasa, Finland - OX-2 | ecosystem: Environmental > Terrestrial > Soil > Coastal area > Acid sulfate soil | place: Finland: Risofladan, Vaasa | collected...
CGGGTCGTGGCGGCGAAGGCCGACTCCTCGACCGTCTTGAGCATCCCCTCGAGGATTACCTGCAGGCCGAAGCCACCGGCGTCGACCACGCCTGCCTCCCGGAGGATCTGGAGTTGACTCGGCGTCTTCAGGACGGCGTCGCGGGCACCACTGGCGGCCGCCGCGATGACACTCGGCACAGTTGCATCCGGGCTGGCGGCGGCTGCGGTGGCGGCACGTCCCGCTTCTCGGGCCACCGTCAGGATCGTGCCCTCCGTCGGCTTGTTGACAGCACGGTAAGCGGCGTTGGCCGCTTCCTCGAAAGCGGCTGCAAGCTCGCGCGGCGTCAGCGAGCTCTTGCCTTCGACGGCTCGTGCAAAGCCTCTAAAAATCTGCGAGAGGATGACGCCAGAGTTGCCACGGGCGCCCATCAGGCTGCCGTGCGATGCGAGCTTCGCGATCTTGCTGACCTCAGCCGCGTTCGATTCCTTGATGTCCTCAACCGCCGACTGCAGTGTCAGGAGCATGTTCGTGCCCGTGTCGCCGTCGGGTACTGGGAACACGTTGAGCCGGTTGGCTTCCTCGTGGTTGGCTGCCAGCCAGCTCAAGCTGCCCAGCAGGGCCTGCTTGAAAACGGGTCCGTCCACCCCGACGGGCCTATTCGAAGCCATGGCTCAGTGCCGCTCTTCCCTGACGCCCTGCACGTTTACGTTGACCTCCACTACCGGCACGTTGACCGAACGTTCCACAGCGAACTTGACAGTCTCTTGCAGGTTGTGGGCGACCTCGGAGATGCGAATGCCGTACTGCACGATCACATACACGTCGATGACCAGGCCGCCTTCAGCCTCGACCACCTCCACGCCGCGCTCCTCGCTGCCGCGGTGCAGCAGCTCGGCCACGCCGTCGCGAAGGCCGCGCGCCGCCATGCCCGCGATCCCGTAGCAGCCGAGGGCGGCGTGACCGGCGATGGCGGCCACCGCGGATGGGAAGACCTCGACACGGCCCCACTGCCGGGCTTCGCCGAGCGCAGTTGGAGTCTTCGAGCTCATGGAGAGCCCATGGTACAATTCGGTGTCCGGAATCGTCAGATCCGGCCCCGTTTACGCAGTCAATTCCAATCTGAAGGTGCCTCATGGCCAAGCGTTGCGCGATCTGCGGCAAAGAGCCGCAATACGGACACCACGTCAGTCACGCGAAGAACCGCGTCAACCGCCGGTTCATGCCCAACCTGCAGATGGGGCGGGTGACGGTAGGCGGGCGCCAAGTTCGGGCGCGCGTCTGCACGCGCTGCCTCCGCTCCTACTCCGCGTAGGGGAGCGCTGAGCGACACCACCAACCTGGTCATTGGCCTGGTCGCGTTCCTGGCCGCTTCAGGTATCGAGTACGGCCTCTACCACCGGCTCCTTCGCAACCGCCTGGCCACGCGCGAGTTGGCTCAAATCCGGCCCGCCATCAAACGGTGGTTGGTCATCACGATTGCCTGGCAGGTGCTGGTCATCGGCGCTTGTGTCGCCTACGTGATCGTCCTGGGTTCGCAGCGCGGCAAGAGCCCCACGTGGATCGTGCCTCCCGTCGGCGCCGCCTTCGGCGCCGCCATGCCCCTCCAGCTCATCGTGATGGGGATCGTCCGAGCGGTTCGAGAAGCCCGGTAAGGGCTACGCGAAGTCGAGTCCGTGGACCTCGCCAAGCTTTTGCAGGTCCTTGCGCAGCTTCACCCAGACCCTCTCCTGGGCGGCCTCCTGCGGGATCACGCCGGCCGGATCGTTGAGGTCGGCGGCCAGGTCCGGGCGTTCGACCATCTCGGCGAAGAACAGCGTCCACGCGCGCGGCACCACCTCGTAGATCGCGTAGCCACCGCCGCCAAGCGCGAGCCATCGGCCGCCGCACAACTCGTGCGCGAGCTCGTGGAACCGGCTACCGACGTGCGGCCAGATACGCGTGGTGGCGGCCAGGTGAGCTAGCGGATCGAGATAGTGCGTGTCGCAACCGTCCTGGGTGACGAGGACTGTCGGTTTGAACCGTCTTAGAAGAGACGGCACGACCTTATCGAAGGCTTCGAGCCACGGCTCGTCCCAGGTGAAAGGCTCGAAGGGCAGGTTGGCCGCGGCCCCCGTGCCTTTTCCGACCCCGGCGTCTTCGGGAAAACCGGTGCCCGGAAACAGGTGCCGGCCGCTCTCGTGCAGGCTGATCGTGAGAACGTCGGGATCGTCGTAGAAGATGCCCTCGACGCCATCACCATGGTGCACGTCAACGTCTACATAGGCGACGCGGTGGCCGCGATCCTTGAGCCACTGGATCGCGATCGCCGGGTCGTCGTAGGTGCAAAAGCCGCTCGCGCGCGCGCGATGCGCGTGGTGCAGGCCACCCGCGGGGCTGAATGCATGCAGCGCGGCCCCGCTCTCGATCGCCTCGGCCGCGACGAGGCTGGCACCCGCCACCAATGCGGCGCCTTCGTGGAGCTCATCGGAGATCGGATTGTCGTCGGAGGCGAAGCCGGCCTGTTCCATCCTGCCCGGTGAGATCTTGCTTCGCTCCGCGGGGTCGCTGAGCTTTCTGACGAGGTCGACGTATTCCGGCGAGTGGACGAGCTCGAGCTCTTTGATGGTGGCGCGCCTCGGCGGCAAAAGGTGGCAGTGCTCAATGAGCCCCGTCGACTTGATCAGGTCCATCGTCAGCTTCACGCGGATGGGTTGGAGCGGATGCTGGTCGGACAGGTGATGCTTCATCAGCTCGTCGCCGTAGACGAGCACAACGGGACCGGACACTGACTACTTACGCTAGCAGGACGGTGAGCGAGGTCGGCGACAGCCTTTTCGAGTCAGTCCCAAACTTCTCGGAGGGACGGGATAGCACGGTGATCGATGCCATTGCGGTCGCCGCTTCGAGCCCCGCGCACCTCCTGGACGCGGACGCCGATGTGGACCACAACCGGACTGTGATTTCGATTGCGGGCTCACAGCCGCAGCTGATCCAAGCGTTGATGGCGTCGGTTTACACGGCTGTCGAGCTGATCGACGTGCGGTCCCACGACGGTGTGCACCCAAGGATTGGGGCCGCCGATGTCGTGCCGATCGTGCCCCTGGACTCGACGCCGCTCAGCCGATGTGTTGAGGTGGCCATGGAGCTCGGCGAGCGGATTTGGGATGAGCTTCGGGTACCCGTGTTCTTCTACGGCCGGGGTCAGAGCCTGGCCGACATCCGCGGCGGTCGCGGCCAGCTCGACCTGGGCGGCCCCGAGCTCCACCCCACCGCGGGAGCCGTCTGCTTGGGCGCGCGGCCCAAGCTGGTCGCGTTCAACGTGATCCTATCCGGCACAGATGCAGGCGCCGCCCGCGCGCTGGCTCGGTCGATTCGGGAATCGGGCGGGGGGCTGCGTGGAGTCCACGCCCTGGTATTCGAGCTGAGCGGCGGGCGCGTGCAGCTTTCGATGAACCTCTTCCGGCTCGACGAGACGACACCGGCGATGGTGGTCGCCGAGCTCGGGCGCCGGGGCGTGCCGGTCGCCTCGCAAGAGGTCGTGGGCCTTTGCCCCGCGGCGGTGGCGAGCGGCGCGGCGGCGGGGCGGCTGCTCGAGGCGCGGCTTGCGGCGGCCGCGGCGCGCGCAGGGGCGGCTCGGTGCTTTGAGCGCGGAGACAACGAGCACCTGGCGCTCGCCAGGCGGCTGCGGCGGGAGGCCGAAGGGCTGGCGGCGCTGGGTACCGACCAGGCTGATCTGCTGGGTGGCGCGGAGAGGGCGGCCGCGCTGGTCCCTGTGCTCAGGGTGGCGGGCGTACTCGAACGCGAGCTCGAAGCGATGCTGGCGGCCGCGGCTCGCGGCCTGCGCGAGGCGGTCACCGACGAAACCCGGTTGATTTACGCCGCGCGATTCGCCGCTCTCGACCGCCGGCTTGGCCTTCCTACCGGCTGACGGCTCCGGTTCATCAGGGCGCTGGGATATTGGCGTCGACGGTGACGCTGCACGCACCGCCGTTGACCTTGATGGAGTAGGCGTCGGTGGCGCCGGCGTAGCCGTCCGATTGCCAGCTGGCGCTGCCAATCGCGGCAGTGTGGTGGCCATCCGCCGTCAGGTTGAGGGCGCCCCCCGAGAGCTGGACCGAGACCGCGCTGCCGCTTGGCCGGTGGAAGCGCACGTTGGGTGCGCCGCCGTTGACCCTGAGCGGCACGATGCCTTTGGGCGGACCGACAGTGAGGTCGAGTTTAATGGCGCCGTCGTTGGCCTCGAGCGCGGTGAGGTTGACGTCGGTCAGGTTGAGGGTGGCGTTGGTGGCGCCGCTGTTCAGGCTGAAGCTCCAGGTCACCGAAGGGTTGATGTGGAGGTCGATGGTGAGCTGGTGGATGCCGAAAATGCCGAACTCTCCTTGCTGCGAGATGCGTAGCGCACCAGTCGAGCGGTCGAGCGTGACATCGGGCTTAGAGCCTGAGTAGGTGACCACCGCTTTGTAGAGGTCCGCACCCAAAGAGCTGTCGCCGACCACCGTCAGGTCTGCCGCCCCGACCTCGAGGTCCACGCTCGCGGCGGTCAGCGTGCCCAGGGGGTCGGCGGCGACGAGGGTTTGCGTTCCGGCTGGGATCGGGGGCCCCGCCGCGACGTACCCGATCGCGCCGATCCCGGCGATCAACAGGATGAGGACCGTCGCGATGTCCACCGTCATGCCGTGCGCGGTGCGGCGGACGATGAGCTCGAGGCCGATGACGATGAGGATGAGCGGCCAGAGATCCGCCAGGCGGTAGAGGCGGTCCGCGGAGATGATGTTGAGTTCGACGAGCACGGCGATGAGGCCGATGACGATCAGGACCACCGGCCAGAAGTAGCTGCGGTAATGGCGGCGCATCGGCTTGGCCTCAGGCCCGAGTTCGGCGGACGATCAGAAATGCGCCCAGGAGGATGAGGGCCGCCGGCCAAACGTACTTGCCGTCAAGCCAATTCAGGAGATTGAGGTTGTGGAGTAGGAAAAAGGCCCCGATCACGACCAGGGCAAGCGGCAAGAAGTAGTCCCTGCGCCAAAAGCCCATTGGGGGGATTCTAGCGGCGCCCCTCGACTAGACCGGGGCCACCACCTCGAAGAGGTCGGGGCGCTCTTTGCGGGCAGCTTCGACGAGGTCGGCGCCCGCGACCGTCGCCTGGATGGGCCTCGGCTGGTCGAGGTAGGCCCTCGCCACCCGCTGGAGGTCGGCGGCCGTGGTTTTCAAGAGCCGCTGCTTGAATTTTTCGCGTTCGGCGCGTGTGAATCCGGTCATGCGGTTGATCGCCTCGCGCCGACCCTTGATGTCGGGCGATTCGAGGGGATCGACGTCGCCGCATGCGCCCAGGATCGCTTCCTTCAAGGCTTCGGCATCGATGTCGCCGTCGATCACCCACCTCACCGCGCGGTCGTACGTGTCGTAGGTCCTGGTGATGTTGGGGTCGCGGTACGAGCCAAGGTAGAAGTTGCCCCCGCCCGTGTTGGCCTGTGCATACGCGCCATAGGCGCCCCCCTTCTCGCGCAGCTCCTTGTGCAGGAAGGTGTCGCGCATGTAATTGGCCAGCACCAGGAGGACTGGAGCGTCGGGGTGCTGGTAGCGGACCGTCTTGAAGGTTCGGACGTTGAAGGCGACGGGCAAGGGCGCTGTGCGCGCTTCACGGATGGGATCCAGCGGCGCCGGCTTGACTGGCCCGCCATTGCTCCTACCCGCATCGCCTTGACAGGGAAGGGCCGTCACAAAGTCCTTCAGGAGGGCCTTGAGCGTGTCGATCATCGAGTCCTCGCTCGTTACCACGACCGTGATCGAATCGCTGCGGAACAATTTGGTCCTGATCGCGTCGAGCTTGGAGATGAGCTCGCGAAGGCCGCGGTCGTCGAGCTTGGCCAGGTCGCGCATCACGTGGAGCATGCCGATGCCCTGGAGGCGGTCGTTGATCGCTCCCTCGGAGCTCAGCTTTGACTGGGCGAGGAGGATCGCGAACTGGAACCCGAGGCCGGCGATCGAGCTCTCGAGCCGAGTCGCGGTCTCGGCGATTATCTCCTTGAGCCTGCCCGTGTCGATCTCCAGGTGTGCGGTCAGGTCGGTGAGCAGGTCAACGAAGTGCTTGGCGTTGCGGTCGAGCGCCTTGCCCGAGACCATGAACGACTGCAGGTAGTCCTCCTCGCCGGCCAAGGGCTGCACCTGGGCGGCGGCGCCGATGCCACCCGTGTAGGCGGCGATGCGCTTGGCGATCTCGACGTAATCCTGGCCGGCCGCGCCGGCCTGCGTGAGCACGCGACCGAAGAGCGGGAGCAGGTCCTTTTCCTGTGGGGTGAGCGCCGAGAAATCTGACCGGATGTCGATGTAGGTGACACCGTTGGTCGGCTGGGGGAAGAATTCCACTTTGGCTTTGCCGAACGTGGTGTCCTTGCTGGTCACGTCTTCGAACTCCATCGGGATGTCGGTGAGCTCCAGCGTGGGCAGGGTCGAGAGGTCTTGCTTGGCGTCCTGCTCCTGCTTGAGGCGACCGGCTTCCGCGACGATCCGCGCTTTGTCCGCCTCGGTGAGGCTCGCTTCGACCTTTGCCAGGCGCTCCAGCTCCTGTTTGCGTTTGGTTGCCTCGAGCTCTTCGTCGGGGACGACGATCAGCAGTCCGCGGTGTGGATTGTCGAGCAACTCGGCCCTGATGAAGTTCTCGAAAAAGCGCCCCCCCTTGCGATCCTTTTCAAGGCGGGCCAGGTCGGTGTCGAAGTTGAGCGCGTCGTACGGGTCGCCGCCGTAGTAGTAAGGCGCGAGGGCGGTGAAGAGCACTTTCAGCGAGTAGGGAAAGCCGGCGTTGGAGCGCTCGCGCTTTTCGAACTCGAGGTGGTGGATGGCAGCGTCGACCTGTGTGGGGTCCACGCCTTCTTTCGCGAGCTTCTCCAGCGTTTCGAGGACGACTTGCTCGACCTTCTGTGCTTCTTCTTGCTCGATGTCTTTCAGGCCTGCGCCAAACACAGTCTCGCGGTAGTCGTCTTGCAGGCCGCTGCCATCTGCCATTGCCGTGCCGAGCTTCGAATCGATGAGAGCTTTCCTCAGGGGCGATGCGGCGTTGCCGAGCAACACCTCCGCGAGGACTCTCATGGCCAGGAGCTGGAAGGAATCGCCGGTGTGGGCGGTCACCCATGCGACAAGGGCTTGCGTCTTTTTTGTGTTGTCCTCGCCCTTGGTGGCGGGGTAGGGCTCCGTTGCCGTGACCGGCTTCTTGAAACGCTTTACATCCGGGATTGAGGTGTCGACCTCGATTCTGTCGAAGTGCTGTAGTGCATTTTTCTCGATCGCTGCCAGGGTCTCCTCGAGGTCCTGGTCGCCGTACGTGTAGAAGTGGGCGTTGCTCGGGTGGTAGTGGGTGGCGTGGAATCTCTTCAGGTGGTCCCAGGTAAGGTCGGGGATGTGCTCGGGGTCGCCGCCCGAGATATGTGAATAGGTGAGCCCGGGGAACAATGTTTGGCCCACGATTTTCTGCACCGCGGCCTGCGGGCTGGCGAGGGCGCCCTTCATCTCGTTGTAGACGACCCCCTTGTAGCGAAGGCCGCTCTTGGGGTCGGTTGGGTCCTCGAACTCGAAGCGGATGCCTTCTTGCTTGAAGGAGTCCTCGTCGAGTCTCGGGAAAAACGTCGCGTCGAGGTAGACGTCGAGGAGGTTCTTGAAGTCCTTCTTGTTGCGCGAGCTGAACGGATACATGGTCCAGTCGGCGCTGGTGAAGGCGTTCATGAAGGTGGCGAGGGACCTTCTGGTCATGCTGAAAAACGGGTCTCGGACCGGGTACTTTTGCGATCCCGCGAGCACCACGTGCTCGAGGATGTGGGCGACGCCTGTGGAGTCCATTGGGACCGTGGGAAAGAAGACGGCGAAGGAGTTGTTGTCGTCGGGGCACTCCACGTGCAGGTGGCGGGCGCCTGTGCGGTCGTGCTCGAGCTCGAGATAGGAGCCCTCGAGGCGGTCCAGGCGCTCCTTGCGCAGGATTGTGTAACCGCCGATGGTGCCGATGCCGCGCGCGCTGGTTTTGGCCATGTGCTTTTTAGCAGTCTAGTTGGGTGGGAGTTTGAGGCGCCCCGGGCCTAGGATGGGGTCGTGGTGATGTTCACGCCTGGGGAGCTGGAGTTCCTGCGGTCACAGCGGCTGGCGAGGTTGGCCACGGTGGGGCCGTCGGGGTGGCCGCATGTGGTGCCCGTCATGTACGCGCTTGGCGAGGATGGCGCGTCCCTCGAGTTCGACGTCGATGGGGTGAAGCTGAGGAACCTGGGCCACGAACCACGCGCGGCGTTGGTGGTGGATGCGATGGGCCCGAAACGGGGGTTGACGGTGCAGGGCAAGACGGAGCTGATCGGCTCCGAGCGAGCCCGGCTGACGCCGGCCAAGAAGTTCAGCTGGGGCCTGTAAAGACACCGTCCCCAAAAGCCAGACCCGGCACCGGGTGCCGCCGCCGTGCCAGCCCCCTCCGCCTCCGGCCCTCCGCGGTCAATTTATTCGGGACCTGGCTTGCGGAGAACCCTGGTTGTAAAGAGTTAGCCCTGGACCTCGCGCATGAGGTTTGCCATCTCGATGGCCGCTTCGGCCGCTTCAGCGCCCTTGTTGTTCTTTGGCCCTGAACGCGCCAGCGCCTGTTCTTTGTCTTCGGTCGTCAGCACCCCGAATGTCACAGGGACTCCGGTATCGAGCTGCACCTGCATGATCCCGGCCGCCGCTTGGTTCGCGACCACCTCGAAGTGATACGTCTCGCCTCGAACCACGCAGCCCAGGCACACGATCGCGTCGTGATTTCCACGCTCGGCCAGCGCAAGGGCAGTTACCGGCAGCTCCAGCGACCCCGGAACCCACAGCACGTCGGGCTCCTCGACCCCATGCTCCTGCAGCGCGCCCAATGCCCCCCTTAGAAGCCGCTTTGTCACGTCCTCGTTGAAGCGCGCCACGACGACTGCAATGCGCAGCTCACCGCCGCTCAGGTCGGGCGTGGCGCCCTTTTCACCCACCGCTAGAGAAGATGCCCGAGCTTGTCTTTCTTGGTCTTGAGGTAGCGCTCGTTATGCGGGTTGGCCGCAATGCGAATGGGCACGCGCTCCGTCACCTCCAAACCGAAGCCCTCCAGGCCGTAGATCTTCTTGGGGTTGTTGGTCAGCAACCTGATTTTGCGAACCCCAAGGTCGTAGAGGATCTGGCTACCGATCCCATAGTCGCGCTTGTCCGCGGGGTGTCCAAGGGCTTCGTTGGCCTCAACCGTATCGAGGCCGCGGTCCTGGAGGTTATAGGCATGCAGCTTGTCCAGCAGGCCAATCCCCCGGCCTTCCTGGTGGCGGATATAGAGAATGACCCCGACGCCCTCGGCCGCGATCATCTCCATCGCCGCATGCAGCTGGGCGCCGCAATCGCAGCGCAGGCTGCCAAAGATATCGCCGGTGAGGCACTCGGAATGTGCCCGTAGGAGGACAGGCTTCTCGGGATCGATCTCGCCCAGCACGAGGGCGAGGTGGTTCTCGTGACGGAGAACGTCCTCGTAGGCGAACAGCCTCCACTCACGGGGTTCGGCGCCGCCTATCGGAATCACTGCCTCGACCCGGCGCGCAACGAGCTTTTCGTTCCGGCGCCTGTACGCGATCATCTGCTCGACGGTGATGACCTTGATGTTGTGCTCGCGTGCAAAGCTGTCCAGGTCGGGCATTCGGGACATGGTCCCGTCCGCTTTCATGAGCTCCGTGATCACCCCGGCCGGATAGAGGCCGGCCAGGGTCGCGAGGTCCACGGCGGCCTCCGTCTGTCCCGCCCGCGTCAGCACGCCACCCTCCGCGGCGCGCAACGGGAACGTGTGCCCTGGCATCGAGAAATCGCTGCTCCTGGCGGAGGCATCGAGCACTTTGCGAATGGTGGCTGCGCGATCGTGCGCAGAGGCGCCAGTGGTGACGCTTTCCTTGGCGTCGATGCTGACGCTGAAAGCAGTTCCCAGCCGGCTCGTGTTGTGCTCCACCATTGGGGCAATTCCAAGCTCGTCGAGCCGCTTCGCCACGATCGGCATGCAGACGAGGCCGGATCCGTGACGCGTCATGAAGCTGATGTGCTCCGGCGTCACCAGCTGGGCGGCGACGACGAGATCGCCCTCGTTTTCGCGCTCCTCGTCATCCACGACGATGACGAACTTGCCCGATTTGAAGTCGGAAAGAGCCTCTGGGACGGTCGCCAACGCCATCGCTGGTAGATATTACCGGCGGAGGTTTCGGGCGACGTAGCGGGCAACGATGTCCGCCTCGAGATTGACGACCGTGCCTTTCTTGTATCCGCCCGCGATGGTTACATCGAGGGTGTGGGGAATCAGCGCCACCCCGAAAGTGCCAGGGGGCTTGTCCACCGTCGCCACCGTCAGGCTCACTCCATCCACCGCGATTGAGCCCTTGACGGCAACGAACCGAGCCAGTGCGGCCGGGAGCTGGATCTGTACCTCACGGCCGGAGGCCACATGCTTCACGGACCTGACGACGGCCGTGGAGTCGACGTGACCCTGAACGAGGTGCCCATCGAGCGTTGAGCTTGCGGTTAGCGGCAGCTCCAGGTTGACCTCCTCGCCAGCCTCCAGGGCGCCGAGATTGGTGCGCCGCAGGGTCTCGGGGACGACGTCCATGTAAAAGACTGGGCCCTTCTTCTTAACGACCGTAAGGCAGCACCCGTTCACCGCGACGCTGCCGCCAATCTTCAAGTGGCGCGCGATCCCCGCGTGGTCGATGGCAAGGCGCTTGCCATCTGCCTCGACCACCTTCGAGACGGCGCTAACTATCCCTGTGAACATCCACGTATCCGGTGATCAATAGGTCGTCACCAAGCTTGGTCGCATCGAGCTCGCGCAATCGGACAGCCTCCGCAAGGTGCTCCACGCCGGCCCCGCCGATGGCACTTGGCGCTTCGCGCCCCCCGATGAGAGTAGGCGCGACGTACGCGTACACCTTGTCCACCAGGCCTTCCGACACAAACGATGCATGAACCGTGCCGCCCCCCTCCACCAACAGACTGAGGATCCCTCTTCGGCCAAGTTCGTCGAGCAAAGGTTCCAGCGCAACGCGACCATCTGGCGTGGACGGGAATTTAACGACCTCCGCCAGTCCCATTCGGCCGGCCCGCGTTGTCGCAATAAGAGTGTTGGGACCGACAACTTTGGCTGACATGCCAAGACGCAGTTGGGAGTCCACCACAACGCGCAGGGGCTGGCGAGCCGCCGTGGCGCCGTCGAGTCGGGTGGTCAGCTCGGGGTCGTCGGCGATCACAGTGTTGACGCCAATCAGGATCGCATCGTGGATGTGCCTGAGCCGATGACCATGGAGGCGAGACTCTTCGCCCGTGATCCAGCGTGACTCTCCCGTGCGTGTCGCGATCTTGCCATCGAGGCTCATCGCGAACTTGGCGCTCACGAATGGCCTGCCGGTGAGACGGTGCTTGACGTAAAACTCGTTCAGCTTCAGCGCGCGGTCTTCGTGGATGCCAACCACCGTGTCGATGCCGGCGCCCCGAAGCTTGGCTATGCCGGCGCCCCGGACTCGTTTATCCGGATCCTGCATCGAGATCACCACTCGCTTCACGCCTGCTTCGATGATCACATCGGCGCACGAAGGAGTGCGGTGGGAGGCGCATGGCTCGAGATTCACGTACAGGGTGCCGCCAAGCGCATCGTCGCCGGCGGCAGTCAGCCCCTGTTGCTCAGCGTGAGGTTCTCCAGCACGTTGGTGGTAGCCCTCGCCCGCAAGCGTGCCGGAGCTGTTGAGCACCACGGCGCCGACCATCGGATTCGGGCTCGTGGCATAGTCCCCGCGCAGCGCCAGCTCGAGGGCACGTGCCGACCAATGCAGATCAAGGTTCGCGTCCGCATCAGTAGGTGGCACTGCTGGCAATATATCGGGCCACGGCGCGCGGAGCCGCAAAACCAGTGAGCAACCGAATTAGGTCTATGAGATTCTCCAGCCGCTTTTCATTGCGCTGGATCCGTATGACGTGACCTCACATCCTCAACAACTGAAGAGTGAGTTATAGGTGAACAAGCCCTCGGGCTATTAGTACCGGTCAGCTCAAAGCATTGCTGCTCTTACACCTCCGGCCTATCAACCTAGTGGTCTACTAGGGCCCTTACCTGGTTAACCCAGTGGGAGACCTTATCTTGGAGTCTGCTTCGCACTTAGATGCTTTCAGCGCTTATCAGAACCGGCCATGGCTACCCGGCGCTGCCACTGGCGTGACAACCGGTACACTAGCGGGCCGTTCAACCCGGTCCTCTCGTACTAGGGTCAACTCTCCTCAAGTCTCCTGCGCCCACGGCGGATAGGGACCGAACTGTCTCACGACGTTCTAAACCCAGCTCGCGTACCGCTTTAATGGGCGAACAGCCCAACCCTTGGGACCGACTCCAGCCCCAGGATGCGACGAGCCGACATCG
>Ga0307373_10012060_pt1 | contig 12370 bp, 9 predicted proteins | sample OX2MG_FD_202534 | JGI IMG/M metagenome (GOLD analysis project Ga0307373, IMG submission 202534) | Soil microbial communities from Risofladan, Vaasa, Finland - OX-2 | ecosystem: Environmental > Terrestrial > Soil > Coastal area > Acid sulfate soil | place: Finland: Risofladan, Vaasa | collected...
GGGTTCTTCTATCCTTCCGCAGAGATCTACAATGACGCCCCTGCAGGTTTCTGGGAGTATGGTCCAAATGGTCTCCTAATGCGAAACAACTTCGTCAGAGTCTGGCGAAGAATGCTCGTTCGACGGGACGACATGCTGGAGATCGACGGATCTGTGATCATGCCAAAGATAGTGTTTGAGGCTTCGGGTCACCTTTCAAGTTTGGTGGATCCAATCGTTCAGTGCACAAAATGTGGCACGCGAATAAGGGCTGATAAGTACATCTCGGAAAAGACAGGCTTACAGATCGACGAGCGACTCTCCCCAGCGGAATTCCAGGCACTAATTGCAAAGCACAGCCTTCACTGCCCAAAATGCGGAGGAAGCTTTGGAACTCCGACAAAGTTCAATATGATGTTCCGAGTTGGAGTGGGGGCTGAAGATGTAGACGCTTACTTACGTCCCGAAACCGCGCAGAGCATCTTTGTTGATTTCCAGAGGCTATCGAAAACCATGAGAATGAAACTACCAAAGGGTATCGCGCAAGTTGGAAAGAGCTTTCGGAATGAAATCGCTCCGAGACAGGCTTTGATTAGACTTAGAGAGTTGATGCAGGCCGAAGTTGAGGTCTTCTTTAACCCAGAAGCAAAGTTTGATCCGGTAAAGTTCGAAAAAATAAAAGCGGTCGAGATGAATGTTCTGGCGCAACCCTACACAGATAGCCAGAGTGGTACGGCGAAAAAATATGCTGCGGCCGAATCTGTTCCAGTTTTCGGTGGAAAAGAGATTATTGCATACTACTTTTCTCTTTTGCAGCTTTTTTACGAAGCTTGTGGTTTTGCAAAGGAAGATACTCGTTTCAGGGAACTCTCCGCTGCCGACAGGGCATTTTACACGACTTCGGCATTTGATTTTGAAGTGAAAACTAGCTTCGGATGGCTTGAGCTGGTCGCTTGCAACTATCGCACTGACTACGACCTCGGAAACCACTCAAAGTACTCGAAGAATGACCTCTCGATGATGGACCAAGAAAAGAAGGTCATGCCGCACGTGGTCGAACTTAGTCTAGGAGTTGATAGGAGCCTGTTTGCCCTTCTGGATTTCAAGTTCTTTCACGAGCAGAATCGGGACGTCTTGAGGTTGCCGCCTAACATTGCTCCCTATCTTGCGGCTATCTTCCCACTAATTTCAAAACCAGAATTTGAGTCAAAGGCTCAGATGGTATTCGACAATCTGAAAGAGCACGAGGAGTACAATGTATTCTACGATGATTCAGGCAATATCGGAAGGAGGTACAGACGCATGGACGAGCTTGGGACCCCTTATTGCATCACGATTGATCACGATACGCTGCAAAATGATACCGTTACTTTGAGGGAGCGTGACTCGATGTCCCAATCGCGGATAAACATTTCAGAAGTGGCATCCGCCTTGAGAACTCTAAGAGATAAACGCTAGATACAAAGCGATTGAAATTAGGGCAGCTGCAACGGTTGCGATCAAGTTAACAGCATTGTTGTCGAGAAATCGTATCCCTTTCTCCGAAATTGTTGGTTCATCGTGGTGGTACAGATTCTCTGTATCCGCGCCGCATATCTTACATTTGTTCTTGCCCTGGACAGTAGCTCCCAATAAGCTGTCGAAATTCATTGCGAGGAAGGCAGCAGTTATTACTGCGACGAGCGCGTAGAAAATCTCCAGACGGGTCCCGGAAACAACCTTCAGAGCAACTCCCAAACTTCCGAGGCCAATTGCGGATACTAGGCCCGCCATCTCACCCATTGCCGAAACTCCGCCTGAAGTTCCTGGCACTACAATTTTTCTAGGATCCAGAATCAAGCGTGGTTTCGAGGCGCTAAGGAGTCCTATTTCCGTGGCTATGGTGTCGCTCATAGCTGCCGCTATGCAACCGAGGAATGCAACCGCGTAGATTTCTTGGTGAGTTGCCAATTCAAATATCGCGGCTATGGCGCCGACCAGCCCGTTAGCGAGCACATTCAGCCAAGACCTCCTTCCCCCTTTTTCTTGTGCTGAGCCAAGTTTCTGCTTGTACCCGAACCGGTATCGCGTGAGAACTGATGAGATAAGCACGAAAGCGACGATTATTGCGAGCCATCCGAGTCCGCCTGCGAGCAACGTGACGATGCCTATCAAAGAGCCTGCAACTGCGCCTTGGATGTCTAGGGCGCTGACTTTCACTGCCACCAACGAAAGTCCGGTTATGATCAGAAGGCCTGAGACAATCTCAATGGTCGATGGTACTATCAAGCCCAAAGCCTGACTCAAACTGTGGTCTTCATTGCGAGCGAAGATAGTCCACGAATAATGTCTTCCTCGCTCTTTCCTGTTAGAGCCAAGATTATTCGCTCCTTCTCCGCGAGTGCTTTCCCTACCTGATCAACACTTTTTGGGCCGTGAAGAACGACCATCCTCGGCTTCAAGTGCACCACTCTTATCGCGACCATAGGAGATCGCCCTAATCCTACTTTAGTGAATACCAATAGTCTTTCGGTCGTCGCACCATAGATCTTGTAAAAGTCATATCCTGACAAAGCGTAAATCGTTTTTATCGAATCTAGGACCGTGTAACCGTAGATTTCGGTGTCGAGCCTTTCTGAACCAGTCACAATTAGACCATCCACGAGTTCCGCAAGTTTCCTAGCCCTTATCGGCTCCTTGAACTCTCCTATGGCGAGGATTGCTGATTTGTCTTTTGGATCGACCTCTCGCGACAATAGTTTATGATGGTTGTCGTCCAGCTTCACCAGAGCTTCGACATACCTCTTGATGAATCCAACTCCTGGAGAGGCGCGCCTGCCACTTTCATAATCACTCAAGACAGATGGGGACAAACCCATTTCTCTGGCCAAGCTAGCCTGCTTCACGGCAATCCTCTCGCGCCATTTTCGCATAGCGTCCCCAGGGTTGTCGCTGATCACTACGTCGCCGGCAATGTGAGCGGCAAACTCCTCGTGATCAAGACTCATAAAGCGAATCTACGACAAGTGTCGATTTAAAGTAATAGGTTAGTCTCGCTGTAATCCACTATTCGTTTGGAGTGAGTGAGAAATTGTTTTACTTTTGTATCAGTGCTGCCAGTAATTGTTTTTCCATTCCAAACCTGTGACCAAAGAATTTCTTCGTCTGACCCATGGGCAGAAATTTCGCTTCGCCAACCTTGACTAGCATCGGTAAATCGGATACAACTTTTCCCAAGATCAGACAGTGCCTTCTTGGAAGTGTTCGAACTATAGATTTGATAGTGTCGCCATCTGCCGTCGAGGCCCTCGCTATCATATCAAGATCTGTTTCGTTAGTAAAGTTGAACAAAAATATGTTATCAGCTTGCCGATAGATCCCATCGTTTATCGCGTCCGGCTGGTTTGTTATTAGAGTAGTAAATATCCCGAAGTGTCTCATCCTTGTAACGATATCGTCCCAGTAGGTCTCACGCAAGTACAAGTGAGCTTCCTCTGCGAACAAGAAGACTGGTGGAATCATATCTCTTTCTAAGAGTTGCACTAGCTTACTCAGAATAATCTCAACGACCATTTTCTTTGTCAGTGAGGAAGATTTCTTCAAGGAAACGATGAGTGCCCCGCCGCTCGGCAGCAATGATTTGATTACCGAATCTACCCTGACACTGTCTTGCTTTTCACCCGCGAAGACTCCCGACGCTTTCATCGTCTGGAATCTGGAATGTAGCGCGTCTTTCACGAGCTCATTGCCGCGCCATGACTGGATAGCTTCTCCAAGCCCGTCCAGCGTAAACCTTTCCGTGTGTTCCAAAGAACTGATAATTCTGATGAATTCGCGCAGCGAGGCGCCGGGAGCGTCCAGAACGTGCTGCATCAGGGAGATCAGACTGTATTCTCCCAAGTAGTCCAGAGCAAATTTCAAATTGCGGCCCGGCTCCAAAGCGATTATTCTGTCTGAGAGCTCGTTTTTTGATCCATCCTTGTTCATGGACAGACCCTCGTACTCATTATTCAAATCGAATACGATGACTATGGCACCGCTCATCACAAGCGAACTAACAAGTATCTTGGAGAGATGAGATTTCCCGGATTCTTTCTTCCCTGTTATTATCGAAAGGTTTCCGTCAATCGACTCTCCCAGAATAGTGAACTGTTCTCCGTCCTTAGTTGTGCCAATTTTGATTTTTGCACTCCCCGTTTGGCCCGAGAGATCCAAGAGCTTTGATTGCGAAATTTTCTTGATCTTTGACTTTGATCTTGAAGGGACCCATGCAACGTTTGGAACCATCAATCCATTCTGGATACTTCCCCTGATCTTGCACTTTAGCAGCCTCATGTCTTTGATCATCTGCGACACACTGGAAATTTCGAACGGATCCAGTTCAGTGCCAGAGGCGCTTGATTCGATTATTTGGTCGCGTATGATATCTTCAGTCAGAGATTGGCTGGGGATGTACATCTCGTCATAAACCTGGACCACCACAGAACCCGAGGCATTGCTGTCTACAATTTCGAGATAATCCCCCTGAAAAACCGATTCAGCGGGCAGGGCGATAATCGATATTTCGTTGTGTTGTTTTTCTAAGATGCGCATTTCTAGCCTCTCCTAAACCAACTTGCCCAAGATAGTAGCTCGCAAGTCATCTGATGCTATTCGGACCATCCCGAATTTCTTCGAAAGATAGCTTCTTGTGGAGGAAATTGTAAAGGAATCGAAGACTGAAAGATGGTGTGCTAGCCTAAGTGTTTCGGGGTAGCCCCTGAAGAAAATATCGTTGTATTTGAGATCTGACAATATCTGAGCGTCATCCTCGGCATTCACTTTGGACATATCGACCCGGAACACTTGGGAATTAGGAGAGAATTTAGCAACTAGGACCCTGCTTTCTAGGCTTTGCATGAAGATCTTCAAGGAATCGGAAATGTCAAAGAAGCTGTTGCTCTTGCCAGTAGATTGCAACCACCCAGCTGCGTTCGAAACATACTTCAGACTGGAAGTCTTGCTCAGGCCCACTAGTTGGTTGAAATTTTTCTCGGTTGCCCGCTCTACTTCGCGAAGACAAAGAGCCCGAGTTTCCAGCATTGAAGACCTTAGAGAACCGTCTACCAAAATCAGCGCATCGGAATTTGTTCTCGCAGCTTGAAGTTGCGCAGATCTTTCTAGCCGGATTCTTATGAACCGCTCGGCCAGCGAAGTGTCAGTCAATATTGCCCTAATTGCTTTTCGTGGAAGTCTTGAGATCATCTCTTCAGCCAATGTCTTTTGGTTCATGTAGAAAATGAACGGCCCCGCTCTGCAGTGCCTTCTAATTTTCGTCTTGGAGGAGCTAACTATTGCAACCCTCCCAGCAAAAATTGAACCGTCCTCAGTTTCTCCAATTAGGGCGCAGGAGGAGTCTATCCCAACGACCTGACGCTCTCTCGGGTTAGCTGCAAAATTCTGGATTTGATATGGGGGAGGTTTTGAACTTGATTCGAGATTTTGAAGCGGAATTGATTCCTTTGAAAAATCTGATCTGAAAAATACCTTCTTACCAACCAGATTTGTCAGGGATCTATCTAGATTCTCCGATAATGATTCCATGTCGACAAGTTGTTGAAGCGAACTCGGCTCAGGGACAAGACTTAATTGATTGTTCATCATGCGCAAGATGTGTATTGAGGCGCTGTTGTTTTAAGTATTGCGCAACATGCACACTCAATTGTTGAGCAATAGCGCAAAATGTCAGAGAACAAGAATGTCACTGTGAAACTGAAGAAAGGTGGTTGGGAGATTGAGATTACTTGCCCATCAGAACAGCTCCAGAAGGCTGTTGAAAGTGTCCTAACCTCCCTCACAGCGAATTCTACGCCTATGATTATAACTTCAGCAGGTGAAAAGTCTCAATCTACGGGGAATAAGACTTGCAGAGGTTTGATTCTAGAGCTGTGGGAGGAATCTTGGTTTAATGAAGCAAGATCACTCTCGGAGGTTCATGAAGAGCTTGCTAGGCGAGGCTTCCACTACGATAGAACAGCAGTTTCGCATTCGCTTACAGATCTAGTCCGAGAGAATGTTCTTTTTCGTCAGGGCAACATGCGCAACTACTCATACATTCAGAAGAGGCCCACTGACTATCAAAAACCACAAGTCGAAGGGTCTGTTTCGTCAAGTACAGTCGTCAAAAAGGAATCGGAACAAAACTAGGCTTTCTTGCTTAAGAGTCCAGAGAGCCAGTCTATTCCAATTGTCGTGATTCTGAACTGTGTTTTTTCATCGTTTGATTCCCTTGAAACAAACCGTGCCTTTGTCATTTCACTGAGACGAGAGCTCAGGGACTTTGGGTTTAGAGAGGTTGCTTCTTGGAGCCCATTGAGGGTGACAGACGGTGTAATGCCTTCACGTGTTTCTGAAGCAATTCGCTGAGCCACCAATTGCAAACCAACGAGTTCCTTGTCGCTGAGTTTTCGCTCCTGATTCCAGACTCTTGGGCCTTCAGGAGTTATCTTCACAAAGTCTCTGAACTTTTCGACTAAATCCTTTGTGCTGAAGTTCATCGATAGCTTGTGCGCGAGATCCATTTCCGGTATCTGTTTTGTAATGAAACTGTTTACCGATTGTAGTACGACCTCCGGCGAGCCTGAAAACTCCGCTTTGGCTTCACCTAGGACTATCGAGACGGTCAATCTTCCAATTTCTTGCTTGCTTGACATTTGTGTTCACCTCTGCTTAACGCTTTCACTGATTAACTTTTTCCTGTTTCAGGGCCACTTCTAGTCGCTTTCCGAGTGTCTCATTCACGACCTTTCCGTCCACTTTTCCCCTGACAGTCTGCATGATCTTACCCATCAGAATACTGTGGGCTAGTGCACCTTTTGATTTTACCAATCCTATGTTCTGCTCGATTACCTGATCCACTATTTTCGCCAGCTCCGTCTCGTGTATCATTCCGAGTCCGGCATTGGACAGGGCACTTTCAAGAGACATGGTTGGTTCTGCGGAAATCTGCCTTATTACGCCCGGAAGAGCTTCCTTTGCGAACTTGCCCCTTGATAGAGCCTCAAACACATTGAATAGAATTTCGTCAGGGATAGATTCTACTCGCACTCCATCGCGGGAAAGCGATTGGAAAATATCAACCAGAACAGAAGCGACGTAACGCGTTGGGAGCTTCGAGTTTGCGATCACGCGCTCGAATAGAACTCTCCTCTCCGAGTCGAACATAGGTTCTGCCAACTGGGCCGGTAAATCGTACTTGATCGAGAAAGCCTTGACCTGTTGCTCCCACGGTTCTGGTATATTGTTTCGAAGTCTTGCCAGTGTTTCCTCAGAGACTCGGATAAGTGGTATATCCGTCTCAGGGTACATTCGAGCGGCGCCTGGGCGCGGTCGAAGAAACAATGTTTCACCTTCTAAGCTTGCGGCTCGAGTTTCGGCTGGAACTCCAATCGTAGTGTGCTGCAATCGTTTCTTTAGTGACTCTACCACCTTTGTAGTGTTTTGTCGATTGCCGGCAATCAAGACAAACGCATCGCCACTGGCTATGTTGTTAGCGTTTCTAAGTAATGTGACTTCCTCCTGGGTGATTCCATAGTTTGGCAGTTCATCTGAATGAAACACGCCGCCTAATCCGTAAGTTTTCGCGATTGCACCAAGTTCTTTCCCCAACCTTGAGTGAAATTCGTTCTCCTTTCCAATGAAACCGGCAAATCCTTTGATCGAAAGGCACATAACAACCGAGCTCTCCGAGGAAAGAGCCTTTCTTATGATGGTTGATTTCGACTCGCGGAACAAACCCGTGACTTCATGAGCCTTCATCTCCAGATTGTTTCCCAACTTTTGTGTGATTTCTTTCGCGAGATCGAAGAAAAACTTCTGCCTCGCCGCCTCGAACAGAACAACCTTGCGAATTTGATCCAACCGTTGCACCCCCTTGACTTCTATCACCTTACCATTCATTACAGAGATGTTGAGATCTTGTCTGATTGTCCCTAGTCCTCTCGCGACCCTGCCAGTCGAACGCATCAATTGACCGAGAGTTCTTGCGGCGTTTTCGACATCCTCGGGATTCCCCTGGATTGGAGCTAGCGCAACTTCTACGAGTGGAGAACCCAAGCGATCTAGCGCGTAAGTTCTTTCGTCTTCTCGTTCACCTTCCATTCTTATGGCCCTGCCAGCGTCTTCCTCCAGTCCGATTGTCTGCACGGCAATTTTTTTGCCTCCGTATACTAGCTCGCCACCGAGTGATATGACGGCGGTTCTCTGGAATCCAGAAGTATTGGAGCCGTCCACGACGATCTTTCGCATGACGTGAATCTCGTCTGCTATTCTTGATTTCAATGCAAGGGCGAAGAGTAGAGATGTTTCGAGTGCTTCACGGCTAATCGGATGAGGCGGTTCCTCATCGGCCTCGACCAAGCAACTTGAAGTCTTGGATGCCAAGTATCTTACTCGTATCACTTGTCTAGATTCAAACTCTGCGGCCTCGTCGATCTCCCCCAACTCGGAAGAAGCTGGTCGGAGAATTCTTCTGAAAGCGAAGGTTTTCTCCTGAATGTCCTCAGATCCGTCACCGACAAACGGCGGGCAAGAGCAGAACAGTTTGGTGCTCGTCGCAAGCTGCTGGTGGACCTCCAGACCGACTTTCAGCTGGATTCCTTCGTTGTCACATACAGCTTTAGCATCAACCAAATTATGACAAACCCCTAATCTTGACTGAGCGGGATTCTTGGAGTAAGCTCATCCACGAAATTCGTGAGCATGATTTCGTTTACGTTATCGAAATTCCCCAGCGCCCAAGAAAGTTTTGCTAGCGCTGTTTCCGCAAGCATGTTTTCAAGAGGCGTTGCTCCAGCCTTGATCATATCCCTCCCGGTCTCATAGACATTAAGATCGACGTGACCCCAAATGCATTGTGACGATATTCCGACAAAGACGCCCTTCTTTGTCAGATCAGAAATCCGTGCAACAGCTGACGAAGAAATGTGGCCCAGTCCCGAGCCTTCGATAATTACTCCCTTTACTTTTCTCTCTTTTCCAATGTAATCCAAGATCGAATAATCGAATCCTGGATAGAACTTGATCAGCGCAACGGCATCGTCGAATTTCGATTTCAGTTTGTACGAATCGCTGGTCTTTTTGGCACCTTGCTTCCTACCGCCAGTCATTGTGATTTGATTCTCCATTACTCGTGCAATGCAAGGTACATCAATGGATTCGAATGCGTCTCTACGGCTAGTATGGTTCTTCCTTACACGCACGCCCGAATGTATCGCTATGTAATCGTCATTCTCAGTCTCGTGCATTGCAACATAGACTCCGGGCAAGTGTGAATTAACTGCGAATGCTGAAGCGGCCTTCAAATTTAGGGCTCCATCCGAGGATGGGCGGTCGGAGGATCTCTGCGCGCCCACGAGAACGACTGGCATTTCGTTTCCAATTAAAGAAAAGCTCAATGCGGCTGAAGCGTACGCAAGAGTGTCAGTACCTATCATAACCACAACGCCGTGAGGTGACTTTTCCTTGCAACGTTGGATTATCTTTTCTGAGAGAATCTGCCACTCCTTCGGACCTATATTTTCACTAAAAACTGAGAATACAACTTCTGTATCGATGCTGGCGATCTCATCAAGTTCTGGAATCGACGCGTAGAGATCCATCGCTGAAAGCGCCGGATGCACTGCTCCCGTTCTATAATCGATCCGACTCGCGATAGTCCCCCCTGTGCTAAGCAGAAGGAGATTCTTCCTTTCAGATGTCGGAGCTTTGTTCGCATGATCTTCGGTCTTCGTTGAGATGCTTGCCATCTCCAAAACCTTGATTTTCTTGATACTGTCAGCCTTCAATCCAATGTTATAGCCAGACTTTAATTTGAGCACGATATACTCGGAATCTGCGTGCTCGTATCTTGGGATAACAATGCCAGCAGTCACAAGGCCATCTACGGTCTCTACTTCGATCTTTTGCCCAACTTTTGCGTTGAACTTTTCAAGGACTTCCTCTCCGGAGCTACGGCTTTGCTTCGGGGAAGAATGATCAGTAGTGGGCAAGTATTATGCCAGGTAGAGAATTTTCTGAAATAGGATATTAACGTTGAGTTCTGTCAACTTATTTGGCGGACGAATTTGATTTGTCCGCTCTTGGAAATTGACTTCGAGGCATCGACTCTCAGGATTACCGCTTCTTTACTGGGTTCCTGCACCATTGCTTCACCTGCATCGCCTTTTTGTGGAGAGTGGTCGAACTTCAACCACCCTCTGCGAGATATGTTCATTACAGCAACCATATCTCTGTCAAACCATTTCTCGCATTTCTGACACCAGAGCTGTCTGGGTTTGCTTCTGTCACCTTGGAGTCTCTCCCCGCATTGGTAACAGAGCGAACTTGTTCCATTGGTCTCAGATTTCGTCAGGTGGATTATCGGGACTCCACTCCACTGGGCTTTGTACTCGATCTGTCTCTTGATCTCGGCAAATGGCCAGTGATTGTTCATTTGCCTGCGATAGTCTTTGCCTTGATAGTTGCCTTTATGGTACATTCGTCTTATATTACGAATGTCTTCAAAGACAATCCGCTGCCTATTCTCCTTCGCCTTTTGGACAACATCTTTCGAAATAGCATGAAGGATTCTCTTTACACGTTCGGTTTTTCTCTTCCCGTACTTTGAGCATATCTCCTTCCTGATTCTAACATCGTTCCGCTTCAACGATTTTAGAATGTCTTTAGTCGTCTCACCTATCTGGATGATTTTGCTCATGTCGTAATAGATAACAGCGTTCTTGTTTCCTACACATACATTTCGAAGATTCCTGTCGATTCCTATTGTGCCTGTCACCTTGTCCGGTAATGGTACGTCTTTTGAGATGCACAACGAAAGACTTGTTTCTGTCAACGTGAACGAGTTAACTTTCAGTTTTGGATCTGATAGAATACACTGTGCGTGTTTTGTTAGTTGGATTTCCTCAAACCGTCTATTGCCTAGAGGAATCACGACCTTACCGCTGACAATCTTGAATCCGTAGCAGGAGACAAGAAGAGGTTTCCCTAAGTTCGATGCTTTGGTTGGAACTCCGCGCTTGATTGATTTCTTTCTCGAAGCGAGAATTCCCGATGCTTTCGAGATAGCACATAGCTTGTAATATGATGGCACATTATACCGATTCAGTTCTTTATACGAAACTAAAGAAAGACGTTTGAGTGCGGTTGCGTTTCTGGCAAGTCCTATCCCGATGCAATCGTTCGTCATGTGCATAAATTCTCTCATTAAGGCGAGAACCTCAGTAGTGGGATGGTATGACTCCTTGAATGATTTTCTCGCCGAAGGCATTTTTCCCATTCTTGATTCGCAACTCCACCCAGATGGGAAAAAGCGGGGAAGAGATTGCGTACGAGCTAGTGGATGGCGCCCTATTATTAAAAAGAGAAAGTAGTGTCTCAGCTATGGTACTGGTCAAGATCGTCTGACCATGTCAAGTGGCGCTTTACTTTAAATGACCCGACAAGGGTTTGAAAGGCTTGCAAAACGTGCAAGCCTTAGTTTCTCATCACCTATAGTACGGAACTGCCACTTTCTCGACGGGTTTTCCTTCTCTCGAAGTCTTGACCTTGCGTATAGCGTCTTCAAAGTGCTTCATGGTCACGACCGCATCAGTGGCGTTTTTCTTAGCGTCTTCGGGTTTGGGGAACTTTGCTACGTACTCTTGCAGCACTAATGAGACTGCGGTATTCACCACCGAAGTAATGTCCGCTCCCGTGAAGCCATCCATCATTTCAGCGACGCGTTCCAAGTCTAGTTCCTTGGAGATCGGTTTGTGCTTCACTTGAATGTCGAGTATCTGTTTCCTTGCTGGTTTGTCTGGCGGCGGAATGAACAGCAGTTTGTCGAATCTTCCGGCTCGCAACAGGGCTGGATCTACCATGTCCATTCTGTTCGTCGCTGCGAGAACGACTACCCCGTTCAACGCCTGAATTCCATCGAGTTCGGTGAGAAGTTGACTTACGACCCTTTCCGTTACCATGCTGTCTCCTCCAAGTCCTCTCACTGGCGCGAGTGCATCGATCTCGTCGAAAAAGATAACGCACGGTGAGGCTTGCCTAGCTCTCCTGAAAACTTCCCTTACACCTCGTTCAGACTCTCCAACCCATTTTGAAAGTAGCTCGGGGCCGCGGACGCTGATGAAATTAGCCTCACTTTCGGTCGCTACAGATTTTGCCAGAAGTGTTTTTCCTGTTCCTGATGGACCGTACAGCAGGATGCCTTTAGGCATGCTGTATCCTATGGCTGTGTAAAGGTCAGGATACTTCAGCGGCCATTCGACGGCTTCCTGCAGCTCCTTCTTGACCGTCTCCAGTCCGCCAATGTCCCTCCAGTGAACATCAGGTGTCTCCAAATAGACCTCGCGCATAGCAGACGGCATCACATCTTTCAGCGCAT
>Ga0307373_10012061_pt1 | contig 12370 bp, 15 predicted proteins | sample OX2MG_FD_202534 | JGI IMG/M metagenome (GOLD analysis project Ga0307373, IMG submission 202534) | Soil microbial communities from Risofladan, Vaasa, Finland - OX-2 | ecosystem: Environmental > Terrestrial > Soil > Coastal area > Acid sulfate soil | place: Finland: Risofladan, Vaasa | collected...
CAGCAGGATGATCTATTTTTGTAATATCAACACCTGCTGAAGCGGTTACTGTTGCAAAGACTACTCCTGTTTGAATAAGTTCGACTTTTCCTGGGGTAGCGGCGGCAGAACCATCAAATGAAATGCCCCATTCTTTGATCTTTAAGTACACACCTGCATTTGGCTTAATTTGTAATAATGTCTTTATTGTTGTTCCTGTAGAAATTGTGGCAAAAGCGGCAGTTGTCTGCATTGGGCCACTTCCGATAAGATATAATGCCATATACTTTATTATAACGAGGATTTGTCAATTATTTTTAACTCTGTCTAAAGAGGCCAAGATTTTGGAGAGCGGTAATCACATCATCAACGGTATGAGATGCTCCCGTTGCAAGAAGTGGTAAGAAACCATTTCCTTGAATCGGATAATTTGTTCCACTTGATGTATCTGAGTATTGTGTCGTGTTACTATATACTCTTGGCAAAACAATATGATTGCCTGTGGCTGCTCCTTCAAGAGAGAAACCAATTGATTGTGTCCAGCCAACTCCACTTCTTGTGAATCCAGCAGGAGCAATAAATGAATTGTTCGCTCCTAAAACTCTAATACCGCTACCTGATGTCTGACCATTAGAATCAGCGATAGGACTAATTACAAGACAGTTTGTTGCTCCTGTATCAAAGTACCAACCGTCATAATAATTGTCTTGGGTTTCACAGTTTACAAAATAGATGTTAGTGGAGTTAACATAGATACCATAATTCCCTGAGTTCCCATTAGCACTATAAAACGCTTTACAATTAGTGACATGTGCCGCAGGAGTGTTTATATAAATACCATTAAGTAAATTGGAATCTGCGATCAGATCAGAGAAGTGAGCATCTGTTCCATGAAGAAAGAATCCATTTCCTTGTGCTGCTTTAACCCTGACGCGACTAAGGTAATATTGGCGGGTGTCTCCTTGGGTTTCTATACCATTATTCTTTACGTTTGCTATTTCAACGTCTTCAATAAGATGTTGTGAATCAGTACTACTCCAAGGAGTATTGATATAAATACCATCTCCACTAAGTTGGTTTGCTTGATTTCCGTCAATACGAAGTCTTCGGATCTTTACATTAACTGTGCCTGTTCCAGTAATACTGATGTTCGCTTGCGGGTTAACGGAATTAGCAAGGATAAGCTCTGTTCCAAAGCCCATCCCTTCGATCTCAATGTTAGAAGAGCTAATAGAGAGGGCTGCACCGAGGGTATACTGCCCTGGCCATAGTAAGACACGTCCTTGATTACTAAGTGCCGCTACAGCATTGATTGCGTTTTGAATCGGTGTATGGTCATTTGTTCCAGTAGTATAATAATCAGCACGATGAGCAGAGCCAACAGGGGCTACGACTTTAAGAGCAGGTGAGTAAGAAACTTTTGATACATACATATTAGTTTAGATACGTATAGGTTACGCCATCTCCGTTTACGGTTGCGTCAATGTAGATGAGTCCTACGTTACTGATTTCAAGAGATAGAGAATCTCCTGGGAATAACGGAGTGCCTCTTCGTCCAGTTTGATTGGCAACAACAGTTGAAGCTCCAACACAGATGATGCCACTATTATTAATATTAGCGGTAATAGTAACTTTTTTAGATGCGATTGATGTACTAAGAACGACTGCTGTTCCTGCGGTGGTAACTGACTTATTACCATCACCGATTGTATCTGGAAGTGGAATTAATGAACCTGCCATATACTTCTATTATAGGGGAATATTGTCAATTTCTTTTAGTTCTTAATCGGGGATGATAACGACTTCTCCTGAAATGCCATTCATCATATCAAGACGAACAATAACATTTTGTTTACATCGGTATTTTTGGAGAGCTTCAGAAACTTCTTTGAGACATGCTTCTCCTCGGGCCTTTCTGTCTGCATTTGCAATAGGATCTAATTGGGGAGCTTGTTTAATTATAGGAACATCCATAATGATAGTATACTAAAAATTGCCGTTAGAATCAATGACAGGGAGAGCTTTTAAGCCATCGGTATTAAAGTAAGCGGCAAGAAGCTTGCCAACTCCATTAAGCTGGAAGTTTCCATTGGCATCAATATAAAGAACACTTTCTTGTGCGCCAGCCCAACCTCCCCAATAATTAACTCCAAAAAGACCTGAACCAAGACTGGTAAGCATACGATAAAAAGTATCCATATAATAAATTCTTTGCTGAGGAGTTATTCCAGCGTTCCAGAGATCAGCAAATTCTTGATAAAAGAGATTCTGTCCAGTTGATGTGATGATATTGTTCAAATCGGTTGCAAATTGAGAAACAGCATATCCATCTCCATTATAGTTTCCGTAATAATCAACTGCTGTCATGCCTACATTAGTAAACAATGATCCTCCAATCCAGCTTGATGCGATTTCAGAGTAGTTGTTACTGGTAAAGCCTACATGGACTCCTGTTACTGATACGGCTGTTAGAGCGGCAGTACAGACCGTTGGGAGATCACTAAAGAAGTTTACATAGTTAGTTTGTAATCCTGTTTGGTTAAGAAACGTATTCCCATTAAAAACATACGATGTTTGTTCAGGAAAGAACGCAATAATATCTCCACTTTGAAAGAATGTCGGATTAGTCGTAATGTATTGATAAACTCTTCCAAGCCAAGTAGAGCTACCATCGGTAGGCGCTGATGCAGCAGTTCCTTGTGGAACGAAGCCTCCTCCTGTTGAAGGTAGGAACGGAAAACTATAAATATTTTCCATGTTACAAAATGTTCCTCGGAAAAGAACACCTACTCCTGCATTATGGATCGTGTCACAAACTTTTTGAGTAAATGCGACAACTGTTCGAGGACTTGGAGTATTTCCTTGCGTTACAAATGCTGCATTAGTATCAAGCGGGATGGCTTGTGAAATATGTGTCGGATGAAAACCATTGACAATTGTAGAGACTAACTGACTAAGAACAGCATCACTTGGCTGATTATTGACCAAATCTTTGGTCATTTTCATTATGTCTACTGATTTATATGTTAAGTTTTTCATAGCTAATAAATATATCCGTTGACTTCTACACTAACATTCCCTGCGTTTTGTGCAATAACATTAAGAGCGTTCCCTGCAATAATTCTCTTTGGTACTGCATAAGTGTGTGTATAGTGTCCATTCGTATTAAAGTATTTCTTTGGAACAATCGTATTTGGTGATCCTGCATTATCTTGCAACTTTATCCATCCTATTGTATCAGTTGAGATAGTAACATCGGTAATGTAAATACTTTGATTTGTATTTGACGGAGCAGCCACAACTGCTGTTGCTGATGTTACATTGGCACTTTCTAGTACCGCTTCAAAGGCATCTGCTCTTCTAAATGGTGCTACTCCAATAGTATGACTTTCCATGCCGCCAATCAAGAGACTAATTAATGCTCCAAGAGAAACCATTGTATTTCCGAAGTAATCTGATTGAACAGGCATACGCCAGCCGACTTTAGGAGTTGGAGCAGAACTAAAGAGATACATGCCTACTTTAACAGAGTTACCACTATCTGTTGCTTGATCCGCTACGTTTCCTTGTACAGGAAGAGGATTTGCGGCTGAGACATCTCCGCCATCCACATCAACTGCGCCAAGAACTAATTTAATTCTTTGGAGTTCTACTGTTTCTGCATTACGAGTGACTTCTTCGGTATCTACAATTTTACCGCCAGCCATCGGATTAAGTGTTACGCCATCTGCCATACATCTTAATTATAGGAGAAAATTGTCAATAAATTTTAATGAGGTTAAAATTATTTTTTCGGAGCGCCGTTCTTAAGAACTGAGGGATTAATGTTTTTTTCTGTAAGCCACTTATCATAATCAAACTTATCAACAGTGACATCGCCTGTTTTTACGTTGAGTGTGAGATAAACGACTTCGTTCTTAGATTCATCTATTCCTGCTAAGATCTCATGCGTTACAATGCCTTGTCCCCCTTGTGTCATTTGTCCAATATTCCCTTGAACAGACATAATGTTTGCAATTGCCTGTTTCGCACAATAATACTTATCATAACGGCCTATGGAGATAACAGCATTACGTTTGAGGATATGACCATCGCCGACAGGTCTGGTAACAATATAAGGCATCATTAATTGCATTGAAGTAATGCCATCAGGACATGCGTCAAAGTGAGGAACATCTTTTCCTTCTACGACTAATTTACCAGTCGAGAGTGTTGCAACGAACATAAAGTTATCTTACAAAATTATGAGGTTTTTGTCAATTACTCAGTTGGAGTTTCTTCAACAGGAGCTTCTTCACTTGGAACTGTTTCAGGAGTCGGTTCGGTAGCTGGTGCTGGCTCTTCTACGGGTGCTGGTTCAATAACTTCTGCTTCTTGAACTGGTTGTGTTGAAACAATCTGTTCATTAGGAGCAAGTGCTTCGTTTTTAGCTTTTTCTAAAAGAAGACCAGTTGCTACTTGATCGTGTAATTGAGCAAGCACATTTGGATCTTCTTCTGCGCCTGGTGTTCGTGAAGCAACTTGTCTGAGAAGTAATTGCACTCCTTTTTCTGTATCATGAGCGAATTTACACACTTCACAATACCACCAAAGTTTTGGGTTGTTTGCTTGGTGATGAGGAACAGGTTTCAAAACCTTTTCGTTGCTGCAACTATCACATATTCCTGTTTTTGTTATTCCGTCAAGTGCATTAGCCATAGTTTTAAGTTGTTACCCAGAGTTCTTGAACATTAGCTGTTGAAGAAGCTGGTAAAGTGAATTTGTAAGTACCTGAGACTGTACCTACGTTTACAAATCTAATGCCATCTGAGCCTGGGGTAAGTGCTGTCCAGATCGGTACTGAATCTGTTCCTGCATCATTATAGTAGTAAGTAAGTGAAGGTGCTGATCTTGATGATGAAGGAACTGCTGCGTCTGATGCAAACTCGGCTGTCATGTTGAATCTGATTGAGCCTGATGTATCAACTGTTGGTTCTGCTGCATTACCTACGATTGAAGCGTCTGATGCGGCATCTGTGTAAGAAGTAGTTGTATTATCTGCGATTTGGTGAACAAATTTTTCTGTGTTTGATGAACCTCCGACCTGTGTACGATAGATGTTTCTATAAAGTGTACCAGCAGGGCCAGTTGGGATACCTGTAAGGGCAACCTGATTGTTACCACCTGTTGTTGTTACTGATTGTTCTGCTGATGGGAGTGTTTCTCCAATTGGGTTTGTAGCACCGACAACAAAGGTAATAGTGTACTTGTAAGCACCTGTACCCATACCTGCACCTGATGAAGCGGTTGCTGTGAATGATCCTGGTACTGTGTATGGTGCTGGTGTTGTAGGGTCAGTAACGTAATTTGTTGTACCCTTCATTCTGTTAGGGTTAGCTGAACCTCCTGTTGCTGAACCTGGAAGCCATGAAGATGAAGGTGCTGCTGATGTTGTTGAGACAAGAGCATACTCAGGCTTATTTGAGTTACCTGATGTTCCTGCAAAAGCTTCTTTAGTTGTAGTAGAACCTGAAGCGTCAACTGCTGGATATGTAGAACTGTTGTCCCACATTTGGTATTGTGGTGCGGCTGATAATGCTTGTGAAAAAGAAACTCTAAATACATTACTGGCTGTACTTACATTTCCTCCTCCGACTGCTTTACTTGGTATTGCCATAGTTCGTTACTTCTATTATAAACAAAGATTGTCAAGTTTTTTTTACTCTTTTTCTTTTTGTTTATCTACTCTTATCTTACACAAATCTTGTCAAGTTTTTTTTAGCCTTTTAACTTTGCTTCTATCAATTTAAGCATTTCTTCTGCGTACTCACTTGTTGTCTTTCCTTCTGCGTCTGGATGAGTCTGATAATTGATAGGAGTAAGAATCTGGGTATGTGTTACGATTTGAGCAAAGTCAGTAATAACAGCAGGGTTATTATGCTCCATGTCATCAAAGAGTAGATCAATATTTACTAGCCTACAAATAATTCCTTTCCAAACTCCATTAGGGATGTTTTTGTCAGTAAAAAGATCAGGCTTAAAGAACATAAAATCCATCTTAAGCCCGACTTTTGCAAGAATAGCAATAATAGTATCTTTATCTTCGTATGCTCGTCCAGTAATAATGCCAACTTTTATTCCTGCTTTTTGCCATGCGGGAATTGAAACTTCAAAAAAATCTGCGAAGCGGTCTAACATTCCGTCAATATCTATAGCAATGGTCATAATATTATTATAGGGAATTTATGTCAACTAATTTTATGCGAAGCCAATTCTCTGAATTGAAATGTCTGACGGTCAGACTTACTCGTACTTATTAATGAGGCTAATAAGCTCATTTACTTTAACATCCCATGTCCATTCTCTTGCAACTCTCTCGGCTGCCTTCTTTCCCATCTCTTTTGCTTTATCTCGATTCTCATAGCACCAACGCATCCATTGTTTTACTTCTTCTAGGTTTGGCTCTGCCCAATCGCCTGAGTTTTCACCTTGGGCTTTATTAAAATGATCTTTATAAATCACATCAAATTGGTGCGCTCGTGTCATGCTATGCCCAACAATAAGCGTATCGTTAGGATCTGAGAAATCAACTGGGCCTGACCAGTCGGTAACAATAGTAGGAAGCCCTGTATTGTGTACTAAGAAGTTCTCTGCCCAATATGTTCCATCTGCGGTAGAAAGATTATAAACTTTCCCTTTATAATGTTTTCTAGTAATTTTTACAATCCTCGCTTGTTCAATAGTCGGATCGAGGAAAAGTAATCTATTTCTGATTGTAAGTAACTTTTTTTGTATTTCTGATTCAAACGGCTCTCGATAAAAGAGATCAAAATGCCACAATGCTCTTTTTTCATCAAGAGATAAGGATGTAATTCCTTCAAAAGAGGGAGGATTTGCCAACCTTTTAAGGAGAACAAGTATTGTGTTTTTCGTGTCTCGAAATTTCTTACTTGAAGTCCTTGATTCTTGGCTTCTTTGAATTTTTCCTGTAACCAATTTATTAGTATTATGTTTGTATTTGCTACTTGTAAAAGAGGAACTATTTTCTCTTTGTTCTTTTTGAATGTCAATGTCCCTTCTCCGTCTATTATTCCTGCTAGATAACAAATTTCGTAAGGATTCAAAGAATATTTTATTGGAACGAAAGTATCTGAGTTGAACTTGGTTAAGCCCATCGTTTTTATCTTGAACATTATTCCGTTGTATGTCCTCTCTGGAAGAAACTCCATTATTTTTTTTATTGGAAGACGAGTGTATTTTAACAATATCTCCAATTCTTCTTTTGTCCATCGTTTGTTTCTCATGGCTAGTAGGTAGTTTAGTATATAATACATCCATTATAGATAAATTTTCTGCTTTTGTAAAGCCTTTGTTTGTAAGAAACGGATGGTTTGTTGTGCAAGTTACTTTTTTACCGTTTTCTGCTTCGATAGTGATTAAATCTCCATCATAATCTTTTTCTAATATATCTTCTATTGATGTATCACTATCAACTAAAGTTTTATAAGGAAAACAAGCCATGGCTTCAAGTGGTGGTAGCCCAAAGCCTTCTCCTCTTGTTGGGAAGACAAAGCAATCAGCTTCATAAAGTAGATCTCTCATTTGTTTTTTAGAAAAAACAGAACGATGAATAACAAGGTTAGGATAGTCAAGGGGAACACCAACGATCCCTGCTCTATTCGTTTTAAGGACTAATTGCACATCTTTTTGTCCTTTGAACTCCTCTGCAAATGCTCGGAAAGTAATATCCGTTCCTTTTCTCAGGTCTAGTTCTCCGTACTGCAAAAAAGTAAACTTCTTCCTATCAACTGGCCTATCAATATACGAGTATATTTTAGGATCAATTCCATGATGAAAAACACTGATAGGTCTTTTTACTCCTTGATCTTTCCAGGACTTAACAAGCCACGTTGTAGGGACAATAATACGTTCTACTTTATTTAAGAGATCAATCCATGTTTTAGGGGTATGATTTGTTTCAAACATTGCATATGTCCATATCCGTTGTACAATGCCAAATTTAAGTGAAGGCGGTTGGCAATACTGAATTTCAAGACAATCAGGTTCAATTATTTGATACATGGATTTATGAACCTCTTTGTCAACAAACTCTCCTCCATGAATAATGTCTCCTGAGATAGAGCCAGGATTTAATACGTTAACTCCTTTGCGGAGTAATGAGAGAATAACATTCTCGGTAACTGAACCGAATCCAGAAGCAGAAGCAATGTTACAAGACCAAATGATCCGTTTCTCTTTTTTCCAAGAGTCAGGATTGAATGGAGCAGGGGCTTGGTCAATAATTTCAAAATCTTCTGGCTTTGAAATACGAGACATGCGATACGCTATATTTGCAGGAACATCTGCATGATAATCTACAAAGGAGACAAATTTACCATCGTACATGTAGGATCGTTGCGGGTAGATCTTATCAGTTATGCGGAAGTTCATAGATCAAGTTTATCATAAGGCTTAGTATACGTCTCTTGTCCTTCATAGCCTCCCCATTTCATGAAGTATAAATGCCGATAGCCTCCGTAAAGAGCGTTACCTCCAAGGAAGCGGTTAAAGTTATTCTTCATAGTAGTAGAGGCAATATGTGACATCCCTTGATTTCCAGACTCTAAAGTTTCATAACCTTTAAGCCTCATACGTCTAAAATAATCATTGTCCGCAAAGTACTGCGTAAAGTTAACATCCCAAGGGCCAATATCTTTTACCGCTTTGACGTTATAGGCACAAAGACAATCATAGAAAGTAAACATAATTCCCCACTTTTTCTTTTCCTTAAATGCTTTTTCTACTTCAGTAAATAATGCGTTAACCCTTGCTTTCGTTCCTTGAGCGTCATTGTGCATAAAGATAAAGAATTTAAGCTTTTTCTCAAAAGCGATCTTTTGCATGAGGTTCATTGTTTGCGTGAAATAAAGAGGAACAGTCGGAGTAATTACTTTATACTTTGCGTAATACTCTTTTTGTAGATCGTGGTTATCAGAATTATCTATAAGGACAAGGTTCTTGCCTACCTTAAATTCTAAAGTTTCGATTGCTTTTCTGAGGAGATCTTCTCGGTTAACGTAAGGAATAAAAGCGAGATACTTCATTAGGATTTCTTGACAGAACTTTCTGTCTTAATATCCTTATTATCCACCTTTTCTTCTTTTACGTCAACAGTTGGAATTGTTGTTCCTACAGGTTGTACTTCGTAAATAGCAGGGTTAGCAGTGAAGTGATGTATATATTGCTCATCAACTTCTGCATATCCATTCTTAAATACTACTTTGATACCAGTACCTCGGATAGTTGTTTCTCGATCTTTATTTAATAAGTCTTTAACGACTCGCATACATTCTCACATCCTTTCTAAATCTTCGAGGATTATACCTCGCAAGGATCTTTCTTTTAATAAGTATCATGTTGTCATGGAAAGTCTTAGCGGGTACTTCTATCCCACCAAAATTATATTCATAAGCAAGCTTCTTTGCTTCTTCGTAATTTTCAAAAACAAAGTAAGCAACTTCTCCTCGCCATTCAGTGTTAAGAAGCGTAAAGCCTCTTGTTAAAAGTACAGCCGCCTCTCCCAAGTCTTTGGTTGTGTATTTATTATTCATACATGCTACGGAACAAATGTTCCATTAAATTGCTGGATTATCTGTTACATTAGTTACGTCTTCTGATGTATCGGTATCGGGATTAAGCCCTCCGAGCATATTTGCTGGTTCTTGCGGATTATTAAGCCTGACCTCCTGAAAAGGATCGGCTGCATGTTCGATTAACTCCTTGGTTGTCGAAGTCATACCTTCTGCATCTGGTTGCGTTACTTCTCCATCGTTATTTATAGAACTTGCTGGCACTTCAAGTTCTTTACTTAATCCGTATGAATCGTAATCGCTAGGACTCAAAAGACTATACTGGTTTGGGCCATCTTCAAACTTTCGGAGAATAGTAATTGCTTCTTGGATATCATCCATAGCTTTATTAAGCGCTCCTTGGCAGATATCGTGTGCAGCTTTCTCTTTTGTATCTCCTTCCATTTCAGGCTTAAAGGTAGGATCAGCAAGAAGATTTCGGACACATACTTGTAAGTTTGGTGACTGAGGGATATTCTTTTCATGCCAACCACTATGTTCAATTGCCGATCCTTGAGCGTAAGCATCTTTAGGATCAGTGTATTCTTTACCTGAATTGCCCCATTTGTATTTTCCGTTTGGAAGCTTATGAACTGGCATAATTCTATTATAGACTCTTTTTGTCAATTATTATAAAAATCGAAAAAAATTAGTAAACCTCATTCGTGATATTTGGATAAAATCATAATCGAAGTATTTAAGATCGTCGCAGATTTTCTTAATTGCATGTTCCTTATGTTTTTGGGTAAGAGTAAATATAGACACAGTTAAGAAGCGTTGCCCATCTAAAATTTTCCCTCTCTTTTCTAGCAGTAGAGTGTAAATACCCATGACGTTCACCTTTCATACATTTTAGTAAGGTCAAGCTAACTTCCCTTACTGGTCTAGCCCTTGCGGCTCATGGTAAAAAGGGAATAAATATCCCTTTTTTTGGTCTTGGTCTCGTAACCAACCGACTATCGGTTGCCACGTTTCTTGCCAGATAGCATTATGGATTAAATCTTTTAATGCTTTATTCTGACGACCTTCAACGATACTCGCATCAACTAGCGTTAATATTTTACCAGTTAAGCGTGTATGTACCGTTCGCATCATGTCTTGTGTAAAGACACAATCTCGACTCCAAGCCATTGATATCTGTGGTAAACCAGTTACCACTTCATCATCAGCTTTTTCGTCTTTTATCCATTCGTGATTGTGCGGGTCAAGAACCCAATTATTGTGTTTTTTACAATAATCTGTGCAATCCTCGATTGAACCATCTTTGTCAGTAATTTTTGTTGATTTTTCCTCAACATGACTGTGATGTTTGACGAGACATCCTGGGTCTTTGCACTCTCTCGCAGTACCACTATACTCAATGGCTTTACCATCTCTGTAGTGATTGTGCGTGATTTTTTTGTCAGAACTAGAGGAAAGATCGGGGTTGTTTAACGACTCTCGCTGTTCCTTTAATTCTTTTTGTGCAAGATTAAAGATGTCATCAATTAAGTCATACCAATGGTTTTTCCCTTTGTCGTCAACAAAACTGTTAACGCCCATTGTATGCTTTTTTAACAGCATTTCAATATCACCTTTTAACATAACTAAACACCTCCTTTCGGATTAACTACGGATCGTTTTTTTTCAATCCGATACTAAACTAAACTTGGGATTTCTCCCTACTTAACAAGACTTGACCTTACTAAAATAGCTAAAAAGTTAGCGCTTGTTCTACAGCTTTGTACCCGATATAGAACTTATGAAATGACCGTACAACTAGGATCTTGAGTACGAGAGCGATCCGAACTCCCTTAATTTGCGAACCTCCTTATGGAGTTGGTTCTAACACGTTCTTTAATATCCCCATCCATGGTTCTGCTTTGACAGCTAATACAGTGTAAAGACTCAAGAAGAATCTAATGTTATCAGCGATCTTAGCAAGTTCAGTTCTACCGAGTGGCATTAAATCTGCCATTTCGATTTCGTTTAACTGAAGCAAGAACACGTTTGAAACGGATGCACCTGTAGGCCCTGATGAGCCAGCAGTGTTGAATGGATACGGTGACGCAGGGTTGATGAAGAAGTCACCTACAATTGGGTGTGTACCCGCAGTAGACTGATAATTCATCGCTTGAATACCAGCAGTCACAGTAGTGCCGTCGGACATAAAGTAACGAGTAGCAGGAGCAACGATTCCGTTCACAATTCTTTGTACCCCGTAAGATACAAACCAATGTGTAGGAATACCGCCTTGCCATCGAACTCTGTTGACCAAAGCATCGAATTGAACCACTGCATTACCATTTGCTGATGCGCCAGTTGCAGTCAATGTTGCATTACCGTTATCAATGACGTTAGTCACGATTTGTTTTTGCAAACCATCGAATGAAGTAGCACCAGATGTGTTGGTAAATGTACTATCTCCGTGGAAGTATGCCCACTCTTCTGCTTGTACCATTTCTCTCATTTTGGCTTCCGCGACTTCCGCCTCGATATCCATAAATGTTCGACCTGATGCAATCATAGGCCCAGTGATATTTCCAGCGACACCGATGTATTTGTATACAGCAGCTTTCTGAACATATTGAGGGTCTGAAGTGACAGGGAGTCCACCGTCTTTGTAGAAGAGTTCGAGTGGTAAGTTGTTATTAAGCAAATTGCCAAGAGCGATTCTCTGATTCCACAAATGAGCTGAACCGTTACCTCTTATTCTAGGCATAATATCCCGAAGTGGGGTATTACGATTAGTAAGTTTGATAACTTCCGCTTCCAAATCTTGTCTTGCGAGCAAAGATGTTGGA
>Ga0307373_10012062_pt1 | contig 12370 bp, 8 predicted proteins | sample OX2MG_FD_202534 | JGI IMG/M metagenome (GOLD analysis project Ga0307373, IMG submission 202534) | Soil microbial communities from Risofladan, Vaasa, Finland - OX-2 | ecosystem: Environmental > Terrestrial > Soil > Coastal area > Acid sulfate soil | place: Finland: Risofladan, Vaasa | collected...
TGTGACGATGCGCAGGCAGCATCCAAACAGAAGCACGGGCCAGCCAGTCCCAGAAGTGCCGCCACGCTGCCCGCGGAGGAGCCGGTTGCGACGGTGTCTTGAAAGCCTCCGGGCGAGCTCTGGCTCAGTCGAGGAAGGCGTATCTCAGACCGCTGCAGCAACTCCTGGAGCGCCGCTTCGACGCTGGCAGCGTAAATCTCGCCGTATGCCCGGCGCGAGGCCTTCGTTGGAAAAGACAGATTGCCCAGGACCAAGCCGCATCCGGTCAAATCGATGGGCGGGCCATGGGCGTCCCGCAGCGCCTCGCGCGCAACGTAGAGCGCCCAGCGCGACGGCTCGTCAAGGGCAGACACAACTTCCGGCGCCGCCGCGAAACCATGGGGGTCGAGCTGCACGTCGCGCACGTATCCGCCGCGCAGCCAATATGTCTTATCCGGCACGCCCGGCTGGGGAGCGAACAACACGCCAGGCTCAGCGCCCAGCTCAGCAGCGCCGGCCGTTGAGGTGCAGTCAGTTTCGTCCATCAGGCTGCGCCAGAAGGCTTCCGGTGTGTGTGCGCCAGGGAAGAGGCACCCCAAGCCCACGATGGCGATCCCCTCGGATGCCATGGCTAGGTCGCGGCTTGGACGAATTTGCCGTTGAGCGCGACGCTGAGCGTGCACGCGGCACCGCGTGCACGCGCAAAGACCAGCCCATCCTCATCGTGAGCGGTGGTGTCGGCCAGCAGCTGATACTCTGAGGCGGCACGAATCTCGGACGTCACGTAAAAGGTGCGATCGAACGGCAGCGGCCGGAATTGCTCCCACATCTCGCAGCTCAACGGCAGGCTAGCTGCGTTTCGAAACAGACGGCCCCACACCACTATCGCCTGGAAGTTCACGTCCCCCACATAGGGATTGATCGTCTGAACCGGAAACTGCCCCTGGTTGAGCTCATCTAGAACCGGCAGCCGGCAGCGGACGGTAAGCCGCTCTTCACAGGCATTCAGCAGTCTCTCGATCCCTTGCAACGCAGGCCCATGAAACAGAATGCCCTGTTTGTAAAGGTTCGTCCCCGCGGTTGCGTTGCCGTCCTCGCGCAGATCGAAGTTCGTGAATATGTCCGCCGCGGGCATGGGCCGCCGAAGGGTGATCGTACCGCGATAGTGGTATCGCTGAGCCCCGCCCGGCAGCTCGCTGCTGACAAGCGCTTCGAAAACGATAGCGCCCTCTGACGATTCAACTTCAGTCAGCTGCATGACATAGCTGCCGGCAGCGGACTCGTCGAAAACGATGCCCTTGAGCACCCGGAAGGACTCGACGCTCGAGCAGTGGTAAGCAGGCTGGAGCTGTTCGGCTGCGTTGCACATCCAGCCCACAACACAAGCGACAGGCAGCACCGAATAGCTGCCGACGACGTGGTCGGCCAAAAAGGGATTGGCGCCCAGCGAGAGCTGGCGCCGAAGCCTGGCAACCCGTCCGGGCCGCCTTTGCCGCACCGGTTCGATGCGCATGCTGCTGCCGACCAACACCTGGAGTGGCGACCGAGGGTCCTCGATGACTCGGATCAACGCGTCCGTCCCGGCGCGAACCGGGATCGTCCCTACTCCACGCTCGGCAAACAGTTGCTTCAGCTGTGGGGTCACCATGCCGGCCTCCCATGGCCCCCAGTTGAAGGCCACTACCTTGCAAGCCGGATGCGCCCGTTTCACTCGATCGGCGACACGATTGAGGATTTCGTTACTGAGGGCGTAATCAGTTTGACCAGGATTGCCGAAGAAACCGGCAGCCGAAGCAAACAGCAGAAGATATTGGAGCTCGCCTGCCGGGAGGCAGCTCAGCAGGTTCTGCAAACCGGCTACCTTACTGGAGTAGACCCGATCGAAATCGAAATCCGTCTTGCGTTCGATGGGTTTGTCGGCCAGGGCGCCGGCTCCATGGATGAGGCCGCTAATCCGGCCCAACCGCTGCCGAGCCTGCGACAGCACTCCGGCCAACTGCTCTCCATCCGATACGTCCGCCGCCACGTACTCGGCCTGTCCACCCGCTGTAACGACAGCCGCCAGCGTGCGCTCGATCTCGCGGGCGCCGCGGATACGCGCGATGGTCCGCTGGATTTCCGCCGGAGACGGCCTGACGCCCCGGTCCTGGAGCTCGATTGCTGCTCGCCGTTTGAGCTCGCTGTCATCATCGCGGCCGTACGCCCAGGCGGGCTCGGGCTGCCGGACAGATCGGCCAAGCAGCAGAAACCGGCAGCCGTAACGCTGAGCCAGTGCAATGACGCACTCGGCCGTGATGCCTCGCGCGCCACCGCTCACCAGGAACAGCGCCGAAGCTGAAATCGGGCTCGGGTCGATCACCGACCGAGCATGTCGGCGCCACCGAGTGGCTCGAGTGGTACCAGCGTCACGCGGCCCTGGCTCCCAAAGCCAACCTCCGCGACAAATCCGTCAGGGTCCAGAATTTCGCTGACAATGTGCGCCGCTGCGATGTCGGGGGAGCAGGTCGGACTTATGTCGATGGCGCGGCAATGGACGTCTGGCCATTCCAGCCGGAGCGTCTTGACCAGACCGAACACGCCGCCGGCAATGGCGCTGTGGCCCGGCTGTTCGTCACCGTCGAGGCCCACGCCGAAGGATCCGTCTAGCCTGGTGACCGCGATGAAGAACGGCCGGCCCTGCTGGGACCGAGAGGCTTCCGCTAACGGGGCCTGCAGGTGTTTGGCCAGGAAGAACAGCCCTTTGACGGCCTGCCGTTCGCCTTCGGCAAACATCTCTTCGCTCGCCGCGGACCGGGGGTGGAGGTAGACGATGCCCTGCGTTTCCGGGGAGCCCAGACTGCGCAGCCGGGTTCCAAGGTACTCATCGCCGAGCTGCTCCAGGTCCAGACGTTCAAAACTTTCGGGTAAGCCGGAAGGAGCGGCGACGATCGCGCTCGGCAAGACGACGACCACGATCGACCAACCAGCCTGCGCGAGCGAGCTGCAGATCGCGGCCGTGAGTGGCGTTCCGTCGGCCACCACCAGGCAGCGCCCGCCGTTCGGCGGGAGCTCGAGACGGTCGGGCGATGGCAGCCGTTTCAGCCGCACACCATAGGTGCTCACGTACGCAACCGGAGCCGGGATGGTCACGGCTGCGGGCGGTGCGGAAACGTCATTCGCGGCCGGGCCGCCCAACTGACTGAGGTAGGACACTATCTGCGCCAGGGTACGAAGCTCGGCCAGCTCCGTGGGCTTGAGGGCGGGGGCGTCTGGGAACCGTTCACGCATGGCGCCCAGGATCTCGACGCGCTTGATGGAATCGATACCGAGGTCGGCCTCGATGTCCATGTCCAGATCGAGAGTGTTCACCGGATAGCCGGTCTTGTCGCTGACGACCGCCAGCAACTGGCCCGTCACACCGGCTAAATCCATCGGTCGGGCCGGCTGCTCGGAAACAACGGGCTGCACCGCGCCAGGTGGCGCGCTGGCATGCTGCTGGAGGTAGGCGACGATCTGCGCCAGGGTACGCAGCTCGGCCAGCTCGGTGGGCTTGAGTGCTGGCGCGTCTTGAAACCGCTCGCGCATGGCGCCCAGGATCTCGACGCGCTTGATGGAATCGATGCCGAGATCGGCTTCGATGTCCATATCCAGCTCGAGGGTGTTCGGCGGGTAGCCGGTCTTGTCGCTAACCACAGCCAGCAGGGCAGCCGTAACGTCGACGGCTGCTGAGCCGGCGGGCGGTGGCGCCAAATTTGAAGGCAATTTGAAAGCCTCCTCCGTGGCTGCACGTTCTGGCCGATTTGGCTCGCGAACCGTTAGCGGTTGAGGTTCGACGGCAGGGAATGAGGGCAGGCGTTCTCCTTCGCTCCGAGCGGCCAAGAGTCGCAGAAATTCCGTCTGGTACTGAAAGTACTGCTGGTGGGCCTGCGCCGTTTCAGCTTGGACTTTGTGAAACATGCCCAGGCCGGCGGCTAGCGACTCATGAGCAGCCGCTGGGATGTCTGATGCAGAGGGCAGACGCAGCAGGTCCTGCTGTCTACCCAGCAACTCCAGGAAATGCTTCGTTAGCGCCGCTTGGTCCGCCAGAAACTGCAAATGCAGAGTGGCGGCAGCACTCTGCTGGCCGGCGACGTTCACCATGACGGTGTCGAGCTGGGCCAATTCATGGGCGGGAAGGGCATCGTCAACTGGCGGCCGGCCCGGCTGGCCGGAGGCCGGAACCTCCTCACCCAGAGGTGCCACGGGTGTTGCCTCGTGGACCGCCTTCGACGGTCCGGCCTTCGCCGACACCGGATGGTCGTGCTCTTGAGTTTGTGGTACCGCGGCGGTAACACGATGGCCGTTGTTCAAAGCTTGCTCATAATCCTGGCGCGTCCTGGGGCTCACGTAATTGGCGCCGTTGAGGGTAACAGTGGCAGGACTCGGTTTGTGCGTGGCTGCCGGCAGCTCTCTAATATATGCATCCTCTAAGTTCAGCGGCACGCCGGCCACAACCAGCCGGACCAGCGCCGAACGGAATTGCCGGTCGCTATCCGCGCCGCGCGACGGATTTACCGCGACGGCCAGGTGTTCGCGCTCGCCCAGGATGTCGCCGACGAGATTCGTCAGCACGCTGCGCGGCCCGACCTCCACGAACAGCCGCGCGCCGGCGGCGTACATGTTTTCGACCATGGCGGCAAACTGGACCGGCCGCAGCATCTGTTCGCCGAGCAGCTCAGCCATAGCTGCGGGCTCGTGAGGGTAGGCCCGGCCGGTGGCGTTGGAGTACACCTCGATAGCCGGCGGCGTGATGGAAACCGCGTCCAGCTCGCGCTGGAATGTCGCCTGGCCATGGGCCACCAGCGATGAATGGAAGGCCGCTGATACTGGCAGGCGCGTGTAGTCCAGGCCATGATCCGCCAGCAGACGCTCGGCCTGCTCTATGGCCAGAGTCGGGCCGGCCAGGACGAGCTGCCTCGGGGCGTTGACGTTTGCGACGACGACGCCGTCCAGGCGCGGCAAGAGCTCGAGCAGGTCGTCCTCGCCAGCCGGCACGGAGAGCATTGCCCCCGGGTCGAAGTTGGGGTCGTCGGGCGGGGCCATTGCCCTGCCGCGGGCTGCCGCCAGGTGCAGGAAATCGCCACGTGAAAACGCTCCGGCAGCCCAAAGCGCGGTGAGCTCGCCAAAGCTGTGTCCGGCGACGAAGTTGGGCTCCAAGCCCGACCCCAGCAACAGCGCGAACATTCCAGCGCTGAGAGCGCCGATGGCCGGCTGCGCGAACTCTGTCTGTCGCAAGCGTTGCGCCTGTGATTCGTTCGTCGCCTCGTCGAACGCGGGCGGCGGGTAGACGAGGCTCGGGACTTCGGCGACTTCCTGGCCAGCCGCCGAGAAAGATTCGCGGATCTCCGGGAAATTTGTTGACAGCTCGCGTCCCATGTCGACGTACTGTGAGCCCTGACCTGGAAACAGGACGGCAACGTGGCCCTCGGTCTCGGTACTTGCGGATCGGAAGAATATTCCTCTGGGGTGCTCCCACGCCTCTCGCTCGGGCTCGCGCTCGAGGCTTTCGGCGGCCAGCAGCAGCAGGTCGCGCGCTTCGCCGGGATGGCTGGCCACAAAACCAACACGCGCGTCGCTGGAGCGCAGGTCGGGGCGCGAGCTCTTGCTGCTCAGTCGGGCAAATGCTGCCTCAGCCTCGCCCGAATCAAGAAGCTGAGCTTGCTGGCGGCAGAGCGTGGCGAGGTCAGTGGCGGTTGCTGAGCTCAAGACAAACGGCCTTGTGACGTGGTGCAGACGATAAGCCTGCTGCATCTCAGCCTCGTACTCCTCCAGCACCACGTGGTAGTTTGTGCCGCCGAAGCCGAAGCTGCTGACGCCGGCGCGCCGTGGCGTGTTCGCGTCCAGCCGCAGCCAGGGACGGGTTTCCGTATTGAGATACAGTGGCGAATTCCCGAAGTCACCCGCCGGATGAGGCTGGGTGATATTGATGGTTGGCGGCAGCACTTTATGATGCAGCGCCAGGGCGGCCTTGAGTAAGCCGGCGGCGCCCGCCGACGCCTTGGTGTGGCCGATCTGCGACTTGACGCTGCCCAGGGCCACCTGGTTGAGACGCGCCGTGCCGTTGCCGAAGAGGCGTTGCAACGTGGACACTTCCACAAGATCGCCAGCGATAGTGCCCGTGCCGTGCGCCTCGATCAGTCCCACGCTGTCGAGTGATACTCCGGCGTTGTTGTAGGCTCGCTGCACGGCCTCCGCCTGACCTTCCGATCGGGGCGCATAGATGCTCTTGAAACGGCCATCACTGGAGCTGCCCAGTCCCTTGACCACGGCGTAGATGCGGTCGCCATCGCGTTGGGCATCCTCAAGCCGCTTCAAAACGGCCATGCCGATGCCCTCACCGATGAGCATGCCGTCGGAGCTGGCGTCGAACGGACTGATTCGGTCCTTGGCCGTGAACGCCGGCGTCTTGCTGAAGCACATATACATGAAAATCGAGTTGTCGGCATCGACGCCGCCGGTGATCATTATGTCGGCCTGTCCGTCGGCCAGCTCGCACAGAGCCATGCGGAGTGCGGCCAGTGAGCTGGCGCAGGCCGCGTCAACCACGCAGTTGATGCCGCCCAGGTCCAGCCGATTGGCGATGCGGCCGGCGATCACGTTGCCCAGCATGCCGGGGAACGAGTTCTCCTCCCAGCCGACATAAGCGCGCTTTATCTTTTGCGCGATAGCCCCAGCGTCCTCGGTGGACAGGCCGCTGCTGCGCATAGCCTCCTCCCAGACCGGGGATTGGAGCCGGGTGGTAAGTGGCGTGATGAGTTTCTGGCCGCCGCCTACACCCAGAACAATGCCCGTGCGACGGCGGTCGAACGGTCGCTCGGAGGTTTCGCCGTAGCCGGCGTCGTCCAGCGCGCGTTTGGCCACGAGCAAGCCCAGCAGTTGAGCCACGTCCGTGACTTCCAGAGTGTTGGGTGGGATGCCGAACTCGATAGGGTCGAACTCGACATCAGGGATGAAGCCGCCCCAGCGGCTGTACGTCTTATCCGGCGCGCTGGGGTCGGGATCATAATAGTCCTCAAGCCTCCAGCGCGACGGCGGAACCTCGGTAATGCAGTTGCGCTTGCTGACGATGTTGTCCCAGAACTGGGCAATCGTGGCGGCTTGGGGGAAGATGCCGGCCATGCCGACAATGGCGATAGGTGGCGCTGCCAAGTCTTAGGACTATAGACAAGCTATTCGGCGGTAATCCCCGGTTAGCCCATTTGGCCGAATCAAAGGGTTGATTGCTCGTCCCAGACGGCGTGGCGCCGGTTCGATTGCCTGAAACTTAGCCTCGTCGTTTGCCATTGATGCACTCAATGGCGCCGCCGAGGGTGGCGAATGCCGCGATATCGTCGGCCGTCAGCTCAATGCCGAGCTGCCGCTCCAACTCCATGTGCACTGCCAGCAGCGAAGCGGAATCCAATCCCAGGTCTTGCAGGGTTAGCTCCGGGTCGTCGACGACCATCGAGTCAGGAAGCCCACCGCAGCGCACGAGCACGTCTCGTAGATCCGAGAGTGAGAAGTCGGCCACGCGGTGGGACTATACCGCGGCGCCTCATTGCTAAGCCGGGGACTAAGCGAATTGAACGAGGGTCGCCTTAGTATTACGTTGATATGATCGCCGTTGGATGATTCGGATCGGCGGTCCGAGGAGGCAGGGGAGGCTACATGCTACGGGCAGTACTGACGTTTTTGGGGAACCGGTTTCGCAAGTATCTCGAACGACAGGTCGAGGCTGCGCACGAGGCGGCCCTGAAGCTGGACGTTAAAGACAACCTGGTGCGCATGCTGATGCCGCCGGTGCCGCTCTCCAAGGTGGCCACCAAGGAACAGGAGCTGGACTTCGTCGAGCATCGCAGCCCAACCTATATCCCACCGATGACGGACGGGGTGGTCGAAGAGACCCTGCTGGCGATCCATAACGCCAACAAGCCTGAACCCTTCGACGCGGCCAAGATCGCCGAGATCTGCTTGAACTGCGCGGTGGCCTATCTACTGCGGCGCGACGGCGAGGAATGGGTGCTCGATTTCTCCAGGATTACCCTTTTTCCGTTCCGGCCGCTCACCGTGGCGCAGTTCCGCTTCGACCTGGAGCGTAATACCTTCAGTGTCATCGACGTGGGCGGCCGGACGCATAGCCCCGGCGACCCGACCTGGGAAACCGCGATCACCCACGTGATGGCCTGGACCACCATCGGCGTTCCCTCGGGCGCCCACAACTGGGTGCACTTCGCGCTGCCGGATGTAGCGGCGAGCGCCCACGAGCGCATGGCCCAGGGGGACACAAACGTGGCGCGCCTGCTCGAGCCGCATTTGCGCTTCACCAACCGCATCAACTACCAGGCTCTGTGGATCCAGCGCGGTTCGACCAACGCGCCAACACTGCGAAAGGCGATGGTGCCCTGGATCTCGATGCCCTATTACCCGGACCAGTTCCGGGGCGGCATTCTGCGCAACACCCAACGGCACTACGAGAACCTGCCGCAGCACTTCGAATTGCCGCGCAGCCTCGACGCGCGAGTTCCATACTTCGCGTTCCTGCGGGAGTATTACGAGGTGGTCGAGCGCTTCGCCACGGCGCTAGACCCGGCCCTGGAAGAGGACGCCTGGAATGAATTTGCCCAGCTGGTCGATCGCGAGCTGCCCGGCTTCGCGGCCATCCCACGGGTTAAGGCCCTGGCGGTGCTCATCTGGCAGGTCGGCGTGGTGCATATCTGCGACCATCTGACCTTCTACCCATACGCACTGGCGCACGGTTTCATGAAGGTCCCACCATCGTTATTCACGCCCTTCACCCAGCGCGACGTGTCCCGCCACGACCGCTGGAAGACGCGCAGTTTCGCGAGAACGTGGGTGAACTTCAATCCCACCCCGGGGCTCGACCAACGACTCATCAACATCGACGCCTACGGCTTTGAGCCGGGCGGCTGTGCCTCGAACGCGGCCCAGCAATTCAAGACGGATCTGCTGGATGTCGATGCCCGCCTGTCGGCTGAGGGGCGCGCATTGGTGCCCGCGGAACGGATGATCCAGTCGATCTGTTTCTAGCGTCGTTTCGGATGCCAAGCCGCCCGCTGGCGGAGCTTCTTCGCATACGTTCGTTGCGCGAAGGCGCAATCACTTGCTTGAGCTGGCCCAAGGTAACCTCCCTTTTGCTGAACTAGGCCGGCAACTTCGGTGACACTGACGCCTCATTTAATAACCCAGGGAGGCAAGCTGTTCACGCTCAAATTCGGACTATCGTTCTGGCCAAAGGGACGGCCTATCCACGTGTACCTCGTGCCCCACATCGGCGAGGGCGTACGTCACCTTGCCCGCAGAATCTGCCGCGACACTGCAGCTGCGCCCTGACGCGGAGCCCCTGAAATAGCCCGTCTGGCGGCTCCCGGCGGCGGGCGGGGGCAGAGGAGCGGCGGTCAGAAGCAGATCGACTGGATCATCTGGTCGACCGGGACCATCGCCCGGCCCTCGGACGCCAGCCGGGCGTCGGTGGCCAGGAGGTCGGCCCTGAAGTCCAGAGCCGCCTGGTGGGCCTGGCTGTCCGTCGCAAACCCGTAGGACTCGACGTTCACCAGCCGCTGGTCCAACCCCGGGCTGGGGTTGAAGGTGATGAACGCGTGGGCGAAGCAGCGGGTCTTCCAGCGATCGTGACGCGTGATGTTCTCGCGAGTGTAGGGCACCTGCAGTGAGTGCGGCACCTTCATGAAGCCGTAGGACAAGACGTGGGGATACAGGACCGAGTGGTCGCAGATGTGCACCACGCCTACTTGCCACAGTAGGACCGCGAGGGCCTTGCGGCGCGGGATAGCGGCAAAGCCCGGCAGCTCGTGGTCGACCAGGCCCGCGAACTCCTGCCAGGCATCCTCTTCCAGGGCGCGGTCGATGGCGGTGGCGAAGCGTTCGCATACCTCGTAGTACTCGCGCAGGAAGGCGAAGTAAGGGATGCGCTCGTCGAGGCTGCGCGGCAGCTCGAAGTGCTGTTCGAAGTTGGCGTAGTGGCGCTGCGTGTTGCGCATCACGCCGCCGCGAAACTGATCTTCGTAGAAGGGCGCGGATATCCAGGGCACCAGCGCCTTCCGCAGCGTGGGCGCGTTGGACGTGCTGCGTTGAATCCACAGCCCCTGGTAGTTGATTCGGTTGGTGAAGCGCACGTGCGGCGCCAGCAGGCGCCAGACGTTGGAATCCTGCAGGGTCATTCGCTCGTGCACGCTGGCGACGACGTCCGGCAGCGCGAAGTGGACCCAGTTGTGGGCGCCGGCCGGCACGGCGATCACCGCCCAGCACAGAGCGTGGGTAACGGCTGTGTCCCAGGTTGGGTCGCCGGGCCGGTGGGTGTGCCCGCCGATGTCAATGATCCTGAAGCAGTCGCGCTCCAGGTCAAAGCGGAACTGAGCCACTGTCAGCGGCCGGTACGGAAACAGGGTTACGGCGGTGTAATCCAGCACCCACTCGTCGCCATCGCGCGTTACCAGGTAAGCAACCGTGGAGTTCAACGCCAGGCGGGCCAGCGTGCGGGCGTCGTATGGCTCCGGCGCGTTCTCGCCGTTCAGAGCTAGCAGGGTCTCCTCGACCACTCCATCAGACATGGGCGGCACGTAGGAGGGGCTGCGATACTGCAGGAAATCGAGCTCCTGCTCTCTGGTGGCGATGCGCGAGAAGGGCACTGGCGGGTCCAGCAGGCGGATCAGGTTGTCCTCGACCTCCAGACCCTTGGCTGCCTCGCACGCGTGCTCGATCTGCCGTTCGAGATAACCGCGGAACTTGTGGCCAGCAAAGCCGAGCACCGGTTTCAGCGCTGAATACTTCACCGCTGGATCTTCGGCTGATTGGCAGGAACGACGCAGGCAGCAGGACAAATGGGTGGGATGCGGAGAACGGTTGCTTGGCAGACTGCCTCGCTCACGGCACGCACGCTCCCGCGGGAGCTCAAAATAGCCCGTTTGGTCGATTGCTTAACCTCGAACAACAGGCGAGCGATTCGCCGTTGTACCTGAACACCGAGACGCGGCCGTGGCGGCGAATGACTCCGGACACGCCGCGCCGGGCCGGCATCAGCAGCTTCGGCTTCGGCGGGACGAACTACCACGTCGTTCTCCAGGAATACGAAGCCGAGGCCAAAGGTCCATACCGGCTGCACCGGACTGCACGGCCGTTTGTCTTCTCCGCGCCTGATGCGGAGATGCTGCTGGCGCAATGTCGGGATTATTTGTGGCCCTCGAAGGCGCAGTTTGAGCACGAGCCCGCGGGAAACGTGCCACTGTTGCGTTCGGCGCTGCGGGCATCAGACAGACTGATCGCCTAATCCGCAACCCCCGCGACGGCCGGGGTGGATCAATGTTTCTGGAAACGCTGGATCAAACATTCTGGAAAATGACAGCGAGGGCGCCAGGCGGCCAACAAGGTACGGCGTCGGGCTTCGCCTCGGAGTTTGGCGGTCAGCTCTCGGGCTGTACGCAAGGTAACGCCGGCTGGCAACGCTTCGGTGTACTGCCGCCCGCTGAGTTTGAGCACGAGGATGTAGTTGCCCCATCCAGGGCGTCGGTAGATGCCGGACTCGACGTATTCCCGGTTCGAGATCTTCGCCATAAAGCCTCCTTGTAAGCAGTCTGGGCTGGAGGGTGTCGATCCACCGCTCTACCCGAGGCCAGATTACGCATGCAGGACTTGCAGACTTCGATAGCGCCCTTTGCTTCGGCAACGCAAACGAGCTAAGCGTTGTCATCATTGTCAAGCCGTTGCCTATGGTGTCGGGATCGCGATATACTGCCCAGAGTTATGGCTGCAGCCGCACCGCCCAAGCCGAAGCGACGTCTGGACCGTCTCGTGACTTCGTTCCGTAGTCACTTGGAAGATGCTTGGCCCGCCGAGGGCCAGTTGGACGATGCCACCGCGGAGCAGCTGGCCCGACTCGCTGCCCGGGATGTCGTTGGAAAATACCTGTGGCTGAGCGCCCTGGGCGATGTCTACGACTCGCACGACGTGGCTGCACGCCTCGGTGTGAGCAGTCGGCAGGCCGTGCAGGCCCGCTATCGCCGGGGGACGTTGTTGGGCGTCGAGCAGGGGGGGCATCTTGCCTTCCCGGCATGGCAGTTTGATCCCTCAGGCCAGCCGTACTCAGCGATGGCGCACGTGATCCGAGCATTTCGGGCCGAAGGCATCACCGATCCCTGGGTCATCGTCTCCTGGTTCTCCAGTTCCCAAGATGATCTCGACGGCAATACGCCCCTCCAATGGATGCGCCAGGATCGGCCGGCGTTGGCGCTCGCGAGTACAGCCGCGCAAACAGCCTACCGCCTGGCGGCATGAGCATTCCTCCGCCCCCTCCAGGGGCGGAGCTGCTCCAGTTCCCGTCTCGGATGCTGGAACCGACTGAAAGCCGACCCCTTTATCGGAT
>Ga0307373_10012063_pt1 | contig 12369 bp, 8 predicted proteins | sample OX2MG_FD_202534 | JGI IMG/M metagenome (GOLD analysis project Ga0307373, IMG submission 202534) | Soil microbial communities from Risofladan, Vaasa, Finland - OX-2 | ecosystem: Environmental > Terrestrial > Soil > Coastal area > Acid sulfate soil | place: Finland: Risofladan, Vaasa | collected...
GCCCGCTGCGGGTCGGGATCCTGTGCGGAAGGGACAGCTCATCTAACTTGTACCGGTAAGCGCCCCATGGCCCAACCACAGTCCTCCCACGTCCGATGGATCCTGGTGATCTGGATGTTTGTCGTTAGCGCCATCGCCTATCTCGACCGGGTGAATATATCCATCGCCGGCCAGACCATCATGGAGCAGTTCCATCTCAGTAATGTGCAACTGGGCTGGATATTCAGCGCTTTCGTGGTGGGCTATGCGATGTTCCAAACCCCCGGCGGCAGCTTGGCTGACCACATGGGCCCGCGCCGGGTGCTCATGGCGGGCGTGATTTGGTGGGGCGTCTTCACTTCGCTTACGGCCATGGTGCCCACGGAGATTGCCGCTGCTCTGCTTCTTCTTATCGCCGTTCGATTCCTGCTGGGGGCCGGCGAAGCGGTTGTCTACCCGGCTTCCAACAACGTAGTCGCCAACTGGGTGCCCACCCAGGAGCGGGGCATCGCCAACGGTTTGATCTTTGCCGGCGTGGGCGTGGGAGCAGGCATTACGCCTCCCTTTATCACCTTTATTATGACGCACTATGGCTGGCGATGGTGCTTCTGGGGCAGCGCGTTGCTCGGCATCGTGGCGGGTGTCGTCTGGTTCCTGATTGCGCGCGACGCTCCTGACCGCCATCCGTGGGTCTCGAAATCCGAACTGGACTATATTCGCGCCGGGGTTGATATCAAACGTTCCCAGCACGTGACTTCAACGCCCTGGCGCCTCATTGTCCGCAGCAAGGAAATAGTCGCCATCACGCTCAGCTACTTCTGCTACGGTTACGTCGCCTATATCTTTTTTACCTGGTTTTTTATCTATCTCACCAAGGTTCGCGGTCTCAATCTGAAAGCCGGAGCGGATTACACCATGCTGCCTTTCATCGCCATGGCGGTCTGTTCGCCCGTGGGAGGCATAATCTGCGACGTGGTGACTCGCCACTACGGTAAGCGCCTGGGACGCTGCGGCATCGCAGTAGTGGGCATCGGCCTGGCGGCCATCTTTATCGTGATCGGCGCACGGGCTGCAAGTCCTCAGGCGGCAAGTATTGCGCTGGCGGGCGGCGTCGGGGCGCTCTATCTTTCCCAGAGTTCCTTCTGGTCGGTGAGCGCCGACGTTGCCGGACCCTGGGCTGGAACGGTTTCCGGCGCCATGAATACGGGTGGCCAGATTGGCGGCGCGGTGACCGCGAGCCTTACCCCGGCCATCGCCGGGCATTACGGCTGGACCGCATCCTTCCTTGTAGCGGCGGCATTCTGCGTGGTGGGTTCTCTGGCTTGGCTGGTTGTCGACCCCAATCGCACCATCGTCCAAGCCAGCGCTGATTCCGTCTGAACGCCCGGCGGCCGCCCAATCAATCGCTGGCCCCGCTCGAAACCATCCTGCCCCCGTTGCTCAGCAAGTCATCTTGGGAGTGATGCTTCGCGCTGATCGCCGAAAACAGCTTGGGCATGTCCGTTTGACTGCGCACTTGAGGCGGTTTCCTTGGCCGCCTGAGGTGCGTGTATAATCCGGGGTTGTAGAGGAGACGATATGAGGACTACGATTCATGACTTCCCGAACTGCTTGCGCCGTTCTTTTTTATCTTTATTGCTGATCGTGTGTCCCGTGGCCGCCTGGGCAGATGGACCGACCGCCCGGCAGAAGATTTCTCCAGCCGAGATCGACCGTCGCGTCGACGCCCTGCTCGCCAAACTGACGCTCGCTCAGAAAATCACGCTGATTGCCGGCGAGGATGGCATGTTTACCCACGCCATGCCGGAGATCGGGTTGCCGCGCCTCAAAATGTCTGACGGGCCGATGGGGGTTCGGACCTGGGGGCCGACCACCGGGTACGCAGCCGGCATCGGCCTGGCCGCGTCGTGGGACGTCAACCTGGCGAGACAGATCGGCGGATCTCTCGGCCGCGATGCCCGCGCCCGCGGCGTGAATTTCCTGCTGGGGCCCGGCGTCAACATCTACCGGGCGCCCATGAACGGCCGCAACTTTGAATATTTCGGCGAAGACCCTTACCTGGCCGGACAAATCGCCGCCCATTACATCCTGGGTGTGCAGAGCCAGGACGTGGTCGCCACCGTGAAGCACTTCGACGCCAACAACGCCGAGTACGACCGCCATCGCGTGAACTCGATTATCGATGAGCGCACGCTGCGGGAGATTTACCTGCCCGCATTTGAGGCCGCGGTAAAAGACGGGCACGTGGGCGCGGTGATGGATTCCTACAACCTGGTTAACGGCGAACACGCAACCCAGAACAACTTCCTGAACAACGGAGTTCTCAAGAAGGACTGGGGATTCCGCGGCCTTCTGATGTCGGACTGGGGCGCCACGTATGACGGCGTTGCGGCGGCCAATGCCGGGCTCGATCTGGAAATGCCTTCGGCGCAATACATGAACGCAAAAACGCTGTTGCCCGCCATCAAGGCCGGCAAAGTTTCCCTGGCCACGATTGACGACAAGGTGCGGCGCTTGTTGAGGCTGGCGGTCGAGTTCGGTTTTATCAACCACGATCAGCAGGACCTGAGCATCCCGCTGTACAGCCAGCAATCGCGCGCGGTGGCTCTCCATTCGGCGGAGGAGAGCATGGTGCTGCTCAAGAACGAGGGGCGCCTGCTGCCGCTTGCGATGAGCCATGTGCACTCCATCGCCGTGATCGGCCCGGACGCCTATCCGGCCCAGGCCTCGGCAGGCGGCAGCGCCCATGTCACAGCCTTCGCGCCGGTCAGCTTCATGACCGGGCTGAGCGACGCGCTAGCCCCCGCGACCAAAGTCTACTGGAACCGTGGAGTCAGGGAGTTCCCTTCAATCTTCGAAGCCTCTCGCTTCTTCACGGATAAAAAGGGCGCCCACTTCGGCCTCCAGCAGGAGGAATTCTCAAATCCCGACTTCGCTGGCCAGCCGGACCGAGTGAGCATTGTGCCAAACGTAAACCATTGGAGTTCCGACCAGGTTGCTTTGGCCTCGCAAACTGAGTCTTCTGTACGCTGGACGGGTTACTACATTCCGAAGACCTCCGGCGCGCAGGCCTTTATCACTGCCGCGAGCGGGCTGGACTCCTACCGGCTTTATGTGAATGACCGGCTGGTGCTCAAAGTGGGACCGGGCGAGGGCCAGCCGCAGGCGGCGGACCTCGATCTACCCGCGGGCCAGCCGGCTGCCGTTCGCCTGGACTACCTGCCGCAAGGGCACAACATCCGAGCCGCCTTCGGGGTGGCGCCGTCCGAGGAACTGATCGAGCCGGACGTTAAGAAAGTCGCTGCACTGGCAGACGTTGTCGTGCTCTCGGTGGGCTTCGATCCGATAACCGAGGGCGAAGGGCAGGACCGTACTTACCGCCTGTCGCCCGGCCAGGATGAACTAATCAAGGCCGTACTGGCCGCCAATCCCCGCACCATCGTGGTGCTGACCGCCGGCGGAAGCGTGGATACCAGCCAATGGATCGGCCGCGTGCCCGTGCTGCTCCAGAGCTGGTATGGCGGCTCGGAAGCGGGCCGCGCGCTGGCCAAGGTGCTGACCGGGCAGGTGAACCCCTCGGGCAAGCTGCCCTTCACCTGGTGGCGGCGCGTGGAGGATAATCCCACGTACAAAAACTATTACGAAGAGCCCGGCAGTCGCGATGTGAAATACCAGGAAGGTGTCTTTGTGGGTTATCGCGCCTATGGGCGGCCGGGGCAGGCGGCGCCGCTGTTTCCATTTGGCTACGGGCTTTCTTACACGCGTTTTGCTTTCAGCCACCTGAGCGTTATGCCCCGCGAGGCCGGCCCGAAGGGGCCGATGACGGTACGCTTTGACGTCGAGAACACCGGCCAGCGCGCCGGGGCCGAGGTCGCGGAGGTTTACGTGGGCGATCCTTCCGCCACCGTGCCGCGACCGGCGAAAGAACTGAAGGGTTTTGCGCGCGTGATGCTGACGCCGGGTGAGATCGCGCACGTTTCCGTCACCCTGAATCGCCGCGCGCTGGCCTATTGGAGCGCCAAGTCGGAAGGCTGGATGGTGGATCCCGGCAAATTCGTCGTCTACGTCGGCGACTCTTCGGAACATTTGCCGCTGCAGGCGGAGTTCACGGTCCAATGGGGGTATGCCGCTCTGTTCGCGTTCATCACAGAAATGCTGGTGAGAAATCAAGGCTAAAGGTGTAAAATTCGTAGTTCTGGGGCGTTTTGAATTCCAAATCATCGATGGCAAGGATTGAAAATGCTGACACAAAAAGAGGTTGAGCAGTTTAATCGCAAGGGGTATACGGTTCATCCCGAGTTATTGAGCCCGGATGAAGTGGATGCGCTGCTGCAGGACATTGAAAGGCTCTCCTGGGGAAACACGCTCGCGAACCACGATAAGGACCGCCTGGAAATGGAACCCAATCAGCCGTCCGACGGAACACGCGTGCGGAGGATTTACGAGCCCTGCACCCACTATCCTCTATTCCGAGCGCTTTCAGATTCCGAAAAGTTGCTGGAATCGGTGGAGCAGCTAATTGGCCCGGACCTCACGTTCCATTACAGCAAGATCAATATGAAACCGCCGGCCATCGGATCGGTCGTCGAGTGGCACCAGGATCTCTCCTATTATCCGCTGACCAACCGCGACTCGCTGGCGATTCTCTTTTACCTGGATGATGCCGATGTCTCCAACGGGTGTCTGACGGTTATCCCTGGCCGGCATGAAGGCCGCCTGATGGATCATATGCGGGATGGTCTATTCCAAGGCAAAATTACGGAGCCGGTGGATACTTCACTGGCGGTGCCGGTGGAGGGCAAGGCCGGCGCGGCAATTTTCATGCACGCCATGACTCCGCACTCCTCGACCACCAACACCTCGAACCGCTGGCGCCGGACGCTGATTCTCAGTTATCGCGCGGCGGATGCCATTCCGATTTATTGTGGCGAGTCTATGAAGAACATTGAGTTGCATTCGCGACATGCGCGGGGCAAACCGGCGATGGTTGCCCGATTTTCTTTCAGCGAGTTCCCGATGCCTGTGCGCCCGGAGGCTACAGCTTCCCTTTATGAGCTTCAGGACATCGCTCGGAAAGAGGAGCAAGCCCGGCGAATCGCCTGATCGTTGGAGCCGGCAGATATTTGCTGCGGCCGCGCCGGCTGACGGCTCGCGGGATCGGTTTGATTCCGTGGTCAGCCATTGCCTTTTACCGGGCAGGCCGCATCCCTGAAATCGGCGCGAGGAATGCCTCGCTTGGGAGAACCGGACTCCAGCTTCACAGCATTAAGTTGATTCTCAGACGTCCGGGAGTGGACGCAGGATCGGTTCCGTTTTCGGGTGTCCAGCAGGTTTGAGAGCAGATCCGCCCGTCCGCAGTCTTGCCGCGCAGCTCGATTCCGGTCGGGACGAACCACGTTCCTTCATCGCCGGTAACAATCTCCACAAACATCGGAAGCCTCTCCTGGCCCTGGAATGCAGGCGTCAAGATGAAGGTGTCTGGTTCGCTTGGCGCCTTGGCGGTTTCTCTGCCATTCACCAGAACCGCCACGGAACCTTGTGCTCCCACATGCTTCCCCTTAACAAGCAGCCGGCTTTCCTGAAGCTGAGACAACCCAGGGAGCAGTCTCTCGACAGATTCAAGCGCACGGGGTTGTAAATCCAAAAGCGCCTGGCATCGCTCGCTTAAGCCCTCTTGCTCCGATTGCCGAGAGACTTCCGCCCCTTTTCCCACAACCACCACCGAGGCCGTCAGATGGCTCGGAAGCGTCACCTCGATCGCCTCTGCGTGATGGGACAACGCCGCTCGCTGGGGCTTACCCTCAACAGAATAGACATGCGCCCAGGCGAGTTCAGAATGATCCGGGACACGAAGTTGCAGAACGGTTCGTTCCGTCTGCCCCCGCGTTCCGGAGGCAAAGTTCAGGCGCGAGGTGACGGGCGCTACGTAATGGCCCTTGGCATTGGTGAAGAGGTTTGCATCGTTGGGGCCCGTGACCGCCACGCAATGCGGCAAGAGAACCTGCTCCTTCTTGTGCAATAAGTTGAAGAGCGGCGTGTAAAGTTGCAGCAGGTCTGCGGCCTTTGGACTTGGCCATTGCTGAGAAATCGGGAAAGTGTGGGCAATCATGTGGGGGAAGACGGCAAACTGCAAGCGTGTTTTCAGCTTGGCTTCAAACGGTGTAAGGTCTTCAACGGATCGATCGGGGTGTGCCTCCACAGCGGCCTTCGTGACCCCGGTGGTGGGCCACGTTTTCAAATAAGGATCAGGGTATTCCCACGCAGAGGCGGGCCGGAAGGGTGACACGTAGCCCAACCCGCGGGGGAAATCATATTCGTGGCAATAGCCGTCCACGTCCTTAATCACTTCGAGGCGCCAGAACTGGTTGACGTAAACGCGCTGCCCGGCGGCATGGGCCATCCGGCAGGTTTCTTCGAGGGCGTGGGCGATAGGGGTGGCGAGATTTTCCACGGGATGATTGCCGATCATGCTTACCCCGTCTTGGTGCGCGTAATCGCAAGTGCTGGCCCAGTCCAGGCGATCGATGCAATAGCCGTCCAACTGCGGCAGACGCGAGACATACCTGCGAAGTTGTTCCATGTTGTAAGCGAAATATGAGTACCGCGGCCCGGGGTTTACCACCTTATTCCCTTGCCAACTGGTGATGGTGTGCCCCGCGGCATCTTCGACCAGGCAATTCCGGAATTTCTCCTGGATGGTGCGGTCGGCCGCCTCCTTCGTTCCTTCCTTGCCTCCGGGGCCGCCGAATTCCGTGAAATTGAAGTATCCGAAGGTGCCGATTCCGTGTTCGTGCATTTCCTTGATAAACGCGCGAATCTGCACATCGCCGATCATTTTCTTGAGATTCCACCACTTGGCATAGGTGTAAGGGTACCACTCTTTCTCGGCGGGCATGTAGTCGCCAACGAACTTGAACCAGAAACTGGACCAAAGATAGCGAACACCCTGGCTGGCCATCTCTTCAAAACTCGGATGGTCCTGGATGTGATGGTAGTAAAAGGCGCCTTCATACTCTCCGCGAGGCAGGGGAGGCTTGAAGTAATGCGGAAAGTCCGTGCTGTAGGAGTTCAGGAGAGATCGATAGTCTGCCGGGTGGGCGTAAAAGACCAGGGAAATTGACTTCGGCTTGCCTGGGCGGAAGTCCCGATGCCCCAGATGGACCCGAACCCGCTCTTGATCCATCCATTCAAACTGGAGATGAGGAATATTCTGATCGGGCGCAAGAGCGATGGTGATGGCGTGGTCGGACTTCGGGTCCCAGATGGAAATCAGCGGGAGAACATAGTAGCGATGGATTTTCCATGCGGAGGTGGCGTAGGCAACCGGCTTGAAAGTCGGGTAGGCTTCCACATTCATAACTCCCCGCTCAGTGGGCGTGAAGACTTGGTTGCCTTTTCCCAGGATCGGAAAGTCCAGGACGACCTCGTGCGCGCCTTCCCCCAGGTTCCCCTCGAACGACAGATCCCATCGCAAGCCGGATTCGGTCGGCGTCCATCCCCCCCCGACCTTGACTGTAGATTCGCCGCTGCCCTCTGGCTTGATCGCTTTCCTGATTCCCGGCGGTGCCAGGGTCGACATCGGAATGGCGCTGGCCCCCGTGACCTCGTTTCGAACCTGGAAGGAAACAGGCTCCGTCAGCCAGGTTTGGGTCTTGCCGCCCAGTTGGCTGTCCATCTGAAGGATCCGGCCGCTCTTGGTATCAATGGTGCATTGGAGGCCCTTTCTCTCCATTACCAGTGGGCCGAGTATGCCGGCTGTGGCGAAGGTGCTAAGCCCTGACGAGGCGATTACCAGGACGCTCTCACCAAATTCTCTTCGATTCATCTGCTTTCCTTGTCTCCTTACAAATTCTAGCTGAGGCGCCGCGCCAGTGCGGTCACCCGACTTTAGGAATGCTCGCGCCCAGATCGACTTTGATGACTTGGCCATTCACGTCGTCAGCCAACGGTGAACAGAGCCAAAGGAAGGCGTCGGCAATGGCCTCCGGGCGCACCATCCGCTTCAGGGGAATCACGCGGTTCACCATCGCTCGATAGGGCGCGTCTTCGTTGTATATTTTGAGCTGGCTTCCGGTCGCCACGTGGCCGGGCGCCACGACGTTAAAGCGAATGTGGCGTTCCGCGTATTCCAGCGCCAGGCACTTGGCAAACATCTCCACAGCCGCCTTGGCGGAAGTATAGGAGGAGAGATCAGGCCAGGGCAGGGAACCGACCAGCGAGGACGTGTAAATGATTTGGCCGGTGATGTTACGCTTCACCCACTCGCTCAAGACGGACCGTGTGAAGTAAGTCTGCCCCATGAAGTTATACCGAAAGATGCGTTCAAATTCCTCGAGCGAAGTTGAGGCAAATGGATGCATGGGGCAGCCCCCGGCGAGGCCGATCGCCGCATCGGTGTGCGGGAATTGGTCGAAGATGCCTTTGACCGCCGCGGATACTTTTTGAGAGTCTGTAACGTCCATCAGGGTGTAGTGCCAGGAGTCGGCGGCTAGTTTCCAACTGTTCACCCGCTCTCGCGCCACATCTTCTGCAAGAATATCAGTCAGCACCAGGAGGGCTCCCGCTTCTGACAATCGCCGAGCCACGGCCTCGGCAATAGCGCCCAGCGCGCCGGTCATCAGAATGGCTCTTCCTTTCAGGTCGATCTCGATCATGACGCCTCCCAAAGTTCTGCCGAGGATATTATCCGTAACCTGAACTCGATTCAACTGTTTCCGGTTGATGCGGCGCGCGCCAATTTGCGCAGCGGCATAGCGAGCGTGACTGTGCGTGCGCGTGGCTGCGGCTGCAAATCTGCTCCCCTTCTATTTCGTGGTGGAGTTAGACTAAGTGGGCATGAATTCCGATCAAAGTTGTGGCTGGCTGCACTCCGGGAGGATCTATGGCAAAGCGCAGGAAAGTCATTGGGCAGGCTCTCATTCTGTTTGTGTTTGCAACTTGGGCTATGGCGCAGGTGCGGCATCAGCGGCACCATCCTCCGGATAACATAAACGAATACATCGAGCATCTGGAAGATCCAAGCCGCAACCAATGGCAGCAGCCCGAGAAGGTCATGAAGGCATTGGAGATCAAGCCGGGTGAGACGATTGCTGATTTGGGTTCAGGGCCCGGCTATTTCACTCTGCGTTTTGCCCGCGCAGTGGGGCCGAAGGGCAAGGTGTTTGCCGTCGATATTTCGCCCGGCATGCTGGCTTACTTGAAGAAGCAGGCGCGGGCCGTGCACCTCACGAATATCAAGCCGATCCTGGCAAAGCCTGACAATCCTGAACTCTCCCCAAGCTCGGTTGACATGATTTTTATTTGCGACACGCTCCACCACATTTCCAACCGGGCAAAATATTACCCATTTCTCATGCGAGCCCTGAAGCCGGGCGGCCGTCTGGTGAACATCGATTTCTATAAGCGGACGCTGCCGGTGGGCCCTCCCGTGCACATGAAGATCGCGAAACCTGAAATGATCAAGGAAGCGGAGGCTGCCGGATTTCACTTGGCCAAGCAGCTTAGCTTTCTTGAGTACCAGTACTTCTTAGTGTTTGAACGCTGATAGTGCGCGTGAGATGCGGCTGCGCGAGCTGGGCAGTCGCATGGCAGGTTCGACGGGACTTGGAAGCGATTGCAGACCTTACAGCGATTCGGCGACGTAACGCGAGAAAGCCTCGGCAAGCCGCCGCGTGACGGGACCGCGCACCTGCTGGACCGGCTGCGCCTCGATTTGGGAAACGGGTTGGACTTCCCGCGTGGTCGAGGTAAGGAAGACTTCGTCCGCGGCCAGAAGATCCTGAAGGCTCATGGGGGCTTCCCTGATGCGCACCCCGAGTTCGCCGGCGATTTCCAGTAACACTCCTCGGGTGACTCCCGCGAGACATCCTGATGAAAGGGGCGGGGTTGTTACTTCCTCGCCGCGCACAGCAAAGATGTTTGCGGCCGTGCACTCGGCCACTTTGCCACTTTCGTTGAGGAGAATCATTTCGTCGAAACCGCGGCGCATGGTTTGGTCAAGCGACCAAACATTTTGCAGCCAGGAGGTCACCTTGACCCCCGCGAGCGGGTTCGCGGCGTGGCGGCCTTGCTCCTGCACCCCCAGGTGCGCAGACCCTTTGCGTTCCAGCAGATCAGCCGTACAAATGAGCGAATCCACATCGGGCATGGATTCATCGCTGACCCAATAGCCGGCTTTGTTGTAGATAAAATAGACACGCGCGCACCCTTGGTCCACTTGATTGGCTTGAATCAACTGAGTGAGCTGTTGGATTGTGGATTCAGGCTGGTAAGCCAGCGGCAGGTTGATGCGGTTCGCGTCGGCGGCGAGGCGCTTCCAATGGCGCTCGAAGGCAAACGGATGGCCGTCATAAATCCGCAGGGTCGTGAACAGTCCCCAGCCGTTCAGGAGCCCCGCTTGGCCCGGAGAAAGGCGAACCTCTTCCATGGGAGCAATGCGGCCGTTATGGCAGACGAATTTGTGCAGCATGGAGTTCCAACCCGCAAGACCTTCGCTTCTTGCACGAACGCACAATATTGACCGCCCAGCGAGCGAAGTGTCAAGGCTCTACTGAAAGCTCCTGGTTGCCGTTGCGGTCACCTGGCGCTTGCGCCAATTCATACGGCGGAAGCTTTATGCCGATTTATAATCTGATTTGACGTTTGCGCCTATACCATCTTGCCGGGCCGGCGGCGAGCGTGATCATCGCACCCGGCGTGGATGGCCCTTTAAGCATTGGAGAGCAGGGAATGAAGATCGGAGTCATTTCAGATACACACGGATACGTTGATCCCCAGTTTGCGGAAGTCTTGACGGGGGTTGACGCTATCCTGCACGCGGGCGACGTGGGGTCGAGCGAGGTCCTCGATGATTTAAGGCTCATTGCCAAGGTTTACGCAGTCCAGGGAAATGTGGATGCGGCCGAGTTGGATTTGCCCTCTTCCCTGGCCGTGCAGTTTCAAAACCTCCGGGTCGAGGTCCAGCATCAGTTGCCGGTGCCTCAACAAGAATTGGAGAACTGGGCGGACGGCGCCTTGCTTCCGAGATTGAACCCGGAACGCAGCGCCCAGTTTCTGGAGAGTTTTGATCCCACTACCCGCGTGGTAGTGTTTGGCCACAGCCACCTCCCGTGCCTGCTGACTATCGGGCATCGCTTATTCTTCAACCCAGGCAGCTCCGGGAAAAGGAGGTTTTCCTTGCCTCGTTGTTGCGGCATGCTTGAGCTCTTCCCACGAGGGGTCCGAGGGTCGATAATAGGGCTAGAGGGGGAAAGCGGAGGACTGCCTGACGATGTTTGGCTACCCCTTGGGGAGTGATGCGATGTCCAAACTGAAAAAGATCAAACGAGTTCTGGAAATCGCGGCGACGTTGCTTGCGGTGGCGATTGTGGTGATCGAGAAACTGGAGAAGGTCTAACGCCAAAGGAAGCTGCTGCTGGAAACGGAAGCGCCGCTATGGATTGTTCGAGGCGGAGCTGCTCACGTGATCGGCGGCCCGGCGAAGCCTTCGCGCAGTCCTTTCCCGCCCCAGCACATGCATGACCTCAAACAGTCCCGGTGCTACTGCCTGCCCGGTGAGCGCAACTCGAGCCGCGTTGATCAGCAGACCCGCCTTGATTCCTCTTTCTTCCGCGAACTGTCTCAAACACCCCTCGGTTTGCGCCAAATCAAACCCTTCCAACTTTTCGAGCCTTTCCGCGAGTTGGCTTAGGAGATCGTGAAGCGCCGGATCTTTCCAGAATTTCTTCCGGGCTTCGGGCTCGTATTCAAAGTCGTCGGTGAAGAATGCCCGGCCGCCCTGGGAGAAATCCTTCAATGTGCGGGCGCGCGTTTGGAGCAAGGCAACCGCCTGCCGGAAGTTCTCGCCCGACGCGAAGGTGGCGGGTTGAACGCCGGCGGCTTTTAATTCTGCTTCGATCAAGGGTAGCAGGCGGTCCATGCTCAGGCCCCGCAAGTACTGGCTGTTCATCCAGGCGAGCTTTTCGGGATCAAAGACGGCATTCGACTTTGACACTGCCGCGAGCTCGAACGCCCGAACCATCTCGGCGAGGGGAACGATCTCTTCGCCGCCCGGAGGCGTCCAGCCGAGCAAAGCGAGAAAGTTGATGAGGGCTTCCGGAAGGATGCCCTGGTCGCGGTAGGCGCCGACGGAAGTTGCGCCGTGGCGCTTCGAAAGGCGCTGGCGGTCTGGCCCCAGAATCAAGGGCAGGTGCGCGAAGATGGGTTCCGCTGCGCCCAGCGCCCGATAGACGAAGATCTGCTTGGGAGTGTTCGAAAGGTGGTCAGCGCCTCGAATGACGTGGGTAATTCGCATGTCCACGTCGTCCGCCACCACGCTAAGGTGGTAAGTCGGCTGGCCGTCGGAGCGCAGCAGGACGAAGTCTTCGATTTCCTCGTTCTCCACCTTGATGC
>Ga0307373_10012065_pt1 | contig 12368 bp, 7 predicted proteins | sample OX2MG_FD_202534 | JGI IMG/M metagenome (GOLD analysis project Ga0307373, IMG submission 202534) | Soil microbial communities from Risofladan, Vaasa, Finland - OX-2 | ecosystem: Environmental > Terrestrial > Soil > Coastal area > Acid sulfate soil | place: Finland: Risofladan, Vaasa | collected...
GATCGGGCAGCGGCACGGTCCGCGGCCGATCGACCCGTGCGAACCCTTCGGTCACGAAGAGCAGCGCCTTCCGTCCCTCCTGCAGCCGCCCGAGACGGATCGTCAACCGTTCGAGCGCCGACAGCACCAGCTGGGCGCGCGCGGCTTCGGCTGCAGCCGGGGCGTGCCCGATGAAGTCGCGTTCGAAGGCGGTCCGCGGGCTGAAGTCACCCGCACGCCCGCTGAAGGCTCGCGCCGCCTCCGCGACCGCTGCGGGTCCCGCCGCCGGTTCGATTGCCGCCAGCTGATCGAGCGGCTTCATCACCAGCACCGTGTCGGTCGGCGTGAGCGTGCTGTCCGCGAAGCGCGCGAGCAGGTCGCGGACGCGCGCGGTCTCCGCCCCGGCGGGCACGTGATAATCGTCCAGCAGCAGCCCGAACGCGCGCCCGCCCCTCTCCGCGCCGCCGGCGACCGTCGCGGGCGGCCGGCCGGACGGCGTCGTGGCCGCGGGCCCGGGCGGGCGGATCGAGGCAGTCCGGAATTCGACGCGATCGATCGCCTGCGGAGCCCCGTCGTCGCGCAGGTCGAAATCGCGCGGCTGAAGGTGCAGGACCGGGCGGCCGGCGCGATCGACGACGATCGCGTCAAGCTGGACGGTGCGCAGATCGCGGCTGGACGCGGCGACGCCGGCGCGCGGAGCCGCCGGCGCAGGCGGCGTGGGGGTGGTGGAGGCGGGCGGTGTCAGGCGGCGCGCGGCTGCCGGCGATCGCCGCGCGCGCATCGGCGACGCGAGGAATCCGCCGGCCAGCACGAGGGCGGCGACGATGGCTGTCCGCGATGGTGACTGCACAGCGCGGCCCGGATCCGCTGACGGAACGACGTCTCGTGTGGTTCGATCATACCACCGGCCCTGCGGGCCCGCGATCCGGGCGTGGGGCGGGCGCGGCCGGCGATGGCCAGCGGCGCGTCACGCGCCGCTGAATGGTCGCCGGAACGACGGGGCGCGATGATGACAGCTCTGCCATGCCGGCGCGAAAGACCGTGCGGGAGCGGCCGGCTGCGATAAGATCGCTCAGGGCTGCTGTCGTGCGGCACCTCCGTTCCTGCCTGACGGCGGAGCGGCGGGCGACCGGCGCGACCGGGCGGGAGCGGGGCCGATGATCAACGACAAGCGGGTGGCCGTCGTGCTTCCGGCGTACAACGCGGCGGCCACGCTGGAGGCCACGGTCCGCCAGCTGCCAGACCTGGTCGACATCCGCATCCTCGTGGACGATTTCAGCGCGGACGACACGGTGGCGATCGCGCGCCGGCTCGGCCTCACGACGTTCGTGCACGACAGCAACTACGGCTACGGGCGGAACCAGATGACCTGCTACCGCGAGGCGCTGGCGCTGGGGGCCGACGTGGTGGTCATGCTGCATCCCGACTATCAGTACACACCGCTGCTCGTGACCGCGATGGCGAGCATGGTGGCCTTCGACGTCTACGACGCGGTGCTCGGATCGCGCATCCTGGGCGGGACGGCTCTCTCCGGCGGGATGCCGCGCTACAAGTACGTGTCCAATCGCGTGCTGACGGCCATTCAGAACCTGGTCCTCGGCGCCAAGCTGTCGGAGTACCACACCGGCTACCGCGCGTTCAGCCGTCGCGTGCTGGAGGCGCTGCCGCTGCTGGAAAACTCGGACGACTTCGTGTTCGACAACCAGATGCTGACGCAGTGCGTCTACTTCGGGTTCCGGATCGGCGAGGTCTCCTGTCCCACGAGCTACTTCCCCGAAGCCTCGTCCATCAGCTTCCGCCGCAGCGTTCGCTACGGCCTGGGCGTGTTGACGACGTCGTTCGAGTACCTCATGCAGCGGCGGGGGCTGGCGCAGTATCCGATTTTCGACCGGGAGGGCCGGAAGCTCTCGACCGTGCCGAAGGCGGCGCCCGACGACGCCCGGGCCGAGATGTCCGCATGACGGCCGGCCGGCGGCGGGTCCGCGACCTGGCGGCTCTGGCCGGCATGACGGTCGCCGCCATCGGCGTCCATGGCTATCACCCGGCCATCGAGGATGCGGAGATCTACCTGCCCGGCATCCTGAAGCAGCTGCATCCCGCCCTGTTTCCCTACAACACGGCGTTCTTCGAATCGCACGCGCACATGACGCTCTTTCCGCGTCTCATGGCGCTCTCCATCCGGGTGGCGCCCGTGCCGGCGGGTGTCGTGATGCTCGGCTGGCAGGTGCTGTCGATCGCGCTGCTGCTGCTGGCCTGCCTGCGCATCGCGCGGCTCTGCTTTCCTTCGGAGCGGGCCGTCTGGTGCGGCGTCGCGCTCATCGGGAGCCTGCTGACGCTGCCGATCGCCGGCACCGACCTGTACATCATGGACCAGTACGTGACGCCGCGGTCGCTGTCGACCCCGCTGGGGATGCTGGCGGCGGCCGAGGCGCTCCAGGGGCGGCCCGTCTGGGCGCTGGTGTGGCTCGCGGTGATCGCGCCGATCCACCCGCTGATGTCGGTCTTCGCCGCGGCGTTCGTGGGGGCGATCTGGCTGGTGGGGCGCGTGAAGCGCCCGGTCGAGCCCGGGATGGTCGCGGCCGCGGGGCTGCTCGCGCTCTTTCCCCCGGTCACGGCGGCGTATCGCCGCATCCTTGCCACGCGCCCCGCCTTCCTGCTCACGCGCTGGGCCTGGTACGAATGGCTGGGACTGCTGGCGCCGTTTGCGCTGATGGCCGGGTTCGCCTGGCTGGCGCGGCGCTGCGGCCTGCCGCGGCTGCGGCGCCTGTGTCACGCGGTCATCCTGTTCGAGGCGGTGTTCTTCGCGATGGCGCTCGTCATTTCGGTGCCCGGGCCGTTCGAGCGCTTCGCCGAGATCCAGCCGATGCGGAGCCTGCAGATCGTCTACATCGTCATGTTCCTGGTCGCCGGCGGGTTTCTCGGGCACTACGTGCTGGGCCGTCGCGCGTGGCGGTGGGCGGTGCTGTTCGTGCCGCTCTGCACCGGCATGTGGTACGCCCAGATGCAGCTGTTTCCGGCGACGCGCCATCTCGAGCTGCCGGGGCTCGCGCCGCGGAACCGCTGGGTGCAGACGTTCGACTGGATCCGGGGGCACACGCCGGTCGACGCCTATTTCGCGCTCGATCCGTACTATCTCGGGCGCCCCGGCGAGGACGAGCACGGGTTCCGCGCGCTGGCCGAGCGCAGCAGCCTGGCGGACGCGCTGAAGGACAGCGGCGCGGCCAGCATGTTTCCCGATCTGTCGGCGGAGTGGGCGGCGCAGGTCGACGCGCAGCGCGGCTGGGCGCACTTCACCCGCGAGGATTTCCTGCGGCTCCGCCGCCGCTACGGCGTCGACTGGGTGGTGGTGGACCATCGCGTCGACGGCCTGGCCTGCCCGTATGCGAACGACGGCCTGTTCGTCTGCCGGATCGACGCGCCGGGCACGACCGGCGGCGCCGTGTCCCGCCGTCCGTGATTCCGGCCGGCGCGATCACCCCGATCGGCGAGCCGCGCCGGCGGTCCCGTCCCGCCGATCTCAGAACGACATCCGGAATCCGATCTGCGCCGTGAGCGGGATGCCGACCGTCGTGCCGGGGCCGAAGAAGTCGCCGAGCGCCCCGGCCGGTACCTTGAGCTGGTTCAGGCTGGTGACCGGCACCGTCGCCGTGCAGGCGGCGTTCGTGCAGACGTCCTGGACGTTGGCCAGCTGACCGGGCGGTACGGGCAGTGCGCCCACGTCGGTGATGTAGTTGTTGCCCGGATTCATCCGGTCGAAGAGATTGAAGATCTCGAGGAACGGCATCACCGTCGCGCCGCCGCGGAGATGGAACGTCCGGCCGAGGCGGATGTCCACCTGCATGTACGGTGTGCCGCGGAACTCGTCCAGCGTCGTCGGCACGCCGTTGACCACCGCCCGGTCGTTCGTGCTCACGCCGTCGTTGTTCAGGTCGATCGGCGTCGCCAGGGTGAACGGGCGCGCCGTTTCGAACTGCGACAGCGTGGCGAACTCCAGATCGGCCGGCAGCAGCAGCGTCCCGGCGAGCACGAAGCGGTTCCGCACGTCCTCGCCCGACGGGCCGTAGTCGCCCGGGCCGAACGGGTTGTTCACGTTGGTGACGCCGTTGACGTAGTCGAACAGCTCGCCGACGGTGGCGCCCCAGGTGTCCGCCCTCGCGAGCGTGTAGTTCGCCGTCACCTGGAACCGGTTCGTGAGCTGGCGGCTGACGATGACCGACAGGCCGTCGTAGCGCGAGCGGTTGTCGGTGCGGGCGACCGTCACGCTGGGGGCGTCCGCCGGCAGCGTGTAGCCGGCGACGTACTGGTACAGGCGGTATTGATGGACGCCCGTCGTGTGCTGGTACTGGAGATTCAGCCGCCACCCGCTACGGAAGATGTGTTCGAAGCCGAGGCTGGCCTGAATCGCGTACGGCGTCTTGTAGTGGGGATCGATCAGGGCCCCCTGGGCACCGGCCGGCAGCAGTCCCGAGAACGGCTCGTTGACCGCCTGGAACGCGGTGACCCAGCCGTTCTGGGCCAGGTCGTTGTAGTAGAGCCCCGCCCCGCCGCGGAACACGGTGCGGTCGCTGCCGCCCGGTGCGAACGCGAACCCGACGCGCGGGGCGATCGCCTTGCGGTAGTCGTGCGGGACGCCGGACACGAGCGGAATGCCAAGCGCCTGCAGCGTGACGTAGGCCGGGTTCTGGCTCTGATCGCGCCCGCTGGCGATGAACAGGCCGAACGTCGTGTCGTACCGCACCCCGTAGTTCAGCGTCAGGTCGGGAAGGATGCGCCAGGAATCCTGCGCGTACAGGCCGAGCCGCTGGACGTTCTGGGAGAAGGCGCCGTTGCTCGCCGGCACGATCGTGCTGCCGGCGGCGAAATCGGCCGCGAACTGCGCGGGATTCGCGAGGTAATAGGTCGGATCCTGCGGAAACTGCACGAGGGTGTCCTGGCTGCTCGCGAGGGCGCCGCTCAGCACCGGCTCGTGGATGACGTTCACACCCGTCTTGAAGGTGTGGTTGCCGGCCGTGTGGATCAGGTCGTACCGGAACTGGTACTTCTGCTGCTTGCGCGCGACCGGAAACGCGGTGATCGGCGTGACGAACTGATTGTCGCCGAAGGTCTCGAAGCCGGACGTGGTCAGTGCGGTCGAGCTGAAGGGGAAGGCGAGCGCGAGACCAAGGTTCGAGTTCCGATCGGCCGTGTGGTTGAAGAGGCTCGCCTCCACCGTGAGCGTGCCGAGCCAGGACGAGGAGAACTGATGGTTCTGGCTGACCAGCAGCGTGAAGTACTGGGAGCGGGTCAGCGCGCCCGTCGAGGGGAGCGTGGCCTGCTGCACGAGGTCGTTGGCCGTCCGGTAGCGATCGATCGACGCGCGGACGAACCACTGCGACCGGTTCGACTGCGCCCAGTCGACCCGCCCCGTGAACAGCAGATCGCGGAACGGCTGGGAGACCGACGTCGGCACGGCGATCGACGTCACGCCCGGGATGGCGCCGGCCGCGGCCAGTTGCGACAGCGCCTGGAATTCGGTGACGCTCTGGTTGTTGTACGACACGTTCGCGTTTTCCATCACGCCTTCGGTCGACGTGAAGAACCAGAGCTTGTGCGTCACGATCGGTCCGCCCAGCGTGAACGAGCCGTCCTGCCGGGAGTACGGCGGCTGCGGGCTCGGTGACGGGTTGTCCAGCGTGTTCCGCGCGGTCATCCCCGGCTCCGTGAAGAATCCCGCGCCCGTCCAGTGGAACTGGTCCGTGCCGCTCTTGGTGCTGATGATCACCGACCCGCCGTTGGTGTGCGATGTGTCGGCGTTGTACTGCGAGGTCCGCACCACGAAGTCCTGGATGGCGTCCGGCGAGATGTTCTCCAGGAAGCCCCCGATGTAATCGTCGCTGTCGTTCCCGCCGTCGACCGAGAGATCGACGTTCAGCCCCGAGCTGCCCGCGAACGAGACCGCCGTGATCCGCGCCTTCGTCGGATCCGACGGCTCCACCGGCTCGGTCATCGGCGCCAGGTAGGCGATGTTCGCGAAGCTCCGGTGCGCGAGCGGGAGCGATTCCAGGTCCTTCGCGCTGATGACCGTCTGCTGGACGTTGCTCGTCGCGTTGAGCGGCTGCGACGTGAGCGACGGCTGGGCCCCCCTGACCGTCACCGACTGCTTGACCCCCTCCGGCTGCAGGACGACCGCCACGCTCGGGGTCGCCCCGACGGCGACCGTCAGCGTCCGCGTCCAGGCCGCGAAGCCGGGCGCGGTGACCGTGAGCTGGTAGGGGCCGGGCGGCAGCGTCGGCACCGTGAATTCGCCTGTCTTGCCGCTGGTGCTCTGGCGGGTCAGCGCCGTGCCGGTTGCCGCGACCGTGACGGTGGCGCCGGCAACGACGCCGCCGCTGGAATCGCGGACCGTGCCGACCAGCATGCCCTGCGGCGACTGGGCGGCGGCCGGGGCGATGACCAGCAGCCACATCATGAACAGAAAGAATGGAAGACGAAGGGCGGGACGAAGCCAAGGGACGGCCATCGGGTTACACACACCTCTCCGCGTCACACGACGCGAAACTCTGCTGCAACAACCGGCATCTTAGGTGCGCGCCTGAACTACTACCAGCGTCGTAGTTCATCCGGGCCTGTCAGAAATCCGCTTCCAGGCGCGCGAAGACCGGTCGCGGCGGCGCCGCCGGACGACTCCTGCACGACGCCGGCGCATTCGCCGCCGGGCGGTTAAACCACTCCCACGCGCGCGAGGTCTATCACCTACTGGGAACCGGCGGTGCCCGACCGCGAAAGGCCGCGGGGCACCGGGAGGGCTTTCCATGCATCGCCATCGCATCGGACTCGCGATCATCTGTGCCGCCGGCCTGGCCGGACTGCTGGCCGCCGGATGCACCAGCACGCCGCTGTCGTCCAGCGCCACGATCACCGACACGTTCACCGGGACGCTTGGCGTTCAGGGATCGACCTGGTACCCGTTCACGGTCGGAGCGTCGGGCGGAGACGTGACGATCACGGTGACGGCACTCAGCCCGCAGTCGACCATCACCTTCGGCATCGGTGTCGGCACCCCGTCGGGCTCCACGTGCCTGCTGTCCTCGACCGACGACACGGCGCAGCTGAACGTCCCGATGACGACCACCCTGCTGGCCGGCTCGTACTGTGTCGACATCTTCGACATCGGCAACGTGTCGCAGAACAACACGTTCACGATGCAGGTGCTCCACCCCTGACGGCGGCGGCGGCCGAATTGTGCCGCCACGCCGGGTCGGCTATGATCCCGCCGTCTCGGTCAAGCCTTGCACCGAGCGTCAGCTCGGGCACAGATGACACTGGCTTCCGCTCGTCACACGTCCCCCGGCCCGGTGCCGCGCCGGTCGCGGTTCGCCTCGTGAAAACGGTCATCGTCGGCGCCGGCGCCATTGGCGGGTACATCGGGGCGCATCTGGCGCGCAGCGGGGCGGACGTCGTGCTGTTCGCCCGCGGCGCCCATCTTCAGGCGATGCGCGCGCGCGGTCTGCGGGTGTCTGCCGCCGGCGGCGACTTCGTCGTCACGCCGGCCGTGGCGGACGACCCGGTTGCCATCGGCCCGGCCGACCTCGTCCTGCTGGCGGTGAAGGGCCCGAGCGTCGCGTCGGTGGCGCCCATGCTGGCGCCGCTCCTGCGCCCCGACACGATCGTGGTCTGCATCCAGAACGGGCTCCCGTGGTGGTACTTCCACGGACAGCGGGGCCGGCTGGGGGCGTTGGGGCGCGAACTGACCGACCCGCGCGGGGTCGTCGCGTCGGCCGTCGATCCGCGCCAGGTGCTGGGCGCGATCGTCTATTTTGCGACCGAAATCGTGGAGCCCGGCGTGATTCGCCACAGCGGCGGCCACCGGATGTTCCTCGGAGAACCGACCGGACTCCGCTCGGCGCGGTGCCGGCGTGCGGCGGATCTGTTCGCCGCCGCCGGCCTGCCCTGCACGGCGACGACGGCGATCCGCCGCGAGATCTGGGTGAAGCTGCTGGGGAACGTCGCGTTCAATCCGCTGAGCGTCGTCACCGGCGCGACCGTCGCGGCGATGGTACGCCATCCGGATCTCTCGGCGCTCGTGCGGGCCGTCATGGGCGAGGTGCGGGCGGTGGCCTGGCGGCTCGGCATCCGGCCGGCGCTGTCGGTCGACGCGCGGATCACCCGCTCGTCGGCCAGCGGCGATCACAAGACGTCGATGCTGCAGGATTTCGAGGCCGGGCGGCCGCTGGAACTCGAGACGATTGCCGGCGCGGTCGTGCGGCTGGCCGGCCATCTGGGCGTGCCGATGCCGGCGACGCAGGCGGTTTACGCGTGCGCGAAGCGGCTGGACGAATGCCGCGCGCGGTCGGAACGGTGAGGGAAAATGGAGCGGTGGGCGGACGGGAGTCGGGATCCCCGGCCGGCGTGACGCCGGCCGGGGCCCTTGTGTCGTGCGGGCGTGCTACCAGCGGGGTTCGGAACGCCGCCGGCTGCCGCCGCCGCCGCCGCCGCCGCCCGAGTGGGCCGGCTTCGGCCGTGCTTCGTTGACGGTGAGCGTCCGGCCGCCGAGCTGATGCTCATTGAGGCCGTCCACGGCCGCCTGCGCTTCCTCGTCGGTGCCCATCTCGACGAACGCGAATCCCCGCGCCCGTCCCGTCGCCATGTCGCGCATGACGTGCACGGATTCCACGGTACCGTACTGAGCGAACAGATCCTGCAACTCGGCGTCATTCGCTTCGTACGGCAGGTTTCCCACGTATAGTCTGCGACCCATCGTTTTCTCTACTTCCTGGCGCTCCCAATCTGGAGCGCGGTCCGCCGATCCGAAGGGATCGCGGACGATGCTGGAAACTCGCCTGAGCGGACCTCCACTCTCGCTTGACTGTCACCTTGAGGGAGCGAGTTGAACGGGCTCGATCGACTCTGCAGGCGGGACGAAGCGGAAGGCTGAACTTCCAATGAGTTCGTAGTATATGCGATTCCTCCCGCCGGCGCAACGGCGTCGGTCTGCGGCCGCCCGGAGGCCGGCCGGAACCGGACGAGGCGAGGAGACCGCTCCCCTGACACGGGAGGCGGTCTCCTCGGCGTCCGGATGTCGCGGTCTAAGGGGCCCCGGGCGGCGGCACCCGGCGCCTGGTCGCCTGCTCGAACGCGTAGGCCAGCTCGATGAGCCGGGGCTCGCTGCACGCCGGGCCGGTGAAGCTCACACCGAACGGCTGCGGCCTGGCGTCGAACCCCGGCGGGAACGGCGGCGTCGGGCTGTTCGGCACCATCCCGAACGGCACGATGACCGTCGGGTAGCCGGGGCGCGCGGCGATGTCCGCCCCGCTCGCCCCGGGAAACAGGATGGCGTCGAGCTTGTACTTCTTCACGACCGCGTCGATGCCGTCCGCGCCGCCCATGGCGATGTCGCGCGCGCGGTCGGCTTCGTAGCGGGCCCGGTCGGCAACGAGGTTGATCTGGTCGGAGATGTCGAGCCGCGACTGCCCGTACTTGATCGCGCCCGCCTTCCGGTGCGCCAGGTTCCACTCGCGCAGCGCGGTCAGCGTCTTCACCGGCGCGGTCGGCCCGAGCGTCCGCAGCCACTTGTTGAAGTCCCGCTTCATCCCGTACTTCACCACGATGCTGCAGTGCTGATCATGGCCCTCGCCCTGGTTGGCGCCGGCGCACATCGGCCACAGCAGCAGGTTCCTGTTCGGGTCCCTGGTCGTGATGCTCGGGATATTGGCCGGATCGACGATGATCGCCCCCTGCTGTTTGAGGATCGCGATCGCCTCGGCCATCACCTTCGCCCGCGCCGGATTGAGGCCGCCGCGCGGCCGGGTCTGGCCGGGCAGCGTGATCGGGTCGTAGTAGAACGCCCGCGGGATGCCGATGCGTGCCCCCTTCAACCCGTCGCGCTTCAGGTATGGCGTGTAGTCGTGATTCGGCGGCGGCGTGCACCGCGTCGTCGCCGGGTCGTTCGGGTCGGGATTCCCGCTCTCCAGCGCGCCGAGCAGGATCGCCGCGCCGGCCACCGACTTCGCCATCGGGCCGGCGGTGTCCTGATCCTCCGTGATCGGAATCACCCCCCAGCGGCTCACCCGGCCCACCGTCGGCTTGATCGCCGCCAGCATGGTCTGGTTGGACGGACTGAGGATCGAGCCGGAGGTCTCGGTGCCGATGTTGGCGGCCCAGAGATTCGCCGCCGTGCCGATGCCCGAGCTCGACCCGCCGGTGTTGAGCGCCGGCCGCCGGTCGAACGTCGCCGGCCGCGGATCCATCCGCGGGTCGTACGGGTTGTAGCCCTGGCCGCCGACCGCGTTGTAATCGCCCGGCATCGGCGTCGGGAAGCCGGCGACCCAGTTGGCCAGCTCCGACATGCCGGTCTTCGCGATGATGATCGCCCCGGCGCGCTCCAGGTGCTTCACCAGCGTCGCCTCGTAGGGCGGCGTGTAGCCGTCGAACGCGAGCGCCCCGCCGCTCGTCGGCATTTCGGTCGTCAGGATGTTGTCCTTGAGCGCGATCGGAATGCCTTCGAGCGGGCCGCGGACGTGCCCTTCGGCGCGCAGGCGGTCGCTCCGGTCGGCGTCCTGCAGCGCGTGCGGATTGACGGTGATGGCGGCGTGCAGCTTCTCCTCGTACATCCCGATCCGCGTCAGGTACTGCACGACCAGTTCGTGCGACGTCACGCGACCTTGCGCGAGCGCCGCCTGCATTTCGGGAATCGTCGCCTCGACGACGTTGAAGGCATGGGGTTCCGGATGGGGCGACGCCGGGCCGCCCCGGCCCTGCGCGCCGATGACAATGGTGGCCGCGGCGAGCGCCACCGCGAGCGCCGTCAGATGTCGTTTCATAGCGGCGCATTCTAGCAGGTTGACGGGCGGGCGCCGCCGGCCGCCCGCCGCCCCGTGCAACGCGGGGCGGCGGGCAGGGGCGGAGCGGGCGCCGCGAGGGCGGTGGTCCGCATCGTGCTACACTGCGCGGCAAATTCCGTTTCACGAGGCTTCGTCCGGCGGTGCCGCCATGCCTGACGCGCGCGCGACCGCCGCGTCGGGCGTCATCTCCTGGACCCGCGCATGCCGATCGCGCTGTCGCCGCTCGACCTGCTGCTCGCCTTCGTCGCCTTCCTCATGATGCTCATGGGGGGCGCGGCGCTGGTGCTGGCTGCGCTTCGACGGCGGCTGACCGAGCGGGCGCTGGTGTTCTTTGCGATCTTCTCGCTGCTGTACGGCCTGCGCGTCGCAGCCTCCCTGCCGTTCCTCCAGAGCCTGTTCGGCATCCCGCTCGTGGTGCTGCGCGAGTGGCGGTCGAGCGTGACCTACGTGCTGCCGCTGCCGCTGATCCTGTTCGTCGAGCAGTTCGTCGGGCGGGGCTGGCGGGGCTCGATGCGGGCCGTCCTCTGGATGCAGGCGGCGTACTCGACCGGTGCGCTGCTCGCCGACCTGGTCAGCCGCCAGCCGGGGGTCGCGCTGTTCATCAAGCCGTACATCATCGTCACCGTCGGGACGGTGGCGCTCGTCAACGTCGTCCGGGAGGCCCGCCGGTCGGTGGAGACCCCGCGCGTGCTGGTGGCCGGCTTCGCCACCTTCCTCGTCATCGTCGGCGGGACGAACTTCGCGCAGATCCTGCACCGCCCCATTTCTCCGAGCCTCGAGGTTCTCGGTTTCATGGTGCTCGTCGTCTGCCTGGCGGCCGTGGTCGCCACCCGCGCGATCGACACCGCGACGCGGCTGCAGGCGATCGAACGCGAGCTGGAGACGGCCCGGCACATCCAGACGGCGATCCTGCCGCAGGCCCCGCCGGCGGTGCCGGGCGTGACCATCTGCGCCCGGTACCGCCCGGTCGCCGCCGTCGACGGCGACTTCTATGATTTCGTGCGGCTCAACGACCACGAGGTCGGCGTGGCCATTGCGGACGTCTCGGGCCACGGCGTGCCGGCCGCGCTGATTGCCGCCATGTTCAAGGTGGCGCTGACGGCCCAGGCGTCGCACGCCGGCGATCCGGGCGCCGTGCTGCGCGGCGTCAACACGGTGCTGTGCGGACTGCTCACCCGCGATTACGTCACGGCCGGCTACCTGGTCGTCGACCCGGCCGGCGGCCAGGTGCGCTACGGCGGGGCAGGACACCCTCCGCCGATGATCCGGTCGGCCGGCGGACGCGTGGACGAGCTCACCGGCGGCGGGACGATTCTCGGCCAGTTCGCCGACGCCCGCTACGACAGCATCGTTCGAGCGGTCGCATCGCCGACGCGCGTGCTCCTGTACACCGACGGCGTGATCGAGGCGGCCAGTCCGGCCGGCGAGTTCTTCGGCGTCGATCGCCTGCAGGCCTTCCTGGCGACGAACGGCGGCGGGACGACGGAGCGCTTCGCCGACGACTTGCTCGACGCGCTGACGCGCTGGCGGGGCTCGGCCAGCTTCGAAGACGATGTGACGTTCGTCATC
>Ga0307373_10012068_pt1 | contig 12367 bp, 9 predicted proteins | sample OX2MG_FD_202534 | JGI IMG/M metagenome (GOLD analysis project Ga0307373, IMG submission 202534) | Soil microbial communities from Risofladan, Vaasa, Finland - OX-2 | ecosystem: Environmental > Terrestrial > Soil > Coastal area > Acid sulfate soil | place: Finland: Risofladan, Vaasa | collected...
AAGACCGGGGTGGGGCGCAACCCGCGCACCGGCGCCGAGGTCACCATCGCCCCGGGCAAGTCGGTGCGCTTCCGCCCCGGCAAAGAAATGAGTGCCATCGATTGATTGGCGCGGGGGCCCCTGAGCTCCGCTCGTGCGCCGGCGGCCTATACTTCCGAGCGACCAGCGGGAGCGGCTGGGTTGATCTTTGGTCTTGAGGCCTTAAAGTCGGCTGCCGCGCCCAGCGGCGGCGGCGGTCATCATAGAAGCATGAGCGATTTCAACGCCGGGCTGCCGCCGCCTGACGCGCAAATATTTTGGGGGCCCGAGCTGTGGGCCATGCCCCGCGCCGAGCGTATCCCGGCACCGTGGCCAAAGTGGCGGCTGGCGGCCGGGCTGTTTGCGCTGACATGGCTGAGCACCACGGTCATCGGCGCGCGGCTGGCGTTCAACTTTGCCCAGCATCTGCCCGCCTACAGCAACAACACCGATCTGTTTCCGTTCCTGTGGGCATGGCGGCATCTGGGACTGCTGTGGGCGGGGCTGCCGTTCAGCACGGCGTTGATGGGGATCCTGCTCGCACACGAGTTGGGGCACTTCTTTGCCTGCCGCTACTACCGGCTGGATTCCACCCTGCCAATGTTCCTGCCGACGCCCACCTTGATTGGCACCATGGGGGCGTTCATTCGCATCAAAACGCCGTTCCACGACCGGCGCGAGGTGTTTGATGTGGGCATCGCCGGGCCGCTGGCGGGCATGGTGCTGACCGTGCCGCTTTTGATCTGCGGTCTGGCCTCCTCGCGCGTGCTTACGGGCGCCGCCGTGGGGCGGTCCTGGATCGAGTTTGGCTGGCCGCCGCTGGTGAGCTGGATCGCGGCCTGGTGGCACCCCGGGGCGCCGGCGATGCGCGTGGCGCTGTCGCCGCTGGCCCGCGCGGGGTGGTTGGGATTGTTGGTCACCATGCTGAACCTCATTCCCGGCGCCCAACTCGACGGTGGCCACATTGCCTATGCGGTGGCGCCGAATTTGCATCGCATCACCTCCTGGGCGGCGCTCGGGATCCTGGCGGCGTTGGGTTGGTTGTACTGGCCGGGGTGGTACGTGTTCGCGGCTTTTATCGCCGTGATGCGCGTGCGGCATCCGTTTGTGCCCGAGATGCAGCCATTGGGCGGCAGCCGCACGCTGCTGGCCGTGCTGGCACTGATCATTTTTATCGCTGCCTTCACGCCCATGCCGATTTTTCAGTAGCGCCAAGCGGGCGGCGGCAGCCGGGCGCCCACGTTCCATGACGTCAGCCGCCGGCGCCGGAGCGGGGCTCAGGGGCCCCCGCGACGCGCCGGCGGCGCAGCGGGCGGCGAAGCCGGGCGCCCGCGCTCTATTAAAGATTCAAAGGGTCGACGTCGATGACCAAAGAGGTGGCCGGGAAGCGATGCTCCTGCGCGAAACTGCGCAGCGAGGCGAGCAGGCCGCCGAGTTCGCGCCGGCTCGAACTTTTGAACAGGAACTGAAACCGATACTCGGTCTTGGCCCGCGCCACCAGCGCTGGCGAGGGGCCCAGCAGGCGCGTGCCCGGATTGGCCGCCAGCCGGCTGCGGAGGTGTTCTCCGGCCTGGGTGGTGAGCGCGAGGACGTGAACGTAGTTGGCGTGGCGGAGCTGCACCAACGCCAGCGCGGCAAAGGGCGGGTAATGCATCCAGCGCCGGAACTGCGCTTCCTTTTCAAAAAAGCCGGCATAGTCGCCCTGGCTGGCGGCGGTGACGGCGTAGTGCTCGGGATGCTGCACCTGCACGATGACCTCGCCAGGATGCTCGCCGCGCCCGGCGCGGCCGGCGACTTGGGTCAGCAACTGGAAGGTACGTTCGGCGGCGCGGTAGTCGGGAAAGTTCAGGCCCAGATCGGCCTGCAGCACGCCGACCAGGGTAACGCCAGGCAGGTCGTGGCCTTTGGCGATCATCTGCGTGCCGATCAGCAGGTCGTAGTCGCCCGCGCGGAACGCCGCCAGCACGCGCTCGAAGTGGCGGCGGGTACGGGCCGTGTCCCGGTCGAGGCGGGCAATGCGGGCGTGCGGGAACATCTCCTGCAGGGTGGCCTCGGCCTTTTCGCTGCCCGAGCCCAGGAAGTAGAGGTGTTCGCTGCCGCATCCGGGACAGGTGCGCGGCGCCTCGGTGGCGTAGCCGCAGTAGTGGCAGACCAGGCGGTCGACGCGGCGGTGGAAGGTGAGTGAGAGTGAACAGTCGCGGCACATGACCGTCGAGCCGCAACTGCGGCACAGCACGACCGGGGCAAAGCCGCGGCGATTGATGAGCACAATGGCCTGCTGGCAGCGCGCGAGGCGGTCGGCGATGGCCGCGGCCAGGTCTTCGGAATAGATCAAGTCGGGTTGGGAGGCGGGCGGTTTCGGCGCTGCCGCCCGGCGGCGGAACTCAGCGCTCATGTCCACCAGCCGCACCGCCGGCAGCGGACGGTGCTGGACGCGGTCGCGCATCTCCGCCAGCCGGTACTTGCCCGAGCGGGCGTGGGTGGCGCTCTCCAGCGAGGGTGTGGCCGAGCCCAGCACGATGCGGGCGCCGGCGAGGCGGGCGCGCACGATGGCGAGATCGCGGCCATGGTAGCGGGGCGATTCCTGTTGTTTGTAGGAGGCGTCGTGCTCCTCGTCGACGACGATCAAACCCAGCCGGGGCAGGGGCGCGAAGACGGCCGAGCGCGTCCCAATCGCCACGCGCGCCGCGCCTTGCTGCAGGCGGTGCCAGAAGGCGGTGCGCTCGGCGTTGGAAAGCCCGGAGTGCAACACGGCGACGAGGCCGGGGAAGGCGTCCTCGAAATCGGCGAAGAGCGCCGGCGTCAGGCCGATTTCAGGTACCAGCATGAGGGCGGCCTGGCCGCGCGCCAGCGCGGCCTCAATCGCGGCGATGTAGACGGCCGTCTTGCCGCTGCCGGTGACGCCATGCAACAGCACCGGTTTGGAGTTGACGGCGGCATCACCGTCGCCGGCAGGATTGTCGCCGCCCTCAATCGCCGCCAGAGCCAGCGCTTGGCTGGAGTTGAGTGTGGCGATGCGGGGGCGGGGCTGCCAGGCGGGCGCGGGTGGCGGCGCGGCGCCTTCCTCGACAGCGAGGCGACCGCGGCGCAGGAGTGTTTGCAGGGCGCTGGCGGAGGCGCGGGGGCGAAGCCAGGCGGCGTCGGCTTCGCCGCCCGCCGCCTCCAGCACGGCAATGAGTTGGCGCTGGGCGGGGGTGAGGCGCACCTCGTCCAGCTGAGCCACCAGGCGATAAATGCGCCGCGTGCGGGGCGCGGGTGCGGCGCCATCGCCGCGCACGGGACCGGGGGGCAAGGCGGCGCGCATGAGCTCACCCACCGGCGCCTGGTAGTAGGCGGCCGCCCAGCGCACCAGTTGGAGCATGGCCGCATCGAGCAGCGGCTCGGCGTCGATGACGCCACTCAGCGCTTTGATTTGGCTGGCTTTGACCCCAGGCGGCGGCTCCGTCCGTAAGGCGGTGACCACCCCGATCAACTTGCGCGAGCCCCAGGGCGCACAGACGCGCACGCCGGCAGCCGCGGCCATCCCCTCGGGCAGAAGGTAGGTGAAGGCCTGATGCAGCGGCACGGGCAACACGACGTCGGCGTAACAGGACGGACTCACCAGTTCAGCTTACCCGGTCGAGGCGGTATGGAGGACGCGGCGAAAAGAGCGGGAGCGTCATTGCGGTTAGGCGTTCGCCCGCAAGGGGCGGCGCGCGCTGTCGCAAGCCCTGGGACGCGACTACCGCAATGTTCCCGCGGACTACGCGCCCTGGCCGACGCCGGGCTTCTCGACGCCATGGGCGGCGGTGCCCGCGCCCGCTACGACGAGACTCGTTTGGGGGCGGAGGTTAGAGCTTGAGCGCCTGGACTTGGGCGACGATGGCGTCGGCGTCGATTTTGTAGCGGTGCAGCAGTTCGGCGGGTTGGCCGCTGCGCGGGATGCCCTCGACGGCCATGCGGATGACGCGCACGCCCGCGGGGCTGACCGCTTCGCTCACCGCGTCGCCGATGCCGCCGGCGGCGTAGTGGTCTTCGACGGTGATCAGCGTGTTGTGGGTGGCGCTGGCCGCTGCCAGCAGGGCCGCTTGATCGATGGGGCGGACGCTGAACAGATCGATGACGCGGATGGCGGTGCCTTGGGCTTTCAGCCGATCGCAGGCCTTGAGCGCCTCGAACAGCGTCACCCCGGCGCCAACGACGGTGACGACATCCATATCGCTCTGCCGCAGCACCTTGGCCTGGCCCAGCGCGAACTTCTCATCGTTGCCGTACAGCAGCGCGGCTTTGGGGCGGCCAGTGCGGACATAGCACAGGCCCTGATGTTCAGCCACCAATTCGATGGCGCGCCAGGTGCTGACCCCGTCGCTGGGGTAGAGCACCACCGAATCCGGCAGCGCGCGGAACATGGACAAATCCTCGAGCCCCATCTGGGAGCCGCCGTCTTCGCCGATGGAGATGCCGGCGTGGGTGCCGACGAACTTCACGTTGGCGCGCGCCAGCCCGGCAAGGCGGACGAAATCGGCGGCGCGGGTGAGGAAGCAGGCGAAGGTCGAGACAAACGGAATGCGGCCGGTGGAAGCGAAGCCCATGGCCATGCCGGCCATGTTCTGTTCCGCGATGTAGCCCTCGAAGAAGCGCTCGGGATCGACCTTCTGGAAATCCTGGGTGAAGGTCGAGTTCTCGACATCGCCATCGACGGCGACGATGCGTTCGTCGAGATGGCCGAGGGCGGCGAGCGCTTGGCCAAAGGCCTCCCGGGTGGCGATCTGCTGGCCGGGTTTGAAGTTGGGCGCGGGCCAGGGGGCAGGGGCAGGCTTGGGCACGCGGCCGGGGGCGGCGGCTGCGGCGGGCCAGGGCTTGGCTGTGCCTTGGGGAGCGGGGCGGAAGGCCTGGTTCAACTCGGCGATGGCGGCATCGGCCTCGGCGCGGTTGAGTGCCTTGCCGTGCCAGCCGTTTTTGTCTTCGATAAAGGAGACGCCCTTGCCTTTGAGGGTGCGCGCCAGCAGCACGGTGGGCCGGCCCTGGGCGGCTTCGGCGGCGGCGAAGGCGGTGCGTAATTGTTCGAGATCGTGGCCGTCGACCACCAGCGCGTTCCAGCCAAAGGCGGCCCAGCGGCGCTGGTGGATGTCCATTTCGTGCTGCAGCATGGTGGGCTGGCTCTGGCCCAGGCGGTTGACGTCGACGATGGCGCAGAGGTTATCGACGTTGTCATGGCTGGCCAGCGCGGCCGCCTCCCATACCGAGCCTTCGGCGGTTTCGCCGTCGCCCATGAGCACGTAGGTGCGGTAGCCGGCGCCAGCGAGCCGCGCTTGCAGGGCCATGCCCAGGCCAACCGCCAGCCCCTGGCCCAGCGCGCCGGTGGGCACGGCCACGAACGGCAGCACGGGGGTGGGGTGACCTTCGAGGTTGGAATCGAGCTGGCGCAGGGTCAGCAGGTGTTCGCGGGTGAACAAACCCAGCTCCGCCCACACCGAGTACAACACCGGGGCGGCGTGGCCCTTGGAGAGCACGAACTTGTCGTTGGCCGCTGCCGCCGGATGGGCGGGATCGAAGCGCATAACCGAGAAAAACAGCGTGGCCATGATCTCGGCCGCCGACATGCAACTGGTAGGGTGGCCGCTGCCGGCGGCGGTGGTGGCTTGAATGGAGTCGATACGGAGCTGGGTGGCCAGATTATGCAGGGAGAGGTGCAGCGCGGTGTCGCTAGCGGGGTGGTTGGAGTGAGCCATGAACCTTCCTTAACTATTGGGTCGAGGCCAGCACCGCCTCGGGGAGGATAAAACGGACGTGTTCGTCGATGCCCTCGGCCTCCTCCACGCGGGCGAAGCCAAAGCGGCGACGGAGCGCCGCCACCACATCTTGGACCAGGGATTCAGGGGCGGAGGCGCCGGCGGTGAGGCCGACGGTCGAGACGCCATCCAGCCAAGCGGCGTCGATGGCGTCGGCATCGTCGATGCGATAGGCGGGGGTGCCGGCGCCGGCGGACACCTCGACCAGGCGGAGGGAGTTGGAGCTATTCTGCGAGCCCACTACCAGCACCAGGTCGGCGCGCGGCGCCACACGTTTCAGCGCGGTCTGGCGGTTTTGGGTGGCGTAGCAGATGTCCTGCGCCTTGGGGGCGGCGATGGCGGGAAAGCGCTGGCGCAGGCGTTCGATGATGGCGCTGGTTTCGTCCAGGCTGAGCGTGGTCTGGGTGAGGTAGGCGACGCGGCTGGGATCGCGGACCTCGATGGCGTCGACTTGCTCGATGGTTTCGACCACGGGCGTGTCCGGCGGGACTTCCCCAAGCAGTCCGATGATCTCGTCATGGTGGCGGTGGCCGATGATGACGAGGTCGAAGCCCATGCGGGCGTAATCGCGGGCCTCGTGGTGGACTTTGCTGACCAGCGGGCAGGTGGCGTCGATGATCTGCAACTGGCGGCGCTCGCCCTCGGTCCACATCTGCGGCGCCACGCCGTGGGCGGAGAAGAACACGCGGGCGCCGGCGGGCACGGCTTCGAGGTCGGGCACAAAGATGGCGCCGCGGGCTTCCAGGCTGCCGATCACGGTGCGGTTATGCACGATCTCGCGCAGCACGTAGATGGGCGGGCCGAACTTATCCAGCGCCTGCTCGACCGCCTCGACGGCGCGCACCACCCCGGCGCAGAAGCCCCGCGGTTTCAGGATCAGGATGGTTTTCTCGGCGTTCATGCCAACAATCAGATTGTAACAGCCCTAAAATAGATGGATGCCCGCGTTTTCCTCCGCCGGACGCGTTGCCGCGCGCCTGTTGCGCCCGCGCCGCGGCTCGGCCGCAGGCGGAGCCAGCGGGGCATGGAAGAAAGCCGCCGCCCGCGCCGGGCGGCATTTTTGGGGCCACGTCGGCCAGGTGGCGCGGCGGCTGGGGTTGCAGGTGTCGGCGGTGTTGTATTTGATCTTTGCGGTGAGCTTCGCCGCCGAAGGCTACCGCGGCTGGGCGCGCGACCACCAGGCGCTGCACCGGCACATGGCGGGCGGGGCCGGGCTCACCACCCTGGGCAGCCACACCGAGCTCATGCTGGGGTTGGCGCTGGTGTTCGCCTACTTCGGCGTGAGCTCGCTGGCGCGGGCGCGGCAGGCGCCGTCGCAGGCGCTGAAGAAGGGGTCGTGAGGCCTGAGCCGCCACCGATAAGTGGCCCGGGCGAGTATCCCTACACGCGCGGCATCCGGCGCGATATGTACCGGGGCCGGCTCTGGACCATGCGCCAGTACGCCGGTTTTGGCGACGCTGCCACCTCCAATCAGCGCTACAAGTACCTGCTCAGCCAGGGCACGACTGGCCTCTCGATCGCGTTTGATCTGCCCACCCAGCTCGGCCTCGATAGCGACGCGGCGCTGGCGCGCGGCGAAGTCGGGCGCGTGGGCGTGGCCATCGACTCGATTTCGGATATGCAGCAGTTGCTCGAGGGTTTGCCCCTCGGGACCGTCTCGGCGTCCATGACCATCAACGCCACCGCGGCCACGCTGCTGGCCCTGTATATCGCCGTGGCCCGGCGCCAAGGCGTGTCCCCGCGGGGCTTGCGGGGCACGGTGCAGAACGACATCCTAAAGGAGTACATCGCCCGCGGCACCTACATCTATCCGCCTGGGCCGTCGCTGCGGTTGACCACCGACATCATCGCCTACACGGCCCGGGAGATGCCCGAGTGGAACCCGATCTCCATCTCCGGCTATCACCTGCGCGAGGCCGGATGCACCGCCGCCCAGGAGATCGCCTTCACCTTGGGCAACGGCGCGGCGTACGTCCAGGCCGCGCTCGAGCGCGGCCTGGACGTGGACGCCTTCGCGCCCCACCTGTCGTTTTTCTTCAACGCCCACAACCATGTACTGGAGGAGGCGGCGAAGTTCCGCGCCGCCCGCCGCCTCTGGGCGCGGCGCATGCGGGAGCGCTTCCAGGCCCGCGATCCCAAATCATGGATGCTGCGCTTCCACGCCCAAACCGCCGGCTCGACCCTTACCGTCGAGCAGCCGCACCTGAACCTGGTGCGCACCGCCTACCAGGCGCTGGCGGCCGTGCTGGGCGGGGCGCAATCGCTGCATACCAACTCGTTCGACGAAGCCCTGGGCCTGCCCTCCGAGAACGCCGCGCGGCTCGCCCTGCGCACCCAACAGATGCTCGCCTTGGAAACCGGCGTGGCCGCAACCGCCGACCCCTTGGGAGGATCGGTGTACATCGAGAAGTTAACCGACGATCTCGAAGCCGAAGCCGAGGCGTACCTGGAGCGGATCGAGAGCTGGGGCGGGCCGCGGCATTCCCTACTCGACGGCATGCTGCACGCCATCGAGACCGGCTACATCCAGCGTGAGATCCAGGACGCCGCCTACCGCACCCAGCAGGCGGTCGAATCCGGCGCCGAGGTGGTGGTGGGCGTCAACCGCTTCCGGCAAGAGGAACCCACTGCGCCGGCCGCCCCGCAAGTCATCGACCCAAGCCTCGAAGCCGGGCAGATCGCCCGCCTCGAGGCCATGCGCGCCCGCCGTGATCGCGTCCGCTGCCAGGCCGCGCTGGACCAAGTCGCGTCCATGGCTTCCCGGGCCGCCGCCGGCGACAACAATCTCATGCCGCCGCTCATCGCCGCCGTCGAGGCTGAAGCCACCGTCGGCGAGATCGCCGACGTGCTGCGCCGGGAGTGGGGCGAGCACCGGGAAACCGTGGTGGTCTAGATCGGATCCGGGAGATGCGTTAACCATATGACCGCACTGCGCCTCGGCATTATTGGAGCAACCGGGACCGCGCTGAAACGCACGCTGCCCGCCCTTTCCGGATCATTGAAGGTCGTGGTGTCAGCGGTCCAGGCTCGAAACGCGGCTAAACTCAACGCCATTCGGGAGCAATTGGGAGCCGCTTTGGTGTTTGAACGGGAGCAGGACCTGTTTGATTCCGGGGTGTTTGATTTTTTGTACATTGCAACGCCCCCGTTCCTTCATCGGCGCCATATCAGCCAAGCGATGGCAACCGGAAAACCCATGGTGTGCGAAAAGCCCTTGGGGCAGAACCTCGAGGAGGCGATGGCGGTTGCTGCCCTGCTTCAGGACTATGGCCAGCCGTTCATGGTGGCGCACCACCTTCGCCATCAACAAGCCATGGCCGATATCAAAACATTCCTCAACGAAGGGCGTATGGGCACACCGGCCTCGGGCTGGGCCCAATGGAATTTCAAGCTGAATCGCGCTTCACAAAACGCCATATGGAAGCTGGATGAGTCTCTCGGCGGTGCTGGCCCATTTGCCGATGCCGGCGCCCATCTGATCGATATCTTGCTGTACCTTTTCGGGGCGCCACGATCCGTGTGTGCCCATGAGCACTCGGCGGATGCCATGGGCCGTATGAATGGCTCGACGGGTTTGCTGTGTTATGACGCGTTTGCGATTGCCGTCAACGCTTCGCAAGAGGCGCCGAGCCTCGGCAACGACTTGCTGCTGTATGGAACCGAGGGCAAGGTCGAGGCGTTCGGTTCGATGAGCGAGAAGAGCATCCGCGCGGTCACGCTCACGACCAGCGGAGGGAAGTCAAATCACTATGCCTACCCGGAGGTGAATCTCTACGGCGCCGAGATTGAAGATTTTGCCGATTTCATCGCCGGCCGCGCCCCGTCCCATCGAGGCACCTCACTGGATGAAGCCTGCCTGGGCGTTCGAGTGATGGATGCTCTGCATCGCGCTGCCACCAGCGGCAGGCGCGTGGAGGTCTAGTTTTATCGGGCTCAGCCGTTGCCCGGCGCTGCGCGCTGAGGATCCAGGCGCTGGCCCGTGCTGGGTGGCGCTCAATCGCGGCAGAGGAACGTGTTCGTGGCTCGCCACTTTTCACCCCCCAGAAACCGGCACCAAACAGACACCAAATTGGCCGGGAGAATCCGTGGCTTGGGCCGGGACGCCGGCCAGGCGAACGCAGTGCTAGGCCGAGGCCCCAGCCGTTGGTCTTTCCGGCACACCCCCCACTCTGCCGGCCCCAGTTTTGTTCCACCCCGGTTGGTGCCCCAGTTCAACATGCCGGCGTCGCCCCGCCGGTCCACATGGAACGGCCCCGCCCATCGAGTGCTGTATTCGAGGCTGACGCACCAGCCTTTGCCAATGATTCTTCATGCATACCCCATCCAGGGGAAATGCATCAGGTGTGAATGGGGCGTCCGTGGACGATGCGATCTCCAAGATCGGTCTCATCACCGGCAACGCCGGTCCCCGCCCTGGCAAGTCCTGATGGTTGGGCGGCCCAAGCAGCTTTGACTTCCAGGAGGAAGAACGCATGAAGGCAACATTGAGTTTCGCGCTCGTCGCCGTCGCAGCGGTGTTTTTCACGATCGGGCGCACCACCGCCCAGAACTCGGCTCTGCACCAGCAAACTTTGGACAATCTTTCAACCGCCATGCACGGCGAAGCCTTCGCTTACGCCAAATACGATTTGTACGCGCAGCACGCCCGGCAATCGGGAAATCGACAGCTGGCAAACCTGTTCGCACAAGCCGCCCGTGTGGAACGGCTCCAGCACTTTGCTGAGGAAGCCCGGCTCGCGGGTTTGGTCGGCAGTGATGCTGACAATCTGAAGGACGCGATCAAGGGCGAATCGTACGAAGTGAACACCATGTACGCCAACTTTGCCAAGCAAGCCGCCGCGCTCGGCGACAAAACCGCCGCCGATCGGTTTGAGGAAATTCGTCACGACGAAATGGCGCACCGCGATGCCTATCAGGCCGCGCTGAAGGCCCTCGGATCGCGGCAGGGCGGCGGAAACTGACGGCGTCAGCGGTGTGTCGGGCCACTATTCGTTGCGGCGGTACCGTGGCGGGCGAATGCTCGGGCTCGATCGGTTTTGCAAGCGCTCGTTGCCATTCATGGAAATGGGACCTTGATTGAGCTCGTCGTCGTGGACGAGGTCGAGGCACTGGCATGAGCATCAAGGCGGCTCGCGAGCGATCCTTTGCCATCAGGCCGTACAAACAACCCTCAACTACTATGCCTTGGCCGACACTGGACGGACCCGGAGCGTAGTGGAAGATTGGGGGACGAGTTGCTGCATGCGGCATCGAAAATCAGCGCAGCCGCCTCTGGCAGGTCGCCAGACGCCGCGCTTGTTGTGAACAACTGTGATCAACCCCGTAGTGGAGCGGCGGCACAGTCGGGGCTAGTACAATGAAAGCGCAGCAGTTAGCCCGCATGCGCCTGTAGCTCAGAAGGATAGAGCAGCGGTTTCCTAAACCGTTTGTCGGGGGTTCGATTCCCTCCAGGCGCACCAGCAAATCTGTTCAGGACAAAGACGTTCGCTGACGCACTGATATGCCCCGTCGTTCATCGGCAGCGGCAATGCGCGTGGGGCGGCCTTGAACTGATCGAGATCGGCGCTTCTCCGCCCCAGGTCGCGGAAGACGTTTCCGCTCCCGCGCGCGGCGTTCCAATTCTCTCGTTTGATAACGGTTAGCCAAAGGTGTCCCACTGCTCCGGCGTGATGTGGGCCTGGCTAAAAATGCTTCGCCGCGTGCCGGCTGGAATCTCGCTCTTGTGAGGAATGATCGCCGTGTCCACAGTGTCGCCAATTCGCCGAAGGAATTTTACGCGACTTCCACGCTGGCTAGCCTCGACGGCTTAAGCCGCGCCAACCTCGACCTCGATCGTCCGAATTCCGGGCAGGCGCGTCGGTCGCGGCGCCTCGAAATGTAGCTCCAGCGCCTCCTTGAGGTTCGCGAGCGCTTCTTCCTCGGTTTCGCCCTGGCTGGCGACGTCGACCTCCAGGCATTGAGAGACGTACCAAGGGCCTTCGCGCCACACGGTGGCCGTGAACGGTCGCTTCATGCGTCTATTCTCCCACGACGCGATTTTGGTGAACAACTGGCGAACAAAAAGCGCTCAAAACCGGTGTTTGCCGGCTACTCAGGGCACCGCAACCGTATGACGGACTAGCACCGACGGTTGAAAGCTTCGGTTTCCTAACCCGTTGGTCGGGGATTCGATTTCCTCCAGGCGCACCAGCCCATTCGAGGCAGCTTGGAAGCGCCACGAGCAGAGCGGGCGCCCGCTGCCGCCAGTCGAAGCCCGCCCACAAGCGCCCATCGGGAGCGACCCAGCGAAAAGTGGCGAGCCACTCGCATGCATTCTGCCGCCCGCCGCCGCGGCCGCGGCGCGGGTTAATGGATGCCGCAACACTAAGCGGCGGAGCGCTTCACCCAGGAACGGGGCGGGGACATGAGCGGGCCAGTGTTCCACCAGGGGTCGCGATTCCAGGCGGCTTGCGTCCAGCCCAGGGGGTTGGCCACCGCCAGCCAAGCCAGCGTGGGCATCAGGGCCCGGAGGGCGGTGGGGTCGGGCAGGCGGCGCGCCGCCTGGAGCGAGCCCAGCGTGGCCGCGGTGTACGCGGTGG
>Ga0307373_10012072_pt1 | contig 12365 bp, 14 predicted proteins | sample OX2MG_FD_202534 | JGI IMG/M metagenome (GOLD analysis project Ga0307373, IMG submission 202534) | Soil microbial communities from Risofladan, Vaasa, Finland - OX-2 | ecosystem: Environmental > Terrestrial > Soil > Coastal area > Acid sulfate soil | place: Finland: Risofladan, Vaasa | collected...
GAATGGCGCCGGCAAGAGCACCTGCCTCAAGCTGCTGCTGGGCTTGGCGCGCCCCACCGCCGGCCAGGGCCGCCTGCTGGGGCGGCCGCTGGGCGATATCCCCACCCGCCGGCGCGTGGGCTTCCTGCCGGAGCACTTTCACTTCCAGGAATGGCTCAGCGGCGCCGAGGTGTTGCACTTGCATGGCCGCCTGTTCGGCTTGGCGCCCGAGATCCTTCGCCGCCGCGTGCCCGAGCTGCTTGAGCGCGTCGGACTCGAATCCCAGGGCCGCAAGCCGCTGCGCGAGTACTCCAAGGGCATGCAGCAGCGCCTCGGCCTGGCCCAGGCGCTGGTCAACCAACCCGAGTTGATCTTTCTCGACGAGCCCACCAGCGGCCTCGATCCGCTCGGCCGATTGCTGGTCCGCGAGGTCATCCGCGAGCAGCGCGAAGGTGGCGCCGCGGTGTTTTTGAACTCCCACCTGCTGGGCGAGGTCGAGGTGAGCTGCGACCGGGTGGCCTTCGTCAAGGACGGCTGTTTGCTCGAGACCCGCGATCTCCGCGCCGCCTCCGCCGCCGGCGGCCCATCCCTGCGGCTGCGGCTGCGCGCGCGCGACCTGCCTGCCGATTTCTGGCGGCGCGCCGTGCCCGTCGCCCGCGCCGAAAAGCTCGCGGGCGATGCCTGGGCGCTCGATGTCGCCGCCGAGGCGGCCATCCCCGAGCTGCTGCGCGCGCTGCTCGCCGCCGGCGCCCAGGTGTTCGAGCTCACCCCCTTGCCGCAGTCGCTCGAGGAGATCTTCCTGCGCGTCATCGGCCGCGACGGAGGCGACGCCTGATGGGCGCCATCCTCACCATCGCCCTCACCACCGCGCGCGAGGCCGTGCGCCGCAAGCTGGTCCTGCTGGCGGCGCTGGTGGGCGCCGCCTTCTTGCTGCTCTACGGCCTCGCCTTCCATCTCGCCGTCGGCAACCCCCGCAGCATTGTCAACGCCGCCAGCCGCGCCCTGGCCCGCCAGGGCGCGGCGCTGTTTCTGCTGCTGGGCTTCTACGCCGCCAGCCTGCTGGTCGCCACCATCGCCATCCTCGCCTCGACCGATACCCTCTCCGGCGACATCGCCAGCGGCGCCATGCAGACCCTGCTGAGCAAGCCGCTGGCGCGCTGGCAACTGCTGCTGGGCAAGTGGCTGGGTTTTGCCGCCCTGCTCACCCTCCTGCAGGCATTCTTGCTCGGCGGCGCCATGGCCATCGCCTACGCCTTTACCGGCTACCTCGCCCCCCATCGCGCCGCCGGCCTCGCCCTGCTCTGGCTGGAGATGCTGCTGCTGCTCACCGTCACCCTGCTCTGGGGCACCCGCCTCTCCACCCTGGCCAACGGCGTGCTCAGCCTGGGCTTGTTCGGCTTGGCCTTCCTGGGCGGCTGGATCGAGCAGATCGGCGCCCTCACCCACCATCCCGGAGCCGTCCGCGTCGGCATCGTCGCCAGCCTGATCATGCCCAGCGACGTCCTCTGGCGCCGCGCCGCCTTCGAGATGCAGCCCGCGCTGCTCTCCGTCCTCGCCCTGGGCCCCTTCGCCGGCGCCTCCGTCCCCAGCCCGCTCATGGTCGCCTACGCCGTCGCCTACACCGCGCTCGCCTTCGCCCTGGCCGTGCGCCTCTTCCACACCCGCGACCTCTAGCAGCCCGTGGCGAATCGGCTTTCACGGGCATCCCGGCAGCCGCCACGCCCCGATCTTCGTGCGGTAGGCCGCCGCCCCCGGCTTCAGGTAATCCCCCACGTACCAGAAGGTGCAGTCGTCGCTCGGGTCCATGGCCAGCGTCGTGTAGTCCTCCCAGCGCAGCGTGCTCGTCTGCGCCGCTCCTCCCCGCGCCAGCACCGTCTCCCGCAGCGTCATTTGTCCCTTCGGATCCCCGGCCAGCCGTCCCGTCAGGCGCTGCCCGGCGAAGTCGAAGCCGTCGCCGTAGGAGTAGCCCATGGCGAGGTCGCCCTTGCGGTCCATGCCCAGGCTTCCCATCCAGCGAAAGCCGCCGCCGGGATCGTAGGTGCCCTGCTGGTAAAGCTGCGGCGCGCCCTGCGCGTCCAGCCGGAACTCGTACCAGCGCACCCCGCCCCCGCCGCCGCGGGTGTTCACCGAGTGCGCCACCACGATGCTCTGCCGCCCGCCCAGCCGCCGGTACACCACCCGCTGCATGAGCTTGTCGCCCTGCGCATCCAGCCGCCGGTTGGTTCCCGGCTGCGGCACGCAGCTCGTCAACTGCCCGTTGCAGAGGTAGTGGTAGGGGGCCACCGCAATTTTATACGGCCCCCTCAGGCGCGAGTTCGCCGGCTGCGCCCAGACCACGTGAAAGCGATAGTAGTGGATGCTGCCCGCGTCGAAGACCTTGTGCAGTTGCGTGCCGCCGGTGGCAAACACCAAGTTGGGCGCGCCCGCCGGCGGCGCCGCCCGCCCGTCCACGTCCTCCGGGTTGAGGAAGTTGATGCCGTCCACCAGCGCGCACTGCTCGCTGGCGTCGCGGCCGGCGAGCATGGCGGCGCGCTCGGCCACGCAAGCGTGCTTTTGGATCACGGTGTCGCCGGTCGAGGTGCCCAGGTAGTAGCCGTCCGGCCACACCCCCAGCCGGGGATAGTCGGGAAACAGCACCCGGGCGAAGTCATAGCGGTAGTAGCGCCCCAGCGGGTCGCTCGTCTGGCTCACCGCGTAGCACATGCCATACGGCGTTTGCGGCCCGCTTCCCGCCGGCTTGCGGAAGATCGGCATCACAAACACCCAGCGCTGCGCGAGCTGGTCATAGCGCACCACCACGTCGCCAAAGCCGACCTGGCCGCACTCGCCCTGGAAGCCGTCAAACACTACTCGGGTCGGAATCGGTCCATAAAGCGCGCGCCCGGCCTTGTCGAAAATGGCGAACTGCGAGTTGACCGTCTGGATCACCTGGCTGGGCCCCACCGCCAAGCTGTTGTCGCTGGGGTTGCGGAAGCGCGCCGTGCCCTGCGGACCGGTGAAGCCCTCGCCCAAGCCGTCGAAGCGGGCGACCAACGGCGCCGCCGGACGAAACCCGGGGCTGGTTTGCTCGATGGCGGCCGCGGCGGCTGCCACCGGCGCCGGCGCCACCGGCGGCGGCGGCGGTGGCGGCACCCGCCGCGGAGCGGCCCGTCCGCCCCGCCCCCGGCCCGGCGCGAACCTCGCCGTCGGCGGCGCCTGCGCAATCAGCCTCGCCAAGGGCAGGGAAGTGTCGTGCGCCACCGCGGCGTGCACCGTGATCGGATACGTGGCCGGCGCCGTCTGGGCCGCCAACCCGAGGCCCAGCAGAAGGCCAACCATTGCGTAGCGCATTCGTCTATTGTCCGGTATAGGATCCTGAAAGCAAGGGGCATTCCATGGCTGGGGACAATTTCCTGCGCGATGTCCGCGGCGGCCTCCGCCTGCTGCTCCGGCGTCCCGGCTACACCGTCGCCGCGGTGCTCTCGCTGGCCTTGGGCATCGGCGCCAACACCGCCGTCTTCACCCTGATCAGCGCCGTCTTTCTCCGCCCCGTCGCGGTGCGCGCTCCCGCCCGCGTGGTCACCCTCTACACCTAGGACACCCGCAACGCCGGCCTGGGTTACATGGCCTCCTCCTACGTCAACCTGCGCGACTACCCGCAAAAGAGCTCCGTCTTCTCCGGCTTCTCCTCGGTGATCTGCACCGGCGTCGCCTGGAGCGCCCACGGCCACCCCCAGCCGCTGCCCGCCGAGCTGGTCAACGCTGACTTCTTTTCCCTCCTGGGCGAGCGCATCGCCTCCGGCCGCGACTTCGCCCCCGATCGCGAGGGTCGCGCCGTTTTGCCTGCGGGCAAAGTCCGCGCGAGTCGTCGGCGAGGTGCCCACCGTCAAATACGCCACCCTGGGCGAGCCCCCCCAGGCCCAGGTCTACTTCTCCTTTGAGCAGCAGTACGCCCCGGCCATGATCCTGGTGCGCACCATTGGCGATCCCGCCGCCGCCCTGGCCAATCTGCAGGCCGCCGTGGCCGGCCTGGACCCGTCGCTCCCGCCGCTGCGCACCGTCTCCCTGCGCCAGCGCATCGCCCCGCCGCGCCCTCCAGGTCGATCCCAACCTCGCCCTGCGCGACGAGTAACCCTGCCTCGTCAGTGTCTTTGAATCCGAAGCTCTTCGGGTGGGCTCCGTCTTCACCACGCGGGGGTTGCGCCGCTTTGCCTGCCGGCGAAATCGGCGCGAAAGGCCGCGAAATTCCGAATGGCGGCCCGCCCCCGGGAAGCGAGTTCGGCGCGGCCCCTACGAGGCGCAGCGCCGGCTTGGGGCCTCGGGCCCCCAAGCCGGCGTGAGCACAAGCGGGACGCGCGGCGCAGCCGCGCAGGGGCCCGCGCCAACCAAACTACTGCCGCCGGCTCAGGGGTCAGGGTCGCGGGGCGAAAGCGGCCCCCGCGACCGCGCCCTGGCGAAGTGGGGGCGCGGGCAGCGAAGCCGGGTGCCCGCGCCTAATTAATGGAAGGCTCCGTGGAAAAACAGCGCCGTATACTGGCGGATGATCGCGTCCGCGGTGACCTCGCCCTCCGCCCGGTACCACTGGTACATCCAGTTGATCATCCCCAGCAGCGCAAACGCCGCCACCTGCGGCTCCACCGCCGGGCGCGCCAGCCCGCGGCGCTCCTGCACCTCCTGAATCAGGCCGGCCAGGTAGACCACATAATGCTTCTTGCGGGCGTTGATCTGCCGTCCCGCCTCCGCCGGCAGGGTCCGGTTCTCGTGCAAAATGACGGTGATCTCCCGGTCCCGGCCTCCCAGCACCAGCTCCACGTGGCGCGCCAGGCAGGCCTGCAGCCGCTCCTCCGGGTCGGCGATGGCGGCCACCGCCGCCAGCACCTTCTCCTCGAAGATGTCCATGCCGTAGCTCATAATCTGGAACAGGATCTCTTCCTTGCTCTCGAAGTGGTGGTAGAGCGCGGCTTTGGAGAAATTGAGGGCGCTGGCGATGTCCTGCATCGAGGTGGCATCGTAGCCGCGCTCTTGGAAAAGACGCGCGGCGGCGCGCAGGATCTCGCGGCGGGATTCGCTGGGAACGCCTTTGGCGGGGCTCATCGGCTTTCATCCTAGCACGCGGGCGCGCTGCCACACCCAAGTGGCGGCGGCGACGTCCTCGACCGCGTGGCCCACCGACTTGAAGACGGTGATCTCCGCCTCCGAGCGCCGGCCGGGGTGGCCCCCGCCCAGAATGGTTCCCAACTCGACGCCCTGGCTCCGGTCCAGGCCCTGCAACTCGTAGGCGCCGATGGGAAAGGGATCAAAGGCGGTGAGCGCCTCGACCGCCAAAAGCCCGGCGGTCACCGTCTCGCGGTCCAGCTCGCAACCACCGATGCCGACCGAGTTGACGTGCGCGCCGGGGCTGAGCCACGCCCGCTGCAGGATGGGCTGCGCGGCGTGGGTGCAGGCACACACCACGTCGGCGCCGCGCACCGCCGCCTCGAAGTTTTCCGCGGCGAGCGCGCCCCAGGCCGCCGCCCGCGCCGCCACCCGCTCCCGGCTGCGCCCCGCCACCCGGATCTCGGCGAAGTCCCGCACCCGCCGCACCGCCCGCCCATGCGCCTCCGCCTGCACCCCGGTGCCCAGGATGGCCAGCACCCGCGCCTCCTTCCGCGCCAGCGCGTCGGTGGCCGCCGCGCACACCGCCCCGGTGCGCGCCGCGGTGATCGCGGTGCCGTCCAGCACCGCGAGTGGCGCGCCGGTCGCCCCGTCAAACAGCGCGATCAGCGCCTGGTGGCCCTCCAGGCCGCGTGCCGCGTTGCCGGGAAACACGGTGACCAGTTTGGCCCCCAGCACGCCCGCCGCCCACCCCGGCATGGCGGCCAACAGCCCCTCGGGCGCACGCACCGCGATCCGCGGCGGCGCCGCCGCCCGCCCCGCACTCAGATCCATCAGCGCCCGCGCCACCACCTCCCGCAGTCCGTCCGGCTCCAGCCAGCGCTCGACCTCGGCCGCCTCCAAGAGCAGGGTCATGCCGCGCGCCGCTTGTACTCGTCCACCGCGGTCAGAAAGCGCTCCATGTCTGCCCGCAGAAAGTAATAGGGCGTGGACAGCCGCAGCATCGAGGGCTCGCTGCCGCGGATGCGGATCTTGTGCGTTTTCCACATCCAGGTCTCCAACTCCATGCGCTGGATGGGCGGCATATTGACGCAAACGATGCCGCAGCGCAGGCTGGGGTCGAGCCCGGTGATGTTGCTCCCACCCCGCTGCTCCATCGCCGCCAGGATGGCTTGGTTCAGCTCCCGGTGCCGCGCCTCGATCTTGTCCATCCCGATCTGGTTGGCGAACTCGATCGAGGCGCGCAGCCCCCACAGCGCCGGCACGTTCGAGGTGCCGATCTGCTGGAAGCGGTAGGCGCCCCCCGAGGGATCGTCCCAGGAGCTGGAGACGATGGTGTTCCACAGCTTGCCCTCCATGCCGGCGCGCACATAGAGAAAGCCGCTTCCCTTGGGCGACTGCAGCCACTTGTGCGGGCTCGAGGTGTAGAAGTCGCAGCCCAGCTCGTGCACGTCCAGCTTCATCATTCCGGTCACGTGCGCCCCGTCCACCGCCGACAACAGCCCCTTCGAGCGCGCCAGCGCGCACAGCTCCCGCGCCGGTAGCACCACGCCCGTGGCGGTGGTGATGTGGCTGAAAAACAAAATCCGTGTCCGCGGCGTGATGGCGTCGTGGAACAAATTCAGCACCTGCGCCGGCGACACCACCGGCTTGGGCAGCGCCACCTTCTTCACCACCACGCCGTAGCGCTTGGCCTTGAGCTGCCAGGGATTCTCGCCGCCCTCGTGCTCCTGGTCGGTCATCAACACCTCTTCGCCCGCCTTCATGTCCAGCCCGTTGGCGATGTAGTTGTTGGCCTCGGTGGCGTTGCGCACCAGCGCCAGCTCGTCCCGGTGGCAGCCGATGAAGGCCGCCAGCGGGTCGCGGAACTCGTTCCAGGGACCGTAGCCCCAGATGGGGTAGTCCTCCGGGTTGGCGTCGTCCATGCGCTCGGTGGTGTTGTAGCCGTCGAAGATGGCCTTCAGCACCGGCGCCGGGCTCGAGCCGCAGGTGCCGTTGTTGAGGTAGATCTCGTCGGCCGGAATCAGGAACTGCTTCCGCAGCCCGGCCCAGTAGGCCTCCGGGTCAGACTGGTAAAGCCGGTCCTCCGGCAGCGTGCGCGGCACTGCCGCCAGCCGCTCCAGCAAGTTGTGGGAAAACAGCGCCGCGCCCGCCACCCCGGCCCCGGCAGAAAGAAAATGGCGACGATCCATGCGATCCCCCCTCCCACGCGGATGGTAGCGCAAAATGCCCCCTAAGCGGAGGGCGCAGGCGGGGGGAGGCGGCGCAACCGCGCCATGGCCGCCAGCCCGACCAGCGGGCCCGGCGCCAGCGCGGCGAAAGCCCACCCCCAGCCCCCGTGGGCCCGGATCCAGGGCATCAGCCACACCGTCACCGCCGCCAAAATGAAGCCCAGGCCGGTTTGCGTGGTCAGCGCGGTGCCCACGTAGCGCGGGTCGCACCACTCCGTCACCAGGGTCGAGAACTGGGCCGAGTCGGCCACCACCCAGAACCCCCACACTAGCACCCCCGCCAGCAGCCCCGCCAATCCCCAGCCGGTGCTCGGCCGCAGCCATCCCAGCCCCAGCGAGCAGGTGCCCGAAATCGCCAAGGCCAGCGCAATCGAGCCGGTGCGGCTGCTGCGGTCGCTGAGCACGCCGCCGCACCAGCAGCCGGCCCCGCCCACCCCAATCGCCACAAACGTAGCCAGCGCCGCGGCGGAGGCGCTGCCGCCGGCGCGGCCGAAGGCTTCCGTCAAAAACGGCCCGATCCAGCTCCACATGGCGATCAGTTCCCACATGTGCCCGACGTAGCCCACCGTCGCCAGCCGCATCCCGGGGTTGGCCATGACCTTGCCGATCTCGCGCGGGTCGAAGCGCGCCCGCGCAAACGGATAAGGCCCCTCCTGCCCCGCCCATCCCCCCCAGATCCCCCCCAGGGCGGTGATCGCCGAGGTCGCCAGCACCACCACCCGCCAATCCGCCCCGCCCAGCGCGTTCACCAAATGCGGCAGCGCCGAGCCCACCGTCAACGCCCCCACCACAATCCCCAGCGCGGTGCCCCGTCCGCGCCGGTACCAGGTGGCCAGCAGCTTCAGCGCCGGCGGATAGACCAGCGCCAGGCACGCGCCGGTGGCAAAGCGCCACGGCCACGCCGCCCCAAAACGGTGGCACCCTGCCAGCGCGGCGTTGGTCGCCGCCGCCGCCAGCCCGCCGAACAGCATCAGCCGCCGCGGCGCGATCAAGTCGGCGAGGTTCAACAGCGCCGACACCAGCGCCCCAGCCACAAAGCCGATCTGTGCGGCGATCGTCAGCCACGCCGCCCCCGCCGGCGAGAGCTGCCACGCCGTCCGCAGCGGCCCCACCAGCGCCGCCGTCGTGAACCACGGCGCCATCGCCAACAGCACCGCCACCGCCAGTCGCGCCAGGGCGCGGCGTGCCGTCGGCGGCGGAGCCTCGCTTGGGGGTGCGGGAACTCGCATGTTGAAATTGTAGGGTCAGCGGCTTTTCTGTGGGATCATGGCCCGAGGAGGGGCACACATGCTGGTCACCACCACCGAACGGGCCGAGGGCTATCAGGTTAAGCGTGTCTTGGGGCAGGTCTTTGGCGTCGTGGTGCGCAGCCGCAGCCTGGTGGGCAACGTCGCCGCCGGCCTGCGCTCCCTCGCCGGCGGCGAGATCACCGAGTACACCCACCTGGTCGAAGACACCCGCCGCCATGCCCTGGACCGCATGGTCGAAAATTGCCGCTTGCTGGGCGGCAACGCTGTGGTCATGATGCGCTTCGACTCCAGTGAGATGGGGCAGACCATGACCGAGGTGGTCGCCTACGGCACCGCCGTGGTGCTCGATCCCCCGCCTCAGGAGTGACCCATGCTGACGGCGCTGTTCGCCATCCTGCCCATCGCCCTGCTGGTTGGGCTCTATCTGCGTTTCGACCGCCGGCGCTACCGCGGCCGCGCCACCGCCGCCCAGCGCCCCACCGGCGAGGTCTTCCGCGATCCCGCCACCGGCCAGCGCATGCGCGTCTATGAAGACCCTGAGACCGGCGCGCGCGAGTACCGCCCGGAATAGCCTCGCCGCCGCAACCCGGGGTTGGTTCCCCTGGAGGAACCGTCCCATGCGACTCACTCCCCTATGCCTATCGGCCGCCCTGCTGCTCACCGCTGCCGCGGCCCAAACCCGGCCCGCCGCCCGCAAAGAAAACCAGCAGGACCGCATCGCCCAGGGCATCCAGAGCGGCCAACTCACCACCCGCGAAACCGCAACCCTCGAGTTCAAGCAGGCCCGGGAGGGCGGGAAGCGCAGCGTGGATTCAGCCACGTGAGCATTCATGCCCGACTGAGGACGCCACCCTGCGCGCTGTCTCGCACCGCCCAGTTTTTAATTCCAGCGCAAGCTCTTAAGCTGCTCCAAATTGACGTTGCCGCCGCTCAGCACGCACGCCACTTTCGTCCCCGGCGCTGCGGGGATCAGTCCCGCCAGCAGCGCCGCCACCGGCGCCGCCGCCGCTCCCTCCACCACCAGCTTGCAGTGGTGCATCACCCACAGTATCGCCTCGAACATCGCCGCGTCGGGCAGCGTGACCACCTGCTCGACATAGCGGCTCACCACCCAGTGGGTGTTCTCCCCCACCCGCTTCACGCGTAAGCCGTCAATCACGCAGTCCACCTGATCAAGTGTCACCACCCGGCCGGCGGCGACGCTGGCCTGCATGCCCGGCGCCCCCGACGACTCCACCCCGATGAGGCGAATCTTGGGGTTGCGCGCCTTCAGCGCCATCGCCACCCCCGAGATCAGGCCGCCCCCGCCGATCGGCACCACCACCACCTCCACCTCCGGCCAGTCGTCGTGGATCTCCAGCCCCAGCGTCCCCTGCCCGGCCATAAGCTGCGGATCGTCGAACGGATGCAGGTAGGTGTAGCCCTTCTCCGCCACCAGCGCCCGCGCGTGGGCGTCGGCCTCGTCCCAAATCTTGCCCGCCAGCACCACCTCCGCCCCGTAGCCGCGGGTGGCGGCGATCTTCGACGGAGTGGCGTTCTCCGCCATGCACACCACCGCCCGCACCTTGTGCAGCGCCGCCGCCAGCGCCACCCCCTGGGCGTGGTTGCCCGCCGAGGAGCAGATCACCCCCCGCCGCTTCTCCTCCTCGGTCAAATGCTGCAGCTTGTTCAGCGGCCCGCGGATCTTGTACGAGCCGGTGCGCTGGAAGATCTCCGCCTTGAGCCGCACCTCGAAGCCGGTGCGCTGGCCTAGCATGCGGCTGCTGAGCAACGGGGTATGGTGGGCGTGCTGGGAGACATGGCGGCGGGCCAGGTCGAAGTCGGCGAGCGCAAGCGGCTGCATCGCCTGATTCTAGCCCACCCCCATATTGCCGGAAGCTCAATGCATTCTTTAACCACCGCGGCACAGCCACTCTCGGCTGTGCGCGCTGGAGGTACGGCCAGTCAAATCCCCCCTTGGCGGCAACTTGGAGACGCCCTGAGCGCCAGCGGGCGTCCCTTGCCCGCCTCGCGCCGCCACAGCGGGGCGGGCTTGCCCGCCACGCGCCGCCACAGCGGGGCGGGCTTGCCGGGAATCGAAGCCCGCGCTCCCAGCGAGTGATGCCCCCAGTGCGGGCATCACGGGAGCGTCCCCCGCAAAAAGTGGCGAGCCACGGACCTCAGCGCGGCAGCGGCGCCGCCAGCAGGGTGAGCACCTGGGGCGACAGTTGGTTGGAGTGCGCCAGCAGCACGCTCACCTGCCAGCGGGCGGTGTCGGAAAGGCTGCTTTGAAAGCCGGGCATGCCGGTTAGGCGGATGCCGTTGCTGACTTTCCAGTAGGTCTCGCCCGCCGGATCGTCGGAAACGCCCTTGCCGTGGAAGAGCTGCGGCGGCTTGGGAAACATGCCGCTGGCGATCGCCGTCTCCGGCTGCTGCGGCAGCCCGTGGCAGACGGCGCAATGCTCGCGGTAGAGGGGCACCCCCGCCACGAAGGCGGTCTCATCGGCGGCGATCGGCACCGCCGTGGGCATCTCGCGCTGGATGCGTGCGTGCAGCGCCATCTTGGCCAGCGTGGTCTCGAAGGGCATCGGCGCCGAGTTGGTTGCCACCGGCGCCTGGCCGGTGGCGAAATAGGCGTAGGCGCCGACCGCCAAGCCGATCAGAGTCACCGCGATGCCCAGCGCAAAGCTCTTCATTCCGGCATCATAGCAAATTCACTCGATGAGATGGCAATCTCGTCGCCCACCTGGGTGTTGGTGCGCGCCACCGCGCCCGCCGGCAGCTCCAGCACCCCGGCGGCGTCCTTGCGGATCGCCCCCAGATGCCAGGGCCGCAAGTCCGACTGGATGTGGATGATGCGATGCTGCTCGTCGAGATAGATGGCGTCAATGGCGTAGCGCATCCCCAGCGCGTGCACCCCCTTGCTGGGATGGATCCACAGCCCGCGGCCGAAGCCGAACTCTTGCGCGCGGGTGGTGAGCAGCCCCCGCAGCCGCGAAAAAAAGCGGTCGGCAAAGCGCAGCTCGGTGGCGAGAAACACCTGGCGGGTGCGGTTGAGCGCATAGCCAGGCATGGTGTGTGCGATGGGCGAGGTCATACAGCACTCCTAGGGGGCCCTATTGAGCAAAGGCGGGTCCCAGATGCCGAACCAGGGCGATGACCGCCGGCCCCATGACCACGATCATCACCGCCGGGAAAACAAACAGCGCCAGCACCGGCAGCATCTTGATGCTGAGCTTGGCCGCGGCCTCCTCGGCGCGCTGCCGCCGCTCCACCCGCAGCGACTCCGAGTGCACCCGCAGCGCCTGCGCCACGCTGGTGCCGAAGCGGTCGGTCTGGATCAGCACCGCCGCCAGCGCCCGCAGGTCGTCCACCCCGCAGCGCTCGCTCAGGTTGCGCAGCGCCTCCGCCCGCGGAATGCCGGCGCGCATCTCCAGGCCCAGCAGCTCCAGCTCGCCGCACAGGTCCGGGTGCACGGTCTTCAGCTCCGCCGCCACCCGCTGGATGGCCTGGTCCAGCCCCAGCCCGGCCTCGACGCAGATCACCGTCAGGTCGAGCGCGTCCGGCAGACTCAGCCGGATGCGCTTGGCGCGCGCCGCAATCCGCTTCTTCAGCAGGAAGCGCGGCAGGATCAGGCCCAGCGCCGGGGCGGCGATCAGCGCCATCGGCGCGTGGCGCGCCAGCCCGCTCACTAAAACCAGCAGCAGCGGCAAAATGACCAGCGTGGCCCGCAATCCAAAAAAGATGCGCGCGTGCTTGGCCTCGCGGTAGCCCGCCTGGATCAGCCACAGCCGCGTGCGGTTGGCCTCCTGGGTCGAGGGCGGCAGCAGCTTCGCCGCCGGCTGCAGCGCCT
>Ga0307373_10012073_pt1 | contig 12363 bp, 13 predicted proteins | sample OX2MG_FD_202534 | JGI IMG/M metagenome (GOLD analysis project Ga0307373, IMG submission 202534) | Soil microbial communities from Risofladan, Vaasa, Finland - OX-2 | ecosystem: Environmental > Terrestrial > Soil > Coastal area > Acid sulfate soil | place: Finland: Risofladan, Vaasa | collected...
GGCGAGAGGCAGGCTGAGCGGTTTTTGCGCTAGCCCACAGTTAGGGGACGTACCTTCCGTTCTCAACCGCGCCTGCCTCTCGCGGCGGGTTTGCGCCAGTCAACCGATCGTTGGGACCGATGGGATTCTGACCTTTGGGGTAGGGAGGAGACCCGTGAAAGGTGCGGTCAGCACAGCATGGTTAGAAGCAGCCTGCACTCGCGCTACCGGAACTGCCCACGCAACCATGCCCAAGGCAACCAACATCACGAGCAGATTCGCTTTCCTCATGTTTCATGTTCCGCCTGTGCGCTCATTCCGATTTGTTACCAAGCGTGAGTCCGGTCCTTTGCCGGAGCCATGATCGGGCAGATAGTATTTGCCGGCGGGTTGCCGGCAAATCTCCAGCCGGACGCTCCCGGCCGGGTCCTCGATCGAACCTGGCCGGTCCAGCCCTTCGTCTTTTCCGGCAAAGGCCGGGACGCATCCCTGCCGTTTACTTGCTGGTCGCGGTGAACTTAAAGACCGTGACCTCGTGGTAAGTCTGTCCCGGCTTGAGTTCGGTTGACGGGAAATTCGGATGGTTTGGCGAATCGGGATAGTGCTGGGTTTCCAGGCAGAAAGCCGAGTGCAATCCGTACACCTTGCCGTCTCTGCCATGGATCTCTTGTTTGGAGTTGTCGCTGTAGAACTGCACACCTGGCTGAGTTGTGTAGACCTCCATTTCGCGGCCGGATTCGGGATCGTACACGCGTGCCGCCAGCATCAGTCCGGGACCCTTGCGGTCCAGGACGTAATTCATGTCATACCCGCCGCCGAATTTCAATTGCTGATTGTCTTCATTGATGCGCGCACCGATCGGCGTGGGCTTGCGGAAGTCGAACGGCGTTCCAGCAACACTTTGCAACTTCCCGGTCGGAATCAGCGTGGAGTTGACGGGCGTGAACTCGTTGGCGTTAATCATCAGCACCTGATTCAAGATCGTTCCATTCCCCTGGCCCGCGAGATTGAAGTAGGAATGATTGGTCAGATTGATGATCGTATCTTTGTCCGTCGTGGCGCTGTAATCGATCTTGAGTTCGTTGTCGCTGGTCAGGGTGTAAGCGACCTTCACGTTCAAATCGCCCGGGTAGCCTTCTTCGCCGTTCTTGCTGAGATAGGTCAATTCCAGCGCGGGCTCACTCCCCGGTATTTCTTGGGCCGTCCAGACCCTCTGGTCGAATCCCTTGATTCCTCCGTGCAGGCTGTTCGGCCCGTTGTTGATCGGCAGGTGGTAAACTACGCCGTCCAGTGTAAACTTTCCGCCGCCGATCCGGTTCCCGTAGCGGCCGACCAGCGCGCCGAAATACGTATGGGTGTCCAGGTATCCCTGGAGGTTGTCAAAGCCGAGGACCACGTCGGCCCTTTGGCCATGCCGGTCGGGCGCAAGAATCGAGACGATCCTGCCCCCGTAATTTGTGATCCCCACCTGCATGCCGTTTGCGTTGCTCAGTGTATAGAGATGAATTTCCTGTCCGTTGGGCATTTTCCCAAACACGCTCCTTTGGATTCCAGTTTCGGTTGTTTGCTTCATTGCTGTTTGCTTCTTTCCGGTCGTGCATGCACCGGCCACAGCCAGCAGAACTACAAGCAAACCCATCAGTCCCAGAAGACCCTTCGCGCCGTTTGCTTTGATGTTGTCGATCATGGGTTATCGATTAGACCTCCGAAGCCGGTTCAGGCCGCGTGGCGTCTGAACGGCGGCCCAACCTCTGTTTTGAGCCAACAGCATAACACCTCAGCCGCGTCTTTAGAACTTTTAGCGCGCCATTCATGAGGTTCCATGGTGAGCGCCGCCCGGCCTGCACACCGGAAGCCGTGTGCCGGGACCCCTCAGCACCTCCGCTTGACTTGCCTTCGGGGGCCGGATAGCATGTGAGGATCGGGGTAAAATTCACTTCTCAAGGAGGGCAAGACCAATGTGGGGTAGAATCAGCTTTACCGGCAAAGCCGTATTGCTTGGCATGGCTCTGGCGCTGTGCCTCGGATTTACACAAGTAGGAAGTGCGCTGCCTGGCGCGTCTCAGGCCGCAAGCGCCAAGAAGGACGTCTACGTCTGTGCTTGCGGGGGAACGAAATCCTGCCCTTGCATGTCCATGGCGAAGAAGGAAGGCAAGTGCGCCTGTGGCGCGAATTCACCGAACATGAAGGCTGTCCCGGCGGACAGCGCATGGGCAAAACACAACCGCAGGGAACTCTCGAAGTAGCCTTGCACAGCCTGGCTCATCAGGTCAGAGTGCGGGCGGAAGCGGAACAACCTCTTCCGGTCTCCCGGGCGCATTCAAAACCAGCGCAAAGCTGTTCCCTCAGGGGTTCGGCGGGACGTTGCGATGCAAGCCGCAATAGACGTTAATGCTTTCACCGCTCCGGGAAGCGGCCCTGTGTGGCTGCTTCCCGGGGCGGCATCTTCCTGGTTGCCGTCCTGGTCCCCGCCTGTCATTCCGGGCCCTCTCGCTCGTCATTCCGAACCCGTTCGCCCTCCGCTCGCGAACGCCCCTGAGTGGAGCGAAGGGGCTCAGGGTAAACTCCGCGGGGAATCTGCTTTGCTTATTCCAGTGAAAACAGCAGACGCTTTGCTCAACAGCCTTCTTACCGGCTTGCCTCGCCGATCAGGCCGGGAAACCAGCGCACGGCGTTCCCGTGATAGATCTTTCGGACCACGCTGCGGGGCAGGTCCAGACCGCGCACTTTGAGCCCCTCGTATTCAAACGTCTCATCCGTCGCAAAGTATTTCCAGCTCATCGCGTAATCATATTTCCAGCGCTTGATTACCTCGGCGGCATTGTCGTTGTGGCGGATCTCGCCATCCGTTCCATAGCAGATCCGGTCCTGGTACTTGATCAGGAACGCCCGCACTTTGGCGCGCGGCTGCGCCATCAGGTAGCGGATGCGCGCGGCGGTATCCACGGCGAAATTCGGATAACGGTCAAGCCGCCTGGCGATTTCGTCAACGTTGGTTTCCATGCTGCCCAGGTGGGCGCCCACCACGCGGAGATGAGGATTTTCCGCCAGGATGTGGTCCCGCGCCTTCAGGATTTCCGCCTTGGACGGCACGCCCGGCTTGCCGTAAAAGTGCCAGTAGGGATTGTTCTTGTAATAGTTGTAGTCCGGATTCATCGGGCCCATCTGGGCGAACGATTCCCAGCAGGTGTCGGGCTCGGCCAGATGTGCGATCATGGTCTTGCCGTGCGCCGCGATATCTTTGTAAATGGGCTCGAAGACCGGATCGTCCGGCATCACGTATTGGCCCGAAGGCAATCTCAAGTCCATCCCCATGTTCTTCCAGATCTTCACCGCAATCGCGCCTTCGCGGAAGTTCCCGTTGATGATGTCGATGGTGTTCCGGTCAAAGTCCTTGTCCTGGAATTTATACGGATCAAAAGTGGTGCAGACCGCCGCGCGCCCGCCCGAGTGGTTGTGGACCGTCATCGCCATGCGGAATTGGGCCGCCTGCGTCTGGTAAGGCGGTTCGTCCTTGCGGCCCACCACGCAGATGTCAACGATGCGCAGGTTGAGCTGCTTCATCATTCGGTAATAGGCGGCCACATCCTGAAAGACGTGCGCGTGCGTGTCAACCGGCCCCACCTGGGCCAGCGCCGCCAGGTCCGCCGCTTCCTGCAGATCAACTCCCTCGGCGCGCGGCGCCGCTTGAAATTGCTTGGTCAAAATCATTCCGGCCACCACGCCGGCCACCACCAGAAAACCGACTGCCATCATCCCGGTCCGTTTCAACTCTGTCCTCCGTCCGGCACTGCTTTCCAGCGCCCCGTGTCATTCGATGAGCGGCTCGCTCATTCCTCTTGTTGCTTAGCGCCACCATCATACACCAGCCCGCGCCGTTTTTCGTCCAGCGAAATGGAATTTTCCGCCGCCCGAGCCGCCATCGGGGACGAGACGTTCCAGCGGAACGTCTCTACGAAGGCGTAGCGCGGATCTTCAGATCCGCGGTTCTTCCTCTGGCGCGTTATACTAGGGGTGGCGCGATTTGAAAGCCCGCTACAGCGCTTCGAAAGGCGGTCCGCCGTCATGCCCTACTGTCCAAAGTGTCTGACCGAATATGTGGAAAGCGCCGGCAAGTGCGACGATTGCCGGATCGATCTTGTTCCCGGTCCACCTCCTGAGATGGAGGAAGAAGCGGAGCCCGGCTCCGGCACCAGCAAAGCGTTTGGAGGGTGGTTTCGGTCCCTGGTGGGCGCCGGGAAAGAGGATGAAGGCCCACCCGTCACAACGGTGACCATCCGGGTCTTCTCCGGCCACACCGCGTCACTGGACGCGGGGCTTGCCCGCAAACTGCTGCACGCGCGCGGCATCCCTTCCATTCTCGGAGGCGAGACTTCGGCGGAGATGCTGCCGGTCCTGGAAGTGTCTCTGCTGGTTCGGGAAGAAGATGCTGACCGCGCCGCGGACATCCTGCGCAATTACTTTGACAGGCCCGGTCCCATGCCGGTCGAATAGCTCACTTCTCCGCAGCGGGCGACGGCGCGGCGTGGGAGTTCTTGGGCTCCTTGCGAAGGTCCTGTTCCAGGCGCCGGATGGCTTTGTGCGCGCCGGTCGCCTCATCGGCCTGCTTCTCGGACGGAAGGGCGTCCAGGTACTTGCGGTAAGCGGCAAGAGCTTCGGGCTTCTTTCCCAGCTTCTCGTAAACCTTGCCCAGCGCCAGGTAAGCCGGAGCGTAGTCGGGTTCGTCTTTGGCCGCTTCCTGGTAGCGGCTCAGCGCGCCGCGATAGTCCTTGCGATGGAAATAGAAGTCGCCGATCTCGACCGACTTCCAGGCCGGCGGCGGAACGTAATGGAACGACTCCTCCACACGCCCGGTATCCGGAACTCCTTTTTGGGCAGGAAGCGAAACCGGCAGGCTCGCAAGAGCGATCAGGCCAAACAGAAACGCGGTCAGATGTGTGCGCATCTTCAGATTTTCCACCCCCGCCGGCTGGGAGTCAACTTTGCTGCGAATCAGCTTAAGCGCCGCTACAGAAGCAAGCCACGGCATCAATTGTATGCCGTGGGTTTGTAGGTCTTAATCCACAAAAAGCCCACGGCACAAAACCGGTGCCGTGGCTACCCGCTTTTCGCAGCCTTGGTCAGGACTACAACCCAAGCCTACAATCCAAGGAGCCGACGCCGTTATCTAATCAGTGTCCTCACCGCCGGCCTTTGGCAAGGGGCCGACTGGACACGGTTCCCACAGCGCGAAGATTTCACTCGATATTGATGCGGAAACGCCTCGGGTTGCTTTCCGGAAAAAGCCGGCGGTGAGGACACCGCCGCTACAACACCCGTGCCTACAACTGCGGCATCACCAGCGGATGGATTTCACCTTGATAGGGCCAGTCCTCCGCTCTGGGAACAAGGCCCGCGCGCACCGGGTTTTGCCACACGTAGCGCCACTTTTGCGAGTAGGATTCTTCGGAACGAAGAACGTGATCAAAAAAGCCCTTCTGCCAGTAAGGCGCCAGCGTGCCTCGACGCTTCAATTCCTCCGAGAGAACGCGCTTCAGCCCTTTGAGCCATTCGGAGAGCGATGGAGCGACCAGCGCGAAGGCAGCGAAAAGGTGCAGGTGGTCGGGCATGATCACGTATCGCCCGACATAGACGTGACGGTCGGCGCTCCTTCCGGCAAACTCTACAAACGCCCTGTGAATTGCCCCGTTCGCCAGCGTCCTGCGCCGCCCGCGCGTGCAAGCAGTAAGGAAGTAAACGGGACAGTCAGTGTGGAGCCATTCGAGACGTTGCAGACGCATCGCACCATTTCTAATCGAGAATTCCTGCCGAGCACCTCTTCTGTAGCGGCGGTGTCCTCACCGCCGGTTGTTCTTGCGAACGCGAACCAAACATCATTTTTGAAAGATATTCTCTCTGTGAAATCCGAGGAAATCTTTGTCCGGCGGGAATCTTTCAGGCACGCGCAGGGGAGACAGTTCCATTGACAAGAACTCGCGTTCCAGAGCCGTATCAGGCAGCCAGCGTCGAAGTCGTGGGCTCAACTCTAGCCGAAGGCCCTCGTTGAAGGTGACCAAGCCTTGGTCAAAGGCCCTGTCAAAATGCGCGGCAAGGCAAAGACCATTTTGGGGGTTGGCCCTCTGTTCGGGGAAGTCAGCCCAAGGCAAAATATGACTTGCTGTCAATAATTGAGGAACGGGATTGCCCGTGACGCAGCAACGTGCCCCATAAGCTGCGAGGACAGCCTTCCGGAAAAAACTTTGGGCCGCCCTGATGTGGACAGTAGCCTCTGTCTCGGTCGGACCGCTGTGTGGCTTCCGCGGAAGTTGAAATCGCGACTGGCGATCTTTAGCGGTCGGCTTACCGCGTGGGACAAGACGATCAAAAGCTAGTTCGCTTTCCGCAACTGCGGAGTCCCACTGGCTTCGGAATTCCTCCCAGACTTCCCGATCATTGCGACTCGTGCCCCTAAGGCCGGAAACCCCACGCGCTTTGTGCGCCGGGTCGAGTGAAGCAAAGTTAACCAGTTTCATGGCAACGCTACTTGGCGTCCGTCCAAGCGCTTTCGCCATTTCGATGATCGTCGGGTTTCTCGAGTGCATATGGCCAAAAGGCAGGGTGAAATATAGATTACACGCGGCCAGAAGTTCATCTCGGGTCCAAATCCTTCCACTTGGCATAAGTGAAAACCACTTCCGCGCCCGGGCGATACGGTAAAAACTCAAGCCGGTTTGGTGTGCCGGTTAAAACTAATTCTCAAGAACCTCTGCATTCTCAAAAACTTCGTAGGCCCATTTACCGGCAAGCTCTCGCAGTTCCCAAGTACCACCTTCCTGCCGGACCGCAAGAAGATTGTCAAAAGGGATACCAATCAAATAGGCCTCGCAGAAAAAACGCTCGGCTTCGTCGTCCATAGAATCAAGGTCGATAGGAACTTTGATTTCGTCGGCTGTCTTCTCCACAGATGAAAAAGGGCCCAAGACGAGTGCTTTTTCTGGGTCGTCATTCCAAAAGAGAATATCCATAGCAAACCCTCGACCTACAAACGATTCAGAAACGAACCCAATCATAGCACGCACTCGGCGTGCCCGTTTGAAGATGATGCTGACCTGCCAAATAGTGAGCCAGAAGGCCTGCGCTACGGGTCGTGTGTCACAAATCGGCCGGGCAACGGGGCGATTTTTGTCCGCCAAGATCCCCAACCCGCCTTGGACGACTGAACGAGGAGCGGACACGACGGGCGGGGGAAAATTCCGGGCTGGCGAGGAACGACGGCAACTTACTTGCTGATTCGAAATTTGAGTGCAAATCCGGCGGTGGGCACTCGGTCGCACGTAGCGCCGACCTTCAGGCCGGCATTGCGGGCTGTGCCGGGCTAAAGCCCGGCGTTACAAATTCACAGATGCGTCATCGCACACAGCTGTCACGCTTTGCCAATCGTGGCGGGTGAAGCGAGCACGCTCCCTTTCGGCCCAGGACCGAATGTGCTTGGGGACGTTACGAATCAAGAGATGTTCTGTCATGTAGCCCTGCCCACGGGAATCATCGATATCAATCGCACCAGATGAAATCACGGATTCCCGTGGAGGAAACAAGAATCCGGTTTGACATTCCTTGATCGCTTCTATCATGTACCTTCCATATCGGCTGTTCTTTTTAGCCTCAGGAGCGGAGGTGGGATTCTCCCATAGTGCGGTAATTTCCCTGCGGCGCGTCTCTACCAGGCCTGCAGCCACGGTCAGCGCATTCCTGACCGTGGGCCTTTTGACACAGGACAAACCCACGGTCAATTAAAAAGTGGCACGGGCGTCCCGCCCGTGTCCAGTCATGGGCAAGATGCCCATGCCACATCAATCCTTCTTTGACAGGAAGCGCCAGGTTTGCGGCATCAGGCGGCGGGTGGCGGGATTTTTGATGAGCGATTTCTTGAGCGCAACCAAATCCTGCGGGCGGTCGATGTCCGGGCAGGTTTCGAGCACCGAGCAGGAGAATCCGCGCGCCAGCAGGCTGTCAAGCGTGTCGCGGAAGGCAAACTCGCTTCCCAGGCGAACGTCATTGAAAAGGCCGCGCGCCGTCCGCCGCAGCCCGACCAGATAATAACCGCCATCGGGACAGGGGCCGAGCGCGGCATCCGAAGTGCGCAATTCCTTGAGCGCGAGCCGCAGCATGGAAGGAGCCAGCGCCGGGGAGTCCGTACCCATGACAACCACCCGCGAATGCTGCCGGAGGAGTTGGGTGAACGCGCGCTCGAGCCGCTGGCCCAGGTCGCGGCCCGTCTGCCGCCGGCACTCGAAAGCCCCGGGGACCCTTTCCAGGTTTCCGCCTGCGGCAAACAGATAACGCGCCATCCTGCCCTTCAGCCCTGCAACCTTGCGCAGCGCGTCCGACGCCAGCGCCCGGTGAAATTCCGCCGCCCCTTCCGGCCCCAAAGCGGGAACCAGGCGTGTCTTGGTTTTTCCGGGAACAATCGCACGGGCAAAAACGGCAATTCCAGGAATGCCGCCGGTTAAGTCAGGCTGCTGAACGGTCCGTTTCGGCCCTGCCATCGCAGGAGCTGCAAAACCTCCCGGCTGCCTGCTCTGACCCATGCCGGACTCGTTGGCCCGCTCATCCTGATTCAATAAGGTCCTGTGCGTTTTGGGCGAAACTTTGCGGGTGGAATGGGATGAATGTTTGGGCAACTAAGTTTGTTGAGAACTTGTTTTGGCTGCGCCCGCCCGCTCTCTCCGGCGCCTCAGGGAGCCGCAATGAGCGGCAAAGTCCAGGCGGCAGCTTGAAACTAAATAAACATCTGTTCGTCCTGCGGCACGTCGCGCGTGCTGCTTTGGCGGCGCCTCGCAAGGAAGAAATCCAGCCCCGCCTGGACGCCTTTCAGAATGGCAGAAGCTTCCGCAACCGGTGCGATGATGTTGCGCTGGACCGCTGCCGTGGTCTTATCAACCTTTTCCAGCACATCGGTCATGGTCTGGTCAACCCGGATGACCTGCAGCCGAAACCTGTCCAACAGGTCATCAAGCACCGCGTCCACACTGCCCGTCCGTTCACGCAGCACGCGGGCAACTTCCGCCAGATCGGCGGTGATGGAGCGGAGAGGCTCGCGGGAATTCGTAATGATTTCCGTCAATGACTCCGCCAGCGGGTCGATCCGGCGGTTGACGTCAGCCCGAATGCCCGTCACCTCTCCCTGAATGCGTCGCATGACCTGGTAAACGCCGAACATCGCGAGGGCCTGCAGAACAATGGCTGCGGCGGCAATGATAATGGAAATCGTCATCACGGTCTCATGCGCCATACGCTACTCTCGGCCGCCTGAACCACGGGTTACAAGTGGCTCACTCAGACACCTTGCCCCTTTCCTCCCGATAGGCTTGCTTCCCGGCTTCAAGCGCCGCAGACAGTTGTTCCTTCTGTTTGGCGACTGTATCCCGGGCCTTCTCCACGTAACCTTCCGCCCGCTGGCGGTATTCCTTGCTCTTTTCCGTTACCCGGTCTCTGCTTTCGCCGGCCCGCTGCGCGATGTAGTCGCGCGCCTCTTTGCCTGTCTTCGGAGCAAAGAGAAGGGCCAAAATGGCACCAATCCCCGCTCCGGCCAGAAAAAACGCAGCCTTCGACCCTCCGTTGTTATCACTCATTCGAATCCTCCTGATTCCTCTTAAGCAACCAGCTTGGTTGCAAGGACCTTGCCCCGCTCAAATGCGTCCCCGGCCTGCTTCCGGATCTCACGGGACCGCTCGGCAACAAAATCGGCTCCGTCCTCCGCAGCTCTGGAAATCAACTTCCTCGTTTGGCGTCCGCTGTGGGGAGCATAAAGGAGACCCATCGCGGTCCCAATGCCCAAGCCTGCGGTCAGGATGCCCAAACCGTAAAACACGTTTCGCGTCTTCATAGTCGACCTCCAATCCAATATCTACAATATCAGGGTCCGGCAAGATTTTCAACAATAAAATCACTAGTATCAAAGCAATTATTAATATACCGACTGGACTATTTATTGTTGCTATGCTCTTCTGGCATTTGCAGATACTCCTTGATGCGATTTGCCTGAGCACGTGTCACAATTTGTGACAGTTCGGCTTCGCTTACCGATCTCAGGTTGCTGACGCTGCCAAAGTGCTCCAGGAGCTTCCGGGCCGTCCGTTCGCCCACCCCAGGGATTTCTAGCAGTTCGGAGGCCAATTCCCGGCGGGTGCGGCGCTTCCGGTGAAAGGTAACGGCAAACCGGTGAGCCTCATCCCTGATCCGCTGGATCAGGTGCAGCACCGGCGAGTGATGGTCAAGCGCAACCGGCTCATCCTCCCGACCGTGGATATATAAAATTTCGTCGCGCTTGGCGATACTGGCCAGCGGCTGGTTGATAATTTCAAGTTTGCCCAGCGCATCGGCGGCCGCATGAAGTTGCCCAACGCCTCCGTCTATCAGGACCAGGTCAGGAAGCCGCTTGTTTTCTTGTTGCAAGCGCCGGTAGCGCCGGCCCACAACCTCCCGCATACTGGCAAAATCGTCATTTTGGGGGACCGTCTTGATGATGAACTTCCGGTAATCGGATTTCTTCATCTGCCCGTCTTCCCACACCACCATGGAGGCCACGATATCGGTGCCCTGAATGTGGGAGATGTCAAAGGCCTCAATGCGGCGGGGCGGTTTTGCAAGGTCGAGAACCTCTGCCAGGTCGCCGAGCATCTCTTCGGTCCGCGGCTTGAGCACCCGGAACCGGCGTTCAAAAGAGTGGCGGGCGTTCCGGGCCACCAGTTCCAGCAGGGCGCGCCGCCGGCCAGCCTCCGGAGTTAGGATGTGCACGTTTCGGCCGCGCTTTTCGCTGAGTATCTCTTCGATCAGGCCCTGGTCTTCAAAGGCGACGGGGACAAAGATTTCGCCCGGCACATACTGCTGATCGAGATAAACCTGCTTGACCAGCGCCGAGAAGACATTATCCAGATCGGGTTCTTCCAGGTCTTCCCAGAAAAATTCGCGGCGGTCCACGGTGCGGCCGTTGCGGAAGTGGAACAGGTCCACCGCCATTTGCAGTCCTTCCCGGTGGAACCCAAAGATGTCAAAATCCTCGCCCGAAGAGGTCGCCATCTTCTGCCGCTCGCGGAGCTGCTCGATGGTGAGAAGCTGCTCGCGATAACGCCCGGCCTCTTCGTAACGCTGATCGTCTGAAGCGCGCTCCATGCGCCCGTGAAGGTCCCGCACCAGCTCGCTTTCGCGGCCTTCCAGCAGCATCCGGACGTCGCGCACCGCTTCCGCATATCTTTCCGGGGTGGTCAATCCCTCGACGCACGGCCCCAGGCAGCGTTTGATGTAGTACTGAAGGCAGGGGCGCGGATGGTATCTCGTCAAATCCACTTTGCACGAGGGCACAAAGAAGCGGCGGTGAATCAGGTCCACAATCCGGTAAGCAAGTCCTCCGGGAAAATAAGGGCCGTAGTAGCGCGACCCGTCTTTTCTCAGGCGGCGGGTGACGTAGACGCGCGGAAAGCGTTCCTGCAGCGTGAGCTTGATGTACGGATAAGTCTTATCGTCGCGAAGCAGAACGTTGTAGCGGGGCTTGAACTGCTTGATCAGGTTGTTTTCAAGCGCCAGGGCTTCCTTCTCATTGTCCACCAGAATGGTTTCAAGGTCGGCGGCGGCATCGAGCAGCCGGTCGCGCTTTTCATCGCTGGGTCGCGATTCCTGAAAGTACGAGCGCACGCGCTGGCGCAGCGACTTGGCCTTGCCCACGTAAATCGGGCGCCCGGCCGCGTCCTTGAAAAGGTAAACCCCAGGCCGCGCCGGCAGGCCCTCCGCTCTTTGCTTAAGAAGCTCGTTCATGCGCCTATCACCGCTCTCCAACTATTATCGCCGACTATTCTGGCGGACGAATAGGCCCAGGGCAGCGGGACCGGTGTTTTGGGAGGTCAACCGGGTGTCATCGTGCGAACTGAAAAACTCGCTCCACAAAGGCGCGGGGAAACCGCCAAGAAGGCAGCTAATAAAAGATGGAGGTCGGGGCGGGTTAATCGCCAGAGATGTCTTCAAAGGTGATCCTATAGATTGCCGGGCAGTAATACGTAATAAATGACATTTTTTCCAAAGGCTCTACTATTCCCAGGGAATGGAGGCGTTTGAAATCAGAACGCGCAGTCGGATAAGAGACATTAAAATTTTTTGCATAGGATTTCACCGAAATGACCGGGCTCTCGAACAAACTGTCCACAAGCCTAGCCAACCTCACACTCCCTCCCTTTAACCGTTCGTGAAAATCACGGTGCACCTTCAGCAGGTTATCGCAACGCTTCTCGGCATCCTTGGCTTGGGAAATAACCCCTTCCAGGCAAAACTGCACCCACAAGTCCCATGCAGCATGAGTGCTGACGCCTAGCAGAAGGTCCATATAATCTCTTTTGTTTTTTTCAAAAAATGCGC
>Ga0307373_10012074_pt1 | contig 12363 bp, 10 predicted proteins | sample OX2MG_FD_202534 | JGI IMG/M metagenome (GOLD analysis project Ga0307373, IMG submission 202534) | Soil microbial communities from Risofladan, Vaasa, Finland - OX-2 | ecosystem: Environmental > Terrestrial > Soil > Coastal area > Acid sulfate soil | place: Finland: Risofladan, Vaasa | collected...
GAAGTGGATCCAGGCCGGGTACTTCCCGAAGGACGTCAACGCGATCCAGTACACGGACTCGAACGGCCGCTTCGAGAAGGGTGAGGGCGTCTTCACCTTCAACGGCGACTGGGAAGACGCGAACTACGACAAGCAGATGCCCGGCAACATCGGGTTCTTCCTCTTCCCGCCGGCCACGTCGGGCGGGAGCTACGCGGCCATGTCGTCGCCGCTCACCTACGGCATCGCGGCCAAGGCCCCCAACGCCGACTGCGCGGCCTTCTTCTTCAACTGGGTGGCGACCAACGCCACGGCGCGCCAGATCGACGTGAGCGTCGGGGGATCCTACCCGGGTGGCCCGCCGGACCTGCCGGTCCCGCCCGCCGCGTCGGGTTCGATCATCAACGACACCCTCGCGGCCGCACAGACGGTCTTCAAGGACAATGGGACGATGGGCTTCATCGCCAATGCCACCGGCTCCATCTTCGCGCAGGGCTGGACGCCCGAGCTCCAGAAGATGGTCGGCGGAAAGGAGACCGCGGCCGGGATGCTCAAGTACGTCCAGACGCAGTACCTGAAGGAACTCGGTTCCTGACGCATGGATCGGACCGGTCCCACCTCTGACGCCACGCTCGCGCCTGCGCAGAGCCACGTGACCGGTCGTTCCGCAACGGCCCTGCGGACCTCCCGGCTTCGGGGGCTCCGCAGGGCCAACTGGGCCGGGTGGCTGCTCGTCGCGCCGGCGCTCATCGTGTACGTCGTGTTCGTCCTGCAGCCACTCGTGCTGACCGTCCAGTACTCGCTCTACCGATGGGACGGCATCGGCGCATCGCAGTGGGTCGGCCTCAGGAACTACGTGACGGTCCTGACCGATCCCGACCTCCTGCAGATCATCTCGAACGCCTTCCAGCTCATCCTGTTCTTCTGCGTGATCTCGGTCGGCCTCGGGCTGGTGGTCGCGTCGCTCATCCGGCGCATCGTCACCGGGCCCGTCGGCACGGCGGCGCGCACCATCCTGTTCCTGCCGCAGGTGATCCCCCTCGTCGCGGCCGGCATCGCCTGGAGCTGGGTCCTCGCCCTTCCCGGCGTCGTCAACCAGCTCCTCACGGCGATCGGCCTCGGGGGCATCACCCGCGCCTGGCTCGGCGATTTCGGCACGGCCCTGCCGTCGGTGGGGCTCATCGGCGTCTGGGTGCTGCTCGGGCTCTGCACCGTCCTGCTCCTCACCGGCATGGGCAAGATCGACCCCGCCCTGTACGAGTCCGCGAGGATCGACGGTTCGGGCCCGATCCAGGAGTTCTGGGCGATCACGGTGCCGAGCCTTCGCAACGAGATCGCGGTGTGCATCACGATCACGGCCATCGCCGCGCTCGCGAGCTTCGACATCGTGTACATCTCGACGGGCGGCGGTCCCGGCCTCGCCACCATGGTGCCCGGGCTCGAGATCTACCAGCTCGCCTTCGTCGGCCAGCAGGTGGGCCTCGCGTCCGCGCTCGCCGTCGTGCTCGTCATCCTCGTGCTGCTCGTGGTGCTGCCGATCCAGCGCATGACCGGAGGAGAGCCCCTGTGATCATGCAACGCCGCGAGGTGATGACCGCGCGGGTCGTGCTCATCCTGCTCATGCTCGTGACCCTGCTGCCGTTCGCAAGCCTGTTCACGACCGCCCTGCATCCGTCCGGCTCGACGCCGCTCGGCATCGACTGGCCGTCCAACCCGCAGTGGGGCAACTTCGTCACGGCGTTCAACGTCGCCAACATGCCCGCCCTGCTCGTGTCGAGCACGCTCATCGTCGTAGGGGTGGTCCCCGTATCGGTCGTCATCGCCACGATGGCCGGCTTCGCGATCGGGCACCTCAGGATTCCCGGCTCACGGGCGCTGTTCGTGCTGTTCCTGCTCGGTCTCACCCTTCCGCTCGAGGGGATCATCACGCCCCTCTATTACCTCGTCGACAGTTACGGCCTGCTGAACACGCGACTGGCGATCGTCCTCCCCCTGATCGGGCTCTACATGCCGTTCTCCGTGTACTGGATGCGCGCCCACTTCGTGAACATGCCGTCCGAACTGTCGGAGGCGGCCCGCGTGGACGGAGCGGGCGTCGTCGACCTGTTCTGGCACATCCATGTCCCGCTCGCGCGGCCGGCGATCGCCTCGCTGACGATCCTGCTCTCGGTCTGGACCTGGAACCAGTTCCTGCTCGCGCTCGTGCTCGTCCAGGATCCGACCCAGCGCACGATGGCCGGCGCGCTCGGCGCATTCCAGGGCCACTACGCCACGGACATCCCGCTGCTGAGCGCGGGGGCGCTGCTCATCCTCACGCCCTCGCTCGTCGTGTTCCTCATCTTCCAGCGCCAGTTCGTCGCCGCGCTCCTGCAGGGATCGCTGAAGGGATGAACGGCGGCCGACGAGGCCCCGGAGTGGGCCGATGACCATGCGTCGCCCCGGCGGGGAGGCTCCGAGCCTGCACGGAGAGGTCGAGCCCGGCTTCGAACGCGTCGCCGATGTCTTCCTCGAGAACTACCGATCGCGCGGGGACCTCGGGTCCGCGTGCGCCGTCTGCGTCGACGGACGGCGGGTCGTCGACGTGTGGGCCGGTGTGGCCGACGCGCGGACCGGCCGGCCGTGGGACGCCGGGACGGCGGCCGTCATCTTCTCCTGTTCGAAGGGCGTGCTGGCGATCTGCGCGTACCTCCTCGTGCAGGAGGGCCGCCTGGATCTCGACGTGCCGGTCGTCACGTACTGGCCGGAGTTCGGCGGGGCCGGGAAGCAGGCCATCACGTCGCGGCAGGTCCTCGCCCACCGCGCCGGACTGCCCGCTCTCGACCGCGACCTGACGCTTGACGAGGCCCTTGCCTGGGATCCGGTGATCCACGCCATCGAGGTCCAGCCGCCGCTCTGGCCACCGCAGCCCGGCCACTTCTACCATGCGATGACGTACGGCTGGCTGATCGGAGAAGTCATCCGGAGGATCACGGGCCTGACCCCGGGCGCGTACTTCCGCCAGAAGCTCGGCGATCCGCTCGGCCTCCGGACGTGGATCGGGATCCCGGCGCCGGCCCGTGCCTCTGTCGCCTGGATGGAGCCGCCGCTTCCGGACGCAGACACGGAGGCGGCCCGGGCCAATGCCCGCATCGCGGCGGGGAACCCCGTGGTCGAACGCAGCCTGACGATGGGTGGCGCGTTCGCGTTCCCCGCGCAGGACGGGTTCGTCACGTTCAACGACCCGCGCATCCAGGGCGCCGAGATCCCGGCGGCCAACGGGATCAGCACCGCCCGATCGCTCGCGACCCTGTATGCGCAGTGCGTGTCGGACATGGACGTGCCGCGGCTGCTGCGGCCTTCGTCGATCGAGGACGCCACGATCGTGCAGTCCGCCGGCCCGCCGCTGTCCGGCATCCCGGACGACGGCGCCCGTTGGGGGACGGGATTCCAGCTCGCGTCGCCGCCGACGCAGCCCATGCTCGGTCCGGGCAGCTTCGGCCACGCCGGCGCCGGGGGGCAGCTGGCATTCTGCGATGCCGACCACGGCGTGGGCTTCGCATACCTGAGCAACCAGATGGGGGGCTACGGGGACGAGCGGGCACGGCAGTTGACGCTCGCCCTTCGGTCGATACTTGGTGCGTAGCGTCCCGTCGGCCACGTCCGGTCCGAACTATCGCTGGGAGGTCTGTCCGTGCGACGCGGCCCGCAGCTCCTGACCTACCCCGATTCGCTCGGCGGGGACCTGGCCGCGATCGACGCGATGCTGCGCGGGCCGCTGGAGGGGCTGTTCACGGGCATCCACGTGCTGCCCCCGTTTCCATCGTCCGGGGACCGCGGGTTCGCTCCCACCAGCTACCTCGAGATCGAGCCGCGGTTCGGGAGCTGGGCCGATATCCGGCGCCTCGCCGAGCGCCACGACGTCATGCTCGACCTCATGGTGAACCACATCTCCCGCAGATCGCCGGAGTTCGAGGACTTCGTGCGCCGCGGACGGCGGTCGCCGCACGCGGACCTCTTCGTCACCCTCGACAAGGTGTGGCCGGGAGGGGACCCGCCGGCCGCCGATGTGGCCCGGATCTTTCTCCGGAAGCCCGAGGCGCCATTCAGCGAGGTCGTCGTACGCGAGACCGGCGAACGGGAACGCGTGTGGACCTCGTTCGGCACTCGTGACTGGTCCGAGCAGATCGACCTCGACGTGACGTCGCCCTCCGCCCGGGGACTGCTCACGGCATGGCTGCGGTTCTTCGCCCAGCAGGGGGTCCGGATCGTCCGGCTCGATGCCGTGGGCTACGTCATCAAGAAGGCCGGCACGAGCTGCTTCATGGTCGAGCCGGAGATCTTCGAGTTCCTCGACTGGGTCGTGTCCGTCGCCGAATCGTTCGACCTGGTCGTGCTCCCCGAGATCCACGACGTGTACGAGACGCACCGGCGGCTTGCCCAGCGCGGCTACTGGACGTACGACTTCGTCCTGCCGGGGCTCGTGCTGGACGCCCTGGTCACCGGCTCCGCCGGGCTGCTCGGGAGCCATCTCGCGCAGTCCCCGGCCCGGCAGTTCACGACGCTCGACTGCCACGACGGGATCCCGGTGCGCCCGGACCTCGACGGCATCCTTCCCGCGGCGGGAATGCGGCAGCTCGCAGATGTCGTACTGGAGCGGGGCGGCAACGTGAACCGCATCCTCTCGGACGCTCACGGAGATGGCGGCGTCGACGTGCACCAGCTCAACTCGACGTATTACTCGGCGCTGGGCTGTGACGACGATCGGTACGTGCTCGCCCGCGCGATCCAGCTCTTCGCGCCGGGGATCCCGCAGGTGTACTACGTCGGCCTGCTCGCCGGCGAGAACGACCTCGAGGCGCTCGCCAGTTCCGGCGACGGGCGTGCCGTGAACCGCCATGACTACCGGCTCGAGGAGGTCGAGCAGGCCCTCGCTCGGCCGGTCGTGCGCCGGGTGATCGACCTCGTCCGGCTGCGCAACGAACATCCGGCGTTCGATGGTCACCTGGCGGTCGCGACGAACGGTCCCGTGCTCCGCATGGACTGGCAGCGGGACGATGACTGCTGCGAACTCGAGGCGGACCTCGCCACCGGCCGGGCGTGGATCACGACGAAGGGCGCGCCCGATCCCGGGCGGATCCCGATCTAGCACGAAGGGCGAGGCGCGCGGGATGCTCGTGCTCGAGGATTCGTGGGTCTGGGACTTCTGGCTCGCGGACACGGGCAGGGAATGGCACCTGTTCTACCTGCGGGCTCCCCGGTCGCTGGGCGACCCCGATCTCCGGCACCGGCACGCCCGCGTGGGTCACGCGGTCTCGGTCGACCTGCGGCAGTGGGAGATCCGGGGAGACGCCCTCACGCCCGGGGATCCGGGTGCGTTCGACGACACGGCGACCTGGACCGGATCCGTGGTGCGCGGGGACGATGGCTCGTGGCGCATGTTCTACACGGGGATGAGCGCGCGCGGCGGAGCGTACATCCAGCGCATCGGCGTGGCGGTGTCGGAGGATCTTGACGCGTGGCGGAAGCATCCGGCGGGCGCCGTGCTCGCCCCGGATCCGCGGTGGTACGAGCGACACGGAGACTCGTCGTGGCCCGGGGACGCCTGGCGCGATCCATGGGTGTTCCGCGACCCAGGGGGAGACGGGTGGCACATGCTCGTCACGGCCCGGGCCAACCACGGGCCGGTGGACGACCGCGGTGTCATCGGGCACGCACGTTCCGCCGACCTGGCGCGATGGGAGGTCATGCCGCCGCTTTCTGCACCTGGCTCCGGCTTCGGTCACCTCGAGGCGTCCCAGGTCGAGGTCGTCGCCGGACGGCCCGTGCTGGTCTTTTCGTGCAAGAACATCGAGCTCGGCGGAGCGCGGGCGAGGTCGGGGTCGCCCGGTGGCGTCTGGGCGGTGGCGGCTCCGAGCCTCCTCGGGCCGTTCGACACGGCGAACGCCCGTCTGCTGGCTGACGAGCGGCTCTTCGCCGGCCGGATCGTGACCGACCGTTCGGGGCAACCTCTCCTGCTCGCGTTCCTGAACGGCGGCGATGCCCGGTTTTTCGTGGGCGCCCTGAGCGACCCGATTCCGGTCGGCTGGCAGGCGGGGACGCTGACCCTGGGGGAGGCGGCGCCACCGACAGCGGTCCCATGACCGTGCTGATCGTCACGTGGACGACGGTCGTGCCCGGCCCTCAGGGGAGGCAGCGCAGGATGACGGGCCGGCCCGCGCACCAGCCGGCCGCGAGGCCGTACCCCCGTTGAGCCGCCGAAGTCAGGCGCCGGTCCCTACGCGTCCGCCACCCCGAGCCACGTCGTCCGGCCATCGGACACGAGGACGCCGTCGGGCAGCAGGACCTGCGGGTTGGGCGCGCCATCGCCCGTCGCCTCGGGGCGCGGGGCGTCGCCGCTGACGGCGAGGCGCCTCCAGGCGATCCCGTCGGACGACGTCCACGCGGCGGCCCCGGTCCCGCCCCGGAAGGCGACCATGCGCGAGCCGTCCGCGAGCAGCGTCCCGTTCGGCTGGCTTCCGCAACCCTCGCCGGTGCAGGTCGTCGGCCCGAGCGGCGGCCACCCCGGAAGGTCGTGCCAGTGGCGCCCATCCGCGGAGTGCCACCAGATGGCCTCGCCGGGGGTGGAGTAGTAGCCACCCCTCGCGATCAGCCCGCCGTGCGCGGCCAGGAGCGTGTTCACGCCCCACTCGGGGGCCGTGCTCGCGAGCGTCGCCGCCGCACCCGCGTCCATCCGCGACGGCGCCGACCATGCCGTGCCATCCGACGAGAACATCGCCACGGCCGGGCCCGGGTCGATGCTCGATTCCTGCCTCCCTACCAGGGCGAATCCCTGCGAGGTCCACGCCAGCCCTACCGGCTCAATGTCGGTGGGCAGCGCGCCGGAAGGCAGGTACGTCCACCGGATCCCATCCGACGAGAACGCCACTCGCGCCGGAGGAGTCACGGATACCATCACCAGCCCGCTCCGTCCGGCGGCCAGGAGGGGTGGGCGGGAGATCAGGCCCGTGAAGTTGCCATCGCTCGCGCTCCGGGGCTGCCACGTCCGGCCGTCGGGCGAGGTCCAGACGTGGAGGCCGGGCTGGAAGGTCTCGCACTGCAGTTCGCCACCACAGCCGTTGCCCACCCCCAGCATGGTGAGCGCCACGAGCCCGTCGGTGGTCTCGGCCACGCCGACGATCAGCGATCCCGGCCAGAACGTGGCCGCGGTGTTGAACGGCAGCGGGTCCCAGTGGACCCCGTCCGGAGACGTCCAGACCGGCGTGTGCGTGCCATCCCAACCCACCGCGAAGAAGCCCCGCCGCCACCGCAGCACGGAGCGCACCAGCGTGAGCGGGTCGGTCGCCTCGACCTTCTCCCACCGCAGCGATCTCCAGGCGGCGTTCGCCGCGGGCGGCGCAGGCGTGGTGAAGGCCGTGTCGGGCGTGGGTGCCCGGACGGAGGGAGACGCCACCGGAGATGGCCCCGATGGCGTGGTCGAGGATGAGCCGGATCGCGTTGGCGAGGGTTGCGATGCTGCCGATCGGGACGCCGCGAGGGGGGAGGGCAGCCCCACCGGTGCGGGTGTCGCAGGCGGTTTGCCGAGAATCGCCACGCCAGCCGTGAGCAGGAGGAGCGCGAGTACCGCGCTGAGCGCGGGCACGGCGCGGCGGGCCGAGCCCGTCCGCTCCAGTGGAGCGGTCATGGTGCGTCGCGGTCCGGCGTGGGCGACGCGGCAGGTCCACGCACCAAGATCCTCGCCTCCTGCTCCGGGTAACGTCCAGGCGGAAGCCTAGCAGCCGACCCGTGGAACCGGACCGGCCCTGCATGGGGGACGACGGTTGGGCCGCGGCACGCGACGCCCCGCGTACGATGTGCCGCGATGGGGCCCGAGATCCGCTTCGCAACCAGCCGAGACGGCACCCGTGTGGCCTGGGCGCAGCTCGGCGAGGGGCCGCCCCTGGTCCGTGCGGGCACGTGGATGACCCACCTCGAGCACGACCAGGAGAGTCCGGTCTGGCGGCCCTGGCTGACGGAGCTGGGCGAACGCTTCACCCTCGTCCGCTACGACGATCGGGGCTGCGGCCTGTCCGACCGCGACGTCGACCGGTTGAACATGGACGCATGGGTGGAAGACCTGGGGGCCGTCATCGATGCGAGCGGGTACCGGCAGGTCGACCTGTTCGGCATGTCGCAGGGCGCCGCCATCGCCGTCGCCTATGCGGCTCGCCACCCGGCACGGGTACGGCGCCTCGTCTGTCTCGGCGGCTACGCCATCGGCTCGGCGCTTCGCGAGCGCCCGGCGGAGGACCGCCTGGAGGAGCAGGCGATCCTGACCCTCGTCCGACTGGGGTGGGGCCGGCCCGATCCCAACTTCCGGCGGCTCTTCACGAGCGAGTTGATCCCGGGCGGCAGCGAGGCGCAGATGCGCTGGTTCGACGAGCTCCAGCGACGGTCGACGAGCGGCGCGATGGCGGCCCGCCTCATGCAGGCGCGCGCACGGATCGACGTCTCCCGGCTCGCGCCGAAGGTGGTTGCCCCCAGCCTGATCCTCCACGCGCGCGACGACCACACGGTCCCGTTCGAGCAGGGCCGCCACCTCGCGGCCCTCATCCCGCGTGCACGCCTCGTGCCGCTCGAAGGCAGCAACCACATCCTCCTGGACGATGAGCCGGCATGGCCGCGTTTTCTCGACGCGGTCGACGAGTTCATGCAGGCCACCGCCGACCAGCCGACGGCCGACCGGCCCACGGCCGACCGGCCCACGGCCGTGACGGGTGCCGTCGATCCGCTGCCCGGGCTGACCGAGCGCGAGCTCGAGGTCCTCCGCCTGGTCGCGGCGGGCCACAGCAATGCCGAGATCGCCGCCGCGCTCGGGATCAGCGTCCGTACCGTCGAGCGGCACCTGACGAACGTGTACGCGAGGCTGGGCCTTCTGGGCCGGTCCGCCCGAGCCGCGGCCGCCGCACGCCTGCCGCGCTGACACGTACGTAGTTCCGGGGTTTCCGCGGGCCGGCCGTGCCGGGAGATGGCGGCCAGCCCCGATGTCGTCGCGTCCACGGCGGCGCAGGCTCGCGTCGCGACGACGGACGACAGCCCGCTCGTCCTGGCGCGACAACGAGAACCGGAGGTGCGCGGTGCCGTTCATCAACGTCAAGGTCATCGAGGGCGTGTTCGAGGACAGGCAGAAGCAGGAGATCGTGACCCGGATGACCGACGCGATGGTCGCGATCGAGGGTGAGAACATGCGCGGCGTCACCTGGGTCGTCGTCGAAGAGGTGAAGAGCGGCGATTGGGGCATCGGCGGGCAGGCGCTCACGACCCAGGCCGTGAGGGACCTCGCTCGCGGCGTCCCGGTCGGCTGATCGTCATCCAGTGTCCCGGCCTGGCGGCGAAGCCCGCCGGGCCGGGACGAGCAGCGCGGAGGCAGCCTGCCATGGCGGTTCGAGCCGACGAGATCACCGAGGCCGACCTGGTGTCCATCGAGCGAGCCGCCACCGACTACATCGAGGCCTGGCTGACCGGCGACGCCGATCGGATGGCCGACTGCCTCCATGCCGATCTTTCGAAGCGAGCTTTCGACGTCGACGCCACCACCGGTGACCGGTCTCTCGATCGCATGACCCACGGCGACATGGTCGAGGCCACCGCCGCCGGACGGGGGACGAAGCTGCCACGTGACTACACGGTCACGGTCTTCGACGTCTTCAGGAACGTGGCCAGCGCCAAGGTGGACTCGGCGCGGTATGTCGACTACCTCCACATCGGCCGTTTCGCGGATCGCTGGCGAGTCCTCGACGTCCTATGGGAGCCTCGGACGCGGGGGTGAGCATGGAGCGCCACGTCGAGTTTCCGTCCCAGGGCGCGATCCTCCGGGGTCGCCTGTTCCTGCCGTCGCAGGCGGGCGATCCGCCGCCGATCGTGGTCATGGCGCACGGCTACTCGGCCACCGCGACTGGCATGGTGGCCGACCGCTATGCGGAGGTCTTTCGCCGTGCCGGGATGGCGGTCCTCCTGTACGACCACTTCGGGTTCGGGCGGAGCGGCGGCGAGCCCCGCCAGCAGATCGATCACTGGCTCCAGGTGATCGGTTACCGCGATGCGATCGACTTCGTGGGCTCGGTGCCGGGGATCGACGGCTCACGCCTTGCACTGTGGGGCGACAGCATGAGCGGCGCGTGTGCCCTGGCAACGGCGGGCATGGACGGGCGCGTGCGAGCCATCGTCGCCCAGGTGCCCGCCCTGGGTGACAGTCCGCCCCCGGCCGATCGCGACGGCGCGCTGTTCGGTGCCATGGCGCGGACGTACGCCAGGGCGCTGCTCGACCCGGCGACAGGGCCCGCCGGCGGCCCGATTCCCGTCGTGTCCTCGGATCAGCTCCGGAGCCCGTCCGCGCTCACCCCGTTGACGGCGTACCGCTGGTTCATCGAGTACGGCGCCCGGTATGGCACCGGGTGGCAGAACTCCGTGACGGCAGCGAGTCGCAACGGGGCGGAGCCGTATCACCCGGGCCTGTGCGCCGCACGAGTCCGCGCACCGGCGCTCTTCGTCATCGCATCCCACGATGAGATGCCGGGTGCCAGCTCGACTGTCGCGCGCTCAGTCTTCGAACGGCTTCCGGGACCGAAGGAACTGATCGAGCTCGACGGCGGCCACTTCGGGCTCCTCTACCACCCGGGCGCGCTGTTCGATCAGGCCAGCTCTGCCGAGTGCGACTTCCTCGTGCGGTGCCTCGCGGCGTCGAGGTGATGCGGGGTCGGGGACGCGCTGCTGGCCACCCAGCTGGCGATCTCCGTGCGGCGACCCGCGCCGAGCTTGGCGAGGACGTGCTCGACGTGCGCGCCGACCGTGCGGGGCGACACGGAGAGCTCGACCGCGATCTCTGAGTTGGTCAGGCCGCCGGCGATCAGCCGCGCGACCTCGTACTCACGAACGGTGAGCGGCCTCCAGGGCTCCTCGTCGGGCGCGTGTCCCCGGCTCGCCTTGGCCAGCTCGTCCGCCCGAGCGACGAGAGGGGTGCTCCCGAGGGCGAATGCCCTGGCGCGAACGCCGGCCACAGCGTTCGCTGCCTCGGCGTGGCGGTTCATCCGGATCAGGCAGTGAGCCAGGTCGAGACCTGCCGCAAGAGCTTCCCACGTGCGCCCGCGCTGCTCCCAGCCGCGGGCCGCCCGCTCGAGCGCTTCGCGCGCCGCGGAGAGGGATCCGCCCGCCAGTCGCACGAGTCCGTCGGCGTGGCTCAGTGCCGGCGCGGCGACGGACTCCCAGCCGGCGAGGTACTCGTGGGCGCGGGCCACCCAGCGCTCGGCCTCGTCGGGCCGTCGCGCTGCGATGAGGCTGCGCGCGCCCGTCACGACGAACGGGATGAACAGCGCCCGCTCGCCGGCTGCGCCGGCGAGCGACCAGGCCTCCTCGCAGCGAGAGGCTGCGGCAGCTGCATCACAGGCGAGCAGATCAGTCTCGGCAAGGCCCCACAACGGGGTCAGGATGAGGTGAACCTCGCCGATCTGGCGTCCTGTCGCCAGGGACTCCTCGAGCCAGCGCCTCGCTTCCTCCGATCGCCCGCGGCCGAGCGCCACGAGGCCGATGACGTCCAGCGCGCCCACGACGCCCCGGCGGCAGCCGCGGTCGACCAGCTCCTGGCGCGCCCGCTCGTCGGCCGCGTCCCACTGACCCGCACCCCAATCCAGGATGGCCCTGGTGGTCCCCATCATCTGCCGGCAGTGCGACTGCTCGATGGCATCGGCGTACTGCAGGCCTTCGCCCAGCGCCATCTCGGCGGCCCCGCGGTCCATGATCCGCGCGGCCAGGATCGCCAGGTTGCGGTATCCGGTCACCCCCACCGATTCGAACCCGGCGTGCCGCGCTTCGCGTGCCGCCCGCATGCCGTCGCTCAGGCCGCTCTCGTAGCGGCCCTCCACGATGTCGATCCTGGCAAGGAGCAGGTCGATCTCGAGTTCGGTTTCCCGGTCGCCGAGTTGCCGCGCGATCTCGCGCGCCGCGACCGCATCGCGCCGCGCGGCGTCCTGGTCCGCCGCGAAGAACCAGTCGCTGGCCCGCATCGACAGGATGAATGCGCGGACCTTCTCGCGATCCGGCGTGGCCGGCAGGTCGGCGATCTCCTCCATGGCCCGATCGGTGTAGACGCGCACCTCCGGAGCCGGGGCGCCGGCACGCGCCGCGATCGACGATATCGAGAGGAGCATCGCAGCCGCCTGCAGGGGCATGCCGGCCTCGATGTACAGCTCGCGCGCGCGTTCCGCGGCCCGCGCGCTGTCCTCGTTCTGCTCGATCGCGCCGGCCGCGTCCGAGAACGCCTCGTAGAGCTCCGCCTGTTCCGCCTCGGGGAGAGCGAAGGGCATGTTGGCGATGGCGCGCCGGTACAGCTCGTACGCCTCCTGGCGAGCGGACATGCGGCTGGCCTCGCGCGCG